>ERZ1036402.102-NODE-102-length-86370-cov-20.299508_pt1 | contig 86370 bp, 107 predicted proteins | sample MGYA00514216_ERZ1036402 | MGnify/ENA primary metagenome ERZ1036402 (study PRJEB33795, sample SAMN09464942) | human gut metagenome | host: Homo sapiens | place: USA: Stanford, California | collected 2016-11 | study: EMG produced TPA metagenomics assembly of the...
GAATTGCCAGATGTAAACTTTGGGTGTATTTCAAGGGATGGGTATGTATTTATATCTGATGAACAAACTATTACCATTGAGAACATCCAAGGTACCCAAGGTTCAACGGAAGAGGTATTACTCTTTGCAGTACACACTACTATCTCCGAACCTGTAGATAACCCAGTAGACTTTGTAGCTTATTGGAATGAATCCTCCGAAAGCTTCTACACCTTGTTTAAAAAGTCTCTGGATATTTATTATCCGATTGCCGAAGAGAATCGTACACCGGATATCATTAATAATGATGTATATTCTAATTACGATATGACCTATAGCAATCTTCTAGAGATGGTAGAGAGTGCTTGCCCTTATTACTCTAATAATAAAACTTCCGTTGTTCTTATCGGAGTATATGGTAAGGGTACTGATGCAATGACCAAACGAAATGAGAACTTTGCTATCGTACCCTATCAGGGTAAGTTCCAAGAAATCCCTTATACTACTGCTGCCCAGAGTATGATGAAAGAATCAGTGAAAAGAGTAGAACAGATAAATTCAGGCTTTCCAGTAGTAGATGAATCGGGTACTAAGTTAAATATCAAGCAATACATTGATAGTCAAATTGAGGCTATCAGAAAAGAATTCTCTGAATCTCTGAGTACTGCTAACTTACCAATAGGTTCTATCATCCTTTGGGAAACCGATGTAATACCCGATGGTTGGGCAGAATATACTAAGGCAGCTGGTAGAATAGTTATTGGTTACCAAGCTGGAGGTGTTCAAATTGGGGATGAAGTAATGTTACAGAATGTTGGAGATTACTATACACCAACTAAGGGTAATTTCTTAATCTCTATTAAAGGTGATGACCTTCCTAAGCATAGGCATGCTCTTGGTGTATCTAAAGGTAAACAAGATGATGCCAATAACTGGGAGAACGTTCGTCCTCAATCTTTCTTTAATAGGGAGACAGGGTTGAATGGGGATTTCGGTAGAGGAACTCCTACCAAGGGTATTCAAAATGGTGCTATCGTAGTAAGCTGGAATCTATTAGGGGAATCTTTCTTACAAGAAACTTCGGTAGAAACTTTGGATATTGAAAAATTGCCACCGACTATTACATTACGATATATCCAAAAAATATCATCATAAAGTTGTTATTAGTTATTTAGTAGTATTAAAACTCATGTGTATTATTTGTATTGTTTAAGAGTAAACATTTGTTTTCAATCTGTGTTTTGCGTAGTAAAAATTAATTGGGAGAGGGACGTTGGGAAACGCCCCTTTTCTTTTGTGTTAATACTTAAGTTCTTCTTTAGCTCGGTCTTCCCAATATTGTATATCTTGTCTAAGTTCTGATATATATCTCATAGATTCATTAGTCTTAGGCATTTCGAAAAATTCGATAAGCATTATATTAGTTATTCGAGTACTATTTTCAAGCCTTTCCTTGATAAAAGGGGGAGGAGTAATTAATACCTCAAACAAAAGATAGGCATCTGGAGAAAGCTTATCCTTCATATAAGTATACATCATATCAAGCATTTCTGATTTAGCTTTCTCTTCTTCGGTATCATCCTCTAATTCTTTATCATTATCGAATAAGTCATCGAGTTTAAAGAGGCTTTGATTATACTCTGCCTGTTCTCCGTATGCAGAACGAAGCAATTTATTTTTGAATGTACTAAGTGATGCAAGGATTCTTGCTTTAAGATGTTCTTCAGTACATTCACCATAGTATTTGTTGAAAACAAATAACATCTTATCCCAGAAATAAGATTGGATAATATCCGGTGTAAGATTAAACCGTTTATAATCAATCTGTCTGGTAAGGTTTCTAATTACTGGCTTACAAACTTTATAAAGTCTGTTGAATGTAGCTTCATCATATTCCTGCATAGGTTTTAATCTATGAAGCTCTGAGCCATTATTTCCTTTACTTTTTCCCATGTTTTTAAATATTCGTTATGCAAATATAAGTATTTTTTCTTATATAAAATAATAATATTAAATAATCTGGAGCTTAAGGTAGTGGATTAGTAGTTTCTAGATAGATGTCAACATGCTCAGAACTATCTCGGTACTATCAAAATCTATTAGTTTATATAATATTGCAATATAGATATGAAGAAATTTAAAGACAACATCAAGTTCAGTTTTTCTCCCGAGTTTCAATTCGAGATACTCAGGTTTGTTTTAAAAGATAAGGAAGGGGGATTAGTACTCAAAAGGATTAAATCCAATTACCTGGTTCTCATAGAACACTCCCTTATCTTCGAAGGTATATCAAAATATTTTAAGAAGCAAGGCAGAATGCCCTCCGAGAATATCTTAAAGGAAGTATTAAAAGAGTTACTAGAATCCAAAACCTATGTGGATTTGGTAACTAAGGATGATATACCTAATATCAATAAACTAATAAGTAATCTCTATCATATACCACTATCGGATTCTGATTACATAAAAGAAAAGATATATCAGTTCTCTACCTATGTTGAGATGAAGAACTTAAATGATTCCTTCGATTTGGATAACTTCGAACAATACGAAGAATATTCAAGGAAGATTGAAAAGGTACTTCAGAAAAGTAAACCTAAGAAAGAGGATGAACCCTTATATATGATTCGGGATATTACTGAGAGACAGTTTAGAAGACAATCAGAACCTTCAGTTATACCTTGCCCATTTAGGCAGTTGAATGAATTAACTAATGCAGGAGGTTATCCAGAGCATTCTGTTAATGTGATACTAGATAAACCCAAGGCAAAGAAAACCTTCTTTATGGTAAACCTTGCAAGAGGTTATCTCAGAATGAAGAAGTCAGTATTATATATTGATACGGAAAATGGTCAAGAACAGATCATGGACCGTTTCATTCAATCCAGTATTAATAAAACCAAGAAGGAATTATACTCGGGTGAATATGATAAACTTGAGGCAAAGCATTTAAGGAAACTTGCAAGGTTTGGAGTTGAATTAGTGGTTGAGCGTGTACCAGCAATGATTACTAATACCACTTATATAAGGGAAAAGATAATTCAACTTCGTAATCAAGGAATCGATATTAAAGTTCTTATGATTGACTACGCTGGTAAACTTGCATCAATAGCGGGGGATAGGGAAGATTTCGAAAGAATATCTAATGTATATATAGACTTGAGTAACTTAGCCGAAGAAATGAAACTTGATATAATCTGGACTGCACATCATATTACTAGAGAGGGTAAAAAACATAGAAAAACCAGATATGATGAAAATGATATATCTGGTTCTATAGCCATAGTAAGAAATGCTCAAGTAATTATGGGGTTAAATGCTACAGAACAAGAAGAAAGGGATGATATATTAAGGGCCGAGATAGTGGTTCAAAGGGATGGTCTACCATCAGGTAGAGCTCTTTTTAAATGCTCTACAGAAACTCAACGGTGTACCGAATTTACTAGAGAACAACGAAAAGAATATGATAAAGTGTATTCTGGAGTATTAGATTCTATGATGAAGAGTTCTAAAGATAATCCCTCTGCAAATAAAGAAAAGTATGAGAAGAAATCAGGTGATATCTAAAAGAAAGTTAATCTCTAATATAGTAGGGTGGCCAGATTATTATATTTCTAAGAGAAGTAGGTTATATAGATACTACCCTAAAAGAAAAGTATGGATGTTATTAAAAGGTACCCTCAATCGGGGTAGGATATATCATATATTAAGAGATAGTAATAAACATAAAAGGATTCAGGCTTCTAGATTAGTAGCCTTAGCTTGGGTACCTAACCCAGAGAGTAAACCTCATGTATGTCATAAAGATAATAACCCTTGCAATAATATACATACTAATCTTTATTGGGGTACACAGAAAGAAAATATACAACAGTGTATCAGGGATAATAGATTTAGACCTCAAGGTAAAGTACCCATATCTAGAAAGGATATACTTAATCTTAATAAAGATTATTTAAACGGTGTTACTATAAAGGAACTAAAACAGAAATACAATATAACCCATATTCATAGATACGTTAAAGAAACTAAAAAGAGATATAGATTAGGACATGATAGGGTACGAGAGTTAATTAGGGATAAAGCCAAGGGTTACTCCAATAAAGAATTGGGAGAAAAGTATAAGCTAAGTAAAGCCAGTATTAGTCACTACTTAAATAGAAGTTTATGAAAATAACAAATCAGTTTAAGTCTAAGCTCAAAACTTATTTCATTAAAAGACTTGGAGCTTTTGAATATCGACATGGCTGGATGCGTATACCAACTTGCCCCTATTGTGGGAGAGAACATAAGTTGGGAGTTAACCTTTCTATGTATAGAACCAATTGTTTTAGATGTAATGCCCATCCTTCTCCTGCTCAACTAATAATGGACATAGAAGGATTTACTGAGTACCATGAACTAATTAATTTTTTGAACAATGGACAATTTGATGAACTACAGTTTAAGGAAGAGAAAATCGAACTTGCCGAAAGTAAGCCCGTATATCTCCCAGATGGATTTAGAAATATTTCGCTCGGAGACAGCCAACTTGCAAAAAGCATTCGTGGATATGTCAAGAAACGCGGCTTTAATCTCGAGAAGTTTTCAAGATACGGTATCGGCTATGGAACAAGCGGCTCAACATATGGGTACCTTATCATCCCGTTTTATTATCGAGGACAACTTAGGTATTACAATGCTCGAAATGTTATCGGCAAAGGGCCCAGATATAATAACCCAGACAAAGACATCACCGGTTTGGGAAAACAATTTATCATCTTTAATCATGATGCGTTGGAGATGTATCGGTCGGTATTCATTTGCGAAGGGGCACTTAATGCTCTCACAATTGGGGATAGAGCAATTGCCACAATGGGCAAAGCTATTAGTCAGTACCAAGTCAATGAACTACTTAAATCCCAATGCCAAAGATATATTATCCTTTTAGACCCCGATGCCAGGTCTTATGCTGTTAATCTCGCACTTAAATTAGTAGCTTATAAAAAAGTCAAGGTAGTATTTCTTCCAGAGGGTTTTGATGTAAATGATTTGGGAAAGAAACAAACACTTAAGCTAGTATATCAAACAAGGTATCAAAGTTATCAAGAACTGATTCAAATCAGAAACTCTTTGGAGTAATGAGTTCCTATTATATTATAAAATAATATATTTATGCGTGAACCATCTATCCATATAACTAAGTCTCAGTTTGAGGGAATATTAAATACCTTAGAGGTAGATAACTTCCCAGTTGAGGCTTTTTTTGTTATTGCTCGAAAGGAGGCAATAAATCATAGAGCAGTCTTAGTTTCTAACAATAAGAATACTAAGAAAGTTTCTAACATTTTACTAGCATCTAAGGGGGATGCTGCCCTTGTTGCGGATATTTTATATGCAACTCGTATAAAGTTAAAGCATAGGGGAGTTCGTAAAATAAATGAGAGTAATTCCCGAGAATGGGCAAATTGTAAAAAGCTTGCAGAAGTATGTAATACCTTTTGTGAAGATTTTAAATTTGATACCCGGGAAGGTTTTATTAAATACATTGAGACTGGGTTAAAGAGAATGACTGATTATCGTAATGTTATGCAAAGGTTGATATCTATGCAGGACAACATTACTAATCAAATAGATGCCGAGATAGAACTCAAGGAAGATAAAGACCCAGGCTTTACCAAAGATATCCATGATGAATTTATAAAAAGGGTTGCTAGTGTTACTGGTATATATGAATCTTATGAACATCAGCCAGAGAAATATGTTCACTTCCTTAGGATTCATAATCTAATGGATGAAAAGGATTGGAATGTATTTCAATTTTTGGATGCCCAGTTCGAAGCTCTTGCTTGGTGTAATGGATTACCAGAACCAAGTCAGATGTATAATGATAAGGCTATCGAAAGATATAATAAATACTTATATAAAAATAAAGATAAACGAACCTTAGACGAGCCTCAAGTAGAGGGGAGTCTTTGGGATAAAATAAGAAAATGATATGAAAGGTTTACAATTTTTCGGAAACAGAGTAGAGGATGCAGCTAATGCTTTTATAGATGTCCTCAAGTATTCAGACCAATCCGTGGATTATCCAGATTTTAAGGATATCGAACCATGGCCTGATGAGATAATTAATATGTTCTATGTGATTTGGAAGAATGCCAAGTTCTCAGAACTAAGTGCAATTATTATGTATACCCAACAGTCTTCTAGATTCGAGGAGGTATCAGAATTGATGTTGGGTATTGGTTTGGTAGAGATGAGGCATCTTGACAAGATATCTGATTTCTTACAAAGGGCAGACCCATACGAGGATTACTCTACCATGAATATTAATCCTACAATTGAGATTGGTTCTACTTGGGAACAAGCTTTAAAGATTGCTTTGAATTCTGAGATAGAAACTATTGGTCACTACAAGAAAATCCAAAGAGCAATTGCTCAATACGAGGAACGTTCTGATTATAATGACGTGAATTATTTCCTTGAGAAATTGATTGCGGATGAGGAGCATCATATGAAACTTCTCAAGGAAGCAATGGGTATGGATAAAGCTACTAAAGGTGTAACTGTAATTATCAAATGAGTAAGCTAATTATTCAGAATGGAAATATGTGTGAACTTGACTTACCTCTTAAGTTCGCACAGAAACTTTATAATGAGTTTGCCATTCGACATCCAAATGCTTTCTACTTACGTACAAGGCAAAGAGGTATACAGAATTGGGATGGTAAAATTCACTACATTACCAAGACTGGGCAATTTAAAATAGGTTTACTTCCTAAGGTATACGATATGTGTATTGAAATGGGGATTAAACCTAAAGTTGTAGATATGAGACAACCTTTACCTAAAGTCAGTAAAGTAGTTACGAATATAGGCAAATATAAATTAAGACCAGAGCAAGAGAAAGCTGTTAAGGCAGTTATCAATAATAAGATAGGGAATACACCTTTTCATATTGGCGTATTAGATTACACGGTTAATGCAGGTAAATGCACCGGTAAGGGTACCCTAATACATACTGAGGATGGGTTATTACCTATAGAAAAAATCGTTTCTGAAACAGGTAAGATACGATATAAAGGTAAAGTCCTTACTAAAGAAGGTGTATTAGTAAAACCCAATGCAGGAGTTTATAATGAGATTAAGGTAGTAAAGATAACTACTTCTCAGGGTTATACTCTAATCTGTGGATATGAAAATCACAGATTATATACTTATTATGGAGATAATCTACAATGGGTATATGTCAAGGATTTAAAGAAAGGAGATTGTTTACCTATCTCCTTAGAATATACTCATTCTAAAAATACCATAGGTAAAAACCTTAGCTATACTTTGGGAGCTTTATCCGGAGATGGTCATATTCATCAAGTTTCTAAAAATCAAATAAACATATCTATATCAGGTCAAGATATAGAAGTAGCCGAAGTAGTTAAAGCTACTATGGATGAAATCTGTAAAACTCCTGTAGAAATAAAACCCCACAAAAGATTTAAAGGTTTTCATATATCTAAATCCGATACTAATTTTGCTAAACTACTTCAAGAGGAATATCCAGAATTAATTGGTACTGCCTATGAAAAGTACATACCCGATAAGATTCTTCAGGCTTCTTATGATGACTTAAGGAATTATATAGCAGGTTTATTTGATACAGATGGGCATAATTCATCATCTCATGGTAGAAGATCCTTATCTTTTACTACTGTAAATCTTGAAAATGCTCGTAGAGTACAACAAGCTTTATTATCTTTAGGAATAGCTTGTTGTCTTAAACCCAAGAAGACTTCATGTAATGGTAAAGAGAGTATAGCTTATAGAATAACTATTCATAGCGAATTTTATGATGAGTTTCTAGAAATAATACCCATGAGGATTGAAAGAAAATGTATTCCTAGCAATTCTCAACGGAATAACTACAGTAATAAACTACCTTTTAGTAATTTTGCTAAAGAACTTTATGATAAGCTTTCTTGGAAAGAAAAAGGTAAGTTTAGAAAAACCTATGGTAGAGTTATAAGTACACAGGTAAGTCATCATAATAGATTAACTTTAACTGCTTTTAATTGTTTAGTAGAATTCTTAGGCTCTAATAATGATAAAGCTACAGAATTACTAAATATTTCTAGTAATTGTTATTGGGATAAAATAGATAAGATAGAAATCTTAGATAAATACCCATGTTATGATATGGAGATACCTAAGTATCATAATTACATATCTAATGGATTCATATCTCATAACACACTTATCATGTCGTCTTTATATTTATCATATAAGAAGCAGTTAAAGACTTTGCTAATAACTAATGATTCGGATTGGTTAAACCAAGCTAGAGAAGAATTTAAGCAATACCTTCCCGGAGAGGATATCACTTTTGTTCAAGGCAAGGTTTTAAACTGGAGTAACTTTACTATAGGTATGGTTCAATCTATCTCAAGGAATATGAGATTTTATCAAAAGGAATTATCCCAGATAGATATGGTACTCATAGATGAGGCTGACCAAGGAGGTAGTAAGCAATATCAGAATGTAATTACTCGGTTATTTAATACCAGAATTCGTATAGGGTTATCTGGTACCATTTATATGAGTAAGCTTGCTAAGGATAGAGTTAAGAATATGAACCTTGAATGTTTCTTTGGTAAAGTACTTGCCGAGTTTAAACTTAAGGATTCTATCAAAAAGGGTTACTCAACAAAAACCGTTGTAAAGATGGTACCCGGTAAACCTTGGTATGGTAATTGGGAATCTGATTGTATATCCTATAAGGAGATATATGATGATTCTATTACCGAAAATAATACCGCGTGGACCATGACTTATAATCGATTACGATGGAATATTAATCAAGGTAGATATCCTGCTCTTGTAGTATGCAAGCATATTGCACATTGTGAAAATCTATATAAGTTCTTTAAAAAGAAACTGGGCGATGCCTATAATATTGCCTACGTGCATGTTAATACTCCCTCTAAGTTAAGACAACAAATAATGAGGGATTTTAGGGAAGGCAAAATAGATATCCTGGTATCAACTACAATCATTGCTCGAGGTAAAAACTTTCCTAAGCTTAGGTATTTACTTAATGCAGCAAGCATGGATAGTCAGGAAAAATCTATTCAGTTTCTTGGTCGTTTGGTAAGAACCGATAAATCGAAAAAGAAAGTATACCTGGATGACCTTCATTATCCTGGCCCTTATTTAGATAGGCATGGTAAGCATAGAAAGCAATATTATCAGAGACAAGAATTGAAAGTAATACTGTTAGATAAGCTATGGAAGAAACATCCTAACCATAGCCTTATTAAGAGTTAACTAGAAGTACTATGAGTATTTACTTTTTCTCCGTAGGAGGAAAAGAAGATTACAGTTAATAAGCATATAGGCATTATGAATAATGATAAACTAATATGTATCAGAGACGAAGATGATACTAAACTAACTACTCTCTTATCAGAAGGTTGGAGGATAATCCAAATCTCTGCATCGGGTATTTATTGCTGGGTACTCTTAAGGAAAACCCAATAACACTAAAAAGAAAATTAAAGGCTTTCAGTGATGGAGAAATATATTTTAATTACAGCGGTTGTTATTATGATAATAATACTCGCTTTAGACTTCATACTTTCTAAGGATGGCTATCAATACCATTCATGTAAGAAACGTTTTCATAAAGAGGATTTAGAAATCAAGGGATGGCATTTAAAAGAATGGGTCTGTCCCCATTGTAAACACCTTAATTACACTTATGATGAAGAAGATTAAAGAATGGTTTAAGTCTCTTGTTGTGGGAGAGGTACATAATCCTAAACATGTATTCAACTGTAGAGATTTGATATGGATATCAAACTTGGAAACTTCTCAAAATACCCCCGAATGTTTTACTCATTTCTTTTGTTTGTACTGGAGTAATGGTATGGTAGTCAAAGTATGTCAAGAGAGCCCTGATAGAAATTCATACCAAGAATTATATAAACTCAGGGAACTATTTATAAATAACATCGGTTATTCCTATGTTCCCATAGAAGATAACAGTGAAATATACATTTTATAAACGTAAAAAAAGATATATAATGGCTAAGAAAAAGAAACAACTTCCTGACTTATCGAAGCAAGATATCCTTACTCCCATAGATGTTAGTACTCTGGGAACTAATGGAGACCCTTGCTTCGGTATTGGGTATGACCTATCAACTAAAGAGTGTAAGCTATGCGGAGACTCAGAGCTATGTGCATTCAAGATGTCTCAGAACTTGAATATCACAAGGAAAGAGCTAGAACAGAAGAATCAATACAAGGATTTGGATGTATTAGAAGATACGGTTGGTATCAAGAAATACATCCGAGGCTTGATTCGGAAAGGGAAAGACAGAAAAGAGGTTATTACCAAAACCGTTGAGAAATTCGAAGTACCAAGAAAACGTATTAGAGAACTTTATAAAGAGTGTACTAAATAATGAAACCAATAGAGATGATATGGGCTATGTTTAAGGTATACCTTAACAACCCAAACTATTTTGTAAAGCAAGAAGATGTACTTGCTAGCCTTTGTATGGAAGGTTCTACCGATGTAATCAGAATGTGTAATTCATTGGGAGTACATGTTTCTAGACCCGAGAAATTAACCTTTGGACAACTTTTACGTAAATGTAATATATTATGAACAGATTTAGATTTATCAAAGTAAGGGAGGTAGTATCTCCCAACAGAGCAAACCCAAATGATGCTGGGTTAGATTTTTATGTACCAACCAACTTGACTTCAGAGGATATCCACTCTAAGAATGAATTTGATTCAGGAGGATATGATTTGGATATACCCTTTAGTGAATCATTCGTAAGGCATATAGCTTTAAAACCAGGTCATCGTATACTTATCCCATCAGGTATCAAAGGTTTGCTAGAACCTCCTGCATCTATGTTAATGGCAGCAAACAAATCTGGTATAGCTACTAAGAAAGGATTAATCTTTACTGCCGAGATAGTGGATTCTCCCTATGTTGGAGAGATACATATTGGAGTATACAACACTTCTCAAGAAGCCCAGGTTATTGAGGCTGGCCAGAAGCTAGTACAATTTATTCATGTACCTATCCATATTACTGAACCAGAAGAGATTCAACAAGAGGAATTTTATACTGAATCCCAGATGTGGGGAAGTAGAGGAGGGAATGGTTTTGGTTCATCAGGAAGTAAATAATCATGGACATCAGGAATATAAATGAACAAGTGCCTCAGGTAGAAGAAACTGAGGCACGGATATTACAAGAAATGTATGTTCTTGGGATAGAGCAATTCTCTGGGTATAAATCCATAGAAAAGCTACCAGATTACCCATTAGATATAAATAATCCAAAGAGCCAAGTTATTCTAAAGGATTTTATTGGTAGAGTTATTGAAGAGTTAACTGAAGGATTCGAATCTACCGATGAAGTAGTATCTATATATCGTGATTATGGATGGAATAATGATTGTTTAACCTCAGAGGAATATACTCAGGTATTAAATCATCTAGCAAATGCAAATGAAGAACAAGCAGATGCTTTGGGATTCTTCTTTACTTTGCTTTTATATTCTAATATATTGCCAGAAGATATATTAAAATACCAAGATGCAAAGAGTTTATTTGAGGTAATGGCAATTGGAGTCAAAGACTTACTCATCAAGTACCCAGATCATAGAAGTGTAAGGAAATACCCTATACTAAGTCCAACTGATTGGTCAAGAGAAGATAGAGCAGAATACTATAAGATAGTTTCTTATACCCCAGGTTTTCATGAAATGAGCGAGATATCTCATGAAAATGAGAAGCTATATTTATGGGAAGTAATATATGAACTTAATAAAGCAAGGAACTTCCTTAAATGTAGACCCTGGAAACAAACTCAAGTGATGACCAAAGAAATGGATTTTCAGGAATCTTTGGTAAAGTCATTCTATCTCTATATGGGATTTTTAGCCATGAATGGGTTTACTCCTTGCGGATTGTTTAGTTTATTCTTTAAAAAACAACGTCTCAATTTATGGAGGCAAACTACAAATTATTAGTAACTAATTAAAAATCAGCCAGTTATATGTCGGGTTGGAATAAGAAATTAGAGGGACTTCAGCTTAATACGGAGGAGTCCCTCCATTCGTTAGAATTTGCTACTTCACAGGAAGCATGGGAAAAACTTAATGAGGGTTTTTTAAGATTAGACCCAATCCTATTTGGGAAAGGTGCTATGGCTAATAGTGGGGTAGCAGTAGTGTATAACGTATTTATAAAAATACGAAAAGCCTGGGTAGACCCAGAATTTGATTATGGTAGATGTTTCAATTATAAAGAAACTAAGTGGACTAGCTTATTGAATAACTACATAGATTTTAATAAGCTTGACTTGTTGCGTAGTAAACTGAGAGTACTGAGAAATAAGTACAATCAGAATTACAATATAACCTATATGTTTAACAATCATCATGATAACGGAAAGCAATGTCTAATAGCAGCGACTTTTTCAAAACGATTCGGGGAGGACATCCCAGTTATTACAATGGTAGTTCGGGCTTCGGAGATTACCAAGAGGTTAATATTCGATTTCCTATTAATTCAACGAATGTCCGAGTACGTATATGGTCCGGATCAGTCAGTACAAATCAACCTATTCGCGACTCAAATGTACGGAAATGTGGAGACACTTCTAATGTATCATACCCATAAGCCATTGAAGAAGGTACTTAAGGGGGCAGAAGAGAATGCTTGGAATAAGAGAGTAAAAGAGATATGGAAGAAATTCCAAAAGGGTACAGAGAAGGAATTCTCTTCATTCAAGGTATTCTTTAGAAGTTTTAAAGTGCTCAGACCAGATTTATATGAAGAAACATATAAATCAATGAAAGCAAAAGAATTACTTCTTGAATACGAAGATATTGAATATCCCGAGAATGTAATTTCTTACTCTCAACGTAAAGCCTATAAGAAGAAACTTTTAAAACAAAAGAACAACAATGGAAGCTAGGGAATTTTTAAATCAGAAGCGGATAGGATTAGTAAACAAATTTTATTACCAAGTTTTAGAGATTAAAAAGAACGGTGCAGAACCAGATATAACCTTGTTAATGAAAGAGGTAGAGGATTTTGATAATTTTGTATTTCGCTACTGGCATATGACCTGGGTTAATTCTACAATGTCATACAGTTAAATATTTATATAATATGAGGATATATTCTAACAGTTTTGAGTTAATGTCCGAAATGGGTAGAGAACTCAACAGTTATGGTCAACTTGTAAAACCAAAGACCTATCAAAATAAAGTCATTGAAGGTAATGAGAATTTTATTACTAAAGAACTCATTTGCCAACAATATTGCTTAACTTCATTGGGAGACCCGGTATGGTTATTCGTATTCTCTCATTCAAGAGAATGGGCAGATGCAGAGTTCCAAGAAAGAATATCCCCTAATGATATAAATCCAGGAGAAGCTTGGAAATTAAGAAAAGATTTATGGGAACAATTCCTTGATGATAAGGGTAGGTTCGATTACACATACAATGAGAGAATGGGTGAAGTATTAATAAAAGATTTAGTTCGTCTTTTAAAGAGAGACCCAGATACAAGAAAAGCAATTATACCAATATTTGAGCATGATGATACCTTATACTATGGTGGTAGACAACGTATTCCTTGCTCTATGTATTATGATTTTCTTATTCGTCAGAATGGTAAGGGGGAGAAGGTATTACATATTTGCTATCACCAAAGAAGTTCGGACTTTGCCCAACATTTCGGTAATGATATATATTTAGCTTGGAGATTAATGGAATATGTAGCCAAAGAAGTAGGAGTAAAGCCTGGTTATCTATATCATGCCATAGATTCATTGCATATATACAAAAAAGATTGGCATTTCTTATCTTGTAATTTAGAGGATTTGAAAGATGAATACTAAATATTCAAATATAAAAGGGTACCCTGGATATTATATATCTAAAAGGGGTACCCTTTTTACTTCTCTTAAAAGGGTAGGAGTTAAAGGGAAAGGCCATGGTAGGAAAGGTACTACTACTGTGATTTCTAATACTTGGAGAAAGAGGTTGGTATCATTAACTTCTAATGGGTATTTACAATGTACTTTGTTTAGAAAGAGGTTTTATATACATAGGTTAGTATATGAAGCTTGGATTGGTAATATACCAAATGGGTATGATATTGACCATATAAATGGTATAAAAACTGATAATCGAGTATCTAATCTAAGAGCAGTTCCAAGGTCAGAAAATTTGAAACATAACTATGAGTTAGGTTTTAGGGGTTCTAATTATATACATACTTTTTCTGATAAAGAGAGGAATTTAATAATGATAGACCATAAAGAAAAGGGTCTTAGTATAAAGAAAATATCTCTTAAGTATGGATATTCTAGGTACTTTATTCATCAGGTATTGAAAGGAATTAGATAATGGAAACAAGATATCACATAATAAGAAACAAAAGAGAGTTAAAGAAACTCATTGTCTGTTGTAAAGCTACCGGTTATGCCAGTGTGGATTATGAAACTGATGGTTCACCCATATATAATAGGGGTTTTAAGCCAACTATACTCTCAGTATCCTGGATGCCAGGGTTTGGTGCTTCCATTCCTTTAGACCATTTCGAAACAAAAGATTATACATCTCCAGGGTGGAATTGGAAAAAGATGCTAAGGAAATTTGGGGAAGAGGTAATTGAGAATTATGAGATAACCAAGGTTGCATGGAACTGGAAATTTGATGACCAGATAAACCAAAAGTATCGAATATTCTATAGAGGTACTTGTTTAGATGGTATGCTTGCAAAATATCTACTAAACGAGGAAAAACCTAATGATTTAAAATCAATGGTAAGAAGGTATTTACCAGAGTATGGTAATTATGAGAAGCAAGATGCTTTCGATAAAATACCTTGGGATAAAAAAGAGTTAGACCCACTTTGCCATTATGGATGTCAAGATACGGATTATACTCTTAGGTTAATGATATTCTTTGAAAAGAAGCTGATTGACCTTGGTTTGTACAGTACCTTCAGGAATTTAATTATGTCTGCATCAAGGGTACTCACTTCAGTAGAGAAGAATGGTTTGTATCTAGATAGAGAGTTCAATAAAAAACTTTTAGAAGAATATAAGCCAAAAATAGATGCTGCTAGAGACGCAATATATGCTTTGCCAAGAGTAAAGAAATTCGAAAAGAAGTATAACCAAGAAAAGGTTGATAAGTATATTCAATCTATCGAATCAGAACTTGAAGAGTTAGATTATAATGACCCAAAGGATAAACGGAAGATTGCATCAAGGGAACAGAAAATCTCAAATATCAAAGCAGGTATATTCACAACTAAAAAGGAACAAGAATTGATAAGACCTATCAATTTGGGTAGTTCAGTTGATTTACCTGCATTGATGTATTCGGAAGAAGGTTTTCATTTTGAGGTAATTAAGAATAATGAATCCGGTAAACCAAGTACAGATGAAGAGACTCTTACTAATCTAAGGTTAACCGTTAAAAAACCAGATTCACCTAAGGCAATTTTCCTTGATAGGCTTCTTGAATTACGAGGTTTAGAGAAGATGTATAAAACCTATATAGAGGGTTGGAATGAAAAAGTTCAAGATGATGATAGATTACATGGAAGATTTCTTATTCATGGGACTACAAGTGGAAGATTATCCTCTGCAGAACCCAATGCTCAACAAATTCCCAAGACATCCGTAGACCCCAATATTAAATTACAATTAAAAGCTCCTAAAGGAACCTTATATATTGCTAGTGATTTTAGCCAGGCAGAATTAAGAATTATGGCTCATCTATCTGGAGATGAAACTTATCTTAATGCTTTTAACTCTGGTCAGGACCCTCACTTAGCAATTGCTGCTACTAAATATCATATACCCTATGAAGAAGCTCTTAAGATATATGAGGATGAAAATCATCCAGAACATAAGATATGGAAGGTGAGAAGAAAGCAAGCTAAACAAATTGCTTTTGGACTTATTTATGGAATTGGTGCAAAATTACTAGCAGTAAAACTATCTGACCCAAAATCTGGTATTATAGTTACACCAGAAGAAGCCCAAAAGGAAATGGACATCTTCTTTGGTCAACACCCCAAGTTGAAGACCTTCTTGAAGAAACAAGAGAAATTCCTTAGAAAGAATGGGCATCTGGTATCATTATTTGGGAGGAAAAGAAGATTACCCCAAATATATTCAAATGATAAGGGAGAAGAAGCTTATGCTTTGAGATTAGCATTAAATTTCCCATGTCAATCAGCAGCATCTGATATGTGTTTATTTGGAAGTATTCTCATATACTACTTAATGAGACAAGGTAAATTACCCTCTACTAAGTCTGTATGTTTGGTACATGATGCTAATTATCAGATTACTAAACCAGAGAATATTAATATTTGGAGTATATATGAGATGTGGCAAATTTATAGGAACCCATTAACTAAGCCATACTTCGGCTTTCAGATAGATGATGTCACAATGGACATGGAGTTTGTTATTGGTAGGTCAATGGCAGAAGAGTTACCTTTTATTCCGGGTTATGATTATAAGAAAATGTTAGAACCTGATTTCTCAGTAGAAGAATATATGGAAGAACATAAGAAATATAAACACATACCTATTTCAGAGTATAAGAAACGTTTTAACAAACAAATGAAGCAATATGAAAAAGATTTTGAACGGACCCACGGTATGGAGAGCTAAATGCTCAATATGTGATTGTGAATTTGAATATGACAATAGTGAAACTTTTGGGGTTTATAATAAATCTGGGGATTATTTTAGGATAGTACAATGTCCTAATTGTAAAACTAATCTGAAGCATTCAGAATCTGTATCAACCATTACATCATCGAAAAGAGAGGATACTATGTCTACATAAATAATATAAATTTATGAGATTATGGCAACACAGAAAGAGATTGATAATGCAAGTAAGCTAACTGCCCTTACTTATATGGTTGCAGGGTGTTTAGGTTATTCTATCGAAAATTTACTTAAGTATTTAGATGGGGTTAATCTAAGGTTGAGTGGACAAGAAAAGATGTTACTTAACCGATTAAAGACCCAGTTATCTCAAGTACAAACTAATCTTACTACTTTAGAGGGATTGGCTTTTAAAGTAATGGCTACAGATGAGGATGGTAAACTTGCTTATGAAGATGCCACCCATATTTATTGGGCTGCATTTTTAGCCTTACTCGATAGAGGTGGTACTGATAACTTATGCGACTTAAGATTAATGGCTTTGGTAGATAAGGTAAGCATCTATAAATCTCTTCTTAATTTGCCTGGTATGAAACTCTCCTATCAAATGGCTTTTGCTCAAGTAACTAAAGCAATAAGCAAAGGGGGATTTAGTAAAGAAGACTTTAAAAACCTATTAGAAGTTTATGAAGACGGAACTGAAAAAACTAAAGGTTAAATTTGAAGGTAAACTTATTGAGATTGATATTCAAAAAGAATTATCTATCAATGAGAATATCATTAACTCTCAGCTACGAGAATCTCCTTCTAGTTATTATGTACTTGCTTCTTTGAGAGATAAGTATATAAAAGAACGAGATGCTCTAGCAAGGGAAAAAGAAGAAGCTTATTCGAATGCTTGGTTATATTATAAGGATGCTAATGAAAGATGGAATAATGAATACGTATCTCATAAGGCAAACCTTAACAAGAAATACTCTTCTATCAATGAGAGGTATTTGAAAGCTGTAGAAAAAGCAAATAAGTTCATAACTATATGTAAGTGCTATGAGTCACGCGAAAATATATTAAGAACTATTAATGCGAACCTAAGAAAAGGTTAACCCATTGAACTATAAACAATTACTAACTTTTAAAAACAGTATTAGGATATGAATTATTCAATGACATTTATCTCACCTCTTGTAGCTGAGAAATTTAATCAAGAATTACCCGGATGCCCAACAGAAAACCGGGTACTTATTTTATCTCCCAAGGAGGTAAACCAAACTAAATCTGGTTTGATTATCCCTGAACAAGTAAAAGAGGGAGTTCCTCGTAAAGGGGTTGTAGTAAAGAGTGGAGAAATTACTGAAGAATACAAAACCTACCGAGAATTGATTGCTGTAGGTAGAATAGTTACCTATGGTTTGTATGCAGGTAAAGAACTTGAATTCGAAACGGACAAACTATCTCCTGCTCTCAAACAACTTTTAGAGAAAAACGTTCTTACCGTATTGAGTATGAACGAAGTAGTTTACTCAGAACCGAATAATTAAAACTAATCATTATGATAAAAGACCAGAAGAAAAAGAAAGTTTCATCAGAGGGACTTTCTACAAAAGAAAAGATGCTAGCTAGAAAGAAACAGCTAGAATCCAAGGGAAATGGTAGTGGGTTAGTATATCCAAAAGAGGGAACTCTGAGGATGAGAATTAAATCTCCGGGTGATGACCAAGAATTGGGTATCGAAATTATTCAATTCTACCTGGGTGGCAATTTGGGAGGAGTTATATCTCCGGCTACTTTTGATGAACCTTGCCCATTCATGGAGAAATACCAAGAATTGAAAAACTCCAAGGATGAAGATGACAAGGAACTTGCCAAGAACCTGGTACCAAGAAGAAGATATGTTATCGGTGGTATCATTTACTCAGATGAAAAGGGTAGTAAGATAGATTACGAAGGCAAAGATAAGGGAGTTTTAGTTCCTCGCTCAGTATACCAGGATATCATTGACCTTTACCTTGATGAAGATGAGGCAGGTGATATGACAGATCCAAAAACTGGATACGATATCAAGGTAATTCGTTCCGGGTCTGGTAAACTAGATACTACTTATTCTGCCCGTGCTTGCAAACCAACTAAATTGGACAAGAAATATCAGGGTACAATTGACCTTGAGGGGATAGTTCGTTCTCAAATAAAATCCTATGATGAGTTGGAAGATTTGCTTTCACAGTATCTAAATGAAGACCATGGAGATGATGATGAGGATGATAAATCCAAGAAGAAAAAGGGAGTTCACAAAGACCATTACATGGAAGATGATGAACCTAAGAAAAAGAAAAGAAAATACAAATCGGATATTTAAGGGTTAGTAATATGGTTTCATTCGAAGGTGGTAATTAGATTCGTTCTGTTATCACCTTCTTTAGTTTAAAGACATTACATTATGGCAAAGAAATCTAAGATTGGTTTAAAAGTACCAACAGCAAATGAGATGGCAAAGAAATATGGGAGTATGATTAAATTAGCTTCAGAAGTAACTGATACCGATTTATATATACCATCTACTTTCTTTGCTTTGAACTACTTATTCGGTAAGGGTATTCCTTATGGTAAAATTGTAGAGATTGCTGGAGAAGAATCATCTGGTAAATCCTTGGTAGCTTATAACTTTGCTTATGCTACTCAACAACTTGGTGGTCATGTAATATGGGTAGATGCAGAACAATCCTGGATGAACTCCTGGGCAGAGATTAATGGAGTAGACCCTGCAAAAGTAACCATTGTTAATGATACTCGTATTGAATATATTGCAGATGTAGTAGCAGACTTAGCAATATATTTACGTTCTCAATTAACCCACAATGAACCGATACTTCTGGTAATCGATTCTATTGCAGCAACCGACTGTACGGATAATATTGATGCTAAGATGGTTGATGGTAAAGCCGAAATGGGAGGTAGAGCAAAGGCTCTTTATAAATACTTCCGTATCAGAAGTGAATTATTCTACAAACTGGGAGTATCTCAGATATATATTAACCAATTAAGAACTGCTTTGAATGTCGGATTTGGAAAAGATAACACAACAACTACAGGAGGTGCAGCACTTAAGTTCTACGCTTCAATCAGAGCTGCTTTCTATTCAGGAAGGTCTGTTACCATTAAACAAAATGGGAAAGAAAGGAAAGCTGGGAAACTTGTCACTATCAGACTTATTAAAAATAAAGTTGCTCCTCCTCGACCTACAATCAGCAAATGCCCTGTATATTTCAATCCTAAATTCCACGAAGTCGGGTTTGACAGATGCTATGCTTTAGAAGATGTATTGGTAGATACCGATGTAATCGAAAAAACTACTGGTGGGTATAAATTGAAAGGTAAAACTCTTGCAAGAGGGGAAGAGAAATTCCAAAAGCTTTTGGAAGAAGACGATGAACTTCGTAGAAAACTTTTACGGAAAGCCGGAGTAAATACCATAGGTACTACTAAAAAGCAACTGGAGAAAATAGAAACAAATCTATTCCCCGTCGATGGTGTAGAATATGAAAACTATTCAGATTCAGAAGAGGAGGAGAAAGACGATGAATAAGAAAGAGGTAGAAGGTATAGAGAAAGTAATTAAAGAGTACCTTAAGAAAAATTTGAGAATGGAATCTAGGGTTAGGTATCTAGATGCTTATAGCCAACCAGAGAATTATTTAGATGTATATCTTGGAGAGGAAAAGATTCAAGAAGTTTCACTTTATGAATTAGATTTTGGACGATGAGCAAGAAAACAATATTACTGATTGATGGAGAGAATATTCTCCATCAGTCTTTTCATAAGTTCGAAAAACTTAAATCTACCGATGGCAAACCGAGTGGGGCAATATTCGGATTTTTCAAATCTCTACATATGTATCTTACAAGGTTCGAACCGGATGAGGTTTATATTTCATTTGATAATGGTCATTCACCAGTAAGGACGAAGTTATTGCCCAATTACAAGGGACATAGAAAAAATATATCTGTAGATTACGAATCATTGCAAAAGCAAAAGGCAATTATAATGAAAATGCTGGGTATGCTAAGAATTAATTATATCTTCGATAAAAAGAAATCTACAGTATATGAAGGAGATGACTTCTTAGCATACCTTGCAATTAAAAAATTCCAATCCGAGAAAATGATACTTATATCATCGGATAAAGACTTTAACCAGTTGCTATCAAATAACCTGAGGATATACAATCCGAGAAAAGATGAGATGATAAGAATGGATAACTGCAAAGAATTATTCGGTTATCATTCTCATGAAACGGTAGAGTACCTTGCAATGGTTGGAGATACTTCCGATGATATACCAGGGTTCCCGGGTATAGGCCCAGTAAAAGCAAGGAAAATCCTTGATGAGGGTAGAATTGAGAAGTTTATTGCCCAGAGTAAGAACAAAGAATATCTTCAAATATGGAAAAGGAATGAACAGTTAATCGACCTTTTCTGGTTTGTAAGACATAATCCATTGGATAAGTTACCAATTAAGTCAAAGAAGAAGTTTAAGTATGAGAAATTCAAAGAGCTTTGTATCGAATACTCTTTAGCATCATTTTTGACAAATGAATTTATAAAACCATTTAAAGCATTACACCATGAGTAAGAGAATTATGTTTGTGGGTCCCTCTGGTATAGGGAAAACTACTTTAGCTAAGTATGTAGCTAAGAGAGAAGATCTACCTTTTATTTCTGGTAGTATGTCAGATTTATTACCTGCTACTGAAGGGGTATCACATAATGAAATATTATCCCTCGGTTCGGAGGCAATGTATAAAGCAGATTTTCAACTTCTGAACAAAAGGAATAGGTTATTCAAGGATAGAGAATATTTCGTAACTGATAGGAGTTATGCAGATTTGGCTGCTTATTTTTGGTATAAGCAATCAAGAACTTTACCAGAATGTGAAATGGAACATTTTTTCTGTCAATGTAAGACTTTAATGGAAGATCAATGTGATGTAGCAATCTTCTTACCATTAAATCTAGATACTTATAAGCATTGGTCAATGGAAGATAATGGTAAGAGAATACTTAACAGATTCTTCCAAGTTCAGATATCATCTCTTATGGGGGAATTGCTTGCAAATTGGGAAATACCCACTATTTGTATATCTGAGCTCAATTTAGGTATGAGAACGGAACAAATCAATTACCATTTAGATAGGATATGGGGAAAGAAGTAATAGCAATAGCCTTTTCAGATTTACATATAAATCTATGGGCTAAGTTTAATGAGAACAATCACAGGACCCTGAATAGTTTCAGGGTTTTGTCGATTATACGGAAATTATGTAGAAGGTTTAACTGTCCTGCATTATTTTGTGGAGACTTATTTCATAAGGCCGAAACAATGGACCAAGAATTGGCAGAGATATGTTATAACGAACTAATCGAAGGATTTTGGATATATGCCATATCTGGAAATCATGATATTAAGAAAATAAGTAAGGTTGGTACTAAACCCTTTAGCTGGCTTTATCAAGTAGAGAAGTATGGTATCATGATATTAGATTATGAAAAAACCCAACTATCTTCTACACATAAAGATATTATGGTATATGGGGTTCCTTATATTGATAATAACGTGGGTCTAAGTGAATACTTAAAGAAATTAGAATTAGATAAAAGTAAAAAGAATATTCTTTTACTACATACTGATTATCCTGGTGCAAAAGATACAGATGGTAGGGAAATAGATTCCGTAGAAAACTTAAATGTGAATGTTCTCAATAAGTTCGATTTAGTATTATGTGGGCATATACACAAACCACAAAGGCTATCAAAGAAGGTTTATATGATTGGAGCCCCTAACCATCAGAGGAGAACCGATAGGGGATGTGAATTGGGGTATTGGAAAATCTATGAAGATTTGTCTCTGAAGTTTGTACCTTTGAAAAATTTCCCAAAGTTCATCGATGTAGAAAGGGAAGAGGATATTAATGATGATGGCAATTATTATACGGTAATCCCTCAAAAAGCTAGTACTCCAGTTAATAACAAACATAAGATTACTAAGCAACTTTCTAAGAAGTCTCTAGCAAAGAGATACCTAAGAGAGAAAGGTATTAAAGATGAGGTTAAAACTAATCTATTAATTGAAACACTTAAAAAGGCTGAGTCATGTTAACGTTCTTAAACTTAGAGGCAGAAGGATTTTGTTCAATAGAATCCTTACATCTACAATTAAACCCAACTTGTACCATACTTATCAAGGCCCCAAATGGGAAAGGGAAATCAACTATTCTCTCTGCCTTGGTATGGGCAATATATGGGAAAAACCTAAAGGGTGTTTCTGAGGTAAATACTTGGAAGAAAGTAAGGTCTAAAGATTACAAGGGTACTAAGGTACAAGTATATTTTCAGAAAGATTCTCATACATATAAGATAGTTAGATGTCAAAAGTATGATGAAGTACTTGAGGATGGTGCTAAAGGTAAAGACAGACTTATCTTCATGAAAGATGGGGATATAGTTGATATCAAAGGGAAGGGGAAGATACAAGATTTTATAAACCGAGAGATAGGTTTATCATATACTCTGTTTATGAACTCAATCATGTTTGGTCAGGGTATAAAAAGACTCATACAAGAATCTAATTCTGATAAGAAAAAGATATTCGAAGAAGTATTTGACTTAGAGTTCTTAAACCTTGCTAAAGGCATTGCATTACAAGATAAAAATAACTTGATATCTCAAATAAATGAGGTAGAGCATGAGTCTCAAATGCTTAAGAAAGAATTAGAGGCTAACAAGGAAGCTTACTTCGATATGAGAGATAGAGAAAAATCCTTCAAGCAAAAAATCAAAGAAGAAAGAAGAGAGTTAAAGCAAGATAGAGAAAAGCTAACTAAGCTACTAATTGAAAAACAAAAACAAATCAAGGATGAAGTAGATGCTTCACTTCAGATAAAGATTAAAAAACAAAATGAACTAATCCTTGATTTGAGGAGTAAGATAAAAGATGCAAAGAATTTATCGAATGTACCCCTTAAGAAAGTAATCAAAGAATTGGTAATACAGTTAGAAGCCGGTCACTACAAACGTGCGTTACGTGATGCTAAATCAATATATAAAGCGTTCTCTGACCTTGATAAATATGATAAGGAGTATCAGGAGGCATCAGAAAGGTTGGAAGAACTTAGTAGTGTAAATGATAGGTATAAGAAATTAAAATCAGACTGTGATGATATTGCTTCTGATATTGCTTCTATTGACGAAGACCTGGCTAAGCTCAAGCAAGAAAAGCTTAAGGTCATGTCTCCAAAGTATAAACAAAAACTTAAGGAGATTAGGAAGAATTTACGGAAGGTTGATGAAGACTTTCACAATAAAGAGTTAGAGTTAGAGAATTATAACTGGTTAATTAATGATCCATTGGGTAATAATGGGATTAAGGCTTACCTATTTGATTCATCACTTGAGTTCTTAAATAAATGCCTCGATAAGTATTCAGAGGTATTGGGATTTAGGGTCGAATTTAATATTGATTTGGGTACTGCTAGAAAAGAATTTGTTACTCTTATTGAAAGGGATGGGATGATTATAGATTACGATGAACTATCGGGTGGCGAGAAACAATTGGTCTGTGTAGCAATGGCTTTTGCAATGAATGAGGCTTTAACTGCCTCTAAGGGTATTAACTTAGCATTCCTTGATGAGGTATTCGAATCACTAAGTTCAGATAACATAGAAATAGTTACTTCCTTAATACGTTACATATTCAAAGAGAAAACTTTATTCTTGATAACCCACTTAGATTCTCTTCCTCTAGGTAATACTAAAATTTTGCAAGTGGAAAAGACCCAAGGCCTGAGTAGGTACCAATTACTATAAAGTTATAAATTAATTATAACAAGATAGGATTATGAAAACCTTTAGTAATTTATACTCTGCTATAAAACATGGTAGAAACATAATACTTAGGCCTAAATGGAAACCTAATGTACCAGGTCATAAGTATTATGTTTCTAAAAATGGTAGAGTTTACAGATATCTTGGGGATTTCAAATGGGTAAGGATTTCCGTATATTCGGATGGTAAACCTGATAGTTATTTAAAGTGTAAGATAGATTTAAAATCTTGGTTATTACATCGTCTAGTAGCTACTATTTACCTTCCTAACCCAGATGGTTTACCTGTAGTAATGCACCTTAATAATAACAAAAGAGATTGCAGAGTTAAAAATCTTAAATGGGGCACCGAGTTAGATAATACTTTACAGGCTTGGTTTGATGGTTGTTTACCAACCCCAAATAAGATTATTTATTATAATGATGTACATAACCTTTATAATCAAGGTTTAAGTGTAAGAGAGATAGCTAACATATTACCGATTCATATTTCTTCAGTTCGTAGAATCTTGAAAGGTAAGGGTCTTATTAAGTATAAAGATAAGTTTTGTTATGTCAATAAACAGCAAAAATAAGGGTTCAAGATTCGAAAGAAAGATAGGTGCTTGGTTTACAAAATGGACCGGATACAAATTTGAAAGGAATAGAGCGGGGAGTGGAGCTTGGCATTCAAACAAGGACTCCACTTCCGATTTAACCTGTACTGATGAAAGGCATGCTCATAGATGTAAGATATCCATCGAATGCAAGAATTATAAAGAGATTAAGTTTGAACATCTACTCTTAGGTAATAAGGGATGCGATATACTGAAATTCTGGGAACAAGCTTCTAAGGATGCAAAAAGAGCAAATAAAGTTCCCATACTCTGTATGAGATATAATTCAATGCCCTCAGAAGAATTTTTCTTTGTAGTTGGAAAGGATTTATCTTCCGTATTCTATAAACCACTATTCGATAAAGCCAATATTATGGTAATCGATGTACCAAAGATAGGTGAGATTCTTTATGTATTCATGGCTAGTGATATACTGAAGAATGTAAACTATAAGTTAGTACATAAGCAAGCTAAGTTAATTCTTAAAAACCAGTAACCCATGAAGAAGCATACCCCATACTCATATTGTATATTTTACCTTGAAAGGAAGTACTGTGATAAAATCAATAAAGAACTCAAAGAAAAGGGGTATGACCAAATCAAGGCAATTATTCCTATGGTAAACGTATTAAGAAAAACCACAAAGGGTAAGATGGTATTCGAAGAAGTACCAGTATTATTCAATTATGGTTTTATGAGAATGCCTACTAAATTAGCATTCTCAAGGCCATTTCTTAATAAGTTACGTAGGAATATATCTGGTATCAGAACTTGGTTACGTAATACCGAGACAATGCACCCAAGAAAGAAAAAGGTAAGGATTGACAATGCCGAAGAATTTGATGATTTTTCTTTAGTGGCTACTTGTAGTAGAAAAGAAGTAAGGCGATTTAAACGTATTGCTAGAGAGAATAAGAAGTTTTCAGTGGATGATTTAGTCAATGTAAAGCCTGGAGATTACTTAGTATTACGAGGTTATCCTTATGAGGGAGTAGATGCTACAGTATTAGAGGTTGACCATCTTTGTAAAAGAGTAAAAGTTCTTATATACCCCGAAATGGGGAGAATGGAAGTATGGTTACCCTTTGACAACGTCATTTATAGTGTATATTTAAACCATGACCCAGATAAACTTTATGCTAATTCTGGGGAATATGACCCTAATCAGATAACCAATGAAGCAATTGATAGTATAATGAGATATAGGAGAATTTAATGTTATGAACGAAGCTCAACAAAAAGCCTGGAGTTGTTTAATTGATAAAGAACAACAATCATTATTCCTTCAACTATCAGAAAGTAAATCTTCATGGGAAGCTGGTGAAATTTTAAAGTTATCTCATTACAAGTATCTTGAAATCCGGGAACGGTCAGAGAAATTCTTTAGGCTATTCTTGGATTTTTTTGAGAAACACACTTCTATTTTTCGACCAGATTGCCCCTGTGAGAGGAATTTCCAAGATTATATGGAGGGATGTTTAGAGAAACGATTAAAAAGAAAAGAAGCAAGCTTATTCACAGGAGACTCGGCTCAATTACTCCCAAAGGTAAACTCTAAAAATATAGAGAGAAACATGAAGAGGTTAAAGGAGTCTGATGATGAATGGGACATAGATACTCTAAGATTAATTCTTGAATTTGATAGGTGGAATAACTTTAGAATACTTCCAAGGATGCTACAACAGCCATCTGCATTTAAAAGGCGGTCGAATAAGAAGGATAAGATATATATCAAGTATCTTCTTAATAGAGTACCGGATTGGATGCACACTAAACTCAAGGAAAGGTTTAGGTATAAAGTAAAACCAGGAAAGAAAAAGTATTGGGTAGCTTTAATATCTGAGGACCTATATACCGATGGTTATCTATTGTTACCAGTAAGACCTTTGGATGAAGTAGTAGATGAATTTAGTAGATTTTACATGTATGTATTTAAAACTAAAGATGATGCTGATACCTTTGGTTTTATGGTATCTAAGTTCATGATTAAAACCGAATCTGTTAAGCTTGGACAAAAATTCTGGCCAGAGTACCGTTGCTGTGTGGAAAGAGCAGTAAACTATAATCAAGTGAACAACATAGAATTCAATATTAAGAAATTGGATATGGCTTATAACACACATATCAAGAGAAAGCCTAAAAAACCTAAATCCACTGCTGCGAACCGAGCAAAAACCTCGGATTTTTATAAAAATAAATAGAGAAATAAGATAAGATTAAATTATTTATTCTTATATTTGCAAAGAAAATAAATGAATACTTTAAAATATTAATGATATGGCAAAAAAGAGTAGAAAAGACATGAAAGCTCCATCCAAGGAGAAATCAAATTTCCTTGGTGCTTCTGGGAGAAACATGACTTATAGGGATTTAAAGAGAAAGGCTATCATATTAGGGATGCCTTTCCCTGATGCTTGTTCTGCTGGGGTATTTGACTTATTACATTATATCAATGTATCAGAAGAAAAGCCAGATAAATCGTTAATTGATAAATATGACGATTGGATGGATAAGCAATTAGAAAATATTGGGTATTCGAAAGATGACTCATTAAGAAATTCCAGATTAAGGCTTGGGTTTCTCGGAGAAGAAGGGGAAAATGGGCAAAGAAGAACCAAACGAGTTCCTGGGATAAAGAAACCTCGAGAAAAGAAACCCCCAAGAGAGAGGGATGAATTTAATCTTATCAAGGGTACAAAGAAATCTTATGTATTCGAATTAACTGCAAAAGGTTTTGAACTTGATAGAGTTATTCGGAGAATGAAAAAGAAATTCCCCGAAGCAAATGAGAAATCTATCAATCTTTGGTATAGAATGGCAAAGAGGAATATAAATGGTAAAACTAAAGGAAAGTAACAACGGACCCATACGACCAGATAGATATTATATATGGACTTGGAGACCAGATACTACCAATAAGATTGTTACTGAAAAGAAATTATATAGGAAACATCTAACCGGTATACCATATTTTACTAGACACCAAGTAAAGGTTACCTTAGTTTATCTTTATGGTGTAGATGTTCTTCAATATATCCATATAATATCTGGGAGGAAACTTATAAAACAAGGCATTAGAGAATTATCCGATATGAATGGTAAACTTCTTAAAAAGGGTAGTACTAAATTCTGGTTTAAGGGTAAATTCGTAAAAGCAAGGAAGTTCATAATGCCCGATGAATATCACCTAGATAAACACCGACGAAGAAGATTTATGGTACAAATGCACCGAGTCTTTAAGTCTAAAGGAAAAAAGGAATTCAATGAAAGGTACTCAATCAAACTCTATGGACAACGGCAAGGCATATCTCCCAAGTATACAAGGCAAAAGAGATTACAAATCAATCTTGCTATCCTACAGGATTTACAACAGGCTGAGTCAAGAGGAGAAAAATAAATTCAATCTGTTATTCTTGCAGTATCCTCCATTGGTAGGTTCATTGGCTTTATATTTAAGAAAGAAGATGAACATCCCAATACAAAAGGTACTATTTATCAAAGCACAAAGGGATATGCTTGAAATATTCGATGAGGCATCACTTAAATTTTTAGGGTATTTGCCTAAAGAAAGGTTTATTAAGAAGTCTTTATTATTTCAAGGGTTTGTTCCATTAGAGAGTATTAAACTTAGAAGGTCTTATGCTTATATAATGACAAATAGGATGATAGAAAATAAAATATGGGTCTACCCAATTCGATTATCCGATAACTATAAAACAATGATAAAAGGGAAATACAAATCCTATACCGAAGTATTTGGGAAGGTGGGTATTCCTGGGATAACTAAAATTAAATATAGCAATGAATAATAACGAAGGTTTTAAAATCACAGCACATCAACCAGCAAACCCATTTGCAGGTAAGAAGTTTAAGATAGTCACTTATCAAGGTGACAAGGAACTTGCCTCTCAGGCAATAACAATTGAATCTCAATTAGAATTAAAGACAACTCTAGATGAGATAAAACAATTCAATATTGCTCAGGAGGAATTAGTAAAATCTGGGTATACTCAGAAATCCATACTGGTAAAGAAACTTATAACAGAGTGATATAAATAAATTATTAACCAACTTAAACATTACGAAAATGGCTAAGAAGAAAAAAGAAGTGGAACTGAAAGAAGTTTCCAGAACAGAAATCAATGGTGCAATCATCATTAAGTACGAAGACGGCTCAGTAAAGATTATCCCTGCTCCTATCATGCTTTCTGCCGAAGAAGCCGAAGACCTTTTTGGTTCTGAATCCGATGACGAGGAAGAAGAAGAAGAGGAATCGGATGATGATGATGATGATGATGATGATGATGATTCCGAAGAGGAAGAAGAAGAGGAAGAACTGACCGGTGAAGAACTTGCCGAAATGGACTTCGAAGAACTTGAGGATGTCTGCGACGACAAAGATCTTGAAACTGACCCAGACGATTACGATGAAGACGACGTCGAAAAACTCCGTAAAGCAATTGCCAAAGAACTCGGTCTCAAATTGCCGGCAAAGAAAGAAGCCAAAGGTAAGGGCCAGAAAGGGAAAAAGTAATCTGGTAACTGTATTCAAGATTTAAAAGAAGGTAGGGAAATTTCCCTACCTTTACTATCAACTATTAATAAACGTAGAAGTTTACTTATAATAACCATTAACTTATAAAACATTAAAAATTATGGCAACAAAGAAATCAGACTCCAAGAAGAAAGGAGATAAGGAAAAAGACCCCGAAAAAGAAGCTAAACGTAAAGCTCGTCAAGAGGCACTCAAGAATCGGCCGGCTGAACAACGCCCTAACAGCAAGCAAATCGACGTTATTGCCATTAACGACAAATCCAAGGTAATGAACTTCGGTTATGCCGTTAAGAACAAGGAAGGTTATCAGGGTGTAGTGGTTACTTCTGTATTGGTTACGGATGGCAAACCGGTATCAACTTCAGTTTCATTCGTTCCGGGAACTCTTACCGTTAAGTCTAAGAAAGGACATGGCGTTATTTGTTCTCCGAAAAACAAAAAGGCTAAGGAAGAAGAAGAGGAAGAATCAGAAGATTAAACTCCTCTAACTTACTAACTACTATCCCATATGTCTGCTATATAAATTTAGAGTTTAAGTTCATATGAATAACATCTACACTTAGGACGTTGTTCAGCCAAAAGCTCATTGCCTGCGAAGGTAGTGGGCTTTAATTTTTTATACCCATGGAAGAAGAGAAATTAGCAATTCGAAAGAATATTCGAATACTTGCATTGGATAATCTAATAAATACTTATACTGATGTACTAGAAGATAAAGAATTAAACCTGGGACCAGATGAAAGGGAACTTGCCATCAATATAATAAATGAGGCAAGAGAAATGCTATCAGAAGAAACTCAGGGAGTATCTAACCAAGTAATGCAAAGACCCAAATGGAAAAAGACTTAAGATTATTAGTGGGAAACATTAATCAAACTCTCAGAGAATTAGATTATGTTTCGTACCTTAAAAAGGTAGCTCTTAGTAAGGGTAAGAAAGGCGAATACCAATCCCATAGGTTGAAGAGTAATTATCTGAAAAGAAAACTCATATCTCTTAAAGGAGCCCTGAATAAAAAACTTCATGGGACTTATATTGTTGCCCAATTTAATTTTATAAGGGGGGAACAGAAAGAAACTTTTGAACAAACTTTTACGGACTTATCTCAGAAAGAGGTAGAAGATATACTTCAACTCGAGGCAGTTTTAAAACAATGCAGTTTAGAAATCCTAGAAATTAAAGAAATCCCAACCCAAATTAAGAAGGTATAACTATGGTATTATGTAAATAGGAAATTCAATTATTCACCTAATATAAATGAAAATGGCTAAGAAAACAGAAAAGAAGAGTAAATCGGAATCCAAGACTCCGGAACTCACAAAGGCTAAGAAAGCTTTGGATGCTTACCTTAAAGAGAACAAGTTGGACCCTACTAAGGATTGGACCAAAGACAAGAAACATGGTAAAAAGGTTACCGAACTTGTAAACAAGCTCAATAAGGAAAGAGACAAAGTTGCTGCTGCCTATCCCGAAGCTGACCAAGAGAACAACAAGAAATTGGTAAAACTCCAGGAAAAAGAGGAGAAGGAAAAAGCTGAGAAGAAGGCTGCCAAAGAGAAAAAGGAAAAGAAAGGAAATGGTGGTAGAACAGCTACCAAATACGATTATCCTCTCATCGATGGCAGAGAAATGACTTCGGCTGAGAAGAAAAAATACCGTATGGAGCAAAGAAAACTTGCTTCAGGTAAGGCTCCCAAGGAGGAAAAGGAAACTAAGAAAAAGAAGGAAGAAAAGGTAAAAGAGAAACCGGCTTCCGATAAGAAAGATAAGAAGGCCAAAGACAAGAAGAAAAAGAAGGCCGCTAAAGAAGAAGATTAATAAGAGCACTTTTTACTTTTACTTATCATATTTTTGAGTATTCGTTAATAATGGTAGAAGGCCTGGCAATATAAAAATTGTTCAGGCCTTTTATTTTCTAATTAAGTCGAAAATGGAACAAGAAGTATATAAACCAAAACTTAGAATCACTACACTATCAGAGAATGGTACCCCATTATCCGATAGGTTGGTAGATGCTTATACCGAGATGAATTCAGGTCCAAAGGTACAGCATAACGGTCCCATAAGAGTAGAAGTAACTCTTACTAATAAACAAGATATTGATAACTTCAAAGAATACTTAGATAGGTTATCTGGTACATTGCCTGCTAAGGCACCTAATGTGGGCAGAGGAAGACCTGCAGGGTCTACAACTAAGGAATTGGAATCACCAAGGGAGGATATTCTTGCAGATGTAGAGAAAATGATTGAAGAGGGTAAAAGCCAACAAGATATCATTAAATATCTTAGGGGATTGGGATTTGTATTTATCCTTACTGAAGATTTTCTATTTCACTTTCCTGGATTTGAGTTTAATAAAAAAGATGTGGGAGAAGCAACAGACAATAAGCAATATCCCAATTCATTCTCTTGGATGGCAAGATGTATCAAACGGGCTAAGGACCCAAAAGCAGATAAATTTGACCCAATGATCATCTTTGGTTTTAGTATCCTTGGGGGACCTTCGAAAAAGATTATCTCCTATCTCTATAAGGAAAGGAAGAAACCATTAAGGGCCCAAGTTGGTAAGAACGTAATCTCCTTCTCTCAGGCAGAATTCACTAAACTTCCCAAGTATATGTTAGAATCCGAAAGGATTAAGTTCTCTACTGAACAGAGACAATTGCTTCTAAGTCCCGAAAAGAAGCCTTCTAAATTCTTCCTAAGATGGGTAAACGATGCTATATTTCCAGACTCCATAAAGGAAAAGATGGAAGAAATCAAGAACCGCTAACACTTACCTCCGTATTTATTAAAAGAGTATTTTATATAAAATAATTTTAGTATATTTGCATAAAGAAAATTTAATTATGGACAAGGAAACAAAAGACATCGTAAAGCTCATTGCTAGTATTCAGATTGAATCGCTCAACTCAATCAAAGAGGATGTTAAAAATGGGAATGACATTGCCCAAGACTTAATCAAAAAACTCCTTCAGATTGAGGATGACGAAATAATTCGAGCACTAGATGAGCACATTGAATTATACGTAGAAATGGAGAATACCCCTCAACTGATAAATATGCTAAGTGAATACCAAATGCTGGTATGCTCTCACATATTGTTCAGAATGGAAGATGAATGGGTACATACTAATTCTCAGGGAGTACTTGGTACCTGGGCAATATTCCAGAGGGCAAATCTCAAATTCCACCCAGAACTAACACTTTTAAAATTTTAATATAGACATGGAAAAGAACGAATACTTAGAATCAGTAGAAATGAACACCGGAGTCGAAATGATTCCTTGCGAATCCTCTAATATTGAGGGCTTTGGTTATGACTCAAAGAAAAAACAACTTTGGGTTGCTTTTAAAGGTAATCGAGTTTATCGCTATGATGATGTACCTTATGAAATCTGCAACGGTTTACATCAAGCAGAATCAAAAGGTAAATACCTTGCAAAGAACATTAAAAATAAATTCGAAACTACAGGTTATGAACTCAGAAACTAAATTCATATTGGGCCTGGTAACCCTGGGGGCAGTGATTTACTTTATTGGTGAGAATAAAACTCATCCAGTAGAAGTGAGCACTGCTCCTTCTCATTTTGAAAGTCCCATAACCAAGTTAATCTCTCTTCAAGATAGCATGGGTATTAAACCAAAAGAAGAGAAGAAGCAATGGTATAAATATAGGGTAGAAATAGAAACGATTCCAGAAAATCAAATCTATAAGATTGAGAAATCTGGATACCAGCAATATGAAGTTTCTAGATTGGGTGAAACTTATTCTTATGTAACCTACGAATTTACCTCAGACAAGGTAATGACTACTCAAGAAGCCTATGACTTCGTAAAGAAATATCCTGAAAGATGTACAAGGGTACCCAATACATCACAAGATAACATTTACGATAAATATAACGAGGATTACGAAGATTACATAAATGACCCGGAGGATGAAATTAACTATCCTCCAGAAATCTTCGACTTCCTAGCTGATTAACCCGAGCAAATAGAAAATAATTCAAATAAAATTTTTCTATTTAAAATAAAGTTCTTATATTTGTATCGGAAAAAGAAATTAATCATTTTACTAACATTTTAAATATAGACATTATGAAAAAGAATGAAACAAAGGTTACTAACCTGGTTGCAACTAAGGTTGCCGAACAACTTGAAGGAATTAAAAATTCTAAGACTGCTAAGGCTTCTGCTCCTAAGGCCAAAAAGACTAAAAAGGAATTGGTACAAGATGCTCAAGAAGCTGCCACTAATTTTGCCAATGCCAAATTGGTAGAACTCTCTCCTAAAACCAAAACTTCCAAAAAGGAACAGGTTGTCAAGGAAGTTAAGGAACAACAAAAACCCTCCATCATCGAACAGGTAATTTCTAATCGGGAAGTTAAATACGTATACCCTGCCGATGTAGTTGATACACTTGCTCGGAAGAAATGGAGACAACAAACTCGAAACGAACTCCATCGATTGGAACTTGCAATGGCTCGTATCAAAGATACAAACTCTAAGGAATTCAAGGCTGCTGCTAAAGCATACGAGGACTTCAGAAAGAAGGTCCTCAAACCAGAACAAGTTGCATAAACCTTTATTAACCAGGTGCCCGGGATAATTACCTGGGCCTCTCAATTCATACAAAATGGATTACACTATCTTCTCTGATAAAGAGATGCTTAAGCAGGACAAAGAATTGGTAGAATTACATAAACGATGTTGTAAGTCCTATCTAATCCAACATTCACTTAAGCACTTCAAGATTAAGAAGTTCTTTATCGTTTACGATTGGTATATAAATACCGATAACGTAAGGAATTTCTTTTTCAGGCCTATAAACCTTTTCATTCAGGCATTGCTTTTAGGGCAACTTGATGAAATATCCGATTACATTAATCCTAACAAAAATGGAAAACGAAAAAAGAAACGAACCAGAAAAGTATAACGTACTTTACTGCAAAGGCAAATATCAGTATAAATCTAAATATCCCCAAATAGAAACTAAACATAAGGTTATCTATGCAGGGCCAGTAGAACCAATGGCACCCATCTGGGATAATGTATCAGATATATTAAGGAAATCTGATAGAATTTGTACTGAATCTCGAAGAGAATTAAAGAAGTTAGAGGAACGTTCACAGAATAACCTTTACTTCAAGAAAAATGGTATTACCCATATAATCGTATACAAATGTTTAGAGAAATAGTTAAAGACCTATATATAGGCAAATCGAAGTTAACCATAGAATGTAACCAAAAGGAAATACCCCAAACTACTCTGGTTCAAGATATATTACAGAATACTGGATTTACGGGTAATATGCCCGACTACGGTACCTATGGTAATTTCAAGGATGGGAAATTTGAGATTACTCCAATGATGCCTAAGCATTGCTTATTTATTACTGGGGTACCCAAAGGGGCAATCCTTGATAATTTCAGAGTTAGAAGAACATATTGGTCCTCTTATTATGAGGATGATGTAAGAGGGTACTTATTTCAAATTACAGATGAAAGTATACCTCGTTTAATAATCACAAACTAAATCTATATGGAAGCAATCGATTACGTAAAATTATTTAAGCTCGACCAAGAGAATTATGATTTTAAAAGGGAAGAGTTTATATCCGAATTAGGTAAAGAATTTCTAGATTATTGCCAAACTACCACAATTGGGATAGATAAAAAGACTGGCAATATATACTACTACCGATTTAGGGAAATAGTTAAGAATTTCGAAACTAAATTCTGGGCAATCTCAGAACTTAAAATAGGAGAACCATTAACCCAGAAATTATGGAATGCCTTTTTCGCTACTCAGGTAGTTCCTTTAAGGCAAAGGTTATTCCCAAAGGTTCAGAAATTAATCGAAGAGCAAAAGGGGATAACCAATAACCGTAGTAAACAAGACAAAAAACCTACGAACCATAAAAAGGCAAACTATGGCAAGGGAAATCACAGACCTGCATGGGAATAAATTTAAGGTAGGGGATTATAAGCTTTGCCTTAATATCCCCATCACTGGGAAAGGTAATTTAGTATTCACCCGGGACCTAATCTCTAGTGAACCTTTTAATTTATCAGTAAGTAAGAAAAAATATAAGGGATATTTCTATAACCTATCTTTGAATCTGTATGTAGGGTTCGATTTAGAGTATATGGGTTATGATGAAAGTTCCGATATCAGAAAATCTCATTTGTATGTCAGAAAAGGAAAATAAAATGGTAAGATTCCCAAGACCTATGGGGACTACTGCAATGGCATTAGAATATCAGAAGAACCCAAATGATGAACTTCTGATAAAGATACACAACTACATTATTAATCAATGGCTGATGGGTAATGGTGTATTATGTGGTATCACCTATGATATCAATACATTCTCATACCGTATGGGTATAGATATTAACTACATACGGGTATTTATGAGAGATAGGCTATTAAGCTCTAGAATATGGGATAAAGAAAAAGCAGAAGATTTACTTCAAGCGTTAATGGGAGAACAACTAGCATGGGCATTAGAAGACCGTATGGAAATAGCCCATCAGGTTAATATCCTAAGAGAATCTCAGGGAGGGAAATACGTACCGTTTATATCTGCCGAGCTGGGAAAGGCCCTTAAATTAAAGCTTGAATCCTCTACATCTCTGCAATCAATAGTACGTAATCTTACTGGAGGAAGTACTACAAATATCTTTGCCCAATTTAATCAACAGAACAACGTAACACAGCAAAATGCAATTACTGTTGAAGAGGCCCGTCAAATCGTATTGGAATCACAAAGGGTATTAGATAAACCAGAAGAGGCTAAACTATTGGAGGATAGGTATGACATTAAGTCTCTACCAGAAGTAGTTGCTACTAAACAGGAAGGAGTAGATACCAGTAAAGAGGGTCTTAACCTTAATAAAGCAGAGCTAATGCAAATTACTGATGATTATAAGGGAGCTATGTCTTCATTCTCTAAAGAACATCATGAACTACGTAGAGAAATCGAAATGCGTATAGACCCAGACGAAGAAGACCCAGAGTTATATCAATATGAAGACTTTGAGAAAGAAGAAAAAGAGGATGGCTCATTTGCATCTCAATTCCTCCGAAATAGTAAGCTCCCATAGTTATATCTGGATATTGCATATTTAAAAAGAAAGAATTATATTTGCATATCAATTTTAAAATAGACAAAAATATGGAACTACCAAAGACATCTTACAAAGAGACTCGGGTTAACAAGGTTAATCAGGGTACATACTTTAAATTAAAACCAACTGATACTGCTCCAGTATGGGTAAGAGACCATTATGATAAATCATCTAAGACTTATGCTTGCCATAAGTATGATGACTCAAATCACGAAAAATTTCTCAAGGGAACAAGGAAAATATACATTAACTTTACATTTTAATCACATGAACTTATTTAAATGAAAGAGATGCTGTAGTGAACTCATTGCCCTTAAAAATGGCAACTTAATATTCAAATTGAGTAATACTCATATCAATGCTGCTTATAATACTTTACAGGCAATAATGAGGAAATCTGGTATATTCAATGAGAATCTATATTTCGATGTCTATCAGGAATATCGGAAACATTATGCTATATACGACGTAGTACCATCGTTGCTAAGGTATAAGATACCCTTGATATTTTCAGGTAGATACCCAAAGAAACTATTCGATAATCAGTTTACTTTTGAGGAATTAATACCGAATAATTTGATATATTATAGTTTACCCGAAAATTTTAGATTACCAGAAAGCTTAGAGAAAATTCTTTTAGAAGTAAGAAAAAGGGTATCTGCTTATACAGACCAAGAAGATATATCAGACAAGGGTTATATGGATTTGGTTCGAATGAATTTCGTAAAACAATGGGATGTATTTAGAAAGGACCCATCTCTTATAGATTGCTATATGGATGCTCAATTGGGCATGCTATGTATGTGGGCTAGAGTAGAAAATAAAACAATCGTAAAGAACATAATCGAAAGAACTCAAGATGAACTAGCTCAAGAGTTCTTATCTAAATATCAACAAAATGGAGAATAAAGAGAAATTTGCTTTCCGAAAGGTTAAAATGTCGGAAGGTGTAGAGGTAGAATTTATTAAATTACTTACCTCAGTAGAGACTAAAAGTGATGAGGATATCATCAGAGCTTTTAAAGCTCAACTATCTTCTGGAGTATTAACTTGCCATGCAGAAATGTTATTTAGAACACCAAGCCAGGTAGTATTTCAAACATCTCAGTTCAGTAAACCATTTAACTTTTATAAAAACTGGGAACTATGGGTATTCTCTAATATCCTGGGTGTATGGACTTTAAATAGGTTTAGGATATGATTACAATGAAAAACCTCCAAGTAGAGGATATAAAAGATGAATGGTTATATAATGCCTTAACACAGGGCATCAAGGAATGTATAACTGCTCCAGTCCTAACTTTGGACCCAACAAAGCCAGAACCAATTAAGAGGGCAGAAATGATACTGGAGAATTTCTCTCAGGAAGATTCTCCAGTAGTAGCTACAGTGATTGCTCCAGGCAATTTCATACAGATGATATTACCGAAACATGAGATACTTCTCTCGGTAATGTTCATCTATAAGGAAAGGAATACCTATGTACAACTTATAATACAAAAACTGGCTTATGAACGAGAAAAGACTACCACCAAGACTAATGGTTCTGCTAGTGGTACTGAAAGGTGAAAAGGTATATAAAGTACCAATTAGGTCAGAGATAGAATTAGACCATCTAAAGGATTTCAATACACTAAGAAGAATCCTTACTCCTTTAGTACAACTATATCATGGAGTAGGTTTTGATACTAGACTTACTTACGATGAATTCAGTATCTTCATTAATGACCTACAACATTTGGGATATGAACGGTTAGATGAATATTCCTCGGGTATACAAGAATTAGTAGAAGCAAAACCCATTACTGAGAATAACCAAGATGTTGAGAAAATACGAAAAGGATTACTTATCTCTCTTAAATCTCAGGAGTTATCAGAGGTATTAGCTACTAAAATAAAGCAAGCCATACATGAAGTATTTGAAAACGGAAAGAAGAAAGGTGGACTAATGAACAAGGAACCCTCTTTAGAACCTATGGAGAGTTCAATTATAAGAGAGGCTCTATATTTGCTAACTCCCCAATTACCTTAATAATTGAAAGGCAGTCTAATCCACTGCCTTTCTTAGCGTATACACATCCTCAGCCTCCTTAAAAATAAAATAGATATATTTTTCTATAAAAATAAAAAGGCTTATATTTGCATATCATTTTAAAAATAGACAAAAATATGAAAACGAACTCAGTAACTTACAATCAAGCAGACGAACTAACTAAGGTAGTTCGCAATTTCTTAGAAAAGAAATCTACATTTGAACTTGACTCCGATGAAAAGGGTCATCTCTTAAATCTTCTAATGGGACTTCTCATTCAACTGGAAGAGGATTACAAACTCAATTGCTTGGATATCAACCAAATCCAAATATATGAGACTACCTATTATACATTTACATTCGAATCAATGATAACTGCAAATACCAATCCCTATAAGGGTCAACTGGCAGATGCTGCAATTCAATTCATGAATGATTTTACCGATAATGACGGTAGGTTCATATCATTCAATCAACTCGATAGAAACAACTGGATTTTCCAACTTAATTTCTCAATCTCATGACAAAATATAACGTTAGTCCATTAGTTGCTCGGGAGATAGAATTCTCCACGGGCACTATCTTTGGTGGTAGCTGGTGCAGATACTTTATTTCAATTACCCTACACCAATGCTATATAGAAGCAACATGGAAGACCCATCCTAAAAATGATTTAGACGGGCACAAAGAAATCTTTAACTCTTTACAGGAGTATCTAGATTGGTTTGCTAATCTTAAGAAAACTTACGGGAGGAGAATATCCCGTAAACAAATGGTATATGCTGCATACGATGAAACAACTCGTACCTTTAGTTACAAACCCTACGAGAATTGGGCTACCAGACGTTCTAAGGAGAAATTAAATAAGCCCAAGGAACCATTATTGGCCGATTAGTAATACTAATCCCTAACCAGTTAATATATCTCCAGGGAGTTCAGAAACACCAACATCTGGGCTCCCTTAATTATTGCATATTTAAAATATTATTCTTTAATTATTGCATATTTAAAATATTATTTCTATATTTGCATAAGAGAAAAATAAATATAATTATTAACCGACCCCGAACAGGGTCACAAAACTTATTTCTTATGACAACTATTAACGAAATCTCAAATCACATTATGAGTTACTTTGATGGAACTCTTGATGCTTTTGGTTACACTGCTCAATCAGTTAACGAAATATCAAATCCGGATGAATCATACATGGGAACTCTCAACCTCCAATTCCGGGATTATCCTATAGACGATGACGAAAAGGCAGAAACCTACTGCAGAGAATCTGATGCTTTTGAACAATACGTGATAGAATTCATTAATTCTCATTGGGATGAACATCACCCATTAAAAGAACTTAACCCTAATTCTCATTACATGTCAAACTCCTATGGAGATACTATCCAGGTACATTTCAATGATGAATCCCTTTTCATTATCATTACCATGACAGGACAATATTAACAAAACCCTCTGGGAGGCACCCAAAACACCTCCCAGAACCTCCCTATTTATAAAAATAAAAGTAATTATAGAAACAAGTTTAGAAATAATTTTGTATATTTGCCTAAAGAAAATTTCTAAATAATTTTAAATATAGACGTTATGAAAGAATTAAAAAATTTAGAGGCCATCCGGGAACTGCTTGCTTCTCATCCCATTTATACTTATGATTACTCAGATGGTCTTCTCATTAACAAGGAAGATACCAATATCCAGGTTTACTCAATCGACTTAGAGGATGAACCTTTTGCTGATTATATCTCAGGATATATCATCACATATGCTTCAGAGGAAGTTCTCTTCGAAAACTTAAGGGAAAACATTATTTCTCACATGGACTTAACAAAGGGTGCCGACGACCAATATTATGATTATTCACCCTCACAGGTAGAGGCTATCTTATTCGGAATCCTTCAATTAACCCCAGAACATCAGGATTATATCATAACCGGACTCAAAAAACATCTCCAGGAATTTATCCAAGACGATGAACAAGATGAGTACATGATATCCCAATATACCAGCATTTATAAGGCTATCGAAAAATGGGAATCAGACCACAGGGAAACAGAAATCTTCCAACAACTTGCAGTATCAGAATTATTTAACCAACTAAATAAATAATCACTATGGTAAACTTATATAAATTACTCAACGTACTGGAACAGGGCATGTCTCTGTTCCAACTTAATAAATGGAAAACCGAAGGACTTTGGTACCCAATTACCCAATATAAAAAGGAATCAGACGAAATCCAGGTAGTAACTAATTTATTTATTGCTGACCAAGAACAGTATCATATCCAACTATTAGGTAATTATCCAGAAGAATTCGATGACTGGAATAACTTTCTAGAGGAAAACCAATGGAAAATCTACCCATTACTTGCAAACATAATGCAAGTCTTCTTGCCCACAGGGAACTATCAAATATTCTATACTCAATATCCACAGGGATTCATATCCATAATCGCTAAGCCCTATGATAAGTAAAGAACTCAAATCACAATTAAGTATTCTCAAGGAAACTAACCCAGAATATATTCAAACCCTAAAGGATGCCGTTACGGCATCCTTTAAGGCAGAACTTCAGGCAATCAAACCCAGTTCTACCGAAGAAGAGGAACAACTCAATATCGAACTCAAGGACATAGTATTAAAAATACTATTTGGGCCTTTCTATAACTATTTCGTATCAGAATACGTAGTATCAGATACTATATGGGAAGAACAGGATAAACTAATCGAGGACTTATATTATTACTTCAAATCATGACACCGTATATTCAACAACAACTTAAAAAGCTATGCGATAATCCAAATTGGTATAACGATATGCTCATCTCATGGGATAAAAACCCAAGAAATCAAAGGGAAGCTATTTATAACTACCTTTCTCATGTACAACTAAATGGGTTACTAGAAAACACTCAGATAGTTTTTACATTCATAGATGGCTACATGAAACCAGCTTTCTATTTCGAAATTCCCAGAGATACCAATCGATATCTTATACTGGGAATCCTCGATGAAGCAGGTTATCCTCATTGCTGCCTATTAGGCCAACCAAAACAAGTGTTTAACCCTCAACTCAATTAACATCATGAAACCAACAATAACAGTAAACCAATATCCAATCGGATGGGAATGGCTAGACAGAGTACCTCTAGAGGACTTTAACTGGCTAATCGATATAATATCACTACCATGAAAAAGAAAGACCTAATATACATACCCCACCAAGATACCTGGACAGAACGTTTCCCTAATCCGGGCAGTAACAAAAATGATTACACTCTATACCTAAGTGATCCCCAAGCCCAGTATAATAAGTTACTCCGTACCCAACAGAAACTAAGAAACAAAAAGAAATGAATATCATCTATCACATAATCCGAATAATCCTATCCGTAGGCACCATCATAATCCTCATACGCAATGAGAAAATATACCAAGCCCACAAGCACCACCACCCAACAAACAAAATAAGATATATAATCTCACAGCTAATAATACTAACCTTATACACCTCATCACTAATCCTGGTATCCTATACATATAGGATTATATCAAGGTACATACAATAATACTAAAAAATTATGAAATCACTAATTCTACTCATCGTAACGATCTGGCTTCTAATCCTAAATGAAGAAGCCTACCTAACAAAGAAATTCATCTACAGAATGAATTTAATCATAATCCTTTTAGTATATGCCTTCATACAGGTATGCCTAATCGAATAAATACCCACAAGGTACCTGGAATAAATACCGGGTACCTCCCACACCACCCAACACAAAAATAAAACAAAATCATACTAACGCTAACTAAGGTACATAATATAATATCTATCCCCTCTATAACTAATATACCCTCTATTAATATAATAATACCTAATACATATATCAAGGTACCTCGCCGGGGGTTTTGGGGATTTAGGCAAACAAGGCAAGTGATAACCCCTCTACTATACAAAGCCACTCAACTCACTATATAGCCACTATACCCTATAGCTCTACTACACACTTTAAAGGCAAACTCAAAAAGGCCTAAAAAGGCAAATAAATCCGACCCTTAATGGCCTCTAAATCCGATTGCCTTGAGTACCCTTTATATGTATTATATTATAGATTGCATTCAAGGTAATTCGAAGGTAGGGGATTATATAATACAGATATGTTATGTAGCTTCTATGTATGTAGGTAGTATAGCTTTAGTACATCGTCGATTAATGGCCATCACAATTTACCCTGATTACCTTCACCAAGTTATTATATTATGTATTATATAATAAGTATTGGGTTGGGGGATTAGGTAAATAGGGTATTAGGTTTTAGGGCTAAATGGTTTTATAGGATTTAAGGCCTTCAAGGGGCATATTTAGGTAATATTCCTAGTAAGTATGTAATTTATTTGCTTAGTATTTATATTAGCATTAACTTTTGTATTCTAGGACAATTTTGTGATTTAGGGGTACCTAGATTACCGAGAGCCATTAGGTATTATATAATATTAGTTATAGGTAGGAAAGGTAAATGGCAATCTCCATTCATGGCCCCGAGGATTTAGGCAAATATAATTCAAGGCCCTTAATAACCTACGAAGGCAATTAGGGTTATTGCATATATAATATATTATATTTATATTTGCAGTAAGAAAATAAAATAATAATCACTTAAAACCCATTACCTATGAACACAGAAGAATTATCAAACCGATTAACTAACATCATTAAAGGCATTACTAATACTCACTCTATTAGGATTAAGGCTACTATCGAGGTTTTCCTTGAAGAATTTGACCCAGGCCTAACTAAGGTTCTGGGTTTTTACTTACGCTAACTTAGTAAGCCCTTATAGGCTATCCTAATCTCTATAGGCTTACCATAGTCCCTATATAGCCTTATTGAATTAGGACCTAATAGGTTTATAGAGGGGCAATAATAGGGATATAGCTAATTGGCCTTAATTCTTTATCACATTAGTCCATTAATGGCCTTATCAATATACAGGTATATAATACACTCTCAAGAGGACAGGCATAAGCCATATAGGATTATCCATATACATATCATATATGCCCACTACAAGGCGTGTGAAGATTACCCTTGTGAACCCCCAAAATTAAGTGCAAATATTAAGTGCACAATATTTTCTATTTTATGAATTTTTCACAAAAATAATTTTGAAAATAAAATTATTCATTTTCTCAAAAATTTTTCTTGAAAATGTTTGTAGATTAAAATAAAGTTCGTATCTTTGCAATGTGAGAAAAACAAAGCAATATTTGAATGAATTTTTAATTAAAACTTTTTAAGAAAATAATTTTCTAAAAATTTTGTAGATTAAAAAATAGTTCTTATATTTGCAATACAGAAATAAAATAAATAATACCTTATTAGAATAGTTTAAAAAGTCTTGAAAGTCTATTTGAAAAGGTAATAAAAATAATAAATAATAAAACTTTCAAGCAATTTAATTATGAAAAAGCAAATTAATAACGTGAATGTAGAAAAAGCAAGTGCAAACGCAAAAGCAAATAGTTTAATTGCTTTAGACGTATTGAAAAGCGTTAAAGAAAAAAACGCGGGACTTTTTAAAACTTCTTTGGGGACAAAAACAGAAATTTACAAAAGAGAACTTTTTGAGGGAGCAAACGAAAAGCAAATGAAATCATTACGCAAAAAGTTCAGAAACGTAACTTTCAATTTTCTTTCAACGATTGCAAACAAAGCAGATAAAAAACTAATTGACGGTTTTATAGACTTTTACAAACAGGTCTACGTATTAAACGATTTTTCGTTTAATTCTATTGCATCAGAAAATACAAAAGAAGAAAAGAAAGAAATTCTACTAAAAGGGCTTGAAATAGTGAAAAATTCTTTGAAGTAAAACAAATTTTGAGTAGGGAAATATTTCCCTACTCACTTAAAAAATAAAAGTTATGATATTAAATATATTTTTATTTGTTGGAATAATTTATTTAGTTATTCAAAGCTATAGAGATTTAAAAGAAATTTTGAAAGACGATAACGAAACATTTAAAGATTGAAAGAAAGCAAAGGGACAAATAAAAATGTTTGTCCCTTACTTTTTATTTTCAAATGTTAAATTTAAGGGAACCGTAGTCCGTTTTTAGTACCACAACTTTCGAAGCCCTCACATTAAGTGGTACCTTGAAGGCAAATACACATTTTTAGTACCAGGAAATTTTGATACCTCGTATTAGAGGCATGCCCAGATATCCCACACCACACATGCCCACATAACACACAAAGAAGCCAGAGAATAAAACATCCCTGGCTCTCATCCACCTTATCCCCCTGGTAGATTACAATATCAAAGTTCTTTCTATAAACCAAAAACTTATAAAGATATGGAAGAAAAAACATTATTCAAACTAGCACGTGCAATTACAGATACAGGTACAGATACTGTATCTTCAAAAGGTGGTACTGTAACCTACCGTATCACTTCCCTCAAAAGGAAACTGGTAAATGGCAAAGTAGTTTCAACCTCTACAACCTCTTGTACTTTGGGCTCAGCCTCCGTAAGTTGGGCTACTTGGGGAGGAGTTACCGTTGGAAATGGTTACTTAGATGTAAAAATTAACTATTCGGAAAATACCGGGTCCTCAAGGTCTACTACTCTGACATTTGACCAGAATGGACCTGATAACAAAATCAATCTCACAGTAACTCAGAAGCCACAAAAGGCTTCAACATTCACTCTCTCTTGATTGCCCACAGATACAGGCTACTATCTCTTTGGCAGGGGAGCTAGGCCACAGAATACATCATCTTCAGATCAGGTGTATATACAAGGTCTCTCAGCAACTGGTACTACTACTATGCCAATTCCATTCTATGACCATGACTCAGAACCTGGTTCTCGAATAGAATGTACTACTGGAGATAAAGTAGCTGTACATACTAAATCAGGTGCTACCTGGATATCAAAGGGGTCATTTATAGTACCAAGTGCAGGAGGAACAGTATCAATCTAAAAACATTATATATATTATGGAAAATAAAATTCTTAAATTAGGGGGGAGATCTACCCAAGATGTATATGCAGAAATAAGAAATGGAAACTCTGAGAGATGGACAATACAATCTCAAAAGAGTAAGTATGTAAATGGCAAATTGTCTGGGGTTATTGGGGTTGGATATACTGCTAGCATCAATACCCCGGACTATGTTCTGGAGGAAGACAAGAGTAACAATAGTATTCAGATTACTGCACAAAATGACGGTACTTCTGGGCTTTGTGTACTTACACAAAATGAATCTGGTAATAAAATAAATCTACACCTTACTACTCCTGAAAAAAAAGAATATTGGGAAATACGTTTCACCTCAACGCTCCTCTCAGGAGTCAATATGGATGTGTTTTTCATGGTTAGTACTAATATTAGTGGTGAAGGTGGGTCAATGGCCGATGGTACCAGATATAAGAATTGGATAGTAAATCAAAATAGACATATGATTAATGTCTATATTTCTCCTATGTACCCGGGAAATTCCGAAATGTTGTCTTGGTCCTGCCTTGATAAGGATGGTAATGCTTTTTTCCCTAATTATTATATACCCGATAACCAATACTTTACAATAAAAACAACTGGCTTAGGTTCCTATACTCTTAAAAAAGTTTCAACCCCCTCTGTTAGTAGTGGTACTCTTATACTCTCCAGTAGGTTTAAACCCACTAAAAAATATCCATTAGATTTGAACTTTTATTGGGGAGCTCCAACCTAAGACTTATATTGAGATTAAGATAATATCCCAATTATAAAAGCAATTACCCAGAGTATTAAAGTAAGGGTATATGCAACAGAATACCTATGCCAGGGATACCAGCAGGTAATATAAGAATCTGCTTTTAGTATTTCTGGATGTTCTTCTTCGTATTTTTTATCTTCTTCTCTAGCATTATATTTAGCTAAGATGAAGAAAGGTAAGAATACGAAGAAGATTATTAATGTAATTGGGAATAAGAGTAGGAGAAGTATCTCCCACCCTTGCATTGATGTCCCAGCATAATCACCGTGTCTATCAAAAAAGAATCTCATAGCAACTTATGTTTTAGGTACTTGGTTAATAGATAAATCGGAAATAGAGGTAATACTATCCATACCGATATAAATAATATCAGGGAATGAATCCTATGAGTGTACGGTAAATAATCCAAGCAAGCCCTTACAAAAAATACCGTGAACGGTAAGCATACCAAATAAATTATGGCTAATACTGTAGTCATTGTTCTTTGAGGTATTTGTTAATAATCTTGGTAAGCTTCTTATCAAATTCAATCATCATATCGAAAGCATCGGTATCTTTCATACTTTTCATTTCCTTGTCAAGGAACTCTATGTTTCTCTTAATCGAGAAATAAGCCTTATATGCAAGGTAGGCTTTCTCATGTTCTTCTGTGAGAGGAAGAACATCTCCTTTTTGCCCATCCAACCTTGGATATGTATTATCAGGACCGAGAGTTCTTGCAACTTTTACCCGGTTACTGAGCATTGCAAATCCACCTTTCTTATCGATGGATTCTACTGTTACTTTCTCTGTGAGGGGTCTTCCTGATAATACGAAGATAACTTCATCCCCTTCTTTGAGCTTTTTAGCTTCTTTCTTTTCTTTTTTCATATCTATTTTATTTAGAAATTTTCTTTATGCAAATATACGAAATTATTCTTTATTTATTGCATTATCTATTTTATTTTTTATAAATTCATAGGCATTGCCCCGGTAATCCTCTAGCATTTTGTATTCCTGTGGAGATAGAAATATTCCGTTTACTTTAAAGGCATCTCTTAGATGCTCCGGTATAGTGCCCTGGTGAGCGATGTTATTATAACGGATGATGAAAAGTTTCTCTTTATCTTCATCTATAACACCCAGTGTGTTTACTGGTTGGAGTTTAGTTTGGTAAATTCCCCCAAAAGCAGAAGGTACCATTAAAATACTTCCCGGTATTCTAGTTATCCAATGGGAATAATCGGGAGTAATTACCGCAATTTTACCCTCTTTCTCAAGCTCTTTATCATAAGCTAATCTATTAAACCAGAAAGCACATTGAAAACAGACTTGTTTTCTTGCCATAAGTTGAGGAATTTCTCGAGTTTCATCAAATTCCTCTAAATTAATCGGCTTGCCACATATACGGCACTCGTTTTTCTTGTCCATATTGCATTATTTTATAAGTTATATATGATAATAGAACCTCGAAACATCCTAAAAATGGGTTATAAGCAATACTTTTGTTACTAAAATTGAACCATTAAAACTGATAAGTTATGGATAAACTAACAAATGAAATGATTAAAGACCTTGCTATTCGCTTAGGTTTAGAACCTGCCCTATTGAAAGCTGTCCAATTGGTGGAAGCTGCCGGTAGAGACGGGTTTTTAGCTGACGGTAGGCCTCAAATTCTCTTTGAGGGTCACGTTATGTACAAAGAAGTACATAAGAAATTCCCTGACAGAGATTTAGCTTACCTTTGTAAGAGATATTCTACGATTTTCTTCCCTAAATGGGATAAATCGAAGTACTTGGGAGGTGTTCATGAGTACAAAAGACTCGAATTAGCCAAAGAAATTGATGAAGAATGTGCTTTAAAGTCCGCAAGTTGGGGAATGTTCCAGATTATGGGCTTCAATCACAATCTTTGTAGCTGTAAAGATGTCTATGAATTCGTTCATAAGATGTCGGAATCTCACGAAAAACAACTGGAATTGATGTACTACTTCATGAATACCTCTGGTTGTTTGAAGAATCTCAAGGAAAAGGACTGGGCAGGCTTTGCAAAGAAGTACAATGGTCCTGGATATGCACAAAATGCTTACGACCAAAAGCTAAGAAACGCTTACGAAAACTTCAAAGATAAGATATGAAAAGATGTCATTTTAACAGCTGGGTAGCAAAGGTATTCCTTTTCCCCAGTTATAAGGCAATTACGTTCCTCTATAACTCCTTCTTCAAGGATAAAGAAGAGGATTTGTTACAAGAGGATATTGACCACGAACGTACTCACCAAGTACAACAATTCGAATGTACTGCACTGGGTCTGTTTATAGGTTTATTCCTTTGTGGTATATTCGACCTATCAATTTGGTGGATTGTAATATTGGGTCTGGGATTCTTTTACATTTGGTATGGAATCGAATACCTTATCATCATGTGCTTTGCAGGCTGGAACAAACAGAATGAAAGGTATCATGATGTAAGTTTCGAAGAGGAAGCTCACAATAATGATAAAGACCCATACTACTTGGAAAATCGTAAACCATTTGCATGGCTTAAGTATGTAAAATTGAGAAGTTACAAGAAATGAAAAAGTTAAGGGTATTGGGAGTGTGCGCTGGACAGGGTGCACTCCTGTTCCCTTTTAGGGAAAATTTGCTAGGGAGTATAGAAATAAGAGGAGTATTCCATACTCCGGGTGAAGAACAATGGAAGTTAAATTTTGGTGATATACCATTCTATAAGGGCTTTTGTTTACAAGAGTTCGATGAGAAAGTAGATATAATTATATCAAGCCCGGATTGTGGCTCATCTTCAGTAATGAGGCTGTCTAAAGTAAAAGAATTGGGCAATCCAAAAGATAATCGTAGTCTCAATCTAGTAATTTCATCGATACTCAAGTATAAGCCTAAGATATTTCTTATAGAAAATCTACCAAGACTGCTATCCTTGCTTCCCAAGAATTTTTTTGAGGAAACATTTAAGGACTATAAACTTATTTTTCACGAAAGGTCAGTTTCTGATTATGGAAATTCTCAGATATCTAGGAAGCGTTTAGTTATCATTGGAGTACATAAAAAGACCGGTAAGAAATACTTGAATGCTTTTAATGAAGTATTTCAAGTAAAAAACCCAACAATTACTAGAAATCTACTTAAACCCCTCACGTTTTCTTCAGAAGATGATATCAATCAAATCCCTTGGATTAGTAAAACTCTGGCAATGTATGATTATCGAAAATTGCCTGAGAAAAAGAATCTAACTGTAGCAAAGATACATCGACTTTGGGTTAGAGATTTTAAAGATGAAAAGAAATGGCCTATCAAAACGGCAAAGATGAGTACTCTCCCGGGAGTATACCGATTGGAGTATGATAAACCTCCACTAACCTTAAGACCTGCAGATAGGCAATTCAGACCAGATGGTTATCCTTTGGGGGTTGAGGATTTTAAGGCAATCATGGGATTCCCAAAGAAATTCAGAATTTACCTTCATGAAAACCAGGGTACCTCTGAAAAGGATTTTAAGGATCACCATTATTGGCTTAACAAGGCAAGATACACAATTGCCAAGGGCTCGGTTTATGAAGTAGGATTATGGTTCAAACGTTGCCTCAAGAAAATTGACTCATCAAAACTGAGCTAAATTGAGCTGTTTGAAAACCCTTTTTCTTTTTATTAAGTTTTTCTTTTTTAGAAAGTGCTTTCTGGTAAAGAAAGCTATAATCCTATAAATCAACTCTGAAGGTAAGAAAGGGATTGTTAAGGGAAAACAAGGAAACGAGTGAGTACCAGAGTTTCACTAAAAGCGAAATTACCATGAAGAATTTAAAAAGGGCCTTGTTTATTGTACTTCTAGGATTTACTATTTACCTTTGCTTCAGGAATTACAAACTTTCTCGAGAGGTTGATTCCCTGGAACTAGCGGTCAATGAAATCCCAGATACAGTATACACAGAGAAACCCTTCAAACCAGAGAAGAAGTACTCAGAAAAAGTTGAACCAGGTAAAATCTTAGTTCATGATAATAAGCAGCCAACTCTCTTTCCTGATTCCATGCTAAGGCAGCCAGCTATCAGTAAACAAGATTCCCTGGTTCAAATTGTTTTGAAGAAAGATAAGTTGAACTTAAGTCTGTTCAATAAGGAGACTAACACTTATTCAACTAGACTATTCCCAATCGACTTAGATAAGTACAACTACAACTGGTATGAAGGTCAATTAACTCGAAAGAAAGTTGCAAGGTTATCACTTAGTCCATACGTCTATGGCAAATACAGACCTTTCAATAATCTCTTCGATATGGGAGCTGGTCTTTCAATCAAGACTAAGAGATTTAATTACAAATTCGGAGTCAATACCTTTTACTACCCGAAGATAAAATCTGGTATAGGTACTGACATCGAATTTCAAATAACGTATAACTTTTAGATATGGCAAAGACTATCTCAGAAACTAGAACTACTTTAACTCGGGAGGAGCTATCAAACCTATCCCGAGTTTCTAGTGATGTTTTCTTTTTTAGCCTTTTTTGCTATGTGATACATCCAGTAAGAGGAAAGGTAAGATTCGATTTATACCCCTTTCAGAAATCCGTTCTCTACAATTTCATTGCCCAACGATTCAATATCATTCTCAAATTCCGTCAGGCAGGAATTACAGAACTTATTTCTATGTACTGTCTTTGGTTGGCGATGTACCATCCCAACAAAAAGATAAACATTATCTCTATCAAAGACACAACTGCTAAGAAGGTGCTTAAGAAGATTAAGTTCATGTACAAGAATCTTCCATGGTACCTTCAAACTCCCATAATCAATGGTAGAGCTGGAGAATACGGTTCTGCTTCCATGATAGAATTTGATAATGGGTCATTTATTGAATCAATTCCGACATCATCCGAAGCCGGTCGTTCGGAATCCCTTTCTCTTCTGGTAATTGACGAGGCAGCAGTAGTAAGATGGGCTGCTCAAATTTGGGCTGCTGCATTTCCTACTCTTTCCACTGGTGGAGCTGCCATCGTCAATTCCACTCCCTATGGAGTTGGTAATTTCTATCACTCAACTTGGGTAGATGCCATTGTAGGAGGTAATCCTTTTAACCCAATTCGATTATACTGGCAAATGCACCCAGAACGAGATATCAATTGGTATAACCAAATGTCTTCTGCTTTGGGAGCAAAACGAACTGCACAAGAAATTGATGGTGACTTCTTATCATCTGGTAATACAGTCTTCGACTTAGCCGATATTAAAGCTATCGAAGACTGCCTTAGTGATTACCCAGTTATTAAGAAGAGATTTAATGGTCAATACCGACAATTCTGTGAACCCGAATCAGATAAAGAATATTTCATTGGTGCAGACGTTTCAACTGGTAGAGCTTCTGACTACTCTTCATTTACTTGTATGGATAAGCTAGGAGAAGAACAAGTAGTATATAAGGGAAGAATGGCAGTGGGAGCTTATGCTAAGTTACTTGGTGATACTGGGAAGTTGTTTAACTGGGCAGTAATAGCTCCAGAATCCAATGACGTTGGTTTATCAGTAACTTCTAAGCTTCAAGACGAAGGCTACCCTAACCTTTACTACTACCAGAAGATGCTAAAGAAAAAAGGTAAAAGTAGACCTGAAATGGATAAATCCCCTGGTTGGTTAACCACCCAAAAGAATCGTTCAGTGATAATAGAGAACTTGGAAGAGGATATTCGATTAGATCATGTAATCATTAAGGACCCATTCTTTGTACAAGAAGCTTATACTTTCATCTATGATGGTTTAGGTAGACCTGTTGCAATGGGTAAACATAGGGCTAACAATTCAGCTGTAGATGTAGACCTTGAAGGAGATGTATATGCCGATGATGATATCTTTGGAAAAGCAATATGTAATCACATAAGGAAAGGAAAAACTAACATAATCGTACAACCAAGATGAAAAAGTACTTCAATTTTAGTTGGGGTTGGGGACGTAAGAAGGACCTTCCCAAGAATGGTACATCCTCTAATAAAGAGGAAAAGCCTGCCACATCGATTTCGCCTGGTAGGGTTTCAGTTGACGATGATAGCGATAACTTAATTACATCATTACAAGGGTTGACTAAATTAGTTGAACCCTCTTTTCGTGTTGATGTGATACCTTTAATTCGGGATTTATATAAGGTAAATCCTGATATGGGCATTGCATTGCAAGATATGTTTAAGTTAGCTAACACCAGTCATACAGTAACTTTCCCTAATAATACCGATGAAGAGGCTTCAAAGATGAGAGAACATCTTAAGAAAGCCACCAAGGGATGGACCAGATATACTGCTGGTATAGATGGTTTAGTTAATAAAATGATTGTTCAACTTCTTGTAAGTGGGGCAATATCCGTAGAAGGAGTACCAAATGATAAGCTTGATGGTTTGGCTACTGTATTATTCCTTAAGCCAGAACACATCAAGTTTAAACGTGAATTAAATGGGGTGTATGCTCCTTACCAAAAGAATATGAATTTCTTTGTTAAGCAACAAGATTACATTAAGCTTAACCCAGAAACCTATTTCTATGTTGGTATGTTCAATGATACCGATGAACCTTATGGAGTTCCTCCATTTATGCCTGCATTGGATTCTCTCAAAGGACAAAATGATATGAAGATTAACTTCAAACATATCATGGAGATTTGTGGTATGGTTGGTTTCTTAGAAGCTAAGATGCAGAAATCTCCACAAAGACCAAATGAGAGTATAAAAGCTTATGAATCCCGATTATACCATGAACTCAATATCCTCAAACGTAATGTTAAAGAGGGTATGAAGGATGGGGTAGTTGCTGGTTACATAGATGACCATGAATTCAAACTAAATTCTACTACTAAGGAGCTCGGTAATATCGAGAAGCCTTGGAATATGAACCAACAATCTGTAGCAAATGGGTTGGGAGTTAATGGCTCTATCATTGGGGTATCATCTACTACTGGTGAAGGTGCAACTGGTATAATGCTGTCTAAGATGATTAGCCAGTTAAAAAATATCCAAATGCTTGTAGCTTATGTATTAGACCGACTTTATTCTCTAGAACTGCGTCTGGCAGGCTTTAATAATAAGGGGATGAAGATTGATTGGGGAACTTCTACAGTTTCTGATGAAGTTAAAATCCAACAAGGTCTTCAGTATAAGATACAGAACCTTGACTTATTGTATAAGGCTGGTATCATTAGTCAAGAGCAATATGCTTGGGCAATGGGTTATGATTCTCCTGATGAGAAAGAACCAAGAGTTTCACTTGAGGACCAATTTGCTAAGGGAGGTAATATAGACCCCCAAGAAGGAACTAAGAAGAAACAAAGGCAAGATGATAAAAACCAATCTGCTCGTAGGTCAAGAGATAAGAATAACCCGGCTCCTTCTCGAGGAGACCAAAATACTAAAGCAAGATGAGTAAATTTACAAAGAAAAACAAAGAGCATCTTGATTCTATGGTGATAGGTCAAGGCCATACCATTATGGCTGGGTATATCCCAGAAGCAGTGGGAGCCAAGGCTTTCTCAGAGAATTATTACAAATGGAAAAATCCTACACCGGATTCCATTGCTCAATTTGGGTTTTGGGGAGGGGATATAGATTATAATACTTACTATCCCAACCTAGACAAATCGGAACTAACTCCTAAGGACGAAGAGTTTATCGAACCAATGTTCAGATTACTTTCAGAAACGATTGTATCTAAGAATTGGAACCCGACAGACTTTGGTCAGAATGGAGTACTAAAGGCTTCTATGAAGATGTTGCTTGGTCAAACAGTAAACTGTGACCATGAAACCAACATCGGTAATGCTATTGGTGCTGTATCACAAGTAATGTGGCAGGAATCCTATAAAGACGGTAGCTTTACTATACCCGCTGGTATCAACGGTATTCTGAAAATCGATGGTAAGGCAAACCCAAGAATTGCTAGAGGCATCCTTATGGAACCTCCTTCAATTCATAGTAATTCAGTTACTGTACAATTTAAGTGGGATAAATCCCATCCCCAAATGGAAGATAATGAATTTTATCAGAAACTGGGTACTTATGACTCTAAGGGAGTTATGGTACGTAGAATTGTTACTGAAATTGTTCGTTACCTTGAGACCTCACTAGTTTCACATGGTGCTGATTCATTTGCCCAGAAAATTGGTTCGGATGGTAAAATCATTAACCCAACCTTTGCCAAAAGAACTTGGGCATCTTATGAAGAATACAGAGATGATAAATCGAAGCAATACTTCTTTACTGATTATAAATCAGATTTAACATCATATCAAGAAAAGAACGATACTCGGGGTTCTTTTAATGATAATGATGCCAATGATAATCATTCAAATAAAGATAACATGAACGAATTACAAAAATTTCTTGAAAGCCTTTTTGGGGATAACATGCTTACCCTGGAAGAAGGTAAAGAGATGAATCAGGAAAATGTAATTGCCTGCATTCAGACTTTGGTATCATCCAGAAACGAATTGCAAACTTCGGTAGATAATCTTACTACAGAGAAAACTTCTCTTACGGAACAGATTACCAACTTGAATGCCGAAGTAGCTAACTTGAAGGAAATGGCAACCGTAGGAAAGGATCACATTGCTTCTCTACGTGAAAATGTCGTAGAAACCTACAAGAAGTTGATGGGTGATAAGGTAGATGAGACAATCGTTACGATGCTCAATGCCGAGACTACTGGTATTACTACTCTTATTTCCTTGACCAAGGATTACCAAGCTCGCTTGGAAGAGAAGTTCCCTCTCACTTGCTCAAAATGTGGTTCTAAGGACGTCAACCGTGCTTCCTCAATTGCTGAGGATGATACCGAGGGTAAAACTGGAACCCAGGGTACTGATACCCAACGGAATTCAGAATCTCCGAGTACTAAGAATGTAATCGATAACTTGTATCGAAACAAAATCAAATAACTAATATAAATAATCCGCGTTATGGAAAAAACTAAAATCGTAAACGACCCTCAGCAACTTACTCTCTTTGGGGAAAGAACCCCGAGAGCGGTGATTTACAAAAGTGAGTCACACAAATTGCACCAGGCTTTCAATGTTAAAGCTGGAGAGAAAATCGTACAGGGTATGCCAGTGGCTTTGAATGAAGAAGGTTTGATTTACCCTTGCACTGATACAGCTACTCAAGTTTATTTGGGTGTAGCAGTAACTGATAACGTTAACCCTGCTTATCAACCTCAAAGAAATTTCCCGGTAGAGGTAACAGTAGCTATGGAAGGTTACATGATTTGTAACTGGGTATCAAACGAAAATATCGAAGCTGGCTATGTAACTCCCGATGGAGAATTGCTTAACGATAGATTCGTAAAAGCTAACCAAGCAACTTCAACCCAGTTTATTGCCCTTAATCCAGCAGAAGAGGCAAATGAGGTAATTCAAGTACTCATCAAATAAGAGAAAAGAAGTTATGGAAAATAAAATAGATATTACAAAGTTGAAGGCTCAGGATTTTATGAATGAGCTGCCGGAAATGGTAAGAAGCTTGGAAGCTGTTCGTTCCGGTTCACAGGACAAGAAGCCTGTAGAGGTAACTTTTGGAGAATTGGTTACCGGTAAATGGGGTATTTCAGAAGATGAACTTTTTGAAAAGATGGGCATCAATCCAAAAGTGGACACGATGCAGAACATCTTTACAATGCCCCAACAGAATATTCGTTGGATTGTTCCGGAAATCATCCGTGCTGCTATCACATTGGGTATGCGCCAGGCTCCGTTCTATCCAAATATCATTGCATCTGACCAACCAATCAATGGTTTACAAGCAATCATGCCGATGGTTAACATGTCGGATGCTGCCCCTGCAAAGGTTAATGAGGCAGAAACTATCCCATTGGGTGATGTTAGCTTCGGACAGAAATCAGTTAGCCTCTTCAAAATCGGAAAAGGTTTCAAACTTACTGATGAAGTTCGTAACTATGTTTCGCTCGATGTCTTGGGAATCTACCTTCGTGATTTTGGCGTTCAGTTGGGTTATGCTCTGGATACTCTGGCTATGGACGTTGCTATCAATGGTAACAACCCTGATGGCTCTGAGTCTGCCCCGGTAATCGGTGTATACGAAACAACTAACGGTATCACTTACAAAGACCTTCTGCATATTTGGGTACGTGCTGCTCGTATGGGACGTAACTTCCAAACTATGATTGGTGGTGAAGACCAGGCAATCGAAATGCTGAACTTGCCGGAATTCAAGGATCGTCACTCTGGTACTACAGAAGCTACCCTGAATGTTAAGTCTCCTGTTCCCAAGAATGCTGACTTCTACATTCACCCGGGTACACCCGACCAACAGTTGCTGTTGATTGATACATCTGCTGCCTTGATTAAGCTTACTGCTCGTCAGTTGATGCTTGAATCTGAAAGAATCGTTTCTAACCAGACTCAGGCAATCTATGCAAGCTTGACTACTGGCTTCTCTAAGATGTACCAGGATGCAACTCTGTTGCTGGCTGCTGACAAGAAGTTCTCAGAATTAGGTTTCCCCGAGTTCATGAACGTAGACCCATATTTGATGGTTAACCTAGAATAATAAGGGACGCCCGGTTTCATCTATATAAATTCCCTGAGAGGGTAGGTAACTAAAAAGACCTATCCTCTCTTTAATCATTAATCATTTTTAAATCTTAGGAAATATGGCTAAAGATAAATATACAGTAACTGTGGGACCAAGAGCTTACAGTTTTCATGACCAATCAACTGGTATTACCATTTGTAGAGGAGAAGACAAGGAACTCTCTCGTCGTCAATTCCGTGCACCAAAGATTCAGAAGGCAATTGCCTCTGGCCATCTGATTATCATTGCTGATAAATCAGAAATCGAAAAGTATTCAGAGGCCGACATCGAAAAGTTGGATAAGAGACTGAATGCTCAGTTCAAGAAAGGCATGACTCTTGAAAAACTTGCAAAGGGATATTCCCTGGAAGAACTGAAACTGGTAGCAGGTCTTCATGAAATCGTTGCCGAGAAAGATGATACAGTAGAAACAATTCTTCAGGCTTTGCTAGAAGAATTCGAATCCTCTTCTAAAGGGTAATCTATGAAAATTACATAAGACAGACTAATATGAATAACAATCTGGACTTTTTGTACGTTACGTCAGGTCTGGAAGTTTCATTCAGAGTCATATCCAAAGTCCCGGCCAAATCTATTTTTGACTGGGACTTTGGCGATGATAAGGGAGAGGTTTTCAATGGTGGAAGACATGTTTCCTATTCTTATGAAACTCCCGGTTTCTATACCGTAACATTACATGTAACTAACTCTAGCGGTTTAGATATCACCGTAGATAAGACTCTGGTAGTTTGTGATTATGGGCATACGGCATTAGCCGATACAATATATAACTTAATCGACCATTATATTCCTTCAGAAATATCTGAGGGGATGACCAGGGAAGAGAAATCTATTTACATCACTAAGTGGCAATATTACATTGGACCTCTAGTAAACCATACAATTGCACCAGATAAGTATACAGATGAATTATGGTATGAAGCACTAGAAAACCAATTAATAATGGAATTGGCTGCCTGGGATTTTCTCAATGTGAAGATACTTAATCTATTAACGAGTACTTCCGAATACTTAAGTCAATTAACCTCTACCAAAGAACAAACTGGTGATGGTACTTCTAAACCTGAACTTGCCCGAGGTGATAGGATTAAACAAATCACTACTGGGCCTACTGAAGTGCAATATTATGATACCTTGGCAGATGCTACAAGTTCCCTATGGAAAACACTTTCTCAAGCAATGCAACCAGGTGGATTAATAGATGAATTAAGAAAGAACCTTTGTATGTTAGCTTCACGATTGGAAATCTACTTACCGTTCTGTGATGAAGTATTTAGAACCGTAGTCCCCAAAGTAGTTAACAGAAGGCAACCTGGAGTATTAAATGGGCCAAATCCAAGTGCTCCAGTGAAAGGTGGTAAGAAATCAATTCTAACTAAGTTATGACAAAAGAACCCTGGAGAATGGTAAAGAACCGCTCTTGGGATAGATACAAGAAAATTATCACCGACTTCTTAGATTGGGATGCTGGTAGGCAATCCATAACCTGGGCCAAACATGTTAATCAGCTTCTCAGTCATGCCGAAGACAGTATACCTAAATATTATAACATCCAAATCGAGGCATTATGTTACTACAATGCTTTCAGAAACTGGCCTATCAATAAGGCAACTATTTCAGGAGAATTGGATGATGAAAACTTATCAATACTAATTTCTAAATCTTATATAGAACAAATCGGTTATCTTACACCGGAAGGTTATTGGGATTTTAATTGGGAACAAGATAGGTTTGTAATTAATGGTATAACGTATAAGCCTTCTGGAGATACTCAGACTGCTCAGGCAAAGGATGAGGCTTTAGTTTTCATGATTATCCTAAAGAGAGACCGAGATACCAAAGTCGAATTTGTAGAATAAAAATAAAGTATATGGCAAAGATGTTAGTACTGAGGTGGACACCAATTACTACAAACAGTGGAATTTGGTTTGATAGTAATCTGATTATCCTCAATGGTACCTCTGGAGTTCATATTGAAATGAAAGGTAATGGCAATGATGTAACGGCATTTCAATCGATGACCGGAAACAAACTTGTCACCTGCTTTCAAGATTACTTCGGGGATATCTGGGATAAAATAATACCTCATCCTGGTATAGGCCAGGTAATAAAGTTCCGTGTAAATAGACTTCCTGATTATGCTTGCATACGGGGAGATATTGAGGACGGTGGAGATGTAGACCCCGAAAATCCGGATGTACCAATGAATGCCTTCTGTGGTTCAGAGGGAGAACCATTCAGGGATATCGATTCTGAATTCTTACTGGGTCGTCAACGTGCAGTAATTAATCCTTAAATTTTTAAAAATATGTATGTAAGTAAGTATTATACCTGCGAAGAAATAGACCAGCGATTATTACAGGGTTACTATGATGACTTTGTTAAAGCTGGCTTTGGAGGAACCATAAATGAGTTCTGGGCCTTCGTACTTTCTATCAAGAATAAGGTAGATAAGAAAGAAGGATACGACTTATCGAAAAATGATTTTACCGATGAGTTGAAGGCTAAACTTGAGGGCATCGAAGAACATGCAAATTACATCACCAAAGTTTCTCAGCTTGAGAATGATTTGAAATATCAAACTGAGGAAGAAGTTAAACAGATGATTAGTGATTTGGTTGATGGTGCTGATGATGCCCTTGATACTCTTAAAGAGTTGGCAGAAGCATTGGGCAATGACCCCAACTTTGCAACTACTATCACTAATAAATTAACCGACCTTCGTACTGCTTTAACCGAAGAGGTTAATCGTGCTAAGGAAGCCGAAGCTGCTCTGGGTGCTGAAGTAGCTGCAGTTCAGGATAACCTAGAATATGGGTTAGACCAAATCAATAAGAAGATTGATACCGTTAAGGCAGACTTAAAAGCTGAAATCGACCGAGTTGAGAAGAAGGTAGATAAGAATGCTGAAGACATCAAAGACCTTGAAGATAAGGTAAATCAAGATAATGGTGAACTTGAGAAAGAACTCAAGGACCTTATTCAAAAGGAAAAAGATGAACGTATCGCTGCCGATAATGAGATTAAGGAAAGTGTAAATAACCTTAAGACTCTCCATATCAATGATAAGGCCGCACTCGAGGCAAAGATTGCTGAAGAAACTGCAAATCGTACAAATGCAGATACTGTACTGGATTCTAAGATTAACGAGGAAATCACTAATCGCCAGGCTGATACTTTAGCTCTTCAGGGTAAGATTGACCAAGAGAAGGTAGACCGTCATTCTGAGGACCAAGTTCTTCACAACGAAATCTCTAAAGAGGTAACAGACCGTACTAATGCAGACAATGCTCTTCAAGGTAAGATTGACCAGGAAGCTCAAGCACGTACTGCTGCAGACCAGGTATTACAGAACAATATAGATTCAGAGGCCACTACTCGTGCTGCTCAGGATTTAGTTCTTGAACACAAAATTGAGGATATAAAAGAGCAAGGTGTAGAAGACAAAGAACAATTACTTAATGCTATTGCTGCCGAGGCTGCTGCTAGAGAAAAGGGTGATAAAGACCTTGATACTAAGAAGGTAGATAAACGTGAAGGTTATTCTTTGACCAAGAATGACTTTACTGATACCCTCAAAGCTAAACTTGATGGAATCGAAGAGAAGGCAAATTATATTACCCATCTCTCCCAGCTTATCAATGATGCCGGTTTCCAAACCGAAGAGGAAGTAAATGCGGCTATCCAAAAGATTATTGGTTCAGCACCCGAAGTACTTGATACTCTTAAGGAAATTGCCGATGCCCTTGGGAATGACCCTAACTTTGCAACTACTATCACTAAGAAGTTGGCTGCAATCACAGAACAGGTTAACCAAGAAATCGAAGACCGTATTGCAGGAGACGAGGCAAACAGTGCTGAAGTAGCTGCTGAAGTTCAAGCTCGTAAGGATGCTGACACTGCTCTCGAAACTAAACTGAAAGAATATGTAGACAATAAGTCTGCTACTGGAGATGCTGCACTCGGGGTTGTAAGGGATAACCTTAATAAGGAAATCCAAGACCGTAAAGATGCCGATGCAGTAATTCAGGCTAACTTGGATAAGGAGATTGCCGAAAGAAAGACTGCTGATGAAGCATATACTCAAAGTCTGGCTAATGTTAACCAGCGTATCTCAGACTTGGCTTTGAGTATGCAAGAGTCTATCAATACTTTGCGTAATGAGCTTACCGAGCAGGTAAATGCCAATACTACGGCAATCGCTACTAACCAACATAATATCGAAAGAAATTCAGAGGCAATCACAAATTTAACTAAGACTGTAGGGGATAACTACAAGGAAGTTAAGGATATGATTAACGAGGAAATCGTTGACCGTACCAATGCAGATAGTGCCTTGAGTTCTCGTATCGATACTCTCAATATTGACCTTAATACTGAGAGTGTAGAAAGAAAAGCTGCAGACCAAGTTCTTCAGGTAAATTTGGATAAAGAAGTAGCAGACCGTACTGCAGCCGATAAAGCCTTGAGTACTGAGTTTACGGCTAAATTGGATAATGCTAAGCAGGCTTTGGAATCTGAGGTGGCTAATCTTAACACTAAGCTTGAACAAGAAAAGGAAAATCGTATTGCCGGTGATAATGCTTTGGGAGTTCGTATTGATTCTCTAGAGGCAGGTAATACTGATGCTATGAACGAATTAAAAGCAAAGGTAAATGCCAATACAACTGCTATTAATGCAGAGAAAGACCGAGCAATTGCCAAAGAGACTTCTCTTGAGGCCAAAATTGATACCAACCTTCAGAACCATAAAGATGATATGGCGGGTATCAACAAAGATATCCTTACCGAAAAGAATGACCGCTTAGCTGGTGATACTGAGTTACAGAATAACATCGATAAGGAAGCTACAGAACGTGCTAACCAAGATACCCTTATTAATAATGCTATTGCCCAGGAAAAAGCAGACCGAATTGCTGCAGACCAGGCAATGGATGAAAAGAAGGTAGACAAGGTAGACGGCAAAGTACTTTCTTCAAATGACTTCACTGACTTGCTGTATGCCAAGTTGGATGGCATCGAAGAACATGCAAACTACATCACTAAAGTTTCTGAGTTGTTAAACGATTCAGATTTTCAGAGTGCTGAACAAGTAGAGGCAGCAATTCAAAAAATTATTGGCTCTGCTCCAGAAGTACTTGATACTTTGGCTGAGATTGCTAAGGCTCTCGGTGATGACCCAAACTTTGCAGCAACTATGACTGCTAAGCTTACCGAGTTGGAGAACAAACTCGAAGCTGAAAAGAACTTGCGTGAACAAGGGGATAATAACTTACAACAGTCTTTCACTAATTTAAGTAATACTCTTACTACTACAGTAAATGAGTTAAGAACTTTCGTAAGTGAAACTCGTACAGAGCTGTTAACTTCCTTGAATGCTACCAATGCTCTGGTAACCCAGAATGCTGCCAATATCCAACGCAATCTTGAATTGATTCAGGGTATTCAAGATAATATCAATGGTAACTATACTGCAATCACCGATTTGCTGAATAACGAAATCGCTGCCCGTAAAGCTGAGGATATTCGATTGGAAGCAAAGATTGACCAGAACTCTTCTGACCTCAAAACAGAAAGCGAAGAGAGAAAGGCTGCTGATAAAGTTCTCCAGGATAATATTGATGCCGAAGAAGCTGCCCGTATCGCTGCTGATACCGCTTTAGGTAAACGTATCGATAAAGAAATTCAGGACAGAACAGATGCCGATACGGCATTGGATAATAAGTTTACTGCTATTACCGATGACCATGAAGAAAGACTGGTAGCTGAAGAAGGTACTTCTGATGCTTTGCCTGATACCATGGTTACCGATGTTAGTACTGTAACCCGAACAGGTACTCAGCTTTCTTTCAAAGTAAAGACTTCAACCAAGGATAAGGCAAATAACCAATATGGTGAAGAAGTAGAAGCTACCAAGAATTTACTCCCGGTAACTCAAACTCTTGCTGGAGTTATGTCTGCTGCAGACAAGGTTAAGTTAGATGGGTTAGACCCAAATTCTTTAACTGATCTCTCTGCAGCTTCTGATGCTAATAAGGTAACAGTAACCGTAACTAAGGATAACGGTTTGAATGCTGATACTACCGAAACTTTCGATTTGCCTCAGGTATCGGCTACTAAGGCTGGTACGATGACTGCGAAAGATAAGGTAGAATTGGATAGAATCTCTACTGCTAACTTTGCCCTTGGTGCAGTAACACCTAATGAAACCACAGTAGGTATAGCTGCAACTAAGACCGTAGTTGAAGATGGTACAGTAGAACAGAATCCTATTACATTGCCTGCCTCTACTGCAGAAAAGGCCGGTGTACAAACTGCAGCAGATAAGAAGCTGTTTGATTCTATACCAGATAATATTATTATCTTATCTGGTGATAAACCAGTTGAGGTAGGTCAACAAAGTAGTCATGTTACTTTAACTCATAATTTCTCTTCTAAAAAAGAAGAGGGTATTTATACTCATGAGCCTGAAGATTATAAGACTACTTATATCCCAGCAGCTACTACAGAGAAAGCTGGTGTAATGACCGCCCAAGATAAAGTTAATCTGGATGAGACATTACCCAATGCTATTGCTCAAGAGGTTCAGGACCGTAAAGATGCTATCGAAGCTTTGGAGGGTAAATCAGAAGCCGCTCTTGCTCAAGAAGTAGCTGATAGAAAAGCTGCAGATACTGCTTTAGATACCAAGTTTACTAAAGCTGTAAACGATGAAGCAACTGCTCGTACTTCTGCTGATACTGCATTGGGTGCAAGGATTGATAAAGAGATTGCTGATAGAACTGCGGCAGACACTGCCCTTGATAATAAACTGCAGAATAACATTAACACTCTAGAAGCTAAGCATGATGCCTTTGTAGCAACTAAGGGTAAGGCTGATGGCTTTGCTCCATTGGATGGGAATGGGTTAGTACCTGCTAACCATTTGCCTTCATATGTAGATGATGTACTTGAAGTATATGCTACCTATGATGTAAGCCCCACTGGAGGTCTTACTAATGTTCAATTGTATACGGATGCAGGTCACCAAACTCCCGTAGTTGGAGAATCTGGTAAGATTTATATAAATGTTGCCGATGGTGAACCTCCATACCAATTCCGTTGGTCAGGTACTAAATTCGTAGACAATAATACTTCGTCTCTTATCATTGGGGAAATCGCAGGTACTGCTTTCGAAGGTAGTAGAGGTAAGCATCTTGAGGATGTGGTATCTAGCATGCCTAAAAATTTAATTAGTAAGGTTTCAATAGCTAACAAAAATAAGCGTAATGTTATTATCTTATGTAACTATTCTGCTACGGATGGTCAAGGGCATTACATTGATAAACCCGATGGGATGGTAATCCCTCTAACCCCAGCCACTACTCGAGAAGCTGGTCTGATGGATGCCGATAGTGTAATAATGCTTAATCAAACCTTACCAGATGCTATAGAAGCTGAACAAGAGGCTCGTATTGCAAAAGATAATGAACATACAAGAAGACTTGACAACGTACCAAACTCTATTATTAGTACTATAAAGCCTATAGATTACAGGGCTGAAGAGATTAGATTCCAGTATCGAGAAGTATCAAAAGGTTCTTCGGAGAAAGATTATAACAAGGGAACTGATGTCTATCTATCAATAAGTGCGGCAACCAAGACCACTGCTGGTGTAATGACGGCATCCGATAAAACTAACCTGGATAATACGGTACAAGGCTTGGCAAATGAGATTACGGATAGAACCAATGCTATCAATTCTCTTCGTACAGAATTAAAAACTTACGTAGAGGGATTGATTGCCGATAAGGGTTCAGATATAACTACCCTGGAAACTAAGGTAAATAACCACATTGCCAATAAATCTAACCCTCATACAGTTACTAAGGCTCAAGTTGGTTTGGGTAATGTTAACAATACATCGGATGCAGATAAACCAGTATCTACTGCTCAGGCTGCTGCTATTGCCGATGCTAAGGCTGCAGGTACTGCTGCTCAAACTTCTATCAATAGCCATGCAGGTAGAAAGGATAATCCTCATACAGTAACTAGAGCTCAATTGGGATTGGCAACTACTGACCAGGTAGTATTTGCTAAGACTACTGCTCCTTCCGGTTTCTGGAAAGAGTCTTCAGATATTCGACTCAAAGATAATATCCGAGATTTGAATCATACTCTAGACCAGATTTGCCAGATACCTACTAAGTCATTTAGTATGCTTGGTAAGGAGGGTGAGGGAACTATTGCTCAGAACCTTGAGGGCTTAGGCTTTGGTAAATATGTGGAAGAAGTTCCAGTAGAGAAATCTACGGTACCTAATCCAGAGGAATTCGAAACCTTAGAAATCAATGGAGAAGAATACGTACTCGTAAAACAAGTTAAATACCACAAGATGTCAACCTTGGCAATCGAAGGTGTTAAACTTCTCTATGACGAAATCAAGGCTTTGAAGGCAGAGATTCAGGAACTTAAAAACAAATAACTTATGGGAGAGATAGCAACCTGGAGTGCTGTCAAAAGTAAAGTAGGCCTTGGTAAGGATGGCAATGACTGTCCTACCAAGGCTGAATTGTTAGCACTCTCCCCTACAGGAACAGGGGAAAATTATGTGGGGTTGGAACTATCCAATGCCAGTTCCTATGGAAACAACGAATGTGTCAAACTCGAAGATATTCATAAGGTAACTTATAAGTATACATTTACAGCTATAAATACTTCCTTTACTTTTCCTGCCATAGGTGGAGAATCAACCCCTGCTAGAATAGGTTTAACTTCAACTAAACAAAAGTATTGGGATGGGGTAGCTCAAGGCTCTTCGGTAACAGTGGGTCATACCGGAACAACTTTACCAGATTGGTTAAAGGGGTCTACTGATACTATGGGGTTTATTGCTACCGAAAATTTAGCTCTATCTTCAAGAGCTCATACTAGAACTTATACTCAAGATGAATCTGGTAAAACCGTTTCTGCTACCTTCACTCAAGCAGCAGCCTCTCAATCTTGGAGTTATGGTTGGAGTGTAACACCTACCTCTATGTCTTTTGGGGCTACTGGAGGTACCAAAACTTTTTCAGTTACTTCTTACAAGCAAGAATTGAGAAATGGGCATAATTATGGTAACCAAATTGCCTTAACTTATACTAGAGCCAACTCTGGTAGTGTATCTGGGAGTGGTACTTCTGTAACTATGGGTAATAATACTTCTACCAGTACACGAAGTGGTACGGTAACCTTAACCCAAGCTGAAACAGGGAAGAAGTTAACCCTATCTTGTTCTCAGTCGGCAGGTTATAGGACTTACAGTGAGATTACAGCAAGTGGAGGAAGTGTATCCGATATACCTGCAAGTGGAGGAAGTAGAAGTTCATTCTCTACTATGCCCTCATATTCTCAAACTTGGGGATGGAATGGTTCTACAACTGGAGGTGGCACAATTACAAGCGGTGCTAGCATTAGTTATGGTACTGCAGTTAGTGCAGGTTCTTTGGGAACTACGGTTAAATCTAGAACCCAGGTAGGAACCCTTACTGGTACCTTATCACTAAATGGTAAAACCAAATCTGTAAGTGTACCAGTATACCAGGCAGCAAACGAATTTACTGGGTATACTTATGGCTCTTGGAGTGTAAGCTTAACTGCAAGTTCTTATACCATCGGTAATACTGGAGGTAGTGTAACTTTGTACCCCAGTGCAAGTAGACCCAGGTATGCTAACTATACCTCAGGTTCAAATACAAGGGATGTCTCTGATAGTGCTACTCCAAGTTTAGGTACCAATGGTACCTCAGGATTTAGTCTATCAGGTACTACACTTAGTGCTTCTGAGAATACCAGTACAAGTAGTAGGTCTATTAGAGTCTTTGCTAACTATGATGGGGCTTCTGATTATGTAGATATTACTCAGGGTGGTGCAAGTGTATCTTATAAGTATTACTTGGCATTTACTTCCCCTACTGGTTCTAGAACTACTTCCAGAACTGGATTATCAGCTTTGGGAGGTAATAACTTTACAGTTGATGTAGCTTATTCTTTTAAGACTAAGGTAATAAACGGTTCTGAAATAAGTACAAGATACCCATTAGCTTTAACTGTAACCTCAAAACCAAGTTGGGTTACAAATGTAGCAATTACAACGTTATCAAGTGATAATGGAAACTATGAGTTAACCTTAACCTTAACAGAGAATACTGTAGAATCAACAAGGTCAGGTACCATTAAATTAGGGCAAGCAGAAAACGATGATGATGGTTGGGAGCTTACAGTCAACATAACTCAGAATGCTGCAGTGATTACTTATGAATACGTATTTAATTTGGGGTAATAAAAATACAACACTATTCTGTATTAAATGTATAATTAACCTAAGTATTAATCTTTAAAACCTTCCAATTATGGGAGTAGAAGTAAAAGGTGCCGGTGATGGCGTTGTAATCGCGGACAGAGGCTGTAACGATGGTTGTTGCTGTGGTAATCGTAATTCTGGCTGGGGCTCCGGTTGGGGAGCCGTGGGTGGTGCATTGGTAGGTGGTGGTTTTGGTGCTGCTGCAGTTTCTGTATGGGACAAAATCAATGATACTAAAGCTGACATTCAGAAGGTAGAGTCTACCATTCAGGAAGCAAAAGCAGGTATCTATAAAGATATCTCTGATGCTGCCAGAGGAGTAACTCAAGAAATCAGTGGAGTTGCAAAAGATGTTGCTGATGTTGGTAGAGAAATTCTTAACAATCGTTTCACAACGGAAAGAGGACTTTGTGATTTGGGATACAAAACTAATTCCGATATCCGGGATTCTCGTGACCAAATGGGAGCAGGCTTCAACCGTGTTATGGATCGTCTCTGCCACATGGAACACCAACAGTCGGATTGCTGCTGTGAAACCAAAGGCTTGATTAAAGAAGTAAAATCTGACTTGGCTCTTCAGTTGGAACGTTGCTGCTGTGACCTCAAGAATGGCCAACAGGAAATCAAGTGTCTCATCAAGAATACTGCTAAAGACACCGAGATTGCTCGCCTCAATCGAGTGATAGATGCTCAGAGAGACCAGAACATCGTCAATCAAGTGGTAGCTGCCTTGAAGACCGGTACTACAACGCCAGCTCGGTAATTTTTAATTTGCCGGGATGACTAAAAAGGAGTGCATCTATTTTAGGTGTACTCCTTTTTTCGTTTTAACACATTAACTAAGGAATTATGGAACAACAAGAACAACTCACAGAATTTAAGATACAACTAGCATTACCTGCTCCAAATATAGAGGTTGCTCAAGAAGTAGCAAACAAAGCTCAGGTACTCATTAATCAATTTGGATACTATCAATTTCTAAAACTGGTAGACTTCATGCAGAAGAATCCGGGTGCAGTATCATTCGGTTTAAACTTAATAAATAGAAAATGATTATGGAAGAATTGATTTTTCAGAAAGTACAAAAGGGTGATATGATTTTCACCTTAGAGAAAGATCGTCGGTCTGGTTATCCAATCTTTGACCAAGCAAGAGTTTTAAAAGTTGGCGAAAGTAAACCAATGGCCTCAAATGGTAAAGAAGGTTTTGTTAACAGTATCGAATTAGTGATACAAGATTCAATATCTCAAATTACCATTTATTTACCAACTAATGTAAATGAAGGTATTTATAATGGTACCTATTATACGACCAATCTCGATAATATCATTAATGAGGTATCAATGCAGAAACAGAATGCTTTAAATATTTTAAATAACAAAGCCAAATTTGAGGCCGTTGTTTCTGAATGCGATAATATTCTTGGTTTAATTAATAATCGTTCAGAATCACCTCGTAATCCTGCTCCAGATTTCGAAGAATTTAAGTTATCCATGAATGAGAGGTTAACTAACCAAGAAACCCTTTTATTAAGGATTGCTCAAGAATTGGGATTAGATAAACCTAAACAATAATAAGAATTATGCCAAGTAAGTCGGTTAATATTACACTATCGACTCCAATTGGTCCTCTAGAAATATACGTAGATAAACGAGAACAAGCTCGTGCAGAAAGGTTGATTGCTAAAACTCCAAGTATCTTAACTAAGGGTTATGCGAAAGGTACAGAAAAGTTTGGTAATCAACTTCTTCGTATAGTAAGACGAAGTTTGAATACTGGTGTACCTCCAAGAGGTTCCGGAGTATCTTGGCCACCACATGCTCCTGGTACCATAAAGAAGTATGGGGACCATACCATGCTAAATCTTACTGGACAATATGCCAGGTCAGTTACTTTAGTAAAGGGTAAGAAAAGAACTTTCGTGGGTTTACCAATTGGAATCAAGAAGATTACTTATACTGGTAAGACTTCAAGAAAAACTTTGAATCAGATAGCTATCATGTTAGAGTATGGTAGTAGAGATGGTAATTTACCACCTCGTCCTCTCTGGGCTCCTGCATTTAAGGCTGCTGGTGGAAAAGCTGCCTTACAAAAGGAAATACGTAATGAAGTTAGAAAAGAAATAAGGAGGATTATATAATGGCAGTAGATTTTGAAATATCTTCATTATCCGGAACTGGTACTGCAACTATTAGGGTAAAGCCTAAGGCAGTAAACGAAGACATGAATAATATAAAAGAGCAGGTTCTCAAGGTAGTAGTTCAGGGTGTAGAAAGGGAAGTAACTCTGGTACAAAAGGCCGCTCCTAAAATAGTAGAGACCTGGGGAACTTATTTTAGTATCACTCCAGAAACCACTTCCCATACTTTCGATGGTACTAAAAGGGGTGAGACCCTAGAAATAGGTGTATACAGTTACCAACAGAAGTTTATAGATAATAAGCCTCAAGATGAATATCGTGCTGTAGATTGGAAAGTTGAAAGCTCCTCAGATTGGTTAGAGGTAACCCAAGAAATTGGAGAAGCTAATGCTGCAGGTAAGCTTACTATCAAAACTAAATCTACTAATCAAGATCACAACCCAAGTAACTATGACCCCTTGGAAAGAACTGCTATAGTTAAGATTATCTCACAGCAAGAACCTAACACTGAGATAGTTTTAAATATAACTCAATCTCCAGGTACTAGAACTACTAAGTATGGCTTTGAACCAACCCCGAATATACCATTCCCAAATCTTGGTCAAAATACTAGTACTGCTCAGATTAGTAATGTAAAGGGTTATCAGTACTACCTTATCAACGGTATTCAAGTTGCTAAATTTGTAAAACAATTTAAGATAACCGATATAAGTAAGACAATAGAGGGTCAATTCCCTGGAGGTATTGGTTCAGAACCAATACCTTTTAAAGTATGGCTTACCGATTATCCTTCAAATATTGCCACTCAATGGGTTAGTGAATTAAATTGTGTTGGTCATTTACAAACCATGATGAGTGGTTTTGGAGGTATTCAGGTAACTTATAATGGGTATATTAATGACAATGGCAATCAAAGTGTTCAGTTAAATATTAGATTAGGACTTTAATGGTAAACTCAGAAGAAATAGTAGAAAGAACTTTTTATATCTCTCTACTTAGTACAATGTTGGAAATGGGTCTTACCTTAAACCCAGAAGACTTCTTACCTTTGTCTCAAGAAAACGAAAAAAGATTTCAAGAGGCAATCAAAGGTATGAAGAAGTTCATACCTCTTTTTGGTATAGGGAATAACCAAGTAAAAGGCCCAAAGACTCTCCCAAGAATAACCCTAGAATTACAGGGTTATTATGCTGGGGATATTGGTGTGAACAAATACATTATTGGTGATAGACTTGAAGACGGTAATTACCAAGCTTCAGAGTTTCCTTATGAAACCAAAGGTATTACCATAGATGTACATCTAGTTTCTCAAACTCAAGCAGATATGAGATTACTACATACAATCTTATATACTAGCTTACCTGCTAGAGGATACATAAAACCTTATTTCAATGATTTAGAGGAATGGGACAAGGGCAGGCTTGCATCAACCGGAAACCTATTCATTGAAATTGGTAATTATTATGATCATCCAGATGTAGAACATGGAATACTTGAAAAGGTATATACTTACATATGTAAAGATGGTATTCTTCCAGAAAAACCCCTGGAAGAAGGTATACTTACACCTATCCAGGATATATCAGTTCTCATTGGTTTGTTAGAACAAAACGAAAATGAAATGTTAGAGTTAAAAGTACCTAAGGTATAGGTACAATACTCTAGGGTATAAATTAAACGAGTAATTAACTTTAATCACAATAGAATTATGCCAACTTCACCTCATGTTGATTTTAAGTTTAAGAACAACAATGTTCTTCAAACTACTCCTATGTTAGGAGTTTCTTGTGTATTGGCTAGAACTACTAAGGGCCCTTATGATGACCCATCAGAAATCATCTCTACATTCTCTCAGTTCCAAAGAATCTATGGTTCTGAAATTGTACCCGATGGTTCTGTATCAAATATCGAAAAGGCTTTGCAAGGTGGTTCTAAGCTTCGTGTTATTCGAGTGCTTGGTAAGGGAGCTACTCAAGGTACAGTAGCTGCAACTGCAGGTAAAGCTAAAACAGTTGCTAAATCCGAAGAGGAAGGTATAGTACCTGCTTCTGCTACTCCAGACCCTGCTACTCCTGCAGCATTGATAACCATTGCTTCTGGGGGAACTACTTATAGTTTGGGATTGGTAACCAAAGGTTATGGAGACCCCATCGGTAGTACTGATACCTTCCAGGTAGGTTTCTATAAACAATCCAATACCTTGTATTATAGAATCTATTCAGGCAATGGCCAGGTACTTGAACAAGGTCCGGTAGTAACTTATAAAACTGCCGATGATAACAATAATACTTCGGTAGATTATCTTGCTCTTAGTGCCTTTGCTAAGAACTCAGAGTATATCAAACCGGTAGTAGTTGCTGGTTCATCCTTTGAGAATTTAATAAAATGGCTTACCGATAGTGTAGATGGTACAAAAAATGTCGTTACTGTAACAGTTGGGGGAGCAGCTCCTACTGATACAGAGAAGATGTTTACCGGTACTGTAGGTAGTGCTGGAACTACACCCACTGCTGATGAGTGGATTGCTTCTCTGGACTTGGTAAGGGATTATACGGATTTCTATCAGTTACTCATTTCTCATATTTCTCAACACCTTACTGCTGATGCTGATGTACTCAAGGTATATAAGGCTGCTGCAGATATGGCAAAAGAGTTGATGGAATGGGTACTGTATATCGAAGTTCCAAAACACTTGACCCATTATACTCAAGGTACACAACCCAGAGATTACAAAGCTCAGGTTACTTGGGTACAGACTTGCCTCGGTACTGTAGGTAACTCTAAGTACATTGCTTATTTTGGTGGTGGCCTTAAGTACTACAACGAAAACGGTAATCTTCAGGATTCCGATGTAGTGGGTACCATTGCAGGTTTGGGAGATGCTTCTGCTACTCAATACGGTCCTTGGAAATCCTTTGCTGGTATGAACCGGGGAGTTATTGGAGATGCCGTTGGACCAGTATGCCCAAATTATGGTTCTCCTTCTCGATATAATGAACTGAACACACTTGCTCAGAATCATATCAATGAGATGGTAATCAAAGATACTCCCGATGCAGGTAAACAAACCATGCTATGGCATTGCTTCTCTTCTCAGGTAAAACAGGATTCTGAAAGATTCCTTTCAATCGTAAGACTGAACCTTTACCTGAAGAAGTTCCTTCGCCCGGTACTCAACAAATATATCGAAGAACCAAACGTTTGGAGTACTTGGAAGAGAATCTGGTTGGAGGTTAAACCTACACTGGATTCATTGGTAGATGAAGATGCCATGACCGAGTATACCTGGATGGGTGACCAAGATGCAACTTCTTGGGATGACCTTTCGGTTAATAACGAAGCAGATGCTCGTCAGGGTAAGTACCGTGCTATCCTTAAGTATAAGGATGTAGTTCCTATGCAAGAGGTAACTATGGAGATTGTAATCGATGCAGCTTCTAAGGCAGTATCAATCGTAGAAACAAGTAATAACTTATAAACTCATAACACAATGGGAGCAAAAGTAAAAAACCCACGGAAGAAATTCTTGTGGAGCATCATGTTCCCCAAACACCCTATCAATACTTATCTATTCCAAAGTTGTACTTTGCCAGATATTGAAATTGACCAGGTTGCTCATGGGGACGTCAATAGAGACGTTAAAACTGCAGGTAGGGTTACTATAGGTAATCTTATTGTAGAGAAACTTATGACTACTGCAGGTTCAGACACATGGCTTCATGATTGGCTTTATGCTTGCCAAGACCACATAGTTGGTGGAGGTTTGGTACCAAGTCAATATTGGGAAACGGCTATTGTAAATGAACTTGCCGAAGATGGAGTCTCGGTTCTTAATACCCACGTCTTCGAAGAGGTATGGCCATGTAAGATTACCGGCTTAGACTTGGACAGAATGGCTTCAGAGAATACCATTGAGTCCATAGAGTTCTCAGTTGGTACTGCAGATAAATACTAATTTCTTAGTCTATTTTCACTAAGATTCGGTGGAGGGGTGGGATTCCTGTGATAGGAGCTCACCCCTTTCTTGTTGTTATACGGAGTACTATGAACATTTGTAAACATTAAATATATCAAATTATGGAATTTAGAACATTTAGATTTACCGGACCTTCTGGTTTCGAATATGAAATCAGAGAACAGAATGGTGCTGATGAAGATATCCTCAGTAACCTTTCAGACATGAAGACTTTGATGAACCTTACCAAGTTCATTGCAGCAATTGTAATTAGAACTACGGCTACCCCTAATGGGAAATTAACCGTAGATGATGCCCTTAACTTACCAGTCAATGACCGTTATGCTATTATCTTTAATTCTCGTATCTTCTCTTTGGGGGATGAGGTAGAATTTGAATATGATTGGGGCAAAGAGAATGGAGGTAAAGTTACTTATGGCCAAGACCTTCATGAGTTCCTTTTCGATTACGGTACTGCTCCAACTGAGGATGATTTGAATCAAAAGCCCGATGCTATCCCTTATTATCCAGAGGGAGTTAGATTGGTAGACCATGAATACACTCTTTCATCTGGCAAGAGAATTAAATTCGATTGTATGACTGGTAAGGGAGAACAAGAGTTCATGAAGTTGCCTTTGGATAAACAAACTAAGAATGCCCCTCTTCTTTGCCGTAATCTTCACTTAGAGGTTGATGGTAGTTGGGAGAAGGTAGAAAACTTTACTCCGTTTACTGCAAAGGATATGGCTGAGATGAGAAAGCATATCTTATCTATGGACCCTATCTTCAAAGGTGAATCCCATATCACTAATCCAACCACCGGAGAAGAAAGAACTTATCCTATAGTTTGGGCACCGAATTTTTTCTACCTGACGGAAGAGTAATGTTAGAGAGTGATTTTGTTTATATCACCAGAGCCGAGATAGCCTTAGACTATTTCGGCTTTTTACGTCTTCCGTACCGAATAAGGAAAATATTCAAGGAAATGGCCGAGCAATATTATAAACAATTAAAGAAAAGAAAATAAATTATGAATACCAGTAGGAGTATAGTAGAGGTCGGTGTTGCCATGGTTTTAAAAGACCGATTCTCTCAAGAGGCTGGCAAGATATCCGGGTCATTCAGAACAATGATGAATGATATGAATACCTGGAATAGAGGTATACAGATGTCAGCTTCCAATACAATGGACTTCGGAATGCAGCTCGTAGGGGGAATGGCAAGGGCCTATAAATACTCTGCGGGTGTTCAGAATGAAGTTTGGAATGCTTCGAAAATTGCTGGTGCTACCATTGCAGAACAAAGGGAGATGTTACAATTGGCAAAGGACGTCAATGAGATAACTCCTCTTACTGCTTCGGATGTTGCATCAGGACAAAGATACCTGGCTATGGCAGGTAATAAATTCGATGCTATTAAGGAAATGATTGGGCCAGCATCTAAGCTGGCTTCAATCTTTACAATGCCAGTGGGACAGAAAGGTGGTGTAGCTGACTTGATGACCAATATCATGTCAATGTACCAAATCCCAATGACAGAAGCCGCTAGAGTAACCGATGACTTATATACTGCAGTTACTAATGCAAATATATCTTTAACAGACTTAGCCCAGTCCATATCCTATGCAGGAGCAGATATGGCAACTGCTGGAGTAGACCTTCGGCAAACGGCTGCTGCTATTGGAGTATTGGGAGATATGGGTATACAGGGTTCTATGGCAGGTACCTCACTGGCCAATATGATTCGTTACTTACAACTATCCCTTGTTAATCAAAAAAAGAAAGGCTATAACGCTTTAGCAGACTTGGGCTTAAGTCCCGATGAATTCTTCGATGCTCAAGGTAACCTTATAGACCTTTACACTATCTATCAGAAATTTGCTAAGGCAGCAGTAGATTTACCTTCCAGAATCGAAACACCAACCTTCTTCAATATCTTTGGAGTTCGTGGTAATCGTGGTATGCTTCCTGTACTTAGGGATATTGCTTCTGGTAGAGATAAGATGGGTCAGATACTTGCAACCTATAACCAAAACATGGGGGCAGTAAATCGACTCAATGAAGAACGTCTTAAAACTGATGCAGGTGTAATCGACCAATTCGAATCAAATATAGAGAACTTAACAGTTACTGCAGGTGCAGCTTTGGGTAGAATCTTTACTCCAGTACTAAACGTAGGTAACTCTATAATCAAGGTAATAAATTCTATAGCTGAGACTTGGGTAGGTAGCTTTGGCCTTAGAGTTGCGGCTACTGGAGTAGTAGTGGGTACTATAGTTGCAGGTTTCAATACTGTAAGAGGTATCATTAGGTCTGTTGGGTATTTACAGACTATTGCTACTGCTTCTACCGAGGGTATGTCTGCTGCTGCAATAAAAACCAATACTCAATTTGCCATTATGGAGGCTCACATGGTAAGCATGGTTAACCTTATGAGAACCATGGTTCAGCTTCAGATGATGTCAAGCGGTATTGGTATGAATTCTGCTGGTAGCTTTTATAATACTAAGAATGGCAGATATGTTAAAACTCCTAATCCCGGACCCTTAGCAACTACTATGGCTGGTAATTTAGCAGGTGGTGCTATGATGGGAGCAGGTGCCCAAGTTGGTAGTCAAGTGGCTAGGCAAGGTGCTATAAAAGGTTTAACATCTATAGGTGGTAGACTTATGAGATTACTCGGTGGACCCTGGGGATTAACAATTACTGTAGGTCTTCCTTTATTAATTGAGGGTATTAGTTACCTTAGTAATTCAGTAGATAGGAATACTGAAGCTCAGAATAAAGAGAAAGAAGACCCAACTACCATTAGAGCCCAGAATGAAGAGAGATTTATTAATGCTGTTAGGTTAGCTATTAAAGAAGGTATGAGAGATTCTCGTATCAATATCTCAGTAGATGGTCAAGCAGTTGGAGATTATGCTCCAGGTTCTCAACAAGATTTTACTGGAGCTGCATTTGTAATGGGAATATAAAACTAAAACACTATGGCTAGAGTATTAAATAAAGCAGCAGGTAAGGTTGTTGAAAAGTACAATGACCTTACAAGAGATACAGCAGGTGTTCTTACGGGTCCATTAAATAAACTATGGAGAGCTCGGATATTACTCAATCGAACTCTTTCTACTCTTCCCAAAGATGATGCTCAAAAGGGTAAACTCTATACTCCCAATGGAGTAATCGGAGAAGCTCAAATATCGTCTAAGAACCCTATTCTAAATAAACAACTCCAGGCTAAATGGAGAATGGAATTACAATTCCCAAGGTTAGAAGAAGGTGAAGGAGTAGACCCAGCAAAGGGGAATAAGAATACTACTAATTACAGAAACTTCGAGGCTAAAGCAGAGGTTATATATCAGAATGAGGTAAGGATATATAATATGACTGTTAACCCCACTCAATATATTACCCTACAGAATAGACCTCCAGAAATAGACTTTAGAGGAGAAACCACATGGGCCACCATTAAATCAATGGGTCGCAATGTACCAATGTATCACTTTACTGGAGCTGAAGACATTATTCAATTCAATGTGTCTTGGTACTGTAATGACCCAGAAAATCCAGAAGAGGTAATCAATAAATGTAGGTTATTAGAGGCATGGTCTAAATCTAATGGCTACCAGGCTGCTCCCCCGATTGTTAAGATTGAGTGGGGGGATTCTGGTATATTCGATAACCACAATTATATCCTTACCTCAGCAACTTATACTCTGAAGAACTTTCAGAACGGTTATCGAATAAGGATACCCGGAAAGCCAGCTACTTTTGGTAATGGTAGGTTATTGCCTGCAGCAGCAACTCAAGAATTGATTTTCAAGAGAGTAAGTGCATATAACTTATCCTATGGAGACTTTATAAATTCTGATTCACTTAAAAAGACGGGAGGTATTAAATATGATTGATGTTAACCAATATCTAAAGGGGGCTAGCCCATATAATAATGCCTATGCTCTGAAGTATAACGAGGGAGATTATTCCTTAGAGGCTAAACCTCCAATAGTACCAGAATCTCCCAACGATATTCAACATACTGTTAAAGATGGAGAAACTCTGCAAAACATTGCTTTCAGGTATTATGGTGATTCGGGTAAGTGGTACATCATAGCTGAAGCTAATAAGATACTGAATCCTTTTAAGGAATTAGAAATGGGAACCTTAATAAGAATACCGACTTATGGCAGCTAAACAGAAACCCATATTATATAAGGGAATGGGCCAACCTTATTTGGCTCTTTTCAATTTTGGAGGTATGCCTATAATGAATCCTATTACAGGTATACCCCTTGGAGCGTATATAAGTACCTGGATTTATAGATATGATGAAGAAAAAGAAAACTTGGCTACCCTTACTTTCGATACGGGTAATCCTGATACTGTAGACATTGCCGAGATTCAAGAGAACCAAAACGTTTGCCTTCAATGGGGATATATATACCCAGATGGTCAATTTATATCAGGACCCATAAAAATAATTAAAGTAAGGGAGTTCGAGGCAGTATTTGACTCTACAGGTACTCATGTAACTATTAAGTGCATTGACTCTTCAGGAGATTTAAGATATCAACCAGCTTATGTCCATTCGGACATGGAAGGTTATAAATTATCTACTTATTTAGACAATGGCTGTGGGAATGCTACTGGTGTAATCATAGAAATATTTCAGTAATGGAACAACAGATAATAAGTAATAAAGTATACGAGTCACTACAAGTACCTACAGAGAATACCCGTACTACTACTGGTAAAGTACTCTATGCTAACAAATACAGTGGTATAGCTGAAGTAGCTATGCCAGAAGATTTGAAAGCTTTAATTGATAGTGACTTTGGATTGGTGGGCAAGAATGTCTTAGTTCAATTAGAACAGAAGATGAAAGGGTACACTAATGGGCCATGGTATGTAGATTCAAGGGATGGCGTTATCTATATACATAATCGGAAATTCCATGAAGAACCGGTATGTACTTATACATATCAAGGAGAGAATGGGGAAGTACTTAGCGTATCTTTTGCTACTCAGAAAATAACTAAAAGGGTTAAAGCAGTATTAGCCCCATCCCTGGACCCTGATAGTAAAGACTTATCAGTATTATCGACTAATATAAACGAGCCAGAGGATAAACCTCCATTAGCTTTAAGACCCGTGGTGGCTCAGGTGGATAATATTATGGTGTCTAATTTTACTGGCAATGGATTTGAAGATTACAGAAGTCACCCCACTACACCAACTGAGGTAATAGATGCTTGGGATACTCAGCTTCAGTATAATATGGAAAAAACTGCCGAATACAAAAAGAGAGTAGAGGAATATGAAGCAGTTGGTCCAGTAGGTGCTTATGAAGCAGGTAAGCAAAGAAAACTTGATGAGATGTCTACCGAAGAAGTACGAGCCGCCATTAATCAAGCAGCTAATGAGTTACCAGACGATAAGAAGAATGCTCTTAAACAAGTATTAAAGAATTCTAAGAATGGTAAAGAATTAGAGGCTAATCTTAAGAAGCTATTAGAGTACGAAAGATACCTTTTCGAAGATGAAGATGGCATGGAGTTTATGGTAGAAGAATACGTAGACCCGTTGGATTATGACCCGGAAGGTTATGCTTCTAAACAATCAGGAGCAGGAGTAGCTTCTGGTATTAATTTCCAAATGGGGGTACTACCTGCATCAGAACGAGGATTCAAAGCTTTAGATAAAGACCCCTATACCGAAGTACTATCCGGTATGGAAATCGATTATAATAAACATTATGGCCAAGATCAATACGGTAAGAAGGTTAAGGTAAGGCATATGAAAAGGGTAAATCTTAAGGTACCTCTTTATAAACTTTATCATAACTTATTCAGTAGATATGGAGGTGCTGATAAATATGCTTGGGCAGCTAATGCTAATGCCAACGGTGGTTTAAAGCAAACTGAGAAAAGGTTAGTATGTCAACTCCAGGTAGTGGGTAGACCAATGCTAGCAACTTCTCAAGTAATACGTATAGATAATGTAGGGAAACGTTGGTCAGGGCTTTGGTATATAAAACAATGTACTCATTCTATGGACGCTGGTCAAGGGTATATAACTAATATGGAATTAGTAAAGAATAATTCCAAGTCTGGTTCTGTAACTTCTAAAACTGATTTATCTACTCAAAATATCGTAGCTAATGATGCTAAAGCTAATGCTAAAACTACAAAGGGTCAAGATAAAAAAGCTTTAAGTACTTCTCAGAATCTTAATCTTAACTTTACTTATAATGAGAAGGTATATTACAATGAGCATTTCTTGAATGATAAGGGGGACATAATTGATATCAAGGGTCAAGCTGAGTTTATTCGAAAGAAGGCTTATTATACTGAAGTAAATGCTGATAATCCCCAAGCCTTGGCAGAGGGTATAGTGTTATCTACAGGTAATACAGTTACCTCTAAGGGTAAGTTAATTCCTGGTAAGATATCAGTTAAACAAATCCAAGTGCCTGAAGATTATCGGGTTAAGTTTAATTATATGGCCATAGCTAATCGAGTATACCGAGACATAGTTAAAAGGCATAAGCGAATTGCAAGTCAAATCTATGTAGAAAAATAAGGGTATGAGTTACGAAACAGCAAAGATAATAACCGACGAAGGCTTAGAGGGTCTTGGTCGGTATTACTCTGTTTATCGTGGCATTGTTATTGATAATAACGATGTAGAGAAACATATGAACAGGGTAAAGGTATGTGTTCCAGAGGTAATGGGTGGAGTATTTGCTTGGGCATATCCTAAAGGACAACATGGTTCAATTAGTTCTGGTTTCAAATTCTTAGCCCCTAAAGTGGGGGATACGGTATTTGTTACTTTTGAATTTGGGGACCCAACTAAACCTCTCTGGGAATACCATGGTTGGGGAATGAGTCAAATACCACAACCTCTGGATGGTCCCAATAAAATGGGGATAGTTACTCCCGAAGGAAACTTAATAGTCATAGATGATGATAACGGAGAACTTAATTTACATTTCAATGGACCTGTAAATGTTCGTTCAGAGAAAGAAATAGTAATAAATGCCGATGGAGATATAAACATATCTTCTGGTGATTCCGTGATACTTAATACTGGAGAAAATGGTGGAGTAATCAATATTTTTCAATTAACCGAAAAACTAAATCAAACTATCCAAGAACTAGAACAACTTCGCAGTATGTTCAATTCTCATGTACACTCAGGTGTAACTACTGGGCCAGGTTCTTCTGGCCCAACTTTAACTCAAGTAACTAAACCTTTCTCACAATTCGTTGTAGACGATTATGAGGATAAAACCTGCATACACTAATGGAAAAGAATTACTTTACAGACTTAGTTGGTATAGGTGTAACTTATCCTATCCAACTTACAACTAATGAAAATGGGGAAAGAGGTTGGTACCCAGTAAACGGGGATTTTAAACTTATCAGGGATAATATAAGTTCTATATTGTATTATATGATAGGTCAGAGATTTCGACAGGAAAACTTTGGTAGTAAACTATGGCAATGTATTGAGGAACCAAACTCACAAGCCCTAAGTTTTATAATTAAAGAGTTTTTAAAACAAGCCATAGGTGCTTGGGAACAAAGGATAACATTCCAAAATATCACAGTTACTAGAGTTGATGCAAAAATACACATAGAAGTAGCTTATGTAATAAATGGAACAAATTCTAGTCAGTACCTCGATATCACCTATGATAAGTCAGATAATTCATTAAATACACAATAATATGGGAATCACAAATAAATGGCTTAACCCATACCAGAGGTCTTATCAACAGATTAAGGCCAAGCTGGTTGAATCCCTTATGGGGCTCAAGGATCCTCAAGGTCAGAAACTCATAACGGATTATTCGGAGGGGAATATCTTAATTATCATCCTCTCATTGTTTGCGGCAATTGCCGAAGTACTTCACTATTATGTAGATAATATGGCAAGAGAAACCTTCCTATCTACTGCAAGAAGGTATGATTCGGTAGTTAAACATGGAGCTCTGGTAGATTATCATGCTCGAGCAGCGATTGCTGCTACAGTAGATGTAATCTTATCCAGAAGTATTACTGGTAATGCCATTGGAGCTAAATTAACCATACCTCAAGGAACTCTATTTACGGATTCCAGTGGTAACTCTTGGTTATCTGCTAGAGATGTAACTTGGTATTCAAATGTAACCACATGTAAAGTACCTATAATTCAACATGAGAAATATACTGCAAGTGCTCTTAATAATATGCTAATACCTACTGGAGACAGGGTAATAGTTCACCTTGGTACATTGCCTAATGGTAAGTACTATGAACAGGGCTCTATGTCTTTACAGATAGGTGGAGAAACTTGGGTATTGGTAGATACCTTTGCAAAATCAAAGTCAACGGATAAACACTTTATGGTTTCAGTAGATGAAGCTCTTAACCCTTACATAATGTTTGGGGATGGAACTTTCGGTAAGAAACCTGCAGCAGGTGCAAAGATAACCAATGTAGTATTCTATTTAACCAATGGTTCTCAGGGTAACGTAAAGAGTAATACTATTACATCCGTACCCTCAATCATTTCTTCTTCAATCACTGATGCTACTGTAAGTAATGCTTATGATGCTGGAGGAGGTTCAAACTATGAGAACTTTACAATGCTCAAGGAACATATACCTTTGAGTGTAAAGACTCTGGGAGTAGCCATTACTAAGGAGGACTTTGAAAGCTTAGCTATGTTAGTAGATGGTGTAAACAAGGCTAAAGCCGATTATGAATGCGGTAGAAAGCTTACAGTATACATTAGCCCCGATGGTGGAGCTGTTGCATCTTCTGAATTAATAAATAGGGTATACAACCTATTATCTCAAAGGGCTCCTATGACTACTTGGTTGAAGGTTAAGTCTGCAGGTAAGGTTCAGATTATTCTAGAGATGGGTGTTACCGGTAAGAAGTCTTATAAGACTGCAGAGATACAAACTCAAATTCTTACAGCTTTATACAATGCCTATTCTCCAGAGCAAGCTCAGATAGGTGGAAGCGTAAGGGTATCAGACATCTATGCCCTAATAGATAACCTATCAACTGTAGATTACCTTCACCTTACTAAGTTCTATATTAAACCCTGGCCTACTACCATTTATGGTAATAAGGAATTAAACCTTGGCCAATTTAAATTGAACAAGGCAAAGGGTTCTATGACTTACTACATAACCTTCAATTCCTCAACTACTTTTACAGTACGTTCAGTATCTAATGGTTATGTAACTACTGGCTCAGTCGGTAGCTCTATTCAGATTATAGATAAAGCTAATGGTTTTGATTTCTCATTGGATATCCAAAACAATAGCTATCAATCAGGTTATCGATATTCTATTACAGTATCTGAACCAAACCATGATTATGAAGACCCTGGCTTTAATTTGCCAGTATTCGAGAATGCTTCACAATTAACATTAACCGTTAACGAAATCGTATGATAAACCTCAAAAATTTAATCGACTTTTTACCTTTTGAATATAAGGACCAAGATACTTATAAGGTAAATGGTAAAGGCATCTTAGAGAGGTTTCTAGAAATTTGTGGAGAGCATTTTGAAGATTATATTACAAAGGATATTGAGAATATATTAGATATTATCGATATAGATAAAACCCCAGATATGTATCTCAATTTCCTTTGGCAATTTCTTGGAGAAATGCCCTTTGCTTATGGGAACACGATAGATGCACAGAAATGGGCAGAGTACTTTAATGGGTTCTACTCGGATAGTAAACTCCAGGAGTTATCTAAGCTTTGGATAATACCCAAAGAGGGACCTTTTACTTTAACCAGTACTCAGGTAAGAAACATCCTGAAGTATTCGATATCTCTTTTTAAAATAAGAGGTACCTCTGAGTTCTTCGAAATAATTATGAGGCTGTATGGGTTAACCTGCGTAGTAACTGACCCTGCAAAGGCTGATAGTTATGATGGTTGGGTAAAAGGTAATCCGCACTTTGACCAGTATTACCATTATGACGATAAGTATACCTATGATAATACTTTCGATTGTTCTCAATGTATACTGGTAACCTTTAGACTTACCGGTCATGGATATACTTCGAACTCGGCAGCTTTCAGAAAATTTAGAGAAGCCGTAGAGGCTTTCTTTAAAAGATTCATACCCTATCATGTATCTTTCGATATTCAATATGGGTTTACCGTAAATGATGGGTATACAATTAAAGCCGAGTTAGTAAATCCGGACCAACCCAATCTTATTACTTCAGAGGTATATGAAGTACCGGTAAAGGTAACTGTAACTTCAGATTGGATAAATGCCGACCTAAGATATCAGATATCCAGTGATAATATAAATTGGGGTTACACTAAACACGAAAGTGGTTCCATTTTTAATATACCCAGAGCAGGTACTTATTATTTTAGAAGTGTGGGAGACCCTACTAAGGTAACTCAAATCACGGTTAATCAAGAATCTTATAATCGAGTATATTCTATTACTTGTGACCCTATTACTGGAAAGATAACTCCTACTAACCTAAAAGTAAGTACAGTAGTAAGGGCAAACGTATCCTATAAGGGTACCGTGAAAACTTGTAATGTACGATTATCTGGTACGGATATAGTGAAAGTCTCTGGCTCAACTTGGGAATTTTCAGAGCCTGGTACCTACATCTTTGAGATTGTAGAGTTCCCAGTAAAGCAAACTTCATTTGTTGTAACTCGAGAAGAGATTACATATAAGGTAAGATGTACACCTTCTGAATTTAGAGTTGGGGATAAGCAAAGTATCAAGGATGCTACTACCACTCTTACCATCGAATCGAATTACCCAGAATCATTTACTGGTGAACTATACTGTAGGCTAATTGGTGATACTAAGTTGTTTAAGAACGGTGATAAGTTTACTGCTAATAGTTATGGTACTTATAAGTTTAAATGTACACTGGATAAAAGGGAAACCGATGAAGGTGTAGGTATATTCGAAGTAGTATCTGGTAAGACTGCAGTATATAGAATTACTGTTAGCCCACCAACAGTCACATTATTCAATGGCTCTGCAAAAGCTACAGTAAAGATACAACGTATTTCTGGTAATGGAGATGATTACAGAGTAAGGGTAATTGAAACTGGGGAAACCTTTAATGCTCAGAATGGTTATGTATATACTGCAAATAGGGCAGGGACTTATACCTTCCAGTCTGTAGCTTACCCTACTGCTAAGACTACTTTGGTAGTTAATAATTCTCCAGTAGTATATCAGAATACATTAAAGATAGTACCTTCGGATGCTACAGACAGTCATTGGAAAGAACCCAACTGGGCATTACCAGAAGACCAGATAGATGATACTTATGCAGTATACCAATTACTGGATGAGAAGTCTGCTTGTAAGTTCCATCTTGAGGAAATGAAAAATGGGGTCAATGTAAGTGGTACTGCTACCTGTGATGAGAAAGGGGAAACCTATAACCTTGATGAGGAAATTGTTCTTACCAAGGCTGGGACTTATACCTTTGTGGCAGATGATGGTTCTTCATTAAGATGTCAAGTAATACTGGAAGATTATCCTACAATCATCGAGATTTCTTGTACTCCTACTTATGCAGAACTAAAGGGGAATGTTAAACAAGTATCTACTTTAATCAAGTGTACTTCTAATAAACCTGACTTCGATAGTAGAATAAGGGAAGTTGGTAAAGTAACTACTTATGACGCAGGTGGTGCTGGTTATGAATTTGTAACTGCACAAGCTGGAGAGTATATATTCGAATCAGTGGTAGATACTTCGAAGAGAACTAAGTTCACCGTAGTAGATGCAGACCTTTTAAGTGTTAGTCCTCAAAAGTTAGAATGGGAACATGATGACCTCTCAGAGAAAACATTTACCATTACAACTTACAGTAATCAATCTTGGCAAATAGTAGAACAATGATAAATTCAACAATCGATAGAATAACAGAAACCACAACTCAGTCTTTATTCAAGACATTCACTGTGGGTATATTGGGAGAGTGTACACAAATATTGTATGATTTGAGATGGATGATAATCCTTGCAATAATTCTAATCCTATCAGACTTATGGTTTGGGTTATCTGCAAGTAGGTTACAGAAAATCGAAATTCGAAAATCTAGAGCTGGAAGAAGAACTCTAAACAAGATAGTAGATTATATCTGCTATGTTCTACTTGGTGCTGTACTTGGTAAAGCTATTGGGGAACCCTATGGGATGAACCCAATAGTGGTATCAATAACGGTTATGGTAATATGCTACTGTTTCGAAGTAGATAGTATATATGGACACATCTGTGAAATACATGGTATTAAGAAACGGTATAGTATATGGAGAATACTCTTTAAATTGTTAACCTTAAAGTTCAAGGATGTAAGTGAAGCATTTAAAGATATGTCAGAACAAAAGAATCAATTTAAAAATACTAAGGACAATGAAGACGTACTTTAAGTATGAAGGTATTATTAAATCAAAGGAAGCAGCAGAGGCAATTGCTGCTCCTTCTGGTTTAGGACCATTCTGTGGATTTGGCTCAGCTACCATAAATGGTAACAAGTTAGTGGTATCTCCTCAGGGAGTTGCTGGAAGTAAGTATGCCAATGTAATCAAGGATAGGATTATGGCAAGGTATATGGCAAAGGCTTCAGAAGATGGGGAATTGCCAGATGTAAACTTTGGGTGTATTTCAAGGGATGGGTATGTATTTATAT
>ERZ1036402.108-NODE-108-length-82968-cov-16.600473_pt1 | contig 82968 bp, 60 predicted proteins | sample MGYA00514216_ERZ1036402 | MGnify/ENA primary metagenome ERZ1036402 (study PRJEB33795, sample SAMN09464942) | human gut metagenome | host: Homo sapiens | place: USA: Stanford, California | collected 2016-11 | study: EMG produced TPA metagenomics assembly of the...
CCACGACCCCCTGCTCCCAAAGCAGGTGCGCTAACCGGACTGCGCTACACCCCGCTACTTTTAAAGGGTTGTTCTTTTCAAAAGCGGTGCAAAGATAGGGAGTATTTTTTAATTATCAATAACTAAATGAATGTTTTTTATTGATTAAATTACAATCGGCTGAAATTCATCTGTTTGCGCGTCTACTTTTTTTCTAGGCAGAAATAAGAAGCATTAGTTTGCCTTCACCAGTTCATAATTAGGTGGGCAAATATATGCATTTATGCGATTATTGGGACGAATTAACTGAAAATAAAATCAGATAGGATGAACCATCTTTTGCTGTTTTCTGTTTTCAAAGTAGAAAACTAAAAATGAAAAAGCCATATGAAAACGGAAAAACAAAAAGAAACGAATGAAAAGGAAGTTCATTTGCTAGAACAAAAAGGATATGAAAGAATGGTCAATGAGATTGTTCCGGTACAACAAGCGGAAGCTTACCGTAAACCGACCCAGAAAGCGGTAAAAGATGCTGTAAAAGAGTTGAATCCTGATACAAATAGTTTGGGTAGCAGAGGATGATTGAGTCCTCTGCTATTTTAAGTAGACGATCAGCAAAGTTAATGAATATTCGGGCTATGCCGGACTCAGATTAGTCTATTCGATTGGTGAAAAAACGATCATTCTGATTTAAACAGGCAGGAAAGGTTATAATTACATCTGTTATAAGCTAAGAATCAATAAACGCCTGCATTTTTAAATAGGAAAGTACATAATTTCATTAATTGTCTGATATACTGATTGGCTTGAACTGCTTTTTCCCTTGTTGCTAATCATTAAGCTGGATGAATGGCTTAATGATAATCATTATGCTACTTCTTACCTTGCTTATAATTCTAATAAATCAGATGAAAATAAGCACCGAATCGCCTTTTTATCTCTTTCCCATTAATGAAAAATAGGTTCCTCGGTGAGCAAGGTAGCGTTGGTTTAAAACCAACGAGGTGTTCCTTTTAAGCCAATAAGTGTTTTGTACATACGAAAAGATGTATATATTATGCCGTTTTATGCAATATTAGGCTGCGTTTTCGTATATTATTGCATTTATTTATGCAGTTTATTTTCTGGTTTGTTGCTTTTGGTACAATAATTTTTCGACGTAATCTTAAGAATAGCACATCAAGATGCAAATATCAAAGGCTCTTATTTAGGAAAAGTAAGGATAAAACTGCTTCCTTTACCCACTTCCGACTTAACATTAATACTTCCTTCATGCAAAGTCATGATTTGCTTGCATAAACTTAATCCGATACCCGAACCGGATGTTTTGGTGGTAAAGAAAGGAACAAATATTTTATCCAGCACATCGGGCAGAATACCTTCTCCATTATCAGATATCGTTAATGTCGTATTTCCGGCAGAAAGTTTTCTTGCTTTTACCTGAATCTTCTTATCTGATTTTCGACTGCATGCTTCACGGGCATTTTTCAGCAGATTAATAAGAATCTGTTCTATTTGTGTTCGGTCCACATTTAATTTCAGTTCGGGTGAGGGAACCTCAAACTGAAACTCTTCTTCCGGAAATAATTTCTTTAAATCCGTGAATAATTCCGCAATAGAAATTTGTGTACGAATAGGAGCAGGGATTCGTGTGAGCCGACGATAGTTCTCTACAAATTCCAGTAATCCTTTGCTTCTTCTGTGAATGGTCTGCATGGCTTGCAGCATAACAGAATATTCTTTTTCTCCCAGTTGACTGGGGATTCCTCTCTCGCTTAATGTTTCCGAAAGAGAAATGATTGGTGTGATAGAGTTCATGATTTCATGAGTCAGCACGCGTATCAGCTTTTGCCAGGCTTCCATTTCATTGCGTTCCAATACAGAATGAATGTTTTTTAAACTGATTAACTGCTGTTCTCTACCTTGAGTGGCAAATGTAGTGCGTGATATGGCCATTTCCAGCACAGTGCTATTTTGTTCGATACGGATGACGGGGGTGTCATGGGCAACAGAAGCTTTCAGCAATGTTTCCGGCAATTGTGATATTTGTCCTAAGTGGGTAACGGCCGCCTGATTCATCCATTCTATATGTCCGGCTTTATCGGCAACAAGCACTGCCGTATCAACTTTGTTCAATAAGTTCTCGTAGTATTGGTGCTTGATCTCTTCTGCCAGCAATCTTCCCCGAAAATCTTTTAAAGTATCCGAAAGTTCTTCCGCCCATTCATTCATTATTTTGTTATTGAAAGGTGGATGGAAAGTTTGCATCATGTCATTATAGCGGAGGCCGTCTGTCAATCGTCGCAACAGAGCAATTTGTTTGAACTGCATACGGTAAAGATGTATTCCAATGGTTATCAGTAATATAAGGCAGATGGTAGTACTGAACCATAACTGCTTTTGAAATAGCAGGTAGCTGCCGATAGAAAACAATACTATCAGTAAAATATGTAAAATTACTCTGAATGCAAATCGTTTCATAAGCCTAGTTTTTCAAGTTTGCGATATAAGGCAAAGCGGGTAATACCTAAATAGTCAGCAGCACGTGAGATATTCCCTTCACTAAGTTTCATTGCTTTTTCAATGGTTTGCCGTTCCAGTTGTTCAAGGTTCAAAACAATTTCTTCTTCCTTTTTTTGCTTGGGGGTGACGTGGAACTGGAAGTTTTCGGGTTTTAATAAAGAACCGTCTCCCAGTATTACGACACGTTCCATTGTATGTTGCAACTCCCGTACATTACCTGGCCACGTATATTTCAGCAACTTATTTTTGGCTTCCCGTGTCAAGCCACGCATTTCTTTTTTATATTTGCGTGCATAACGGTCCAGAAAATATTCAGCAAGCAGAATGATATCATTCCCACGTTCGCGGAGCGGGGGGATATGTATTTCAATTGTATTAATACGATATAGTAAGTCCTGACGGAAACTTCCTTCATCCACCATGTGGCGGATATCCGCATTCGTTGCGCAAATCAGACGAACATCAATAGGCATGGTCTGTGTGCTTCCTAAACGGCTGATCTGCCGTTTTTCGATCGCAGTGAGCAGCTTCGATTGCATGGGAAGCGAAAGATTACCGATTTCATCAAGGAACAAAGTACCATTGGTGGCAACTTCCATCCGTCCGGCTTTTGACTTTTTTGCATCGGTGAATGCTCCCTTTTCAAAGCCGAACAGTTCACTTTCGAAAAGTTGTTCGGGGATACTTCCCAGGTCGATGGTAACAAAAGGTTTGCCGTATCGGGGGGAGTAGCGGTATAGCAGTCGGGCAATCACGTCTTTTCCCGTTCCGTTTTCTCCCAAAATCAGAATGTTGGCATCTGTACTGCTAAGTTTGTTTATGGTTGCAAATACTTCCTGCATGATCGGAGATTCTCCGATAATATCCCCTTCTGGAGAACTTTGTCCGCTGAGTGCTTCTACTTGCTCTTTTAAGATGTTTACCTCCCGTTGAGATTGGCGCAGACGCATACCGGAGGTGAGAGTAGCCAGCAATTTTTCCTTCTCCCAAGGTTTGGGGATAAAATCTGTTGCACCGGCTTTAATGGCCCGTACAGCTTTATCTGTATCCGCATATGCAGTCATGAAGATGACAATAGCTTGCGGATCAATCTGCAAAATCTGCTTCAGACTTTCAAAACCTTCCTGACCGCTAATTGCATCACGGCTGAAGTTCATATCTAATAAGATAAGATCGGGCTGAAAGGTAGTCATAAAATGCTCAATCCGGTCGGGAGTGGTAGCTACCTTTATCTTTTCTGTATAAGGTTCGAGTAGTAGATTGAGGGCAAAGAGCACATCTTCGTTATCATCTACAATGAGTATCTTTCCTAGTTTGTTGACTTCATCCATAGGGTATGGGGTATATGATTCGTTACTTATCCTAAAGTTTTAATGCAAGGGCAAAGATATGGATAATAATCATGTGTTGTATGTGCGATTGCGCACTAAATTTGTGCGTATTTGCACGCTGCTTGTAACAGCGTAGTAAATGTAAATAACTGAATTAGAATGAAATATAAGAATGGCACAGGTTTTGAATAGTAAATAACAAATAAACCTAAGAATGAATCTGAAAATACTCTATATAACACTCGGAATCCTGTCGACTGAACTGCTGGCTGCTCAAAATCAAACAATGGAGATGTCGTTGGAGCAGGTGGTGAAAATAGCCCGTCTGGAATCACCCGATGCACGAACTGCACGACATAGCTTTCGTTCCGCTTACTGGAACTACAAATATTATCGGGCTAACTATTTGCCATCTTTGAGTTTGTCATCCGATCCTAATCTGAATCGTGCCATCAATAAGATTACAATGGGGGACGGTTCCGTTAAGTTTGTCGAGCAAAATCTGTTGAATACCGATCTGACTTTGAACCTGTCGCAGAATATTCCCTGGACCGGAGGTTCTCTTTTTCTCGAAACATCTGCGCAACGCATGGACTTGTTCAGCGAACATAAATACTCATGGCAAACTTCTCCTGTCATGATAGGATATCGCCAGTCGCTTTTTGGTTATAATAGTCTGAAGTGGGATAAACGTATAGAACCGGTACGCTATCAGGAAGCCAAGAAAAGTTATGTGGAAACACTGGAACTTGTTTCCGCCAATGCAATTAATAAATTCTTCGCTTTGGCCACCGCTCAAAGTAATTACGATATTGCTTCTTTCAATTATGCAAATGCCGATACGCTCTATCGTTACGCTCAGGGGCGTTACAATATAGGCACGATCACAGAGAATGAAATGCTGCAGTTAGAATTGAATCGTCTGACCGAAGAAACAAATCGTATGAATGCCCGTATAGAAATGGATAATTGCATGCAGGAACTTCGTTCTTATCTAGGCATTCAGGAAGATCGGGAACTTCGTGTGCGTATCAACTCCCAAGTACCGGATTTCAGTGTCAATCTGGATGAAGCATTGGCATTGGCATACGAAAACAGTCCGGACATACAGGCGATGAAACGAAGAAAACTGGAAAGTGAGAGTGCTGTGGCAAGAGCCCGTGCCAATGCGGGACTGAAAGCGGATATTTATCTCCGTTTCGGACTGACGCAGACTGCCGAAAAGCTGCCGGATGCTTATCGAAATCTGTTAGACCAGCAATATGTAAGTCTGAGTATCGCTCTTCCTATTTTAGATTGGGGAAGAGGGAAAGGACAAGTGCGGGTAGCCCGTTCCAATCGTGATCTGGTATATACGCAAGTGGAGCAAAATCGGACGGATTTTGAATTGAATGTCCGCAAACTGGTGAAACAATTTAATCTGCAAACACAACGGGTACGTATCGCTGCCCGTACAGATGAAACGGCTCAACGAAGAAATGAAGTTGCCCGCAAACTTTATATACTGGGAAAATCCACTATCCTTGATCTGAATGCTTCCATTGCCGAGAAAGATAGTGCCCGCCGTAATTACGTATCGGCTTTGTACAATTATTGGAGCTTATATTACACACTTCGAAGTATGACACTTTACGATTTTGAACGGAATATGCTATTGACAGAAGATTACAATCTTCTTATAGAATAGCAACTTACTTAGCTTTAATAAATAAAAATATAAAATACCTGATAAAGTCATGGATATAAAATTAGAAAAGAAACCTTGGTACATTCGATACAGATACTATCTGATAGGCGGACTTTTGTTTGCTGCCTTTCTGATTTATGTAATTGTTCTGTCATTAGGCCCCCGAAAATTACGTATTGATGCCGAAAATATTCAGATAGCGGAAGTGAAAGAGGATAATTTTATGGAATATGTAGATGTGGAGGGACTGATTCAGCCTATACTGACTATCAAAATCAATACCCGCGAAGCGGGAAGCGTTGAAAGCATCGTTGGTGAGGAAGGGAGTCTGCTCCATCAGGGGGATACCATTATCGTCCTTTCCAATCCAGACCTGCTTCGCAGCATTGAAGACCAGCGTGACGAATGGGAAAAGCAAATGATTACCTATCAGGAACAGGAGATTGAGATGGAACAGAAAAGTCTTAATCTGAAGCAGCAGGCTCTGACGAATAATTATGAACTGGAACGACTGAAAAAGAGCATTGCCCTTGATCGGGAAGAGTTTCAGATGGGAGTAAAGAGTAAGGCTCAACTACAAGTAGCCGAAGATGAATATAACTACAAACTAAAAAACGCGGCATTGCAACAAGAAAGCCTGCGACATGATTCGGCTGTTACGATGATTCGTAAAGAACTGATTCGCAATGACCGTGAACGGGAGCGCAAGAAATATGAACGTACTCATGAGCGATTGAATAACCTGGTGGTGACGGCTCCTATAAAAGGGCAACTAAGCTTTGTCAGGGTTACTCCGGGGCAGCAGGTTTCTTCCGGCGAAAGCATTGCCGAAATAAAGGTACTCGATCAGTATAAGATACATACTTCGCTAAGCGAATATTACATTGACAGGATCACTACCGGACTGCCTGCTACCGTCAATTATCAGGGAAAGAAATATCCGCTGAAAATAACGAAAGTCGTCCCTGAAGTAAAAGACCGTATGTTTGATGTCGATCTTGTCTTTACCGGCGATATGCCCGATAATGTCAGAGTCGGCAAAAGCTTCCGTGTACAGATTGAATTAGGTCAGCCGGAACGGGCGCTTATTATTCCACGGGGTAATTTCTATCAGTCTACAGGAGGACAATGGATTTACAAAGTGAATGCTTCGAAGACAAAAGCAATCCGTGTACCATTAAGTATTGGGCGGCAGAATCCGCAGCAGTACGAAATTACGGAAGGTTTGCAGACGGGAGATTGGGTAATTACGACAGGATATGATACCTTTGGCGATGCAGAGGAGTTGATATTGAAATAAGGAATATATAATATTATGAAGATAATACGGTTGGTAATTTATTAAGGAACCGATTTATTTCTCATAAAAACGAATAAACACAATAACTTTTAAATATCATAATTATGATCAAGACAATTAATTTACAGAAAATTTTCAAGACCGAAGAAGTGGAAACTTGGGCATTGAATAATGTAAGTATCGAGGTGAAGCAAGGAGAGTTCGTTGCCATTATGGGACCTTCCGGTTGTGGAAAGTCAACATTGCTCAATATTCTTGGGTTATTGGACAATCCGACAGGAGGGGAATATTACCTCAATGGAACAGAAGTTTCCAAGTACACAGAGTCACAGCGTACCAGCCTTCGTAAAGGAGTGATCGGTTTCGTCTTTCAAAGCTTCAATCTGATAGATGAATTGAATGTTTATGAAAATATTGAATTGCCTTTGCTTTACATGGGTATCTCAGCTTCCGAACGTAAAAAGAGAGTGGAGACTGCTATGGAACGAATGGCTATCACACATCGCAGCAAACACTTCCCGCAACAACTTTCCGGAGGTCAGCAGCAGCGTGTTGCTATTGCCCGTGCAGTAGTTGCCAATCCTAAGTTGATCCTGGCCGATGAGCCTACCGGTAATTTGGACTCAAAGAACGGTAAAGAAGTGATGGGGCTATTGAGTGAACTAAATAAGGAAGGAACCACTATTGTGATGGTAACACATTCACAGCACGATGCCGGTTATGCCGACCGTATCATTAATTTGTTTGACGGACAGGTAGTAACGGAAGTCAGTATGTAATATATTCATAAAGTACCATGATTAAACACTATTTGAAAGTAGCCTTTCGCAATTTGGTAAAGTACAAGACACAGAGCCTTGTCAGTATCATTGGATTAGCTGTTGGTTTCACTTGTTTTGCGCTGTCTGTCTTATGGATTCGTTATGAAATGACTTACGATACTTTCCATAACGGAGCCGACCGTATCTATATGGTACGTGCGCATTATACTGATTCCCCTGGTAGTACATCCAATGTTACTCCTTACCCTTTGGCAAACTATTTACAGGAGAAAATGCCGGAGATAGAAGCTACTGCTTCCACTTCCATATATCGGGATATGAAATTCCGTATGGGAGATAATGAACAGGAGGTAGTAATGGCTACAGCAGATTCTGTTTTCATGAACTTTTTCAATATACGGCTGCTGAAAGGAACAGTCAACTTCCTGAAAGAAAATGATCCGGAAATCGCCATTACGGAAGAGTTTGCCCGAAAGCTTTTTGGCAGTGAAGAGGATGCTTTGGGGAAAGAAGTAGAACTGAGCGGACGTCCCCGTAAGATAGGCGCCATTGTGAGCGGATGGTCCCGTCATTCCAATATACCGTATAGTGTATTGAGTTCGGCAAGGCGCTATCCACGCTGGAGTAGTAAGGGAGAACAACTGTTTATCCGTGTTCGCGCAGGAGTGGATAGGGATACTTTTCAAAAGAAGATGGAAGACATTGATATCTTGGATATTCCCAAAGAGAGCGAACTTGTGAAGCTTCTGATCACGCCCATTTCGGCTTTGCGTTATTCGGATTATGTTTCTAAAGTAGATGTAGTTATCTCCTTCAGTTATATTTTCTATTTCTCTTTAGCAGGCGGATTGGTCATTATTTGTTCCTTATTCAATTACCTGACGCTTTATATCAGTCGGCTTTGCATGCGTAGTAGTGAAATGGCGCTTCGTAAAGTAAATGGTGCAAGTAATACATCTTTATCGGTGCAGTTTGCCATTGAACTGTTGTTGATTCTATGTATCGCCCTGTTATGCGGACTGTTGATGATAGAGGTGAGTATGTCCGGCTTCCTGAACTTCACACAGATAGAGGCCAGTGTATATTATGGAGAGATCATTGCATATCTTTTGATTGTAATCATTCTGTCTTTCCTGTTTGCACAGATGCCTTTATCTTATTTTCGCCGTCGGACATTGCAGGAAGCGATAAAAGGGAATGTGGTAACTACCAGACCTTATCTGTTTCGTAAGATAGGAATTATCATGCAGTTAGTTGTCAGTCTTGCTTTTATCTTCTGTGCGGCTGTTATGATGAAGCAACTCTATTTTCTGAAAAATACGGACTTAGGAATGGAACGCCATAATGTCGGTAATGTAGCCTTATGGAATGGTGATATTAAGCAATGGTCGGCGAAGATAGCTGCTTTGCCCATGGTGACAGAGGCTTTGCCCCCTTCGTATTTCCCGATTATTCCTACAGGACCGATGATGTATGTCGAAATAAACAACTGGGATGATTTGCCGAAAGCAGTGGAAGAACCTTTAACTGTTGGTATGATGCCTGCTAAAGAAGAATTCTTTGAATTTTATAAATTGAATTTATTGGAAGGCGAGTTTATATCGGACAAGAATCAAGAAAATGAAGTCGTGATAGATGAAAATACATGCCGTAAATTTGGATGGAAACGGGCTTTGGGCAAAAGTTTCTATCATGAATATAATGGTCAGCGTAGCCTATATAAGGTTGTCGGAGTAGTCAGGAACTTTAGCTATCGTTCTCCTACGAGTGAACCGGGACTGATTGCTTTTCAGCATCCTAAAGCGCAAGATTATCTGTTGAATCGTGCCAGCATTCTGTTTAAATTTAGAGAGGGCACGTGGAATGAATGCCGTGCGACCATAGAGAAACTGTACAGAGAGGAATTTCCGAATGCGTATATGCGATTGTTTAATGAAGAAGAGGAATATAACAAGTACCTCCGCTCCGAAGATGCACTGATGAAATTATTGAGTTTTGTATCATTGGTTTGCGTCATTATTTCTGTATTCGGAGTTTTCTCATTGGTAACGCTGTCTTGTGAACAGCGTCAGAAAGAGATTGCTATACGTAAGGTGAACGGAGCGCAAATCCATCATATCCTGCAGATGTTCTTCCAGGAATATTTATTGTTATTGATCATAGCTGCCGTTATTGCATTCCCCACAGAATATGTTGTAATGAGGAGATGGATCGACAGCTACGTGAGACAAACATCGATAGATAGCTGGGTATATATAAGCATCTTTGTTGTGATAGCTATTATTCTTTTGCTTAGCATCATTTGGAGAGTATGGAAAGCTGCCCGGCAGAATCCGGCAGAAATTATCAAGAGTGAATAACGTAAACACAATATCATGATATATCATTATTTAAAAATAGCTTTTCGCAATCTGATCAAGTACAAGACGCAGAGTATTGTAAGTATAGTCGGCTTGGCAATCGGTTTCATCTGTTTTGCATTGTCTGCCTTATGGATACGTTATGAAATGACATACGATACGTTTCATGAAGGGGCGGAACGCATCTACTTGGCAGGTAACAAGTTTGAATTGCAGGGGGACGGATTCTCTTATTTTTCTCCTAATTTATTGGCTGATTATATAAAAACAAATTGTCCGGAAGTAGAGAAGGTATGTCATATCCGTTATGATTCGAGCAGAAAACCGATGAAATATAAAGATACAGAATACAAGATGTTACAGATGGAAATTGATTCCACTTTTATTTCTATGTTCAATATTAGTGTGTTAGATGGAAAAAGTCGTTTAATATTAGATAAAAATGAAATAGCTATTACAGAGGAGATAGCAAAACAGATTTTTGGAAAAGAAAATCCGATAGGTAAACAATTACTCTTTCCGCAGAGTAATAATTCTGAAAAAACTATCGTGGCGATTGTAAAGTCATGGAAAGGGCATTCTTTACTTTCTTTTGATATTTTATTGTCCTATGAACCTGATGATCTCAATTGGAATAGATCAGAATGCCAAACTTTTTTACGTGTCTATCCTGATAGTGATATAAAAGTACTGGAACAGAGACTGACAAACTACGAGATAGAACAAGATTCACATAAATGGTTAAGATCAACGCCAATTGCTTTATTGTCAACATTGAGAAGTACTCACCCAAGGAAGGATGTAAATGTCAAGTTGAATCATGTTCGTCTTTTTGCCTGTATGGGTGCTTTGGTTATTATTTGTGGATTGTGCAACTATTTAACGATGCTTGTTACTCGTATCCGAATGCGTAAACGTGAATTGGCATTACGAAAAGTAAATGGAGCTTCTAATGCGAATTTGCTATCGTTACTACTTTCGGAACTGGCCTTGATACTTGTTCTTTCTGCAGGGATAGGTGCTATGTTAATGGAGTTGATTCTGCCTGTTTTTAAATATTTATCTCAAATAAATGAGAATACTTCGTTTTTTTATAGCGAAGTACTGATTTATATCTTGTCTTTAGTTGTAATCACCGTAGGCATTGCTGCTGTGCTTATACACTATATCAATAAGCAGACTTTACTTGAAAATATCAGGCAAAAGTCAAATCTTCATCTTTCTGGTTGGCTTTATAAAAGCAGTATTCTGTTGCAACTCTTTGTTAGTATTGGCTTTATTTTCTGTACTTTTGTTATGATGAAGCAATTAAACTTTCTACAGAATTCAAGAGAACTGGGGCTTGAACGTCATAATGTAGGAGTGATTGCCCATGCTTTAGGCTGTGAGAGTGCCGCGGTAAAACAGATAGTAGATCAGATACCTGATATCACAGAACATTTGGAGGGATTCTATACCCCGATTCCAAAAATGTTATATTCTACTTTTAAAGTGTGTGATTGGGAAGGGAAGTCAGATGAGGAGCAAAGTTTCAATATGGAAGATGAAACTATAAATCAGGATTTTGTCGATTTTTTCCATATCGAGATTTTAGAAGGTAGCATACCGGATGAGAAAGATGAAAAAGGAACAGTTGTCATTAATGAGGCTGCTGTAAAGGCTTTTGGATGGAACGAACCGATAGGAAAAAAGTTTAATAAGGAATATAAAGTAAAAGGTGTTATCAAAGATATATATTATAATGCTCCCATACATCCGGTGGCTCCCGCTATGTTTTCTTTGCAAAAAGGTCGTGAAAATGGACATATTATTTTTAAAGTAAAGGAAGGCACATGGAATAAAGTATCACAGAAATTGTATGAGGAGGTGAATAAGGTTAATCCTAATGCGATAGTAGATTTGGTAAATATGGGAGATACCTACAATGAATACATGAAGTCAGAAAACACATTAAGCAAGTTATTGAGTGTTGTTTCTCTTATCTGTATAGTGATTGCCGTATTTGGTATATTCTCCTTAGTGACTTTATCATGCGAACATCGTCGAAAGGAGATTGCCATTCGGAAAGTAAACGGTGCAAGTGTTAAAGTTATTTTGAACTTATTCTTTAAAGAGTATTTGATTTTACTTGTCATAGCGTCATTCATGGCCTTTCCATTAAGTTACCTTATCATGAAACACTGGCTCGAAGGATATGTAAAGCAGACGCCGATAAATCTTTGGATATATGGAAGCATATTTGCAGGTATGTTACTTATAATATTCCTTAGCATCATCTGGAGAGTATGGAAAGCTGCCCGACAGAATCCGGCGGAAGTAATCAAAAGTGAATAACATCCTTATTATAAAAGCAATATGAAGAACCAATTATCTGCTATCAGGACTTTATCCCGTTTCAGAACATACACGATGATCAATATTATCGGGCTTGCAGTCAGTGTGGCTGCAACGCTGATAATTGTACGCTATATCCATCAGGAGATAACAGTTGACCATTTCTGTAAGGACCTGGACCGATTGTATTTGCTGACTATTCAAAAGAGTAATGGCAGCATTTCGATCGCAGATAATACAGACAGGAATAATGATCCTAATTTTATAGACCCTTTAAAGAATCCGGAAGTAGAAGCATATTCTTATAGTGTTTCTTTTGACGATGATTATATTGTAGTCGATAATCACCGTTACCGGGCCAATGTTTTGGTAACTGATAGCTTGCTTTTGCAGTTGATGGACTATCCGATAGTTTCGGGAATTAAAACTATTCAGAAACCGGATAATGCAATTATTACCCGGAAATATGCCCGGCATATTTTTGGTGACGAAGATCCGATAGGGAAACAATTAACTTCATCATCAGGTTCTGTACTTACCATTCGTGGCATTGTGGATGAACCGAGTACCAAGGCATCTTTGCAATTCGACCTGATAGCTTCGGTGAATCAGGGGAAATATGCAGACTGGAGTCGGGTGGGATTCTGCATGGTCCGGCTGGCAAACGGAACAGATCTGAAAAAGTATAATGAAAAGATTTCCAAGCCACAGTCATTAATATGTTACAGTCATTCCCCTATACAGTATGGGCTTACTCCCTTGAAAGGATTGTATTTCAATAAGATTGTCGAACCTTCGGGAACTTCTTTTTTGCGAGGGAATATCAACCATGTGATGATTTTGACTGTAGTGGCTTGTATGCTGTTGTTGGTAGGAGTCTTTAATTTTATCAATATCTACACGGTTATCGTTCTAAAGCGGGCACGTGAGTTTGGTGTAAAAAAAGTATATGGTGCAAGCGGCTTTCAGATATTTACCCAGATTTATGCAGAGAATATATATATGGTGGCAGTCGCCTTGCTTATTATCTGGATGCTGATCGAAACTTCAGCCGGGATATTCGCTTCGGTATATACAATTCCTGTAAAACCGGATATCGCTTTTGATCTGTCGCTGTCTCTCATTTTATTGTTCGTATTGCCGTTGGTGACGTCTGTCTTTCCTTTCTTACGTTACAACTATTCTTCTCCGATCACCTCTTTGCGTTCTGTAAATGCCGGAGGAAATTCAATTGTTTCCCGTGCTGTATTCTTATTTATTCAATATGTCATTACGTTCAGTCTGATAGTAGTCGCACTGTTTTTTGTTCGCCAGTTGTACACAATGCTGAATGCGGATTTAGGATATCAGGCAAAGAATATCATTTCATGCCAGTTCCTGTCATTCGAGACACAAAACAGAAGATATGCAAATGATGAAGAATGGCAGAAAGAACGTGACTTGGAGCGGCATAAAATACAAGTTATCAAACAAAAGATGGATGCATGCCCTTTATTCATTTCATGGGGATATGGTGAAGCCCCTATCAATCTGGAACCATACGTCAATGTGGAGAGTAACGGAGAGAAACATAAAATGGCTATCATGTATGTTAATAATAATTATATGGATATGTTTGGCCTGAAGTTGAAAGAAGGAAGAACGTGGAATGATAAAGACCAGTTTGCCCAATATAAAATGATGATAAATGAAACAGCCAGAAAGCTCTTCCGGATAAAAGATATTAATGAAGCTTCACTGCAAACTGAGTCCCGTCTATGGTGGAGTGTGGGGACAGATGAAAGTAAAAATCCTGCTTATCAGGTAGTAGGTGTGATAGAAGACTTCCGGACCGGACACTTATCTATGGGGGATGCACCACTGGCTATTCTGTATGATGAAGGAGAAAACCCTACCGAACCTTTAATGGCTAAAATAGCCGAAGGTAAACGCAAGGAAGCCATTCAATTCTTGAAGGAACTACACAACGAAGTAATGGGTGAGGGGGAGTTCAATTATTCCTTTGTCGAAGATGAAGTTGAAAAGCTGTACGATGATGACAAGAGAACGACCCGCATCTACGTCACCTTTGCCGGATTGGCTATCTGCGTTTCCTGCCTCGGATTGTTCGGATTGTCATTGTATGACATTCGTCAGCGCTATAGAGAAATTGCATTGCGTAAAGTGAACGGAGCTACGGGCAAACAGATCACTTTGTTATTGGTCAGGAAGTATCTATCTATTTTGGGAGCCGCCTTTGTTGTCGCTATTCCTTTGGTTTATTATATTATTAATGACTATACCAAAGACTTTGCGGTGAAAGCTCCGATAGGAGCAGGGGTTTTTGTGACAGGCTTCATCCTTAGCTTGCTTATCTCACTGGGTACATTACTCTGGCAGGTACGCAAAGCTGTCCGCATCAATCCGGCATTGATCATGAAGAACGAATAAGATTAAAAACGACTAAGATTACAACGAATGGAACGAACTGCTATGGAAAACCTCGTACTATTAAAACTTATATTCAGAAACTGGTGGCGCAATAAACTTTTTACGGTCATCTCTTTGGTTAGTCTTGTGGTCGGTATTTCCTGTACCAATCTTCTGATTTCGTTTGTCATCCATGAATATACGATAGAAGGGGAAAATCCAAAGAAAGACCGTATCCTGCGTCTGACCCAGCAACTACCATCCATGCAGAGCACCGGACAAGTATCATTTGTCTACGGAGGATCGGTTGCCGGAACGATAGCTCCGTTTCCGGAGATTGAATCTTATCTCCGGCTGACCGAGAAGGAGGCAACTCATATCGAAATTGAGAACCAGCGCTTCCCTCAACAGGTCATTGTTGAGGCCGACAGTTCTTTCTGCCGTTTTTTTCCGTACCAGATATTGTCCGGTAATATGAAAGAAGCCTTGACCAAGCCGGACTGTATTGCTTTGAGTGAAGAAAAAGCCATGCAATACTTCGGGAAGATCGATTGTATCGGGCGGGAACTGTCTTTGGTATATGGAGATAAAGTTGAAATGAAAAGGGTATCTGCTGTATATCAGTTTTATGCGCAGTCAGCCCTACGTATTGATTTGCTCGGTAATTCTCAGAACCTGCAGGAAGAAGGAACTTCCTGTATGATTCTTCTCAAAGAACGGACTGACGTGTCAGCCTTTCGCGAACGTTTTGAGTCAACAGAACTGCCTACAGTGACAGGTCCCGGAAATTATAAACTTCAGACATTGCAAGAATCCTACTTCGACACAAAACTGGCTGATTCCGTGAAAACATTCAGTCACCGGCAGATCGCTTTATTGAGTATCGGTTTATTATCAGCCTTTCTGGTCTTATTCATCGCTTGCTTCAATTACGTAAACCTAAGCTTTTCGCGCCTGCTGAAACAAGTAAACATGATTCATGTAGAGACACTGATGGGAGCTTCTCATTCATATGTTTGCCGACAACTTTTTATCGACACATTCCTTACTGTATTTATCGCTTTCATCCTTTCCATTCTTGTAATGGGGGATATACTTTCTCTTTTCAATTACTTTTTTGATGCCCGTCTGACTTTCGGTTTCATTCTTTCATGGAAAGTCTTTCCATTTATTCTTTTGTTTGTTTTTCTTTTGGCTATTATACCGGCCACCTATATGGCGAAGAAACTGAACCGCATTTCTATCAGCGGATATCGGCAATTCTTTCAAGGGAGAAAAAGAAGAAGCCTGGTAGCGATCCTTGTAGGCGTGCAAATGGTTATCTCCATCGGATTGATGACTGCCTTTATGATGATACGCTCTCAGCTTTCAACCATAGAAGAGCAGGGTGAACGCTTTAAAGGAGTTATAATCTTAGGTAATGAGGGGACTGCCCTGACTATCCCTTTGTATAATGACATTAAAAAACTGCCCGGTATCCAAACTGCCCTGTTATCCAAAGGGCGGATAACGAGTCCTTTTAATATCATCATTCCACTAAACAGGAATGGGCAGGAAGTAATGATAAATAAAGTTTTATTGACCGAGAACTATGAACTGCTGGACTTATTCAACATAGAACTTCTCGAACCGGAACGAACGGAGGATTTATTTTCCAAGGTAGCCCATCCGGTAGTTGTTAATGAAGCCTTTGTACAGTTCTTTGTACCGGGAGGAGAAGATCCGGTGGGGCAGACCTTAAGCAAATATGAGCAGGACAACGCCGGTGAAGGAACTATTATCGGTGTGTGCAAAGATTTCAGACTGACTTCTTTCAACTCTGCCATTACTCCGATGCAGATTATTCTTCAAGAGATTCCGGTCGATCAGGCAACCTACCTGTCTTGTCGTATAGATGAGGGCAGACGCAATGAGATAGTAAAAAATCTCCGGTTGCTGTGGGAGAAACACGAGCTGGGACATTCTTTTGTTTACATAGACGCCTATCAGCAATATATATCCAACAATACAGATATGGTGAATTTCTCCCGATTATTACTGGCTTATGCTATAATCAGTTTGTTCCTGACCCTTTTTGGTATCTTTGGAATTACATGGTATGCGGTAGAACAACGAAAAAGAGAAATTGCGATTCGTAAAGTACACGGTGCCTCTTCCCGCCAAATTCTATTGTTGTTGAATTGTCCGTTCTTCTATTATATTCTGATAGCCGACATGATCGCTGTCCCCATCGTATATACCTTGATGAAACGGTGGAGGGAACAGTTTGTGTATCCTGCGGATTGGGGAATAGAAGTATTTATAGTACCTGTCGTCTTATTGATGCTTGTAACGTTTGTCACAGTTGTCCTTAACGGATATCATACGGCATTAAGTAATCCGGCTGAGACTATTAAAACGGAATGATCACTATGAATATGTAGTTCTTCAGTATCCAGTTTCTAAGAAGATAAAACGTTCTTCTTTTGCCGTTGACTTTGAAGCTAATCAACCGTTGGAAAAACAGGAAAGGTGGCATCGGACAAAATAAAAAGCTACTCTCTTTGGGGGGAAGAGAGTAGCTTAACTTCAAGATGCACTATAGAGTGCACTTGCTATAAAATACCTATCGAATGCTCATGTGTCAGTTAATAATGGTGCCCTTGACATCTAGTTCTCTGATAGCAGCGACAGTACTGTTTCCTCCGTCATCGGGAATCGTGAGTCTGATGTAGCGTGCTTTGATCGATTTTACATAATATTCCAGGGCAGCATCCTGATTCGTGAATCCGAATCTGCCGATAGGAGTCCAGTTCACGTTATCTTCACTAGCCGCAAACTCGACCACTTTGATAGGATTGTTTGAACCTCTGCCGCGCGGAAGCAATTCCACCTGTGCTATTTGTATGTTTTGCTTCATATCTATTACAATATCATACGGTAGCGGGTCGCTTCCACCTTGCCATTTGGCATGCCAGAATGTTTCGGGGTCTCCGTCTATTAGACATTTGGCTAATCCATTGCCGGCTCCTTCTCCCGAAGCTTCCTGTGTCGTAAAGGACAGAACTTCCCAGTTGCTTTTTGATATTTTCGTTCCTTCTTTTATGATGCAGAATCCTGTGTAGGTGTCTTTATCCGCACGGATAGTGGCATCGGAAGTAACTTCGCCTATTTGCACAGGAAGCATATAATTTCCCGGAAGAATGTTATCTTTCAGCTTGTAACTGACTGTGGTCTGATCAACTCCCTGAGACAATGACGGGGATTCGGGTTTGGTATAACACTCTGCCGGCAGAAGACTGAAATAAGTCTGATTGGCACTGTTGTACGTATCTACTACCGACTGGTTGTTGACTAATGTACAGTTGATGTTCCATTTATTGCTAAAAGGTACTCCAATGGTAATCGGCAACTCTTTTACATTGTCGACGTTGATCTCCTGTATACCATCGTTTATGATAGTTACAATGGGTTCGGAAACTTTAAATCCCAGCAGAAGGGTGGAACGGTCGGGATTCAACTTCTCTCCTGTAGTGCTTGCCTTGAGTGGGAGAATGTATCGAACATTGTCATAGCCGCACAACGCATGAATCTTTGTCGGGTCGTATACGATAGTGCCTTTTGCCAGTCTGTCATCGGCAGATACGTTAACCGTTGTGTTAGTCATTTGATAACAATCTTCCGGAAGTATCTGGTAACTGGTTCCGTCGGCAGTATTGAGTGAGTCGAGCAAGCCTTTGTCTACGGTGAAGGTGACGGTACTGTTGTTCAGTTCCAGCCCCCCGTGTTGTATCCATAAGTCAGCATTGTATTTTTCTCCTACATTATACGATTGCAGAATAGTCAGTCCGTTTTCAGACAATGACAGAATCCCTTCGGATGTATTGCTCGTATCAAAGGTTTCATCACAACCGATAATAGAGAGAGTGATGCAACCTGATATTAGTATATAACTTATTTTTCTCATAATGTTCATTGATTTATTGTGCTTATACAATTACCAGCCCGGATTCTGGACGAGGTTTTGTGTCTTTCTCATTTCATGATCCGGTATTGGCTGTAAGTACATCTTTCTATTGAATACAATTTTTTCAGTTTCCACTACACGGTTGAACTCTTCAGTATCATTAATAGTTCCCCGCACATTCATACCGTGTGCATATCCGTTCTGGCGTCCTTCACCGTCTTTGTCGGCAATCATCCATCGGCGTACATCGAAATAACGTTGACCTTCCGTTGCCAGTTCAATCTGGCGTTCGCGCTGAATGGCTGCTCTTTGCAATTCTTTATTACCGACGATACCGGGATTCAGTACTTCTATTTTCGGTAAACCTGCCCGTTCGCGTACGAGGTTCAGATAAGTCAGTACGCGTGAGTCGCTCGGATTTACTTCGTTGGCAACTTCTGCATATATCAAATAGAAATCCGCCAGACGGAAGATTATGGAAGGACGGTTCTGACTGGTTACCCCCGGGCTGGTTTTGCTGATTGACCGGTTGAAGCGCTTGAAAAGCATATATCCGGTTGTAGTGGCGTGTCCTTCCTGAACGCCTGCATTACCTCCATTGTAGAATTGGACTTGTTTGCAGGTGACAGGCCATTGGCGTCCGTTGAAGAAGACAGTGTTGTAGAAACGTGCTTCACGATTCAGATAGCGGTTACTGACTGTTACGTTGGTGTAGTTCTTAGAGTATTTTCCGTCATTCTTATCCTTGTAAGTTCCATAACCATCTTCTTTATAAAGTGTTGATTTCGGCAGATAGTCGGTTTCCTTGATAGGAAGTCCGTCGTTCATATAGAAGGCATCTACGAGTTCTTGCGTTACTCCGGTCGAACCCAAACCGTTCTTTTCGCAGCGAGGAACGATTCTTCGGTCGAATGCGTCACCGTCAAGTCCTCCCCAGTCGTTGTTGGCGGTGCCCCAGATGATTTCTTTATTGTATTTCTGAAAGAGGTTGTAAACGGAGGCATCTACGTCTAGAATCTGTTCACCGGTGCTGCTTGTTGTATATTCTTTATACAGTTCGTAGCGGTTTCCGGTTTCTGCGTAATCGATGAAATCTTTGCAGGCGTTTAATGCAGTATTCCATTTGTTGTCATCACGATCCGGGAAGAGTCTTGTACCGTCTGGGTTGGTCAGAGACAGCGCTTCTCTGTATCCCCCGTTGAGAAGGGGGCTGGCTGCATATAGCCACAATTTGGCACGTACGGCCAAAGCGACACCTTTGGTTGGCCATGCGCGGTAAGATTCATTTTCGTGCATCGGTTCCTGTGGCAGTTCATTAGCTACTTCACGTAGTTCCTGATCAATATACGTGATAACTTCATCTACCGTATTTCTGGGAACATCCTGAGTCTCTGTCGCCTCGTATACCTTATCTTTTACGAGGATAATAGGACCGTATTGTTCCAATAGCAGATAATTGTAAAATGCACGCATGAAGCGTACGTTGGCACGCATCTCATTCAGTTCGTCTTCTTCCAGTCTGTCGCCTTGCGTACCGCTGGTTGTAATCACATGAGCTTTCTCTAGGAAAATGTTAGCCTGCCGGATGTATTTATAGCAGTCGCCATAGCGGTGAAAACCAGCGGTCGCCGCATTCTTGTCCGAGTTGTTGGCCTTGGCAGCATTTCCATAACCTACTACTAGTTCATCGCAGATTGCAGCCCACGGATTTTTAAAGGCTCCTACATTCAGGCTGTTTATTCCCGAATAATCGGGGATTCCTGCAAAGACATTGGCATACCATCGTTTGGTATAGGCTACGTTTTCAAATATTTGATCTGTATTTTGCAAGCCTCCTGACATCTGGTCCGAAACAGCCAGATAATCACATGAACTGACGGAGAAGAATAATCCCATCAGCAACATATATATGTGACTTTTACTTTTCATATTTTTATCTTTTATGGTTTTTAGAATGTGAAATCAAGACCGATTGTATAGGTTCGCGGCAGCGGATAGTTAAGTCCGGCATTCGCATTTCCGGCTTCCGGATCGAAATATTTGATATGATCCCATACTGCCAGGTTATATCCCATCAGATAGATACGGGCAGCTTCGAAGCCGATCTTGCTTAAGAATTTCTTAGGTATCTGATAGCCGATTTCTATATTCTTCAATCGGAGGAAAGAGCCATCGCGCAGCCACCATGTACTGGCAACGCGGTTATTAGCATTGTTCGCATTGCTCTTGTGCAGACGGGGAATAATTACATCCTGGCTCGGATTGTTCTCTGTCCAGCGGTTTAATGCAAAGGTACGATAGTTGGACTGGTCGACACCCCATGAGAACGGATACCATCCTTCGGAAGTCTTTCCACCCAATAATACAGAAGTGTTTCCTGCTCCCTGAAAGAAGATGCTGGCGTAGATTCCTTTATATTCGGCATTTAAACCGAATCCGTAGATAATTTCCGGAGTTTCCGGATGACCGATTCCTCTTACACGGTCATAAGAGTCGATGATTCCGTCTCCATTGACGTCGGTATATTTGATGTCACCGGGACCAAGGAGTCCGCCTAAGGTTGGTTGTGGAATTTCCGAACGGAGTTTATAAGTCTTCAGACCGTTAGCGTTAGTGCTTACGGTAAAGTCGTCTTCGGTATAAAGTCGTTCTGCGATGTAATAGAGGTTATCTTTATCACTGACACGTTTGCCCGTAATAGCCTGGTAATCATACTTTGGAGGAAGTTCATCATATTCCAGAATTTTATTGCGGGTGAATGTGAATGTACCTCTTGCGCTAAGTTTTACCTTGCCTATATTTTGATGAGCGTTCACAGACATGTCAACACCTCTGTTGCGAACCTTACCGAAGTTTTGCCACGGATCGTCTCTCAGACCGCCAAGCTGGGGAACAGTCTGACGTTGCAGCAGAATCTGGCTTCTGGTAGAATCGAAGTAATCAAAGATAACTTCAAGACGGTTGTCAAACAAGCCGATATCGAAACCGTAGTTTTGTTTGTCTTCTACTTCCCATCCCAAGTAAGGAGCTGCAAAACGTCCTTCTATGATACCGTTGCCGATACCGTTCAGACCGCCTCCGGTATCATTGTAACCTTGCGTAAAACCTCCAGCATCCATTTTGTAGGTCGGACGGTACAAGAAACGGGTTCCTCCTGTATTGTCGTTACCGGCACGTCCGACAGAGGCTCTTAATTTGAGTTTGGGGACATACTTTTTGATCACTTCCGGGTAGAAAGACTCATTGGAAATGTAGTAGGCGAGACCTACTGCCGGGAAGAAACCGAAACGGTTGCCCGAAGCAAATGCTTCTGAACCGGTGTATCCGAAGTTGCCTTCAATGAAATAGCGTCCGCCGTAACCGTAAGTTAAACGTCCTACCAGACCTTGCTTACGATAGGGAAGTGCTACATTGTGATATTGGGTTTCCTTTTGCATGTACAATAGCATGGCACCCACTTCGTGCTGGTCGAACGTACGTTTATAGTTGATGGCAGCATCTATGTAAATCTTCTTGGTTGCGCTTGTCGCACTATTCTTAGGGTCCTGCAATTCAGGGTTTCCGGATACGACTGTGGCAAATAATAGATTGCCGTTTTCATCGCGTCCCGTAGCATGATATCTTGTCGGATTATATTCACGGCGAACGATCATTTCACTATCATAGTCATAACTTGTGTTCAGGCGTACAGACAAACCTTTGGTGATAAAATCCAGTTTCTGGTCTACATAAACTTTGGATTGAATGGCAGTACGGTATTCTTTGGCGTATCCGGAGTTCATCAATAAGTTGTACGGGTTGCGCATGTTAGCGTCACGTTCCTGTGAGTAGGTTGAAACAGTACCATCACTGTACACAGCCGGAAATGTATAAGGAGGAGTAATCAGCATGGAACGGAATATATTGGCAGTTCCTGTTCCCGGATAATTATTAACCAGATACTGAAGTGCGAGGTCAACTCCTACAGTTGTAGTGCTTGATACGTTCATATCAATATTTGAACGAAGATTGATACGGTCGATGCCGATGTTTGTATTATATTGTTTGGTAGGACTTCCTTTGAAAATACCACTTTCGTTGTAATATGCTGCCGAAACAAAGTATTTTGCTTTTTCTGTACCTCCACGTACATTCAAGGTATATCTGTGTGTGAATGTGTTTTTACGTAACATTTTGTCGATCCAGTTGGTATTTGGATATAGGTCCGGATCGTCATTGTTCCGGTAATGTGCAATTAAGTCATCCGAAAACTGCGGTAATTCCCCATCATTATGGAGTGCTTCGTTGAACAGGTCCAGATAGTCGGCCGAACCAACGAACTCGGGAAGACGGGTGGGGGAAGAAATGGTGTGTTCTGTCTTGAATGAAATCTTTGCCTTCTCTACACGTCCGCGTTTGGTAGTGACAAGTACTACACCATTGGCTCCCTCGGCACCATAAATGGCTGTTGCAGCGGCATCCTTCAAAACCGAAAACGTTTCGATTTCGTCGGGTTCAATATCACTCATGCTTCTGGGTACACCGTCCACAAGTACCAGCGGAGATGTACCACCCGCAAAGGTACTTACGCCTCGAATCCAAAACTCTGCGTTATCATATCCGGGTTCACCCGAACGTTGTACTGCAATCAAACCGGCGACTTGTCCGGCAAGACTGTTATTCAGGCTTCGCGAAGGGACAACGATATCCTTTGGTTTGATGGAACTCATAGAAACGACTACGCTTTCCTTTTTCTGCTGTCCGTAGCCGACTACTACAACTTCGTCCAGCGCTTTGGAGTCTTCGTTCAGCATCACATTGATGTTGCGGCGCCCTTTTACTTTTATTTCTTCGGTTACGTATCCAAGATATGATACTTGCAGAATTGCATTGTCGGAAGGAACCATAATCTGATAACGTCCTTCCACATCGGTTATTGCTCCGACGTTTGATTGTCCTTTTACTACAACATTGGCTCCGATGATAGATTCTCCTTTGCTGTCTGTTACTACACCTGTTATTTTAATCTTATTTTGTTGCGTTGTTTCTGAACTCTCTATGCCATTCATCGGCTTTTCTGCATTGCCGGCATTTATGAGTGGAGAAAAACATAAAGAAAAGAACAGAACACCGATTCGCGCGGTTGTGTGCACTTTGTTTGAAGTAAATAAAATGTTTTTCATAATTTTGATTTTAAAATAATAACTAGTTTACTGGTTTTGTTTGTAAACGATAGAGATGGTAAATCATAATACTGTAATATTTCCATAGGCATTGATTGTGTGTTGATTTTTGATTAAAAATTAGGTTGTGAAATATAGAATTTAGTAAACTCTAAGGCGGTATAAGTTCATGGAGAACTTGGTGGAATGAGTATTATGAGTACATATTAATTTCAAATACCTTCTGAAATATTACTTTATCAGAATTATAAAAGGAAAAGATAGGGTAAACGAAGAAATAACTTTTTAAAAAAAACATCAATTTATAGCGTACTTCTGAAAAATATAACTATTTTTGTCGCCAACAAAGCAAAGAAAATCATTCAATATTTGTAAACCTTAAATTTTCAAAAGATGAAAGCTTATTTTTCTAAAATCTGCTACCAAGTTCTCCATGAACTTATCTAAATATATCCTTAATTTGTCTATTATTTATTTGATTATTAATATATTGTGTGTTTGGTCGGAATGAGCGTAAAATAGTGTTTAACATATTCCTGTTTTGTCTGTCTTATCCTTATTTTACGTTTTGTATAATTATATATGTATCATTATTTTGTAATGAGCGTGTGCCGGTATAGAAAAACTGTTAATGCCTTATTTCAATTAATTTTAAGCAGGTTCATGGGAAAAACAATTTTAAAAATTACCTTTGCAATATTCTAAGTTTTATCTCAAATAAAAAGCATATGAACAAAATGAGAGTTTTTTTATTGTTTGCTGTTTTGGTTGGTGTGACAAGTGCTTGTCAATCAAAGAGCGGACAGACTGCGGGACAAGAGCAGGATGCTATGGATGATAGTCTGGCTGTCGCTCCTACAGAAGATGAGAAAACAATCTTCGGGGTAGTAGAAGATGCTTCAATGAATAATTTTATGTTGGTTACTTCGAAAGGAGATACGGTGTTCGTCAGTACAATGGATCAGGAACCAAGTGAGGTCGGTGGCTTCGAACTGGGAGATACAGTACAGGTGAATTACATAGAAGAAGAGGAAGAGCCGGGATCGAATACGATACCAACTGCAAAGAAAGTGATTGTAGTAGGGAAGAAGGCGAACCGGACAAATGACTAATTAATAATCTAATCAGAACTACAGAATGAAAAAGAAAATGTTGGCAGCAACTCTGCTAATGGGTTTATTGGCTGCATGTGGAGGTAACTCAGCCTCAATTGTTGGCTCATGGGTAGAACCCGTGCCAGGTATGGAAGGACAAGTACAAGGTATTAAGATGGAAGAAGGAGGCGTTGCTTCTTCTGTCAATATGGCTACCTTGGTTTATGAAAGCTGGAAACAGGAAGGAACTAAACTGATTCTGACAGGAAAAAGTATCGGAAATGGCCAGACGATTGAATTTGTGGATACGATGGATATCAAGAGACTGACGGCTGATTCTTTGGTTCTGGATAACCAAGGAATGGAAATTCGGTACGCAAAGCAGAAGTAATTTGTGTTGCTGTAGAATTTAAAAAGCTACTTTCCAGATGATTTGTCTTTCGGAAAGTAGCTTTTTTTATAGCTTTTCAGAGATGCTGCTTACAAAAGGTCTAAAGCCTTGAAAGCTTTCACTAACTTTTCTACAGCACTGTCTATTTGTTCTTTGGTGTGAGTAGCCATTAATGCCACGCGTACCAATGTGTCTTGTGGAGCACATGCCGGCGGAATGACCGGATTGATGAATACGCCTTCGTCGAAAGCTAACTTAGTAACCATGAAAGTCTTCTCCGTATCGCGTACATAAAGAGGAATGATAGGAGATTCGGTAGCACCGATCTCGAAGCCTGCTTCACGGAAACGTTTCAGAGCATAGTTGGTTGCTTCCCACAGAGCGTTCAGTCTTTCCGGTTCGTTCTGGATAATATGAAGCGCTTCCAAAGCAGCTGCTGTTGCAGCCGGAGTGTTGGATGCACTAAAAATATAAGTACGTGCATTGTGTCGCAGCCAGTTGATGATAGAAGAATCAGCAGCGATAAAACCGCCGATAGAGGCCAGTGACTTACTGAAAGTACCCATGATCAGGTCTACTTCGTGTGTCAGACCGAAATGGTCGCATACACCACGTCCCTGTTTTCCGAATACACCCAGACCGTGAGCTTCGTCTACCATGATAGTAGCATTATATTTATGTTTCAGGCGAACGATTTCGGGTAGGTTTGCCAAGTCACCTTCCATAGAGAATACACCATCTACTATGATCAGTTTCACTGAATCCGGATTGCACTTCTGAAGTTGCTTTTCCAGATCCGCCATATCGTTGTGCTTATATTTTAATTGCTGTGAGAAGGAGAGACGACGACCATCTACGATAGAGGCATGGTCACGGTCATCACATATTATATAATCATTTCGGTCGGTCAGGCATGAGATAACTCCGGAATTAACCGTAAAACCGGTAGAGAAGCAAAGTGCTTCATCCTTGCCAACAAAGGCAGCCAGTTCTTTTTCAAGTTGAACATGAAGATCGAGCGTACCATTCAGAAAACGTGAACCGGCACAACCGGAACCGTATTTGCGCATGGCTTTGATACCTGCTTCAATCACTCTTTCATCTCCCGTAAGGCCAGTGTATGCATTGGACCCGAACATTAACACATGTTGTCCGCCCATTTCTACTTCTGTACCCTGCTTTCCCTCAATCTCACGGAAATATGGGTAAACGCCCTGTGCCATAAATTTCTGTGGCAGGTCGTACTTAGCTAACTTCTCTTGTAATAATCCCATGAATTATAATTTATTATACTCATACTCAGATCATTCGCTGATGATCTAATTTCCTTTTATCTTAACAAGTGTTTAAAACAGGGGGCAAAGATAACAAAATTTGCTTTTATCTGTTCTTTTTAAAAGAAAAAAGTTGCTCCCATGAGATTAGAAACCTCTAATAGATCAAAATTTAATATATTTGTATTACTTTTGTCGTCTACAATTGACAAAGATTAGCATGAACGAAAGAATGAAAAGAATAATATTCGTCGTCAATCCTATTTCGGGAACACAAAGTAAAGAATTGATTCTTAACTTGCTGGATGAAAAAATTGATAAGGCGAGATACACTTGGGAAGTAGTGTATACGGAAAGAGCCGGTCATGCAGTAGAGATAGCTGCCAAAGCTGCGGAAGAGAAAGCTCACGTCGTTGTGGCTATCGGGGGGGACGGAACAATTAATGAAATAGCTCGTTCGCTGGTACATACTGATACTGCATTGGGAATTATTCCCTGCGGATCGGGGAATGGACTGGCGCGGCATCTGCATATACCTATGGAACCTAAGAAGGCACTGGAAGTGCTCAATGAGGGATGCCTGGATACCATAGATTATGGTAAGATTAATGGTACGGACTTTTTCTGTACTTGTGGAGTAGGGTTTGATGCATTTGTCAGTTTGAAATTTGCTCATGCCGGAAAGCGCGGACTATTGACTTATCTCGAAAAGACGCTACAGGAAAGTCTTAAATATCAGCCCGAAACATATGAACTGGAAACGGAAAACGGAGTCAGCAAGTATAAAGCTTTCCTTATTGCCTGCGGAAATGCGTCGCAATATGGAAACAATGCATATATAGCTCCGCAAGCCACATTGACGGATGGTTTGCTAGATGTGACCATCCTCGAGCCTTTTACCGTTTTGGATGTACCCTCTCTTGCTTTCCAGTTATTTAATAAAACTATTGATCAGAACAGCCGGATCAAGACATTCCGTTGTAAGAAGTTGTGTATTCGACGGGCTGTGCCGGGAGTCGTGCATTTTGACGGTGACCCGATGGAGACGGAGGCGGATGTAAATATCGAACTTATTAAAAGCGGATTGCGCGTAGTTGTGCCGAAGACAGAAGAAAAAGATGCGGCCAACGTTCTTCAAAGAGCACAGGAATATGTGAACGGAATAAAACTGATTAATGAGGCGATTGTGGACAATATAACAGATAAAAACAAGAAAATATTGAAAAAGCTGACAAAGAAAGTCTGAAATAAATGCCGATTTCTGATTTATTGTGTACTTTTGCAAGCTACTTAACGAAAAATATCATAAATATTAGAAAATATGTTCAGAACGCACACATGTGGAGAACTGAGAATCTCCGATGTAAATAAACAAATCACGCTGTCTGGATGGGTACAGCGCAGCCGTAAAATGGGAGGTATGACTTTCATTGACCTTCGCGACCGTTACGGTATTACCCAGTTAGTTTTTAATGAAGAAATTAATGCTGAACTTTGCGACCGTGCCAATAAACTGGGTCGTGAATTTGTGATTCAGATCACAGGAACAGTGAATGAACGTTTCAGCAAGAATGCAAACATCCCTACCGGAGATATTGAAATTATCGTTTCCGAACTGAACGTTCTGAACACCGCCATGACTCCTCCGTTTACAATTGAGGATAATACGGACGGTGGTGATGATATCCGTATGAAATACCGTTATCTGGATTTGCGTCGTAATGCCGTACGCTCTAATCTGGAATTACGTCATAAGATGACAATCGAAGTACGTAAGTATCTTGATAGCCTGGGCTTTATAGAAGTAGAAACTCCTGTACTGATCGGTTCTACTCCGGAAGGTGCACGTGACTTCGTGGTACCTTCACGCATGAATCCGGGACAATTCTATGCACTTCCGCAATCTCCGCAGACACTGAAACAGTTACTGATGGTTTCCGGTTTCGACCGTTATTTCCAGATTGCAAAATGTTTCCGTGACGAAGACTTGCGTGCCGACCGTCAACCGGAATTTACACAGATTGACTGTGAAATGAGTTTCGTAGAGCAGGAAGACATCATTTCTACTTTCGAAGGAATGGCCAAACATCTGTTCAAGACTCTTCGGGGTGTTGAACTGACCGAACCGTTCCAGCGTATGCCTTGGGCTGATGCCATGAAATATTATGGCAGCGACAAACCGGATTTGCGTTTCGGTATGAAGTTTGTCGAACTGATGGACATCATGAAAGGTCATGGTTTCTCTGTATTCGATAATGCCGCATACGTTGGTGGTATCTGTGCGGAAGGGGCTGCTACTTATACCCGTAAACAACTCGATGCCTTGACCGAATTCGTCAAGAAACCGCAGATTGGTGCGAAAGGTATGGTGTATGCTCGTGTAGAAGCAGATGGTATGGTGAAATCAAGTGTAGACAAATTCTATACACAGGAAGTGCTGCAACAGATGAAGGAAGCATTTGGCGCTAAACCGGGTGATTTGATTCTGATTCTTTCCGGCGACGACGTGATGAAAACACGTAAGCAACTTTGTGAACTCCGTCTGGAAATGGGTTCTCAACTGGGATTGCGTGATAAGAATAAGTTTGTTTGCCTTTGGGTGATTGACTTCCCAATGTTCGAATGGAGCGAGGAAGAAGGCCGTCTGATGGCTATGCACCATCCGTTTACGCATCCGAAAGAAGAAGATATTCCATTGCTGGATACTGACCCGGCTGCTGTGCGTGCCGATGCTTATGATATGGTTGTCAACGGCGTGGAAGTCGGTGGAGGATCTATCCGTATTCACGATGCCCAGTTGCAAGCCAGAATGTTCGAAATCCTTGGCTTCACACCGGAGAAGGCACAGGCTCAGTTTGGCTTCCTGATGAATGCCTTCAAGTATGGTGCACCTCCTCACGGTGGTTTGGCATACGGTCTTGACCGTTGGGTGTCTCTTTTCGCCGGTCTGGATTCTATCCGTGACTGTATCGCATTCCCTAAAAATAATTCAGGACGCGATGTAATGTTGGATGCACCGTCTGAAATTGATCAGACTCAACTTGACGAACTCAACCTGATCGTTGATATCAAAGAAAATAAGTAAACGATGAACAAATATCGTTCTCTTTATAATACCACCCTGTCACTCATAATTAATTTATTATTAGTGATGGGGTGCTTTATTCTCTGTCGTGTCATCTTTCTGATAGAAAATCTGAAGGCTTTTTCCGATCTTTCAGCCGGACGAATCTGGAGAATGTTCGAGGGAGGATTCCTTTTTGATACTTCTGCCATTCTTTATACGAATCTTCTGTATATTTTCCTGATGCTGATTCCGCTTCATTATAAAGAAAATGTAATATATCAGAAGATTACAAAGGGGATTTTTGTGACAACCAACTTGATTGTCATTATTATGAACCTGATGGATACGGTTTATTTCCAATATACCCATCGAAGAACGACTGCGTCCGTATTCAGCGAATTTAAGAATGAAGGGAATCTGGGAGGTATTATAGGGACAGAATTATTGAATCACTGGTATCTGACGCTGTTTGCCATTGCCTTTGGTTATGCTTTATTTAAGTTGTATCGTAAGCCGAAGCCGGTAAAGGTAGAGCGTATGTCAGTTTATTATGCGGTTCATTTGCTTACTTTGGGGCTTGGAGTGTACTTGTGTATCGGCGGAATGCGTGGCGGATTTACCGGCATGGTGCGTCCAATCACAATCAGCAACGCCAATAAGTATGTAGACCGGCCGATGGAGACGGGAATCGTACTGAATACCCCTTTTTCTGTCTTCCGCACGTTTGGAAAGACCTCATTTGCCATACCTCAGTATTTCGATAAAGAGAAGATGGAAGCTTTGTACACGCCGGTGCATATGCCTGCGGATAGTGTGCAATTCAGGCCGTTGAATGTGGTTGTTTTTATTCTGGAGAGCTTTAGCAAAGAGAATAGCGGCTTTCTGAATGAAGAACTGGACAATGGAACCTATAAGGGATATATGCCTTTCCTTGATTCGTTGATGGCTGAAGGTCTGACTTTTAAATACTCATTCTCCAATGGTATGAAGAGTATCGACGGAATGCCTTCCGTATTGTCAGGTATCCCGATGTTTATAGAACCGTTCTTTCTGACACCATCTTCTTTGAACACAGTATCCAGTATAGGCGGGGAGTTGGGCAAAAAAGGATATTACACCGCTTTCTTCCACGGGGCGGACAATGGCTCTATGGGATTTGAAGCTTTTGCACGTACGGCAGGGTACACCAATTACTTTGGTCGTACGGAATATAATCAGGCTAATCCGGGTAACAAGGATTTTGACGGGCATTGGGGAATTTGGGATGAGAAATTCTTCCAGTTCTTTGGCAATACTTTATCCGGCTTTCAGCAGCCTTTTGCAGCTGCGTTGTTCAGCCTTTCTTCCCATCATCCGTTTGCAGTTCCGGCAGAATACGAAGGCGTTTTCCCGAAAGGGAATAAAGCTATTCGTCAGTGCATCGGATACACGGATCATGCTTTGAGGTTGTTCTTTGAAAAGGTTTCGAAAGAACCGTGGTATAAAAATACGCTGTTCGTATTTACAGCAGATCATACCAACTCGCCGGAACATCCGGAGTATGAGACGGAAAGCGGATTGTTCTCCGTTCCTGTAGTGTTTTATCAGCCGGGAAGTGATTTGAAAGGTTTCCGTAAAGATGTGATAGCACAACAAATTGATATTATGCCTACTGTATTGGGGTATTTAGGGTATGACAAACCATTTGTTTCCTTTGGGTGTGACTTATTGAATACGCCTGCTGAGGATACGTATGCCGTAAATTATATCAATGGAATATATCAATTCTTTAAAGGTGACTATTTATTGCAGTTTGATGGCCGGAACGCCGTAGCCATGTATGCGTTTAAAACGGATAAGTTGCTGGAACATAATCTTCTGGGACAGATTGATGTGCAACAGTCGATGGAAGATGAGCTGAAAGCAATCATCCAGCAGTACATGATACGAATGAATAACGACGAACTTGTTGTGAAATGAAAGAATCAGTGCGCATATTTCGCTTTATAGTAATCGGAACGATGAATGCTTTGATCATGGCCCTTGTTGTGTGGCTGATGATGAGAGAAATGTCATTCGAAGGTGACTATATGGTGGCTAATGTAACTGCGTATATTATAGCCCAGATTCATAACTTTATCTGGTGCAAGTATTGGATATTCCCCGTAGAAAAAAGAAAGAACAATGTCTGGAAACAGATACTATTCTTCTGTTCTGCTTTCGGGGTTGCTTACACTGCGCAGTTTTTATTCCTTATTTTGTTGGTAGAAGGTCTGGATGTCAATGAATATCTGGCCCAGTTCCTTGGATTGTTTATTTACGGAGCTGCCAACTTTATTGCTAATAAGAAGATTACTTTCCAATAAAAAAGGATATAATACGGAGGTCCACAAGAGTTGCTACTCAGGCTTTTACTCTTGTGGACCTCTTGTATTATTTCTATCGGTGATCAATTGTGATTCTGCTCGTTAATCCAAAAAACGTTTGGTGAGTCCGTCATATTCATCAATTCGACGGTCACGGAGGAAGGGCCACCAGCGGCGGACGTTCTCCGAACGTTCCATGTCTATTTCAACTACCATGTTTTCAGGATGATCGTTGCTTGCCTGTGCCAGAAACTCTCCTTGCGGTCCGGCTACGAAGCTATTTCCCCAAAACTGTATGCCGTTCGTTTGACCGGAAGGGTCGGGCTCGTGCCCTACACGGTTGACAGAGATAACCGGAAGACCGTTTGCCACTGCATGAGCACGTTGGGAGATTATCCACGCATTGAGCTGACGGGCTTTTTCGTCGTCCGTATCGCTACTTTCCCAGCCGATGGCGGTAGGATAAATTAGAAGTTCAGCGCCTTTCAGAGCCATCAGACGGGCAGCTTCCGGATACCATTGATCCCAGCATACCAGTACTCCCAGTTTGCCTAAGGATGTCTGAATCGGTTCGAAACCTATATCTCCGGGGGTGAAATAAAACTTTTCGTAATAGGCAGGATCATCGGGAATGTGCATTTTCCGATATTTTCCGGCAATACTTCCGTCGCGGTCGAAAACGACAGCTGTGTTATGATATAGGCCCGGTGCGCGTTTTTCAAAGAGTGAAGCAACAAGCACTACCTTATTAGCTGCTGCCAGTTCGGAGTAGAAACCTGTAGATGGTCCGGGGATAGGCTCGGCAAGGTCAAACAGATTCGTATTTTCTGTCTGGCAGAAATAAAGTGAATTGTGCAACTCCTGCAGCACGATCAGTTGTGCTCCGTGAGCAGCACAGGCTTCAATGCTTTTAGCGAGGTTCATCAGGTTGACCCGAATATCTGCGGTATTGGATTGTTGGATTAATCCTACTTTTATCTTTCTCATGATGAATAATTATTTAATATACTACTGAAATGTCCGTTATTGGATAACACCTGACGGATACTGCATGGTGACGCAATGCAGAGAACCGTGTTGCTTGATCAATGCCCGGCAATCAATACCGATGACCTGATGTTTAGGGAATGCTTGTTGTAATACTTCTCCCGCCTTCCGGTCATTATCCGGCTGTTGATAGGTGGGGTAAAGAATTGCATCATTCATAATCAGAAAGTTGGCATAGGTAGCAGGCAGTCGTTCACCGTCTTCTTCTATCTTGTCTGCCATTGGCAAAGCCAGCAGGCGATAGGGCTCTCCTGCCAATGTGCGGAATGTTTTTAATTGTTCCTCCATGGCATGCAGTGCTTCATAATGTTCGTCTTCGGTATTGTCGCATTTCACGTAGGCAATGGTGTCGGTGGAACAGAAGCGTGCCAAGGTGTCGATATGACTGTCGGTATCATCGCCGGCCAGATAACCGTGATCCAGCCAGAGGACTTTCTGCAGGTGGAAAGTTGATTTGAGATATTCTTCTATCTCTACTTGATTCAGTTTCCCGTTCCGGTGGGGGGAGAGCAGGCATTCGGTGGTGGTAAGCAGTGTTCCCATACCGTCGCTTTCGATGGAACCTCCTTCGAGAACGAAGTCAAGACAGTCTATATACTGGCCTTTCAGCGCTCCGGCTTTTACAGCCTGTCCGGTAATCAGATTATCCAGTTCGGAGGCGAACTTCAATCCCCAGCCGTTGAATGTGAAGTCGAGCAGGGAAGGGTTGCCGGTATCTATCATGGTGATAGCTCCGTGGTCGCGTGCCCATGTGTCGTTTGTCTCACATTTCAGAAAGCGGACATTGTCCATGTTTACGGTAGCCACTATCTGTTTCTTTACTTCTTCGGGCTCGGGAGTCACGATTAATAATAACTCACGTTTGGCTATTTCTTTGGCTATGTTGACAAAACATTCTTGTACTTCTTTCAGCATATATGCCCAATCTGTACCGGCATGCGGCCATGTCAACTGTATGCCGCTTTGCAGATGCCATTCGGCAGGCAGGTGAGGAGCTCTCATTTCTACCTGTACAGTCATATTCTTTCCAAAGTTTAATTGCAAATCTTTTTCCGAGCCACTGGGGCTGGGAAGTCCAACCATGATTCCCATCAGACTATATTATATTTAGTTATAAAATCAGTTTATAAAATGAGCGGGTACCAGTCTTTTGACACATACCTTATGCTTTGGTTTCCTGTTTCGGCTTCCGGTCAAAGAATGGATTCTTTGAAGAGGCGCTCACTGGAATAGCCATAACCATCTTGCAGTCTTTCAGCCAATTGAGGCGTTGTGCTGCCAATCCGGCAGAGAACATGACACGGGTATCTACACGCATATCGGCTGCTGTGGCACAAGCGGAGCCGATGGCGATGCCAACGTCAATACTGTTCAATGCACAGGGGACGTCTTCCGTGCGTCCGGCACATGTCGCAAATCCGCAATGTCCGCAATTCAAGCCTTGTGCCTGTTCGCGTGTTCCTATCAATACAACACATTCGGCGCTTAAGATGTTGTCGGCATCCCGAAGGAAAAACTTCATTCCGTGTTCTTCCACCATAGCTATCATTTTGTCCGACAACAGTTTAATATCTTCATCGGTAATCAAGGCCACTTCAATGATATCAATCCCTTTTCCTTTCGGAGCAGTGCGTGCGGCGGTCATCATTTGGCGTGCTACCTGTAATATATGCTCATGACGGGCATCTCTTTCATTCAGTATCATAACTTTTCTCGAATTAATTAGTGAGGCAAAGATAAACTAAAATTGGTAAACCTGAACTAAATGATAGAATAAATAGAGATACTGGTAACGAACCTGGTTGAGTTATTAAAGGTAAGCTTAGTGCTGCTACATATAGTGATTCTAATCCTGTTACTGTTGAAGTTTGAGTAGTTACTGTCTGTGTATATGTAAATAATGACGGTAGTAGAGATGATGGTGTTTATGGTATTGCTATTGCTGATGAATATTATTTTATCACATGCTTTATTTGTAATAAAATCTGCTTTATTTCTAGTGTAATAATCTGTTAATCAGTGTTCTAAAATATATGTGTAAGCTTTGCTATATATTAAAATATATTCTATTACTTTTGTTCCGAAGTCAATAGAGTGACTTGCTGTTATTTTTAATTATATAAATATCTATTATTATGTCTCTTAGATATAAAAAGAAGAAAATCGTATTGAACTTCGACAAAGAAAACAAGTTGGAGAAGTACGTTGCTGCTAATGTTCTTGTTGGTAGTATTAGTTATGAGAAATTATGTAATGAAGTAAACCAAAGAACTGGTATTCATCGTTCCATAGTAGATGTTGTAGTGAAAGGTGTCGAAGATACCATGGTGACTTTTTTGGAGGAAGGCTTCTCAGTAAAACTAGGCGAGTTCGGTTCATTCCGGCCTACAATTAATGCGGCAAGTAAAGACAAAGAGGATGAGGTAAGTGCTTCTACAATTATTAGGAAAAGGATCGCATTTACACCTGGTTCTAAATTCAAAACGATGCTTGGTAATGCTAGCATTGAATTATTTTCGGATATTGTATCAGGTACAGGTGAATCAGGAAAGGAAGAACCTGGTGGAGATTCGGGAGATGAAGCTCCCGACCCAACAGTTTGATCTTAATTCTTGAGTATTTTAAGAAAATGGAGGAGCCATAGGTTCCTCCATTTTTTTTATTTTTTGTTTGAAATGTATAAATTCACCGTTGCCTAACCACAAATTCACCGTTAGGCAATGGTGAATTCATCATAGCCTAACGACAAAATACTGCATAATAAATGGAATTTGATATTATTTATAAATTTTGATGCCTAGTCGTTTTTGAAAAATAATAAAAATGCAATTTAGTGCTAAACTAAATCATACTTTTTGTATATTTGCAACGTTTCTCACGCCGATGCCTTTGTATTAGGCGGATGGGTGGGAAAGTATTATATAAAGAAAGACGTTTACTTGACGTTTTGTCTTTGGCTTATCAAAACTTCGAACACTTTGAGCAGCAGTCAAAAACAAAGCAACAGTAGGTGTCTGCGGGATATGTTTATATCTATTTGATATACCTTTTATATGAAAGGTATGTTAGTTTATACATATCGGCGTGGGCTTCTGCGTTGCTCGTTCAGACTACTGCGGGCAGTTCGAAGGCCTTGATAAGCGGGACGAGTAACAGGTACAGATTCCCGCGCTTTTTTTTATGATACATACTTTTCAAAAAATGAACCGTTCGGTTCGGGAATCTGTCGAACAAAAAACTTATAGTTATGAAAATGAGTTTTTTATTGCTAGTTAGCTTTTTTTATTCAAACATGAATGCGTAAACTATTATTATAAATGAACCTGATTTTATTGGTGAAGTTTTGGCAATTTCTACAAGTGGAGATGCAACTTTATTAGAAAAAGGCAATGCCCAAGTTAAAATAAAAGATCAACAAATGGGATTTGAGAAGATTATTTATGTTCAAGGGAAAAATCACCTGTGAGATTGAGTAAAAATAATTTTTAATTAATTGTAGTGAGAAATTTTTGAAAACACTTTAAATATATTAAGAAAAATATGGAAAGAAATATTGATGATTATGAACTATTAGCAATGGTACAATCAATTTACCATATTGCTAGCAAAGGTATGTTTATCCCTTCATTAGTAAAAATGAATATACCAACTACTAGATTGACTCTTCACCCTTTTGTAAATATGGCGATGATTGATTGTTGTATTTAATACAGGACATAATGAAAACATTATCGAATTTGTAGAAAAGGGTTGTCAATCAGAGTATTCAATAACTACATCTAAATACTTTGAGAGTATTTATGTCGAAGCTGTAGCTCAATGTTTAGGTAAACCCTTTTGTTATTGTTCTCCGAAACTGAATAGTTCTGCTAATAAGCTTAGCGCAATGGCTTATGCTTTATTGTCTAAATCTATAATATTGTATGGAAACCTAGATTCTCCAGATTCGTTTCGCACTAGATCCATCTTAATAAATAAAGCTCAGGAATTAAGACATAGCATAAATAATTCTTTTCTTCAGGGATTCTCCGATTTGGAATGTTTATGTATGAGAATTGCTGATAAGGCATTGGCGCAGCAAGCATATAAGAAAATTGGAGATATGCAAGAGGCGAATCAATTACTTCAAGATGGTAAGTATTTAGCATCATTATCGTCATTAACAGCCATGGAGGCTATAGAAAGAGGACTAAAATTGCATGAAAAATTATCGAATAGATTATTAGAAGAGTACCAAAACGGTTCATTGTATATAGTAAATACAGATTTATATAATGTGTTTCTTTATGATAGTTTATAATAATTATAATATTATGATATCTAAAAAATATGGATAGAATTTCAAGTACTGCTATTGAAGCAGTTAATTATTATGAGAATCGTGATTTATACCATTGTATGAATACTTTGGGGGATTTATACAATATAACAGCGCGTGCTGGTAGCTTGGCATTAATGCAAACAGAAGATAAATTTAAAGTTGGGAAAGCTTTTGCTTTGTTTACAATTATGGCTAAAGTTCAAGATAAGGATTTATTAAGTGTAGCTGCAGAAAATGCTTTTTTCTGCTTATATAAGTTTTGTACAGAAAATGTAGGTGAATCAAGAGCAGTTGCAGCATACTATATTTGGGGAATCCTAAAATATGCTCCTGAAACACTGCAAGATAAAATAGTCGAAACATATATAGCGAATTATTCTAGTCACGGCATTTGTAATTTTAGACCAGGCTATGGTTTCATAAATCCGTATGACGATAAAGCGACTATTGATAATGCAATGCAATTTGTAACATTCATAAAATCTTATTTTGTGACTTTATTTTATAATTCTGATAATAAACAGTTGCTATTTCAAGAAAAAGGAATAGTAATGAGTGAAGTTTTAGATAGCGTGAGATTGAATCATATAGTGCTGCCTCTCGAGAAACAAAATGTAGGATATGTTTTTTCTCAACAGCTATTTGATGAAATTGAGAATACTTTGAATAAAGATTATTAACCCTTACTTAAATCTTAGATTATGAATATATTTGATTATTTATTTGGAAATAAAACAAATGAGGTTGATAAAGAAAGTCAACCTCTAAGTGATGAATCTAGAAAAGTATTAGAGTATACAGATCCTGTAGAACAGTATGTTGTAGAAAGTGTTGCTGACCTAAAGAAAAAAGGAATACCAATAGAAACAAAAGAATTAGAAGCAGAGGCAATTTATCTAGCAGCATTTCTTTATATGAAGAATGATTGTAAGATTGATTTTAAAATAGATTATTTTTCTATAGGCTTATTGGATAGAATATCCGATAAGAATTATGAAGTAGCGGATAGGGTTTTTTATTATATGAATCGATATTATCCCGAAATTTATGGAGAAAGTGAGATGCATTATGGAATACAAGGATATAAAATGAATATTCAAATGGCTCCTAATTATGAATCTTATATTAAAAATTATTTTATACGTACACATAAAATTAGTTCAGCAAAAGAATTTCTTTTATTTTCTTCGCCAAGAAACTGTCTGTGGAAAGATAGTATAAAATCGATTGATAGTCTTACTCAAAGAAATGTTTATTACAAATTGGATAATACTAAATTCGAGTTAATGATTCCTCCTTACAATCCTTTGGTGTGTGGTCGAATACTATCCAAAACATCTATTTCTATAAAATGTCAGTCCAATGATGGTAAACGTACTTTCATTTTTAAATACAAAAAAACGATTGCACCTGAAAATCTTATTGAGATTGATATGTATCGTAATGATAAAGGAGATATGGTTTCCTATCATAAAAATTAGTAGAAGAAATAACGATAATAATTAGAATGTTTAGGAGTAAAGATGACCGAGTTATTGGAATATATTGATGTATACAAGCCATCTGAAATACTTGGTATGTTTCAAAGTTATTTGGCTAAGCAAAATACAAGTGCAAAGGTTATATTTCTGAAAGGAGTGTATCTTAAAAGTTCTAAGAATAGTTCTCAATGGGCATTTTGCTACGATGTTATAAGAGATGAAGATACGCAAGAAGAAATGACTGTTAAGATAACACCTAAGCAACGAGAAAATTTGAAAGATGGCAATCTTGTAGTAATTGGAGGTATCATTGGTCGGCAGATAAAGCAAAATGGTTTTATTCAGTTGGTTCTAGGTGTGACTCGTGTTGAAGTTGTTAAAGACCAAGTAATAACAGATACAGAGTTGAAAATGATGGAACTTCGAAATCTAAAAAGCCTAAAAGGATTTAAAAATGTGGATACTCTACTTGAAGATAGATTATATTCGGGTAAAAAGCCAGCGATAGCTCTGCTTTTTGCTTCAACTTCTATCACAATGTCTGATTTTAATGCTGGAAAAAATGCAGCTTCCTCATATATGGATTTTACAGAACATAGAGTGTCTTTCGGTAATGCGGCGGAATTATCCAGTTATTTGCAAAAATTGGACTTGGAGCATTATGATGCAATTGCACTTATCCGTGGTGGTGGAGGTGGTATCGAAAGTCTTGACGATTTATTAGTCCTTGAGACAATTGCGAATTTGCAAACATCTCTAATTTGTGCTGTTGGTCATGTAGATGAGAAACTATTTATTAAGAATCTCGCAGATAAAGTTGCATCAACTCCTAACGGATTGGGAAGCTATTTTAGTGAGATGGCTGAAAATGTGATTCAAAAAAAGAATAAGTCTAGAGCCATTCTTGTGGAGCAGGTGAAAACACAGTTTAAGGAACAAATAGAGACTGCCAATAAACAAAATAGAGATCTGCAAGAGAAAATAACGGCATTGACAAGAAGTAGTGAAGCTAACCAAAAGATGTATGTTGAACAAATTAAAAACGCAGAAAAGCAGAATAGAGATTTACAAGATAAAATAACAATGCTAACAAAAAGTAGTAGTGCTAGCCAAAAGGTATATGTTGAACAAATCGGAAATGCTGAGAAACAAAATAAAGACCTGCAAGAAAAAATAACAGCGCTGACAAAAAATAATGAAACTACTCAAAAGATGTATGCTGAACAAATCAGAAATGCTGAGAAACAGAATAAGAGTTTACAAGATCAATTATCCATCCTAACTAAAAATGCTGAAAATAGCCAAAACAGCCATAAAGATCAGACTGATGTTTTGCAGAAACAGCTAATTTTGATGCAAAATGAATTAAAAGAGTTGAAAGATAGCAATGCAAATCAGACAAAAGATTTTAATGAGAATATATCTAAAATGCAGTTAACGAATTGTGAGTTGCAAAAATCGTTGAATAAGCTAAATGCAGAAAATACTCAAGCAGCAAAAGATCTATCAGAAGCCAAGGTGTATGCAAAGCAGTTAGAGCAGCAGTTAGCTAGCAGTAAAAAGAAGCCTGGATGCTTTGGAATATTAATTGCTGCAGTTGTTATTATTGGACTTTTTTGTGGAATATGTATTTGATAAAGCTATTTTAAAAGCATTTTATTTTTCATTTTCGATGTAATAAACCCTGTTTTTTTATACTTTTGGCATGAATTTCTAAAAATGAAATAATGCTACATATCAACAATGCTTGTATCGCTTTTGGGGCAGAAGTACTTTTTTCCGGATTAAATCTGAATCTGGAGAGGGGGAAAATCGCCTGTATTGTAGGACAGTCCGGCTGTGGAAAGACTTCATTACTAAATGCGGTGATGGGCTTTGTTCCATTGAAGGAGGGGACCATAAAAGTAGGAGATACCTTGTTGGATAAATCAACTATCGACATAATCCGGCGGCAAATTGCATGGATTCCACAAGAACTGGCCTTGCCTTTTGAATGGGTAAAGGAAATGGTGGCTCTTCCGTTTGATCTGAAAGTAAATCGTTCCGTCCCTTTTTCGGAAGAAAGGCTCTATGAATATTTTGATGAGTTGGGACTGGAACATGATTTGTATACTAAAAGGGTGAATGAAGTTTCAGGCGGACAACGTCAGCGTATCATGCTGGCAGTGGCTGCAATGCTCAACAAACCTTTGATCATTATTGATGAACCGACATCAGCGTTGGATGCCGGATCAACAGACAAAGTGCTGGCTTTCTTCCGGAGGCAGGCGGAGAAAGGGGCGGCTGTGTTAGCAGTATCACATGATAAAGACTTTGCTTCGGGCTGTCATTATTTAATAGAACTATAAACGAAATTTAATACTAGCATAAAGGGGATTTTATTTTGGGAACCATCGATATTTCATATTATAATTTATTTATCGGTTTGCTTTTGCTTGCCATTCCGTTCTTTTATCTTTGGAAGTTCAAGACGGGTTTGCTGAAACCTGCCGTGATAGGTACGCTTCGAATGATTATCCAGCTATTTTTTATCGGTGTATATCTGAAATATCTTTTCTTGTGGAATAATCCCTGGATTAATTTCCTTTGGGTGATTATCATGATATTTGTTGCCGGACAAACGGCGTTGGTACGTACTCAACTGAAACGGAGCATTTTGCTGATACCGATTTCTATAGGTTTTTTGTGCAGTGTAGTAGTGGTTGGATTGTACTTTATCGGTGTTGTCCTCCAGTTAGATAACATTTTCAGTGCTCAGTATTTTATTCCAATATTCGGCATTTTAATGGGGAATATGCTATCAAGTAATGTGATTGCATTGAATACTTATTATAGCGGACTGAAGCGGGAACAACAATTATACCGTTATTTATTAGGAAATGGAGCTACACGCCAGGAAGCTCAGGCACCATTTATAAAACAGGCTATCATCAAGTCATTCAGTCCTTTGATTGCGAATATTGCAGTGATGGGATTAGTAGCACTGCCGGGCACAATGATTGGACAAATTTTGGGAGGAAGCAGTCCGAATGTGGCAATCAAATATCAGATGATGATTATGGTTATTACCTTCACGGCTTCCATGCTGTCACTGATGATTACTATTTCACTGGCTTCCCGAAGATCATTTGATGCATACGGGAAGTTATTGGAAGTAACGAAAGAAACGAAGAAATGACTGTTACCGACCGGATATTTCAAAATGTGGCGGAACTGTCTGTTCCGCATTTTTTCATTACTGTAGAGTTCTCGGTAGTGGGAAATGAAATGCCGGAACATATCGAATCCTTCGTTAGGGAAAAATATCAGGCTATTCTTCATGGCGCAAACGGACGCAAATTTGTCTATACAGAAGGAGAGTGGCGTCTGATTTTCACTTTCTTTCCTACAGACAAAGTGGTAGATGAACGGTATGCACTAAAGAATAAGGTGCAGATGAAGTTTCACAAATAAAAATTTCTTCAACTTTGGAAAGAATTCCAGTGAGCGCTATTGTATAGCCTGCAGTTTTTCCCTCATGCAGCGAAGCTGAACGAATTGTTCTCCCGTTTGTATATACCCGCTTTCCAGCATTCGTTCTGAAACTTGGAATTTATCAAGATGATGGAGTATGTACTTTTCTACGCCTGATGATTGCTTTTTGACAAAAGACAGAAAGTCAACCTTTCCATTTTCGCGAATAAAGACTTTCGCTTTAATCGTACGGAGACCCGAATCTTTGCAATGTTTGGCTTCTGCCTTGTCTATCCAAAAGATAGCGGTAGCTTTTACGGTATCTACCATACAAGTTTCTGTACTATCAACGCTCATGTTTTGATCGATTGAATCATCGGAATTCTGATTCTGTTTCATCTGACAGGAAACAGCCAGAATAATTACTAAACAGCAGGATAGAATTGTTTTCATCGTGTTCTAATTTTAAGGATATGCGACAAATTTACTAAAAAAACGATAAGATGGGAGTTTATTCCTATTTTATTTGCTATATTTGCAACCAAATTTTCTCTAAATAATGAAAATTAAGGAAATAGTAAGCGCCCTTGAACGATTCGCGCCTCTGCCATTGCAAGACGGTTTTGATAATGCCGGCCTGCAAATCGGATTGACAGATGCGGAAGCAACAGGGGCTTTGTTGTGTCTTGACGTTACTGAAGCTATCTTAGATGAAGCTATCGCGTTGGGGTATAACCTCGTCATATCGCACCATCCTTTGATATTTAAAGGTTATAAATCTATTACCGGCAAAGATTATGTGGAACGCTGTATGCTGAAAGCAATAAAAAATGATATTGTGATCTATTCAGCACACACTAATCTTGATAATGCACAGGGAGGGGTAAATTATAAGATAGCCGAAAAAATCGGATTGAAACATCTGAAAGTGCTTGAACCAAAAGAAAATAGCCTGATGAAACTGGTGACTTTTGTCCCCGTCGCTCAGGCGGATATTGTAAGGAACGCACTTTTTGCTGCCGGTTGCGGTAATATTGGTAACTATGACTCATGTAGCTACAATCTGGAAGGGGAAGGAACATTCCGTGCCAAAGAAGGAACACATCCTTTCTGTGGAGCGATTGGAGAACTCCATCGGGAAGGAGAGGTGAGAATTGAAACAATTCTTCCTGCATTCAAAAAGTCGGAAGCAGTCAGAGCACTATTGTCTGTTCATCCTTATGAAGAACCTGCATTCGACTTGTATCCGCTGCAAAATGAGTGGGCACAGGCAGGATCGGGAATCGTTGGCGAACTGGAAGAGCCGGAAACGGAGATGGAATTCTTGAAACGTATAAAGAAAACGTTTGAAGTAGAGTGTCTGCGTCATAATAAGTTGACCGGGAGAGAAATACAGAAAGTGGCATTGTGTGGAGGTGCCGGAGCATTTTTGCTTCCGCAGGCAATCCGGTCGGGAGCCGATGTTTTTATTACAGGTGAGATTAAGTATCATGATTATTTTGGTCACGAAGGAGATATCCTGATGGCAGAAATCGGTCATTACGAAAGCGAACAATATACAAAAGAAATTTTTTATTCCATAATCCGGGATTTATTTCCTAATTTTGCGCTCCAATTGAGTAAAATAAATACGAATCCCATAAAATATTTGTAAGTAAAATGGCTAGAGAAGCAAAAAAAGATCCGAATGAGTTGACGGTGGAACAGAAGTTGAAAACACTGTTCCAGCTGCAAACTATGTTGTCTAAGATTGATGAAATCAAGACATTGAGAGGTGAACTTCCATTGGAAGTGCAGGACCTTGAAGATGAAATCGCTGGTTTGAGTACCCGTATCGACAAGATCAAAGCTGAAGTGGATGAACTGAAATCTGCTATTGCAGGTAAGAGAGTAGAAATTGAAACGGCAAAAGCTTCAGTAGAAAAATATAAGTCACAACAAGACAACGTCCGCAACAACCGTGAATATGATTTCTTGACGAAGGAAATTGAATTCCAGAGCCTGGAAATCGAACTTTGCGAAAAAAGAATCAAAGAATTCAGTGCGGACAGAGAAGAAAAAGAAGCTGAAGTAGTAAAGAACGAACAAATACTCAGCGAAAGACAGAAAGACCTTGAACAGAAGAAGAGCGAATTGGATGAAATTATCTCTGAAACTAAACAGGAAGAAGAGAAGCTAAGAGACAAAGCCAAAGATCTGGAAACTAAGATTGAACCGCGTTTGTTGCAGTCATTCAAACGTATCCGTAAGAACTCCCGCAATGGATTGGGCGTTGTATATGTACAACGTGACGCGTGCGGTGGTTGCTTTAACAAGATTCCGCCTCAGAGACAGTTGGACATCCGTTCTCGTAAGAAAGTGATCGTTTGCGAATATTGCGGACGTATCATGATCGACCCGGAATTGGCTGGTGTACAAATTGAGCATAAAGTAGAGGAAGCTCCGGCTACTACTACCAAAAGAGCAATCAGAAGAAAAACTGCTGAATAAGATACCATATTTGAATATGTATTCGAAAGCCTCGCATTATTGCGGGGCTTTTTTATTTCTTCTAACTTTACTACCCCTTTAAACAAACCTAACCTTGAATTGTTATCTTTTCATTTCATAAAAACCTGAACCGAATATGAATGTACGAGCGTGGAGCGTATCGCTCCTTTTGTTTCTTTCAACTGTAACTGCGGTTGGACAGACAGTGAACCGCTATTTGAATACCCCTCTTCCTAAAGAATGGGAAGAGAGTGGAGAAGTGTTTCAACAGACTCTTCCGGTGGACGACCACTGGTGGAAGTCCTTTCAGGACACCAAACTGGACTCTTTGATTGCTTTGGCAGTAGATCGCAATTATTCCGTAGCGATGGCAATTAATCGTATAGCTGCTGCACGTGCCAATCTTTGGGCAGAACGTGGAAATTTCTTTCCATCTATCGGACTGAATGCCGGATGGACCCGACAGGAAACCAGTGGAAATACCAGTACCTTACCTCAGTCTACAGATCATTATTATGATGCTGCACTCAGTATGAGCTGGGAAATCGATGTCTTCGGCAGTATTCGCAAACGGGTAAAGGCGCAGAAAGAAAACTTTGCCGTCAGCAAAGAAGAATATGCGGCGGTTATGGTTTCTCTGGCATCAGAGGTAGCCTCAGCTTATATTAACCTGCGGGAATTGCAGCAGGAACTTGAAGTGGTAAATAAGAATGTAGCTTCTCAGGAAGAAGTCTTGAAAATCACGGAAGTACGGTATAATACCGGACTTGTTGCCAAGCTGGATGTGGCACAAGCCAAATCCGTTTTATACAGTACTAAAGCCTCTATACCACAATTAGAGGCAGGTATCAATCAATATATTACGACACTGGCTGTTTTGCTGGGTATGTATCCGCAAGAAATACGTCCTGTATTGGAAACTACTGGAACATTACCTGATTATATGGAACCGATCGGAGTAGGTATGCCGGTTGATTTATTACTGAGAAGACCGGATGTGCGAAGTGCGGAGAGAAGTGTGAATGCCCAAGCTGCATTACTCGGCGCTTCCAAGTCCGATTGGCTGCCGAAGATCTTTCTGAAAGGTTCGTTTGGCTATGCAGCCCGTGATCTGAATGATCTGGTGAAAAGTAAAAGTATGACCTATGAGATTGCTCCGTCTTTGAGTTGGACTATTTTTAGCGGAGGACAATTAGTGAATGCAACAAGATTGGCTAAGGCACAGTTGGATGAATCTATCAATCAATTTAATCAGACAGTTCTGACTGCGGTACAGGAAACGGATAACGCCATGAATTCCTATCGGAACTCAATCAAGCAGATTGTAGCTTTGAGGGAAGTGCGTAATCAAGGTGTCGAAACTCTGAAACTTTCACTGGAACTTTATAAACAAGGGCTTTCTCCTTTTCAGAATGTGCTTGATGCACAACGGTCTTTGTTATCTTATGAGAATCAACTGGTACAGGCGCAGGGTAGCTCGTTACTGCAACTGATAAGTCTTTATAAAGCGCTGGGAGGCGGTTGGAGAGAATAAAAGAATCTATAAATAAAATATAACCTAACGGATATGAAAAAACTAATGTATATTTTTCTTGTGTTGTCGGTGTTGACTGGTTGCAAGGAGAGAAAAGACGCCGGAGCAATGAAGGGAATGCCGACTCTGGCAATTAGCGTAGCGAAACCTATAGTGAAGGACATCACTCTGACGAAAGATTATCCGGGCTATCTGACAACGGAAAAAACTGTAAATCTTGTGGCCAGAGTGAACGGAACATTACAGTCTGTCTCTTACGCACCGGGTGGACGGGTAAAAAAAGGGCAGTTGCTGTTTGTAATAGAACCTACCTTATATAATGATAAGGTGGCACAAGCGGAAGCTGAACTGAAAACTGCTCAGGCACAATTGGAATATGCCCGTAATAATTATAGCCGTATGAAGGAGGCTGTGAAAAGTGATGCTGTGAGTCAGATACAGGTGTTGCAGTCGGAATCGTCTGTGACAGAAGGAGTAGCAGCTGTCAGCAATGCGGAAGCTGCTTTGAGTACAGCGCGTACAAATTTAGGATATTGTTATGTTCGTGCCCCTTTTGACGGGACAATCAGCAAGTCGACAGTGGATGTCGGCAGTTATGTCGGCGGTTCTTTGCAGCCGGTTACGCTGGCTACCATTTATAAGGACGATCAGATGTATGCGTATTTTAATGTTGCTGATAATCAATGGCTGGAGATGTCGATGAATAATCAGCAGCCAACGAAGGAGCTTCCGAAAAAGATCATGGTTCAGCTGGGGAAAGAAGGTACCGAATCCTATCCGGCAACACTGGATTATCTGTCACCGAACGTAGACCTGAATACAGGAACTTTGATGGTACGTGCCAATTTTGATAATCCGCAGGGAGTACTGAAGAGTGGATTGTACGTCAGCATTACCTTACCTTATGGAGAGGCCGATCATGCAATTCTTGTGAAAGAGGCTTCCATCGGAACCGATCAGCTCGGTAAATTCCTGTATGCAGTCAATGATTCGGACATAGTACACTATCGGCATATTGAAATAGGACAACTGATTAATGATACCTTACGGCAGGTGTTGGGAGGACTTTCACCACAGGAACGATACGTTACCGAAGCTCTGATGAAGGTCAGAGATGGAATGAAGATAAAGCCGATACCCTGATGCGGTCGGCTTGTTGGTTATCTTCAGACGATGCAGGAAACTGTTTGTCCTTATATAAATATTAATCGTAAACTTATATATTATGTTTTCTAAGTTTTTCATTAACCGACCAATTTTTGCTACCGTACTTGCCCTGCTCATTGTGGTAGCCGGTTTGGTCGCACTCAATATATTGCCCGTGGCGCAATTTCCGGAGATTACACCTCCGACGGTTCAGGTATCGGCTGTCTATCCCGGTGCGAATGCCGAAACTGTAGCCCAAACGGTAGGACTCCCCATCGAGCAGCAGGTAAATGGGGTGGACGGTATGCTCTATATGTCTTCAAATTCTTCCTCTTCGGGAGCATATTCGCTGACAATTACATTTGCCGTCGGTACAGATATCGATATGGCTACCGTACAAGTCCAGAACAGGGTAAGTGTTGCGCAATCATCCTTGCCGGAACCGGTAGTGGTGCAGGGGGTAACTGTGCAGAAACAGTCTTCGAACATTGTCATGTTCCTGACAATGACTTCGAAAGACTCCGTCTATAACAGTCTCTATCTGACTAACTATGCCAAATTGAATTTGGTCGATCAGTTATCACGTGTGCCTGGCGTAGGAGCTGTTAATGTCATGGGAGCAGGTGATTATTCCATGCGTATCTGGCTGGATCCTGAAGCCATGCGTATCCGGAATATTTCTCCGGCGCAAGTATATCAGTCTATTCAGTCTCAGAATATGGAAGTGTCCGCCGGCTATATCGGTCAACCGATCGGACAGGACAATAAAAATGCCTTTCAATATACACTTAATGTGCAAGGACGACTTACCTCTCCGGAGCAATTCGGGAATATTATCATTCGTCGGGAACAGGATGGGGCAATGCTTCGCCTGAAGGATATTGCGCGAATAGATTTGGGGTCTGCTTCTTATAGTGTAGTATCACGATTGAAGGGGATGCCTACCGCAGCGATTGCTATCTATCAGCAGCCGGGTTCCAATTCGCTGGACGTTTCAAAGGGGGTGAAGGCTAAGATGGAGGAACTGGCGACCAGTTTTCCTACAGGAGTAGCCTATAACGTAACTTTGGATACAACGGATGTAATTCATGCTTCTATTGATGAAGTAATGGTGACCTTTTTTGAGACAACGCTGCTGGTAGTACTGGTTATTTTCCTGTTTTTGCAGAACTGGAGAGCGGTTATTATTCCTTGTATCACAATTCCTGTATCGCTGATCGGTACATTGGCAGTTATGGCGGCATTTGGTTTTTCGATCAATACGCTGACTCTGTTCGGATTGATTCTGGCAGTTGCCATTGTGGTGGATGATGCTATTGTGGTGGTTGAGAACGCTTCGAGATTGTTGGAAACCGGACAATATTCAACTCGTGAAGCAGTCACAAAAGCTATGGGGGAAATTACGGGGCCGATTGTCGGAGTGGTGCTTGTTTTGCTTGCCGTGTTTATTCCGACAATGATGATCAGCGGTATTTCGGGACAGTTGTATAAGCAGTTTGCACTGACAATTGCTGCTTCTACCGTATTAAGCGGTTTTAACTCTCTGACACTGACGCCTGCTCTTTGTGCTCTATTCCTCGAAAAGAGCAAACCGTCTAACTTCTTTATATACAAAGGATTTAATAAAGCGTATGATAAGACGCAGGGAGTCTACGATAGTACGGTAAAATGGTTGCTTCAACGTCCGCTTATCTCTTTTGTATCTTTTGCTATTCTGACAGTGATTGCCGTAATACTCTTTATGCGTTGGCCGTCGACATTTATTCCGGATGAAGATGATGGTTATTTTATTGCTGTTGTTCAGCTTCCTCCGGCAGCCAGCCTGGAGCGTACACAAGCTGTCGGAGATAAAATCAATGCTATTTTGGATTCTTATCCGGAAGTGGAGAATTACATTGGAATCACTGGTTTCTCCGTGATGGGCGGAGGTGAGCAAAGTAACTCCGCAACCTATTTTGTAGTCTTGAAAAACTGGGACGAAAGGAAAGGGAAGGAGCATACGGCTGCTGCTGTTGTCGATCGTTTTAATGGCGAAGCGTATATGGAGATACAAGCGGGACAGGCATTTGCTATGGTTCCTCCGGCTATTCCCGGATTGGGTGCTTCCGGTGGCTTGCAACTTCAATTGGAAGACCGGAGAAATCTGGGACCGACAGAAATGCAGCAGGCTATTGACGCATTGCTTGCTTCTTCTCATTCCAAACCGGCCTTAGCTTCTGTATCCAGTCAGTATCAGGCAAATGTCCCGCAATATTTTCTGAATATCGACCGTGATAAGGTGCAATTTATGGGCATTGCTCTGAATGATGTATTTTCTACATTAAGCTATTATATGGGGGCGGCATACGTTAATGATTTTGTTGAATTCGGTCATATTTATCAGGTAAAGATCGAAGCGCGTGATCAGGCACAACGGGTCATTGATGATGTTTTAAAACTCAGTGTGGCGAACTCGGCAGGAGAGATGGTCCCCCTTTCTTCTTTCACCAAAGTGGAAGAGCAGTTGGGACAGGATCAGATCAATCGTTACAATATGTATTCAACAGCTGCCCTGACTTGTAATGTAGCGCCCGGAAGCAGTTCCGGACAGGCTATTCAAGAAATGGAAACTTTGTTTAAAGAACAGCTGGGAGATGAATTTGGCTATGAATGGACGTCAGTTGCCTATCAGGAAACGCAGGCGGGAAATACGACCACCATTGTTCTGGTCATGGCCTTGATTGTGGCATTCCTTGTTTTGGCTGCGCAATATGAAAGCTGGACCAGTCCGGTGGCTGCCGTGATAGGTTTGCCGGTGGCCTTGTTGGGAGCAATGATAGGATGTATGATAATGGGAACTCCGGTCAGCGTATATACACAAATTGGTATTATCCTGCTTGTTGCACTTTCGGCAAAGAATGGTATTCTGATTGTAGAGTTTGCCCGTGATTTCCGTGCTGAAGGAAACTCAATTCGTGAGGCTGCATACGAAGCAGGACACGTCCGCTTACGTCCGATTTTGATGACTTCTTTTGCTTTTGTATTGGGAGTAATGCCTTTGCTGTTTGCTACCGGAGCTGGTGCACAGAGCCGTATAGCGTTGGGTACTGCGGTTGTTTTCGGTATGGCGATGAATACTTTATTAGCGACAGTCTATATTCCTAATTTCTATGAATTGATGCAGAAACTGCAAGAGAAGTTTAGCAGGAAGAAAAATGATGATGTGAAAAAAAATACGGATATGTAAAAATAGAATATCGATTGCAAAGCCTTCGGAGACAAGAAAAAGATGGTGTCACTATGTGCTTGGGATACTTACACTATGTGTGTGGTATAGTGTAAGTATCCTGACCTTATAGTGACACTATCTTTATAGGGCGTTATAATCGGGAATATCCTGAAGAAAGGTATAGCTCTGATGGGCGTAATCCATCCGGCAACAATAATGCTGCATTCCATTACTTACTATCAGATAGTCAACTTTCAATACCATATTATAGCGGGTTATCTGATCGAATACCGCTTGTGTGATCTCGATGTGCGGAGCTTTGTATTCTACGATCATTCGTGCTGAAAGGTCTCTCCGGTAAAGCACTGTATCACATCTTTTAGTTGTGCCGTTCAGCTTTACCATTACTTCGTTGGCAAGGAGTGCGTTCGGATATCCTTTGTGTGCAATAAGAAAGTGAACAAAGTGTTGCCGTACCCATTCTTCAGGGGTAAGGGCGACATATCGTTTACGAATTACGTCGAAAATTACATTTTTTCCGTTTCGTACGTTTATTTTAGTGTCGAATACTGGTAGGTTTAACGATAACATTTATTATTTTTGTAAGTTAAATAACGGTTTCCATTATTGGAACCACAAATTTAATAGATAATTATGAAAACGAAAGAAGAAATCGTAGCTAATTGGCTGCCCCGTTACACAAAACGTAACCTGGAAGATTTTGGAGAGTATATTCTGTTGACTAACTTCAACAAGTACGTAGAGATTTTCGCAAATCAATTTGATGTTCCTATTTTGGGTAGAGATGCCAATATGATTTCCGCCACAGCCGAAGGCATTACAATGATCAATTTCGGTATGGGGAGTCCTAATGCCGCTATTATCATGGATTTATTGGGAGCTATTCATCCTAAAGCCTGCTTATTTTTAGGTAAATGTGGTGGTATCGACAAAAAAAATCAAATTGGCGATTTAATTCTTCCCATTGCCGCTATTCGTGGTGAAGGAACATCCAATGATTATTTTCCACCTGAAGTTCCCGCTTTGCCTGCATTTATGTTGCAGCGTGCTGTTTCTTCGTCCATTCGTGACTATGGCCGTGATTATTGGACAGGTACCGTCTACACCACCAATCGCCGTATTTGGGAGCATGACGAAGCATTCAAGGAGTATCTGAAAAAGACACGTGCGATGGCGGTTGATATGGAAACGGCCACTTTGTTCAGCTGTGGCTTTGCCAATCATATTCCGACAGGAGCATTGTTATTGGTATCTGACCAGCCTATGACTCCGGATGGAGTGAAAACTGATAAAAGCGATAATTTGGTTACCAAGAACTATGTAGAAGAGCATGTTGAGATTGGTATCGCTTCTCTGCGTATGATTATTGATGCAAAGAAAACTGTAAAACACTTGAAATTCGACTGGTAACTGCCAGTCTTCCTAAAAAATATATATGGCAAAACAAGAGCTGACCTGTGATGACATCCTCAAAGAACTGAGGGCAAAGCAGTATCGTCCCATCTACTATTTGATGGGAGAAGAATCGTATTATATCGATTTGATTGCCGATTACATTACTGATAATGTCTTGAACGAAACGGAAAAAGAGTTCAACCTGACTGTAGTGTACGGTGCTGATGTGGATGTGGCGACAATCATAAATGCTGCAAAACGCTATCCTATGATGTCCGAACATCAAGTGGTGGTAGTCAAAGAAGCGCAAGCGGTCCGGAACATCGAAGAATTATCGTACTATCTTCAGAAACCGCTTCATTCCACTATTTTGGTGATATGCCATAAACATGGAACATTGGACCGCAGGAAAAAGCTGGCTGCTGAGGTAGAAAAGACCGGTGTTTTGTTCGAATCCAAGAAGATAAAAGATGCCCAGCTTCCGGCCTTTATAGCTTCCTACATGAAAAGAAAAGGAATAGATATGGAACCTAAGGCAACGGCTATGCTGGCTGATTTTGTCGGCTCGGATTTAAGTCGTTTGACAGGTGAATTAGAAAAGCTGATTATCACTTTGCCTACGGGACAGAAACGTGTTACTCCCGAACAAATTGAGAAGAACATAGGCATAAGCAAAGATTATAATAACTTTGAATTGCGGAGTGCTCTGGTTGAAAAAGACATTCTGAAAGCAAATAAAATAATAAAATATTTTGAGGAAAATCCCAAAACGAATCCAATTCAAATGACATTGTCTTTGTTGTTCAGCTTTTATTCAAACTTGATGTTAGCATATTATGCGCCTGATAAATCGGAGCAGGGTATTGCTAATATGCTAGGGTTGAGAACTACTTGGCAAGCTCGGGACTACGCAATTGCGATGCGCAAATATAGTGGAGTAAAGACAATGCAGATTGTTGGTGAAATACGATATGCCGATGCAAAATCAAAAGGAGTGAAAAATAGTTCAATGTCTGACGGAGATATTCTTCGTGAATTAGTGTTTAAAATTTTGCATTAGTAAAACTGAATACTCTAAATAAACAAAAGGCATATACTTTTACTGTAAAACAGATTAAGTATATGCCTTCTTTATATATAGCAAATTAGTTGTGTCAAACTCATAACCAAATCTTCTTTTATAGACGAATATTTTACAATGGATCTGTTGTTCTCTTTTTCCTGACTTTTATGAATGGAAAGGAGTTTGAAGATCTTTTGCTTCCCTTCTTTAAGTTCAATTTTGGTAATTTCTCTCTTTTCTAGTTTTTGAGGTTATGTTATATTCATTTTCAAAATTGAAAAAATCTGATTTAATTCAGACTATAAATATAGAATGGCAAATCGTATTAGCATAAATGGTTTTGCATAAATGGGAAGGATCATCTTTCTTTTCCTGAACTGATAAAATGTCATTTTGATAATTTGTGGGATAATTGGGATATTTTGCTGTTATTTTTCTAGTTGATCTTAATTTGGGTATTGATAAAATAGGTGTAATTTATTATAATACAGGTATTTAATTCAATTTTAGAGCTTCTAGAATTGAAAAAAAACAATTGATCGACTGAATGTGCGGAAATATAGCAAGGATTTACGATTTGCGAGATACTTCAGAAGAAAATGTAAAAGAAGATTTGAAGAGTTCTCAATATACATAAGTAAATAATGCATTTTATTCCTTGATTTATTGTTTTTGCAACTATTGATATTTACGTTTGTGTAATCATGCCTGTTTGTTTGTGAAGTTTATATCTGTGAATAAGATACAAATGTAATCGATCTAACCAAATCACAAAAGTATATTGATTGTTTTACAGTAATAATATACAGTATACAAATGTAATAGGAGAGTGGTTAACAATTTGTTTTTTATATGTTATATTATTGTATATCATATAAATATGCTCTAATGTTGAATAATCGCTCTAAAATTACTGTCTGAGTGGAGCGTATTTTTGTGAATATCGTATTTCTTTGTTGCTTGTTTATGTGTATTCTATTATAAATCAATGTAATATGTTATTTTATTAAATCTGAAATATCATCGTGGTTTATGTTTTATTTTGTGTTTTACAAACGTATTAGTCTAATTGTAATTACCGCTACACATCTGTGATATTGATGTTTTTATATTTGTAATTTGCATTTGTGATTTGTAATATTTACCTTTGTATATCCGTAGTGGTTATTAGTATTTTTGTGAAACCAACGTTTAATACATACAATTGTAACAAGAAAGAAGCTGTATGGAGATAAAAGACAGAATTAGAATGATAATGGAGAGAGAAAAAGTTCCTCCAAGAGTTTTTGCTGAGACAATTGGAGTTCAGCAATCTACTCTCTCACATATTTTGAATGATCGGAATAAACCAAGCTTGGAGGTTGTAATGAAGGTACATCAGACCTATAGTTATGTAAATCTTGAATGGTTGCTTTATGGTAAAGGCGAAATGATAACATCTGCAGAAGATGCTTCTACAGTTTCTTCCAATGGAGATTATCAGCCTTCTTTGTTTGATGAGAATCCTGTAAATCCGTCCAAAGAGACGATTAATCCGGAAAATCGCAAGGAAATGGCATTAAGAACAGCCGAAAATGCACCTAAAGAGATTGTAAAACAGGAAATTAGGTACATAGAAAAGCCTGCCAGAAAAATCACTGAAATAAGAATATTCTTTGATGATAATACTTATGAAACCTTTCGACCTGAAAAATGAGAGGTAAAATCGGTGGTTTGAGCAAATTCCTGTATCTTTGCACCGGAATACGAATTTATACTTTTATATCCATACATGAAGAAATTTATTTTAGATCTGACAGTTACTGAGAATATCAGATTGAATGCAAACTATGTATTGCTGAAATTGACTTCTCAGTCATTACTGCCCGAGATGTTGCCGGGGCAGTTTGCCGAACTTCGGGTGGACGGTTCATCTACTACATTTTTACGCCGTCCTATTTCTATTAATTTTGTAGACAAGCGACAAAACGAAGTGTGGTTCCTTATTCAGTTGATCGGAGACGGAACAAGACGTTTAGCAGAAGTAAATTCGGGCGATGTGATCAACGTAGTACTTCCTTTGGGGAATGGCTATACAATGCCTCAAAAGCCTTCTGATAAGCTTTTGCTTGTGGGCGGAGGTGTCGGAACAGCCCCTATGTTATATTTAGGTGAACAATTGGCGAAAAATGGTCATAAACCTACCTTCCTTTTAGGGGCTCGTAGCAATAAAGACTTGTTGCAGCTGGAAGAATTTGCTAAATATGGAGAGGTATATACTACTACAGAAGACGGAAGTCACGGAGAAAAAGGATACGTCACCCAGCATTCTATATTAAATCAGGTACATTTTGAGCAGATTTATACTTGTGGTCCTAAACCGATGATGATGGCTGTGGCAAAATATGCCAAAAGTAATCAGATAGAATGTGAAGTTTCTTTGGAAAATACAATGGCTTGTGGAATTGGAGCATGTCTCTGTTGTGTGGAAAATACGACAGAAGGACATTTGTGTGTATGTAAAGAAGGTCCTGTTTTTAATATAAATAAACTACTATGGCAGATTTAAGTGTAAACATTGGTGAATTGCAGATGAAGAACCCGGTGATGACTGCATCTGGTACATTTGGATATGGTGAAGAGTTTTCGGATTTCATTGATATAGCGCGAATAGGCGGTATTATTGTAAAAGGTACTACTCTTCACAAACGTGAAGGTAACCCATATCCTCGTATGGCAGAGACTCCTTCCGGTATGCTAAATGCTGTAGGACTGCAAAATAAGGGGGTTGACTACTTTGTGGAACAGATATATCCTCGTATAAAAGACATTCAAACGAATATGATTGTAAACGTGTCGGGGTCTGCTATTGAGGATTATGTGAAAACTGCAGAGATCATTAATGAACTTGACAAAATTCCTGCTATAGAACTAAATATCTCGTGCCCCAATGTAAAGCAAGGAGGTATGGCTTTTGGTGTGTCAGCAAAAGGTGCTTCTGAAGTAGTAAAAGCGGTACGTGCAGCTTACAAAAAGACACTTATCGTTAAACTCTCTCCGAACGTTACTGATATCACAGAAATTGCCCGTGCAGCAGAAGAAAGTGGTGCGGATAGTGTATCATTAATCAATACATTGCTAGGAATGGCTATTGATGCGGAACGTAAACGTCCCATTCTGTCAACAGTGACAGGAGGAATGTCCGGTGCTGCTGTGAAACCGATTGCCTTGCGTATGGTTTGGCAAGTTGCAAAGGCGGTAAATATTCCTGTCATAGGCTTGGGAGGTATTATGAACTGGAAAGATGCTGTTGAGTTCATGCTTGCCGGTGCTTCTGCGATCCAGATTGGTACGGCAAATTTTATAGATCCGGCTGTTACAATCAAAGTTGAAGATGGTATAAATAATTACTTGGAAAGACACGGATGTAAGTCAGTAAAAGAAATTATTGGTGCGCTTGAGGTATAATTGAAAACATACAATAACTCTTCGCATATAATATGAAAGAAAAATGCTATTTTACTTTTTAAGTATACTGAGTAAAATCAAGGCCGGAATGATAGATGAAAAGAAGATTCCCAGTGCGAAGAGTAAAATAACAGATTTGTCTTTCTTGTAGAATATAAATAAAAACGACGGTGAAAATTCTCATATTTCTCACCGTCGTTTTTATTTACATATATTTTTTAGTCTTCCAGTAAGTCAGGGCGAAGTTTTTTGGTTCGTTCTAAAGATTGCTGTAGCTCCCATTCTTTTATTTTTGCTTCATGGCCGGATAACAAAATATCGGGTACTTTCCAGCCTTTATAGTCAGCAGGACGAGTATATACAGGTGCCGCCAACAGATTATCCTGAAAAGAATCAGAAAGTGCCGACTGTTCGTCTGAAATCACTCCGGGGATGATACGGACAATTGCGTCCGCCATGACTGCTGCTGCCAGTTCGCCTCCTGTCAGCACATAATCTCCGATACTGATTTCTTTGGTGATCAGGTGTTCACGGATACGATAATCAATACCTTTGAAATGTCCGCAAAGGATAATCAGGTTTTGGGCCAAAGAAAGGCTGTTGGCCATTGGCTGATTGAACTGTTCTCCGTCGGGGGTCGTAAAAATCACTTCATCATAGTCGCGTTCAGCCTTCAGAGCGTTAATGCAGCGTTCGATAGGCTCTATCTTCATGACCATGCCGGCGAATCCGCCAAAAGGATAATCATCGACACGACGATATTTGTCTTCGGTATAATCGCGCAGATTGTGGATATGTATTTCTGCAAGTCCCTTATCCTGAGCTCGTTTCATGATGGAACAATTGAAGAAGCCTTCAATCATCTCGGGTAAAACTGTTATAATATCAATACGCATAATCTTTATAATTTTTCGCAAAAGTACAAATATTCAAAGATAAACCTGTATTTTTGCCTTAAACAATCGAAGAAATATGGATATAAAGGAAAAAATAGAGGAATTGCGTGCTGAACTTCATCGGCACAACTATAATTATTACGTTTTGAATGCTCCCGAAATTTCAGATAAGGAGTTTGATGATAAGATGCGTGAACTCCAGGATCTGGAACTGGCACATCCGGAATATAAAGATGAAAATTCGCCCACTATGCGTGTCGGCAGTGACATTAACAAGAATTTCACGCAGGTTGCACATAAATACCCCATGTTGTCTTTGGCAAATACGTACTCTGAAGGCGAAGTTACAGATTTTTATGAGCGTGTAAGAAAAGCGTTGAATGAGGATTTTGAGATTTGTTGTGAGATGAAATATGATGGTACTTCCATTTCTTTGACTTACGAAAATGGAAAACTGATTCGTGCCGTTACACGCGGAGATGGAGAAAAGGGCGATGATGTGACAGATAACGTAAAGACAATCCGTTCTATTCCACTTGTGCTCCACGGTGACAATTATCCTTCTTCTTTTGAGATTCGTGGGGAAATCCTTATGCCCTGGGAAGTATTTGAGGAGTTGAACCGCGAAAAAGAAGCACGTGAGGAGCCGCTTTTCGCTAATCCGAGAAATGCAGCTTCAGGAACATTGAAGCTTCAGAATTCTTCTATTGTAGCTTCTCGCAAGCTGGATGCGTATTTATATTATCTTTTGGGAGATAATCTGCCTTGTGACGGACATTATGAAAATCTTCAGGAAGCCGCAAAATGGGGATTTAAAATCTCAGATTTGATGCGTAAATGTCAGACATTGGAAGAGGTTTTTGAATTTATCAATTATTGGGATGTAGAACGAAAGAATCTGCCTGTAGCTACTGATGGAATCGTCTTGAAGGTAAATAGTCTGAGACAACAAAAGAATCTTGGTTTTACGGCGAAATCACCCAGATGGGCGATTGCCTATAAATTTCAGGCAGAACGTGCATTGACACGGTTGAATATGGTAACTTATCAGGTAGGCAGAACAGGTGCTGTCACTCCTGTTGCCAACTTAGATGCTGTTCAGCTATCCGGAACGATTGTCAAACGTGCCTCATTGCATAATGCGGACATTATCGAAGGGCTTGATCTGCATATCGGAGATATGGTTTATGTAGAAAAAGGTGGTGAGATCATTCCTAAAATTACAGGAGTGGATAAAGATGCCCGTAGTTTTATGCTTGGTGAAAAGGTCAGGTTTATAACCAATTGCCCCGAATGTGGCAGCAAATTAATTAGATATGAAGGCGAAGCTGCCCATTATTGTCCTAATGAAACTGCATGTCCCCCTCAGATTAAAGGTAAAATAGAGCATTTTATTAGTCGGAAAGCCATGAATATTGATGGATTGGGTCCTGAAACGGTGGATATGTTCTATCGTTTGGGATTGATTCATAATACGGCGGATTTGTATGAATTGAAAGCTGATGATATTAAAGGGTTGGATCGTATGGGAGAAAAATCTGCTGAGAATATTATTACGGGGATTGAGCAGAGTAAGACAGTTCCTTTTGAACGTGTCATCTTTGCTTTGGGAATTCGGTTTGTTGGCGAGACGGTAGCAAAGAAAATAGCCAAGTCGTTCGGAGACATTGACGAGCTGCAACAGGCTGACCTTGAAAAGCTGATAAGTATCGATGAAATCGGGGAAAAAATAGCGCGAAGCATTCTTCTGTATTTCTCAAATGAGTCTAACCGAGAGTTAGTTGGCAGGTTAAAAGAGGCTGGGTTACAGCTCTATCGTACAGAAGAAGATATGAGTGGATATACGGATAAATTAGCCGGTCAGTCTATTGTGATCAGCGGCGTATTTACGCATCATTCACGGGACGAATATAAAGACCTTATTGAGAAAAATGGCGGTAAGAATGTGGGAAGTATCTCTGCTAAGACCAGTTTTATCCTTGCCGGTGACAATATGGGGCCAGCCAAACTGGAAAAAGCAAAAAAACTTGGAGTAACCATACTAAGCGAGGACGAATTTCTGAAACTTATATCGTAAGATATGAAAAATATTCGTACTTTTGCGCCTAATAAAATTAGAGATTATAATTAAAACTCATGATACAGACTAAATTGAAAGGAATGGGGGTAGCACTGATTACTCCTTTCAAAGAGGATGAAAGCGTTGATTATGATGCGTTGATGCGTTTGGTAGACTATCTATTGCAGAATAATGCGGATTTCTTGTGTGTGCTGGGGACTACAGCCGAAACACCGACTCTTACCGAAGAAGAGAAGAAAACCATCAAAAAGATGGTGATTGACCGCGTTAACGGAAGAATTCCTATTTTGCTGGGTGTAGGCGGTAACAATACACGCGCAATAGTAGAAACATTGAAAAATGACGATTTTACAGGAGTTGACGCTATATTGTCTGTAGTGCCATATTATAATAAGCCATCGCAAGAGGGAATTTATCAGCATTATAAAGCCATATCGGAAGCTACGGAACTTCCTATCGTGTTGTATAATGTGCCGGGGCGTACAGGAGTAAATATGACTGCTGAGACGACCTTGCGCATTGCTCGTAATTTTAGTAATGTAATCGCTATTAAAGAAGCTTCCGGTAATATTACTCAAATGGATGACATTATCAAGAATAAACCGGATAATTTCAATGTTATTTCCGGTGATGACGGTATTACTTTTCCGTTAATAACCTTGGGAGCTGTTGGAGTGATCTCTGTAATCGGCAATGCTTTCCCGCGTGAATTCAGCCGTATGACACGTTTGGCGCTTCAAGGTGATTTTGCTAATGCACTCACTATTCATCATCGATTTACTGAGCTATTTGATCTTTTGTTTGTGGATGGAAATCCGGCAGGAGTAAAATCCATGCTGAATGCAATGGGGATGATTGAAAATAAACTTCGATTGCCGTTGGTTCCGACTCGAATTACGACATTTGAGGCAATACGTAAAGTCTTAAACGAACTGAATATTAAATGTTGATCTGATACTGAGAAGTATCGATTCTCCATACATTTTATAAATAGGTATTCCCCCTTCACCTTTTTGTCATGCCTCCCATGAACAGGCAGATACAAGGTGAAGGGGGATTTTTTTTAGTTCTTTCTATTTTTTGCTATTAGCATAATTTGATTAGCTAATAGCAAAATCCGATAAGCTAATAGCATATTTGATAAACTAATGTAGTATAAAAGTGAAATGCTTTCCCTTCATCCTGTATCCGCTTGTTTATAGTGGTTTCGAGCAAAAGGTGAAGATGAAAGTGCATTGTTTGAACATACGTTGCATGCACTTTTTAAACTTTCCAATGTTTGAAAGTAAACTTCTTGATGTTTGAAAATAACTATTAAAGTGTTTTTGTAAAACATCCTATTGATTGTACAAATCATACGGTCGTTTGATGTGAAATGATCGCTCGATTTAGATAAAATAACCGCTTAATTTTTTTTCTCGTGATGCCGGATTTCTTCGATGGAATGGGGTAAAAAACAAAATCCTCCACAAAAAATGCAGAGGACTTTGGTGATCGCGACAGGATTCAAACCTGTAACCGGCTGATCCGTAGTCAGCTACTCTATTCAGTTGAGCTACGCGACCATTGTTTCGTTTTAACGGGTGCAAAGATACGTACTTTTCCCGAATTAGCAAGCATTCGGCGACTTTTTTTTGTAGAAAATTATTCGATGAAACGGTAATTAAACAGTTGGAAACCGATACTTAACCCGACATTCCACTCCCTTCTCGGTGAGCTATAATGATTTACATAAGCAGAGATGTCTCCGAACGGTAATTGACACACAACAGAAATTTCTCCCAAATATTCGAATTTAGAGAAGGCTTTTCCATAATATGCCTTATTTAATGAGTTTCTTTCAATCGGATATATAGGCATAAAACCATAAAATTCACCTCGCAGATGGAACATTTGATTGAGACGATAGATGGGACGAATGCCGGCTCCCACAAATTGATTGGCGCGGAAAGCTTCATTATAGGTGAGTTTGCTATGTAGAGTAGGTGAAAACTCACCTGCTTGCATCATAGTCGCCGTATAATTCTCGGAAAAGTTCTTGGAAGCGTACAAAGCTTTTAAATACCATCCCAAAACCCAGTGTTCGCTCATCGTATGGTATTTTTCTTTCATATATGATAATTGCAGCCAGGAATGGTGTTCTTTATTTATTTGAACTCCTTTGGTCTCTTCACCTGGATAGAATCTTTCCCGTCCCATGAATATCTGTGCAACAAGAGCTTCTTTGTAGCCTTGTGTCGGGTATTGCCGTGAATTAAGTGTGCTTCCATTGAAGCTGATAGAGCCGCCGAATAAATCATAACGGCTTCTGTCGAATCTGTCTTTCTCAAAATCGATGATATTTCTCTGGAAATATTTGTCTTCTATTCTGGCGATTCCTATTCCAAATTCAGCTCGTTTACTTAAAAGGAACGGTAGCCCTACCTGAAGTTTAAGGAAGCGTTCGTCTTTCTGATTAAATGCTGGCTTGTCATTCCTGGAAAATAACTTGTCTTTCTTAAAATAGTCGAAAGTAGTAATAGATGCGATAAAGCGGTAAGAGGTCGGGATCGCAGTAGAAAAGTCGATCTTAGCCATAAATTGCGCATTATTATAGACTTTCCCGAGTTGACCGTCAAAAAGAAATTCTTTCGCATAGTAATTTAAATCCTGATAGCTGAGCCCGAGATAAATTTGATTCGAGTTGGACGTGGAAATATTCCCACCTAATCGTACGGCAAAATTATTTTCCAGTTTGACTTTTAAATGCAGATCATACGTTTCATCCTCCGGATTATATACGGCGTGCGGGATGATTTCGGAAATCATGTTGTCTGAAAGCAGCCGGAAATAGCCTTCTTTCAAGTCTTCGTAAGTGAATTCCTTATTGTCAGAGCTATGAAATTCTTTTTTAATATATGCCTGTTGTTGGGGATTGGCTCCGTCAATAATGATGTTTTTGAAGCGTAATTCCGGATAGTTACTTCGGTATACCATTCTTCTCAAACGTATATTATCCAAATTAACCCTCCTTTGTATACGGCTTTTTATAGAATCCATCATGCTTATGGTTCGGTTATATCCGATATCATGCAATTCATCTATTCGCTGAAAATCCATCAAGCTGACATTGTCATATTTGAATGTCATCAGAATACCCATTGAATCCGGAATAGAATAGTCGGTTTTTTGCATGACCATGTTTTCTATCTGGCTCATGAGGTCATTTTCCTTGGGTTTGGTGGGGTTTGTAGATACCACACTTCCAATTATAATATCCGGATGAAAATCGTCTCTCATAACGTCTGTTGGGAAATTATTGTAGATTCCTCCGTCATATGCCAGCACATTATCAATTTCTATAGGCTTAAACATAAAGGGAAAGCTCATGGAAGCTCGGACGGCATCTCCCAAATCTCCGTTTCTCATTACGAGTTGCTTTTTATTGTAGACATCAGAAGCTATACATCGGAAAGGAACGAACAACTTGTCGAAATCGCCTTTACACGAAGCTGTAGCGCGTGCATACAAATCCACAAAGACTAGATTCATCTGTATGGGATTTACCACACTTGTGGGCAGAAATTGTGGTTTGAAGTTTTTTAATGAGTCTTTGAATGAGAAACGAATGTTAAAAAACTCCGGCGTCGGGACATTTTTCTTGAAGTGATATACGTATTTCTCTTCTATTTGTCCTGAATACCATCTTTTAAAGTCCTCTGACTTCAATAATTCTTCCATGTCATCAGGAGAATACCCCATCGCATAAAGAGAGCCGATAATGGCTCCCATGGAAGTTCCTGTAATATAATCGATAGGAATGTTATTTTCTTCTAAGGCGCGAATGATGCCGATGTGTGTCAATCCTTTGGCACCGCCACCACTTAAGACAAGACCTACTTTTTGGGCACAGACAGTCGGCATGAATAACCATATAGCAATTAACACTAAAAGTATTTTTCTCATAACCCAAATCAAACAATTGAAGTATTTATCATTTAGTGTTCAAATATATACAATACTTTCCAATTTATCGATATTTTAGCGTTCGTTTTATGATGAAAAAAGAGCATTGCAACACGTTTTAGTGTTGAATGCTCTTTCATTGATTTATGTTATAAATAAAGGGGCGGTATTAAATCAGCTCAATACTGCGCTTCACGAAGTTGTTCAGAGCTTCACCTTTTAGCATATTGTTCTGCAATAAAGCCAGGTCGATGAGTTGACGGATTACCTTGTTGTTGTTGGCATATCCTGCAAAGATGCTTTCTTTTTTATTTTTCAGTTCATCCCATTTTTTATCCAGCTCATTCAATTCATCTTTCTCCGCAGTAGGAATATCTTCTTCCTTCTTGTCTTTTTGGCTGTCTTTTAGTTCATTGCGACGCTTGCTGACACTATTCATCTCTGTTTGTATAGGAGCTACTTCAGGGTGACAAGCTGCTTCTTCTTCGTCAAGCACTTGCTTGATAAGCTTATGGTCGGAGTTCAGAACCAGATTGAACATATCCGGCATCTCTCCATAGAAGCTCATTCCGGCCTGAATATTTGCCATTTCCTTCATACGACGCATATATTCGCTTTGAGTAATCATCACCGGAGCTGAATTGTCTCCCAATGCCTGTGTCATTACATTGAACTCAACTTTATCCATTTTGGGCAATTGGCTCTTGAAAGCAGTTGTGATAGCTTCTTGCTTTTCTCCTTCCAATGTCTCGTTTTTCTTGTCTTCTTTGATGATAAGGTTGTCGATAACATCGCTGTCTACACGGGTGAAGCGAGATTTCTCAAACTTCTGTTCCAACATACTTACCATAGCTACATCTAATTGACCATCCATAAGCAGAACATTGTACCCCTTGTTGGTGGCAGCCTCGATATAACTGAATTGTTCATCCTTATTATTAGCATACAAATAGATCAGATTTCCATCTTTGTCTGTCTGATTATCTTTAATAAGGGTCTGATACTCTTCAAATGTATAATGTTTGTTATCTGTATCGGTGAAAAGGGCGAATTTTTGCGCTTTCTCATAGAAATCCTCTTGAGTAAGCATGCCGTAATTGATAAATATTTTCAAATCATTCCACTTCTCTTCGAACTGTTTGCGGTCGTTCTTGAAAATCGATTGCAGGCGGTCGGAAACTTTCTTTGTGATATAGGTAGAAATCTTCTTCACATTCGAGTCGCTTTGCAAATAAGAACGGGATACATTCAATGGAATATCCGGAGAATCAATAACTCCATGTAATAAAGTCAAGAAGTCCGGTACAATTCCTTCTACAGAATCCGTTACATATACTTGGTTGCAATATAATTGAATCTTATTTTTATTCAGCTCAATATTGCTCTTTACTTTCGGGAAATAGAGGATACCGGTCAGATGGAACGGATAATCTACATTCAGATGAATCCAAAATAATGGCTCGTCTGACATCGGGTACAACTTGGTATAGAACGACTTATAATCCTCGTCCGACAGTTCGCTCGGCTTACGAGTCCACAATGGAGTGGTATCGTTAATAATATTGTCTTCAGCGTTTTCTATCTGTTTGCCATCTTTCCATTCTTTCTTTTTTCCGAATGCAATGGGGACAGGAAGGAAGCTGCAATATTTCTTCAGAAGCTCAGAAACACGTGCTTCTTCGAGGAATTCTTTGCAATCGTCATCGATATATAAGATGATATCTGAACCACGATCTGCCTTATCTACTTCTTCAATAGTGAATTCAGGGCTACCATCACAAGTCCATTTTATAGCTTGTGCTTCGTCTCTGTAGGATTTGGTGATAATTTCAACCTTTTTTGCAACCATAAAGGCAGAATAGAAGCCTAAACCGAAATGTCCGATGATTGCATTTGCATCATCTTTGTATTTTTCCAGAAAATCATTTGCTCCTGAAAATGCAATCTGATTAATGTACTTTTCTATTTCTTCTGCAGTCAGACCAATACCACGGTCGGAGATAGTAATAGTGTCTTTACCTAATTCAACGTGAATTGTCAGGTCGCCCAGTTCACCTTTAAACTCTCCAATGGAAGCAAGGGTATTCAGTTTCTGAGTGGCATCTACTGCGTTAGACACTAATTCGCGAAGAAAAATTTCATGGTCACTGTACAAGAACTTTTTGATGATAGGGAAAATGTTCTCTGTTGTAACCCCAATATTACCTTTTTGCATAATAACGTATATTTTTTTGGTTTATTTATTAGAATGTTTTTAATTGATATTTGTTCAGATAGAGACAAAAAAAATGCCAGACCCTAAGGTCTGACATTCTGGCATATTTTATGACTTATCTTATTTAAGTAATCTTCTTTCAAGATGTAATAACTTTCATCTCCAATTCATCTTTCTCTTTATTCAGAGAGACTTGAATGACATCTTTTTCTTTCAGAGAAGAAGTTATAATGAGTTCTGACAGTCCATCCTCTAGATGAGTTTGAATAGCTCGTTTTAAAGGGCGGGCTCCGAATTGCACGTCGTATCCTTTTTCGGCCACAAATCTTTTTGCTTCATCATCAATAACTAGCTTATATCCAATAGATTCAATACGATCATATAGTCCTTTTAGCTCAATATCAATGATTTTCGTGATAGCTTCCAAAGAGAGTTGGTCAAATGTTATGATTTCATCGACACGATTGATAAATTCTGGCGCGAATGATTTATTTAATGCTTTTTGTATAACACTTCGCGAGAACTCTTTATCATCCAGACGGCTTTGTGTAGCAAATCCTACACCACGTCCAAACTCCTTTAACTGGCGGGTGCCAATATTGGAAGTCATGATAATAACTGTATTTTTAAAATCAACCATTCTGCCATAACTGTCAGTTAGACGGCCTTCGTCCATCACTTGAAGAAGGAGATTGAACACATCCGGATGTGCTTTTTCGATCTCATCAAGCAAGACGATAGAATAAGGTTTGCGACGTACTTTTTCAGTTAATTGTCCGCCTTCTTCATATCCTACATATCCCGGAGGAGCTCCGACCAGACGTGAGACAGTGAATTTTTCCATAAATTCGCTCATGTCTATACGAATCAGTGCATCGGAAGAGCCGAACATATATTTTGCCAATTCTTTGGCTAAATGGGTTTTACCTACACCAGTCGGGCCTAAGAACATAAAGGTTCCAATGGGCTTATTGGGATCCTTCAATCCCACACGGCTTCTTAAAATAGCTTTAACCAGTTTCTCTATAGCCGGATCTTGTGCGATCACTTTCGATTGCAGATCCTCCTTCATGCCGGCTAGCTTAATTCCTTCGGCTTGCGCCATACGCTGTACCGGAATGCCGGACATCATAGAAATAACATTGGCAATTTCCTCTGCATCAACAGTCTGTCTGTTCTCTTTCAGGCTGTTTTCCCATTCCCGTTTCATTTCGTCCAACTGAAGCGTAAGCTCTTTCTCCTTATCTCGGAAACTGGCAGCGAGTTCAAAATTTTGCGATTTCACAGCTTCATTTTTCTTGCTTTTAGCTTCTTCGATGAGTTTTTCCTGCTCTTCGATTTCCTTGGGCACATTGACGTTGGTCAGATGTACACGTGATCCTGCTTCATCCAAAGCGTCAATAGCTTTATCAGGGAAGTTACGGTCCGTAATATAACGGTCTGTCAACTTGACACAAGCTTCCAATGCTTCATCTGTATAGTTCACGTTATGATGATCTTCATATTTATCCTTGATGTTACGCAGAATCTGAAGAGTTTCGGCAGCAGTAGTGGGTTCCACCATAACTTTTTGGAAACGACGTTCCAAAGCACCGTCTTTTTCTATATTCTTACGGTATTCATCAAGGGTAGTAGCACCAATACATTGTATTTCGCCGCGTGCCAATGCAGGTTTCAGCATATTGGCTGCATCCATTGAACCGGCTGCAGAACCTGCACCTACAATTGTATGGATCTCATCAATGAACAGGATCACATTCGGATTCCTTTGTAACTCGTTGAGAATGGAACGAATACGCTCTTCAAACTGACCACGGTATTTTGTTCCTGCCACAACTGCGGTCATGTCAAGAGCTACTACTCGCTTATCAAACAAGATGCGTGAGACTTTCTTTTGAATAATTCTCAAAGCTAGTCCTTCAACGATTGCTGATTTTCCTACACCAGGTTCACCGATCAGAATCGGATTGTTCTTTTTGCGGCGACTCAGAATTTGAGCCAAGCGTTCAATTTCCTTTTCTCTGCCTACCACAGGGTCCAAACGTCCTTCTTCTGCCGCTTTTGTCATATCTGTACCGAAATTGTCAAGTACAGGCGTGTCATTGGCCGGTTTTTTTGAAGCTGTTTGCGCCTGTTGCTGGCGTTCTTCAGAACCGCTTCCACCAGATCGGGGAGAAGACATTTCTTCATCATCATCGTCTTCCGGAAATCCCATACCGGAATTTACATCCGGTTGCAATGTGGCTTGTTCCAACACTTTCACGTAATTAACGTCATTAGCTTCGAGCACGGAAGCAGCCATATTGTTTCTTTCTCTTAGGATCGCTAACAAAACATGCTCTGTATCAGCTATATTACTTTTCATTCCACGTGCTTCTAAAATACACATTTTTAATATTTTTGCCGCGTCATTAGACAACGGTATCTCTGCATCAGGCAATAGCATATCATCAGCTTCTGTCTTCAGCCGAGCTTCAATCTGCTGCTTTACTGCAGCTAAATTGGTGTTGAGTTTTGACAATATCTCGATAGCTTTTCCTTCACCGTCACGAAGCATTCCCAGAAGTAGGTGCTCAGGTCCGATATGCCTACTCCTCAACCGGTTAGCTTCTTCCTTGCTATAGACGATAATGTCGGAAACTCTTTGTGAGAATTGATTATTCATACTTTTTCCTTTTCTTCTAAGGGGTTATTTACTGGCAAATATACGTATTTAATCAAGTTTGTATTGCATATTTGCTTTATTTCTTATATCTACAAATGGCGTGCCATAAAAACAATGCTTTGTATTATATATATAAGGTATAACAAATACCACTCCCTGTTTTTCACAAATATGGTCTCCTTAATGGTAGTATTTATTCTTTTTCTCATTTCTTTTTCTAATATTAATGGTTAGAAGTCAATTCGCTCCTTGAAATTTTTAATTTTAATAACTAAATATAGACAAACAGACTGTCCTTCAAGCAGAAAAAAACTTTCTTCGGAAAAACTTTCGTATATCGTGGAAAAGTAGTACTTTAGCGTGGTTTTTCACAGACCATACAATGTATAATTAATAATCATTTTAAATGCTTGAACAAGACAGAATTATAAAGATTAACATCGAGGAGGAAATGAAGTCATCGTACATTGACTACTCCATGTCGGTCATTGTTTCACGTGCCCTTCCGGATGTTAGAGATGGATTTAAGCCCGTTCACCGTAGAATTTTATACGGAATGATGGAATTGGGTAATACTTCAGACAAACCTTATAAAAAATCTGCAAGAATCGTGGGTGAAGTATTGGGTAAGTACCATCCGCATGGAGACTCTTCAGTTTATTATGCTATGGTGCGTATGGCTCAGGAATGGGCAATGCGTTATCCTTTAGTAGATGGCCAAGGTAACTTTGGTTCTGTAGATGGTGATAGCCCCGCTGCCATGCGTTATACGGAGGCTCGTCTAAACAAGTTGGGTGAAGCGATGATGGATGACCTGTATAAGGAAACTGTAGACTTCGAACCTAACTTTGATAATACGTTGACAGAGCCGAAGGTGATGCCGACCCGTATTCCTAATCTTTTGGTTAATGGTGCTTCCGGTATTGCGGTAGGTATGGCAACTAATATGCCTCCTCATAATCTTTCGGAAGTAATTGATGCTTGTGAAGCATATATTGATAATCAGGAAATCACAGTAGAGGAACTGATGACTTATGTCAAAGCTCCGGATTTCCCTACAGGTGGTTATATATATGGTATCAGCGGAGTACGTGAAGGATATCTGACAGGTCGTGGACGTGTAGTAATGCGTGCAAAAGCGGAAATTGAAACCGGACAGACACATGATAAAATCGTAGTGACTGAGATCCCTTATAATGTTAATAAGGCTGAACTGATCAAATATATTGCTGATCTTGTTAATGATAAGAGAATAGAAGGTATCTCGAATGCAAACGACGAGTCTGACCGTGACGGTATGCGTATCGTTATTGATGTAAAACGTGATGCTAATGCAAGCGTAGTGCTGAATAAGTTGTATAAGATGACAGCCTTGCAGACTTCCTTCGGTGTGAATAATGTTGCATTGGTTCACGGACGTCCTAAGACATTGAATCTGAGAGATATGATTAAATACTTCGTAGAGCACAGGCACGAAGTAGTTATCCGCCGTACTCAGTTTGATCTGCGTAAAGCAAAGGAACGTGCACATATCCTTGAAGGTTTAATCATTGCTTCTGATAATATTGATGAAGTTATTCGTATTATTCGTGCAGCTAAGACTCCAAATGATGCTATTGCAGGTTTGATAGAACGTTTTAATCTGACAGAAATACAGTCACGTGCAATTGTAGAGATGCGTTTGCGTCAGTTGACTGGTCTGATGCAGGATCAGCTTCATGCTGAATACGAAGAAATCATGAAACAGATTGCTTATTTGGAAAGTATTTTGGCTGATGATGAGGTATGTCGTAAGGTGATGAAAGATGAATTATTGGAAGTTAAAGCGAAATATGGTGACGAACGTCGTTCTGAAATCGTTTATTCTTCCGAAGAGTTTAATCCGGAGGACTTCTATGCTGATGATCAGATGATTATCACAATTTCTCATATGGGATATATCAAACGCACGCCATTAACAGAATTCCGTGCGCAGAATCGTGGTGGAGTAGGCTCTAAGGGAACAGAAACTCGTGATGCGGACTTTGTAGAGCATATATATCCGGCTACTATGCACAATACCATGATGTTCTTTACACAAAAAGGTAAATGTTATTGGCTGAAAGTTTATGAGATACCAGAAGGAACGAAGAATTCCAAAGGACGTGCTATACAAAACCTGTTAAATATAGACTCTGATGACAGTGTAACTGCATATTTGCGTGTTAAGAGCCTGGATGACACTGAATATATTAATAGTCATTACGTATTATTCTGTACGAAGAAGGGTGTTATCAAGAAGACATTGCTTGAACAATATTCACGCCCGCGTCAGAATGGTGTAAATGCTATTACAATTCGTGAGGATGACAGTGTAATTGAAGTTCGAATGACGAATGGTAATAATGAAATCATTATTGCTAATCGCAATGGTCGGGCTATTCGTTTCCATGAAGCTGCAGTTCGTGTAATGGGACGTACGGCTACAGGTGTACGTGGTATTACATTGGATAATGATGGTCAAGATGAAGTAATAGGAATGATATGTATCAAAGATTTGGAAACAGAATCCGTAATGGTTGTTTCTGAACAGGGATATGGTAAGCGCTCTGAAATTGAAGATTATCGTAAGACTAATCGCGGTGGCAAGGGTGTAAAGACCATGAATATTACTGAAAAAACAGGTAAGTTGGTAACAATTAAGTCAGTGACCGATGAGAATGACTTAATGATTATCAATAAGTCTGGAATAACTATCCGTCTGAAAGTTGCCGATGTCCGCATTATGGGACGTGCTACTCAAGGTGTTCGTCTGATTAATCTTGAAAAACGTAATGATCAGATTGGTTCTGTATGTAAAGTAATGACAGAAAGTCTTGAGGATGAAGTTCCTGCAGAAGAAGCAGAGGGTACTATTGTTAGTGATCTGACTACTGATCAGGATGTTGACAATGCAGATACTGCTACAGATGTTAATGAAAATAACAACGAAATTGAGGAATAGACATAATATTAATAATTAATCAAACAACAATCATGAAAAGAGTATTATTTTCAATGGTTTTATTGATGGCCGTAAGCTTATCATTCGCTCAAATGAAGAATGTAAAAGAAGCCAAAAGCATTGCCAGTGATGTAAAACCGAATTTTAATCAAGCTGAAAAGCTGATTAATGAAGCCATTAAGAACCCTGAGACCAAGGATCTTCCTGACACATGGGACGTTGCTGGATTTATTCAGAAACGTTTTATCGAAGAAGAACGTGATAAGAAAGGTGTTCTGAAACAGCCGTTTGACACATTGAAGGCATACAACAGCATTTTAAAAATGTTTGAGTATTATACTAAATGTGATGATCTAGCTCAAGTACCTAATGAAAAAGGTAAAATTAAAAACAAATATAGAAAAGCAAATGCTTCAACTATATTGGTTGAACGTCCTAATTTGATCAACGGTGGTATTCAATTCTTTAACCTTGATAAGAATAAGGAAGCTTTGCAATTCTTTGCAACATACGTAGAATCAGCTTCTTATCCTATGTTGGCAGAGCAAAATTTGGCTAAAACAGATACTCTTTTGGCACAAATAGCATATTACGCAACATTGGCTGCTGACAGAGTAGGAGATAAAGATGCAATTATTAAATATGCTCCTGCTGCATTGGATGACAAAGATGGCGGTAAGTTTGCAATGCAATTGATGGCAGATGCATATAAAGCTAAAGGTGATACTGCGGCATGGGTTAAATCATTGGAAGAAGGTATTTTAAAATTCCCTGGAAATGATTATTTCTTTGCGAATTTGGTAGATTACTATACTAGCTCTAACCAAGCTTCTAAAGCTATGGAATTTGCTGATAGAATGTTGTCTACTGATGCCAATAACAAGTTGTATCTTTATGTGAAAGCATATCTTTATCATAATATGAAAGAATATGATAATGCTATTGAGTTCTACAAGAAAGCTATTGCTGCAGATCCTGAATATGCAGAAGCATATTCTAATGTAGGATTAGTGTATTTGATGAAGGCTCAGGATTATGCTGATAAAGCTACAACAGATATCAATGATCCTAAATATGCAGAGGCACAAGCTACAGTGAAGAAATTCTATGAAGAAGCTAAGCCATTCTACGAAAAAGCCAGAGCTTTGAAACCTGATCAAAAAGATTTGTGGTTACAGGGGCTTTACCGTGTTTACTATAATCTGAACATGGGTCCTGAATTTGAAGAAATCGATAAGATGATGAAATAATTATATTAAGTCAGTTATTATAAAAGACTATCCCAAAATTTAAATTGGGATAGTCTTTTTTATTTTTACAAATAAAGAAGCTTGAATGATGATTCTGATTTTTATCAAACTATATAATGATGATTCTCTTTTTGTGAGAAAATAAAAAAGAGGCTATACCAATTTTCTATTAAACATAATCATCATTATTCCCTAAACGTAAACAGCTTATTTTCGTTCTTTCTCATCATCCGTTAATAACAAGCAATGGCGTATCAGAATGGAAAATCATTTTACGAGCAATGCTCGGGTTAAATAATCGTGCAAATATATTCCTCTTATAGGAAGTTAATGTTATTATATCTATCTGATTATCTTTGATATACTTGTCAAGTCCTTTTAATAGATTATCATTCATTACCACATCATAATGAATTTCAAGCCCGGGATATTGTTTTTGGAAATAGTCTTTGATACCTGCAAGTTTAATTTCATTCCAAGTATCTTTGGATTCAGCCAGATGTATTAATGAGACTGAAAAATGGAAAGATTTCCATGTGTTGAAAAATGCTTCAAAAGCAATCAAGTCTCTCTGATCAAAATTGGTTAAGAAAGCAATACGTTTTACTTCATTGAATTCTTTGAATGGAGTATTTTCCGGAATAGCCAATACTGCTGTGCGGCTTCGATCAATAATTTCAGCTGTTACACTGCCAATTAAGTCAATGTCTTTCTGGCTTTTTCCACGCGTTCCCATAATGATAACCTTAGGACGTTGCTCCTTGGCATATCTTAAGATTTCTTCCTCCGGAATTCCTTCTCGTAAAATGCAACTATATTTGATATCCGGAAATTCTCCAGATGCAACTTTTTCCTTAATCTTATCAGATAGTGCGTTGAGATCTGAATGGACCTGCTGGATGATTGTTTTAACAGATTCTTCATCTCCGATCTGATAATTGAATACATCGCCATATGGTAATGACGAAGCGTATATCGGTGTAAAGTAAACATGTAATAGAATCACTTCAGAATTCTCAGTTTTGGCCAAATTAAAGCCAAATTCACACGCTTTCATCGAATAATTGGAGAAGTCGACAGGTATTAAAATTTTGTTCGATTTACTATCTACCTTAGGTGTCTTCTCTCCCACTATACTTTCAGATAACCAAGTAGAACTTTCCGTTATTTTTAATGCACGTGGTAGATCACTTTCTTTAATTCGCAGACGTACTCCTGAAGATACAACAGGTTGTATTTGATTTACGTTATGAATGTATGTTTCTATTCCTTCATTTTCGAGGACATTCTTTAGAATCTGAGCTTTTGTATAAGTCAGAATAGCTAAGGTTACTAATTTATCTTCCATAATAATCTGTTTTTGAAGGTAAACAAATAAGAAATCCCAATTGTTTGGGCAATTGGGATTCTTGTTTTATATTTTAAATTTGCATAGGTTCGGTAGCTTGTTCTTTTTGCATACTCATGTTTATTTCATCTAAAATTTTTAGAGCCCGGTCGAGAACAGTTGTGTCATCTAGCATTACAAGCCCGCCATCCGGACCAGGCTCAAGATGTATTCCGACACTTTTTCCTTCCTTGAAATTATGGCCTCCGAAGAAGTTGCGCACTGTATCTACGTGCAAACCAAGTTCGTCTGCTATTCTATGCATGCTACCGCTAGGCAATGAATCTTTAATTTTACGAAGTTCATTAAACGTTATTGTTCTCATGTCTCATAAATTTAATGGTTAATACTATGTGATTTTTTTATCACGCTATAAACTTAAGCAAAAAAAAAGATAAAACAAATTATTTGCTTATCTTTTTTCCTAAATTCCTAAATTCTGTTTACGAATTTTATATCACTTCAATAGCGGAAGCCGGTACCCATCCTACTTTGCCGTCTTCCAAGCGAATTTCTTTCCATTCTTTCATTGAGTTATCTTTGATACTGACCTTACGTCCCTCATGAAGGATGAACAAACTTGTTCCACTTTCACTCGGAGTGCTGCGAACTGTTACACTAGGATTCATGACGATCGCTTCGCTTCTATTTACTAAACGTTCTTTTTGCTCTGAAGCAAAAAGATTAGAGCATATCACAACGATTAAGAAAACGATACCTGATATAAATCCTGTTTTTTTTAGTATAATCTGCTTGGAGAAAATAAAGAAGTAAAAAGCGATGATAAATAGAATAAAGGAGACAATTCCCCATGTAGCCCATGCGTCTACACTCATACTGTTTATCAAGGCTTTGGTCCATGATACAAAGAAAACTTCCGGAACAGGTTCTACTTTATCTATTGTTTTAGCGCGTGCCACTTCCAGATTGGCACGGATGTCGCTGTTTCCTGGTTTCATAAGCAAAGCACGTTCGTAGTTGAGTACGGCTTTTGCAATTTCTCCAGCTTTGTAGTAACTGTTTCCTAAATTATAGTACACATCCGCAGATTCCCCATTTTTTAATAAGGATTCATATATTTGGATAGCAGTTGCATAATCATCTTTTATATATGCGGAATCTCCTTCGGCTTTTGTTACATCTTCCAATTTCGTATCAGAAAATGTATGTGAACCCGCATGGATAGAATCAGCTTCAGTTATTTGTATAGAATCAATGCTCTGAGTTCCCTGTCCGAAGCAAGTAACTGACATTGATAATAATATAAAAAACAATATTTTTTTCATGACACAATCTCTTCTGGGTTAATGTTTTATTGAATTTTCCATTCTGCTTATCACTTCTATTGAAGAAGAGTAGACTTTATCCATTGCCTGATTTTCATCACCTGGAGCGAAACGAGCAAATTCACAATCATTCAATGCATTCAGGAATTCTTTAATTAGTTCTTCACTTACTCCATGGTTTCTCAGCTTCTCTTCAATATTGTCTTTCGACAAACGGGAAACCGGAATACTGAGTTTGTCGCTGATATATCCCCACAATGCTTTCAGTACTTCATCATAGAAGGCATCTTTCTTGTTTTCAGAGAGCAACTTACCGGCTAGTTTCATGCGCTTGGTTGCTACCTTATTAGCTTTCTTTGTTTTCATCTTAGCAACATTGGCATTTGTAGCGGCTTGTTTGCGGTAGATGATAAAGAAGATGATGAAGGCTAAAGCAGGAATGATATAGAATAGCCAATAGGTCATTGAGCCATAGAAGAAACTACCCTTAGGTTGGAGAGTAACTTCATTTTGCTTAATGTAACGGATATCTTCACCCAATACTTTCAAGTCTTCTTTATTGGTGAAATTGGCAATCACCTGATCAGCATTTCCTGCACCTTTCTCAACATTGATTACGTAGTCTTCCGTTTTCAACGTTTTGTAAGATTTTGAACGGATATCGAAATAGCTGAAAGATGCCCCCGGGATTTTATAATTGCCTGCATGTCTTGGAATAGCCAGATATTCAATGACTTTGTTTCCTGTAAGACCTTCCTGAGTTAATCTGACTTGGTTGTCCACCTTCGGATCATATACTTCAAAGTCATCCGGGAACTTAATTTCTGGATTAGAAATCAGCTTTAGGTTTCCGGTGCCGGAGATTACCAACTTAATGGTGATAGCATCATTAGTTTTCAGCTCCTTGCTATTAATGGAAGAAGAAATGTTGAACTCTCCCACTCCACCTGAAAAGTTTGCAGGTTTACCAGCAGGAAGCGGATTGACATTAATTGCTATTTTAGGAGTAACGATAGATTTCGGTACTTTAACTACATTGCTTCCACCATTGAAAAATGCATCAAAAGGATCGTCAGATTGTACAGCTTTACCTACCGTCATCTGGAACTGTGCCGGTTCTATAAATAACTTACCTGGTTGCTGGGGAAATAATACGAATTGGCGATAGATTGTCGTATTATAGTTACGTCCTTTATAATGCTCCTGTGTCCATCTTGCATTTGCATTCATTTCAATTTCTTGAGAATGAAATCCTTTAAAGTCAGGCAGTTTGGCATTATTCAATTGCAAGTCATGTTCTCTGGTGTATATTTTATAGGTTAAGACAAATGCTTCCTGCTCGTATACATTCGTTTTACTGGCAGTTGCTGTGATAAACAAATCCTGGTTAGATACACTTGTACCGGATGAAGAGCGTGCAGATGAGCTACCGTCATTTTGTCCTCCATTACTAGCTTGGTCTTGTGGCAAAACCTTCACCTTTACGGAGTTTGAAACCATCTGGTTGCCATCAGCTACAATAGAAGCTCCGGGGATTGTATATTCACCGGCAGTATTTGCCATCAATATATAAGTGAATGTAATACTACTTGTAGAGGTGACATTACCATTCATTATCTGTGTACTACTTTGCTGAGAACGGCTTGGCCCCATCAGGACGTCGAATCCTTTGATAGCCGGTGCCTGAAAGTCTTTAACTTTTTGTGTGGTTACTGTATAAGATAGCCTGAATTGATCCCCTACAACCACTACATCGGGAGCGGAAGCAGTGAATGACACCTTGTCGGCAAGCGCTTGGGTGCTATATGCTATCAATGCCATCAATATAACAATCAGTTTTTTCATTGCTTATGAAATTTATATCATCAACTTTTTATTATTACCAATCTTTTTCCAGACGACCGCCCTGAATAACTTTCTGTTGTTTCTTCACTTTGTCCTGTACGTCTTTCTCATCCTGCATCACAGAGTTAAGTAACTGTTCAGCATTTTCCTTTGACATCTGATTATCTTGTTTTTCAGGCTTCGGCGGTTGTTGCTGATCCTTTTGGTCGTCTTTCTTCTGATCGTTCTGTTTATCTTTGTTTTGATCCTGTTTCTGGTCTTGCTTCTGCTGCTGATCTTTATTCTGGTCTTGATTTTGATCTTGATCCTGCTGATTCTGTTGGTCTTTCAACATCTTTTGAGCGAGTGCCAGGTTATACCGTGTTTCATGATCTGCAGGATTGTTGCGCAGCGACATTTTGTAGGCATCCACTGCTTTTGCATAATCTTTACCAGCTTGAAAAAGCACTCCCATATTATGGTAAATGTGTGCCAATTTCATTTTATCCTTTTCTATTTTGCTGGCAGAATCATATTGCTCCATGGCTTCCTGAAACTTTTGTTGTTGTGAGAGCGTATTTCCCAAATTGTACATGGATACAGCAGATTTAGGATTAACTTCCAAAGCCTTGCGATAATTAACTTCTGCATCTACGAATACACTATCATTGAACAGACGATTTCCTTTGCGGATATAGTCACGCTCTGCTTTCTGTGCCGAAACGCCGGCAGCCGATAACAGAAAAGCAGCAAACAGGATATATTTCATTTTTAACATACGCATAGCTTACTTCTTATTAGAGAACAGATGAACGTTTTTGAATAATGGATTCTTACGATCCAAAATTAACATCTCAGCTAGTAACAATAGTAAAATGATCCATGCAATAGCCTGAAACTGTTCGTTGAAATCCGTATATATTTTCGATTCCACATCAGACTTAGCCATCTTACTTATTTCCTGACTGATAGCCTTTTGAGCAGAATTAGAATTATCTACCCGTACATAGATACCCTTTCCGTCTTTGGCTATTTCTTGACACATGCCCTCATTCAGACGGGTTACAATTACATTACCTTCGCGGTCACGGCGATAATCATTGGTACCTTCTACAGGAATAGGAGCACCTTCGGGCATACCTACTCCCAGCACACTTACCTGAATCCCTTTTTCGGCAGCAGCTTTAGCAGCTTCTACAGCGCCACCTTCATGATTCTCACCATCCGTGATGACAATGATAGCACGTCCCACTCCTTCTTGCGGAGTAAAACTGCGGGTTGCCAGGTTGATTGCCTCTCCGATTGCTGTACCCTGCTTGGAAATCAGCGATGGGCTGATAGATTCCAAAAACATTTTGGCGGAAATATAATCGCTCGTGATCGGTAGCTGGGTAAAAGCATCTCCGGCAAATACGATCATACCGACTTTGTCGTTATCTAATTCATCTACCAATCTGGATATTAATCTCTTGGCTTTTTCCAAACGGCTGGGCTGCACATCCTGCGCCAGCATAGAATTAGATATATCCAGAGCTATAATCACTTCCACCCCTTTACGTTTCACCGTTTCCTGCTTGGAACCAAATTGCGGACGAGCCAGCAATACTGAGAATAAGCCGATAGCGGCAAAGATGAGCCAAAATTTCACATCCGGTCGATATTTAGATACATCCGGCATTAATTGCGCTAACAATTCCGGATCTCCAAAACGTCGGATATTTCTCCGTCTCCTGTAATTGGAATACAAGTAGAAAGCTGCTAAAAACGGTAATAGCAGCAATAAATATAAATATGCAGGTTCTTCAAATCGAAACATCTTCTTCCTATTTTACGTTACAAATCACGATTGACGAAACATTCCTACGGAATTTTCTTGAGTATTGAATTACGCAATAAAACTTCCAGTAGTACACAAAGGAAAGCAGCCAGTGCAAACCAGCGATAGTCTTCTTCCCGTTTGCTATACTCTTTTACGTTCAACTTTGTTTTCTCCAGCTTGTCAATTTCTTCATATACCTCTTTCAGTTTCGAGTTGCTCGTAGCTCTGAAATAGTTACCATCGGTAGTACCGGCAATCTGAGTCAGTGTTTTCTCATCGATTTCCACCGGCATATTGATATACTGTACTGTATTACCGACCGGATAAGGATATGGAGCCATTCCATTCGTACCCACTCCGATGGTATACACACGGATACCGAAACTTTTGGCAATCTCAGCGGCTGTCAATGGCGAAATATCTCCTTTATTATTGGTACCATCCGTCAATAAGATGATAACTTTTGATTTCGCTTTACTGTCTTTCAGGCGGGTTACAGCATTTGCAACTCCCATACCAACAGCTGTACCATCTTCAATAAGGCCACATTTGATATTATGAATCATATCCAGCAATACAGCATGGTCCACAGTCAGCGGGCATTGAGTGAATGTTTCTCCGGCAAACAGAGTGATACCAATATTATCATTCGGGCGTCCGTTAATAAATTCGGCTGCTACATCTTTAGCAGCTTCCAGTCTGTTTGGCTTCAAGTCTTCCGCCAGCATACTGGTAGACACGTCGATAGCCAGCATAATATCAATTCCCTCTATTTCGCTGTTTTGCCACTTATTAGTGCTTTGCGGACGCGCTAATACCACAATAATCAAAGCCAATGCAATGACGCGCAGTATAAATGGAGCATGTAGCAAATAATTCTTATAACTTTTAGGAGTATGCGCATATACCCGTGCATCCGAAATCTGAAGGGTAGCTTCAGTTTTCTTTCGCTTCAAGATATACCATACAATATAAGGTATAAGCAATAATAGCAAAAACAGATATTCAATATTGGCAAAAACCATTTTATTTTCGATTTAACAGTTTACTATTTAGTATTCACACCACATTATGCAAAGAGATCATAAAGCTGCATACCTATATATACAAAAGTACCTATTAATGCTGCTGACAAGAATACAATACCGCAGATTAATAATATTTTAGTACGCAGAGAACGTTTCTCGATAATTGTGATTTCCGTTGGTTGCGGTTTCTGATTCTCCTCTTCCGGTTGCTTTGTTTCGTTGATAAAGTCGATTGCATTAATCAAATTCGCATCATTTTCATTCATTTGCGGATCATGCTTGGCAAATTTTACTAAATCAGCTGTCTGGAAGAGTTCCTTCAAATCTGATATTGCCTCTTTATCATTCATTTCCAATAACTTATCGATGATTTCAGAAGAAGTCATCTCTAGTGCATTGAATCCGAAACGATCTTTAATATAAGTACGAAGAGTATCTGTCAATTCCGTATAATATGCCTTCGGCTGTCCTTTCTGCCATACTTTCTCATTCTTGATACGTTCGATTTCCTTCATAGCAGCCTGATGTGGTGGCAACTTAGGTTCTACTTTTATCTTACGGATAATCGGTTTGTTATCACGTATACGAATGATCAGATAGATCAATAAGCCGAGTAAAGGCAATGCAAGAAATGAGCAACCGATCAGCCCATACCAGTCTTCCCATGCGAAAGGCGCTTTCATCACCGTTTTCTGTCCGAAGAACTGGTCTGGATGCAATGTGTCAACTGGCATAGAATATACTTTCAATGCCAGAGCTTTCGATCTATATTCTTTGCCATCCACAGTGACAGGCATCGGCGGAAGATAATAGAGAGCTGAGTCAAACGAGGTAACAATGTATTCCTGAGTAATCAGCATTCGTTGGCGATCATTCAGAAATTGTGTATCCGGTTTGGCGGTTTCTATAATTTCTACCCCTCGCACCAGTGTATCGGTATAAGCAGGAAAAACAGCACGTTGTTTGGCGTCCATCGCTACTTGTAATTGTACTTTCGCCTGTTCGCCAATTAATATCTGCAACGAATCTATCTTAGCTTCCACTGTAACAGACTGTGCCACAGTTCTACCTATAGAAAGCAGACATAACAATGCTATCAGAATAATATTTCTATTCATCTTTGATTCCATTAATTTCGTTTGGCAAATAAATTCAGCAATGCCTTTACGTAATCCTGGTCGGTTCTCACAGATACGGAGTCAACATTACTTTTGGTAAATGTGTCGTTCAGTTCGGTCTGTTTGTTTATCCACCAGTCACGGTGTGCCCGGCGTACAGCTTTGGAAGAAGTATCGATCCATTGTTCATGGCCGGTTTCCGCATCTTTTATTCGCATCAGTCCCACCGGAGGAAGATCACTCACTCTCCTATCGTAAACCTGCAATGCCACTACGTCATGCTTTCGGTTGGCAATAGTCAGAGCGTTTTTAAAGTTATCCTGATCGATGAAGTCAGATAGAATAAACGCTGTACAACGTCTTTTCATTACATTAGTCAGATACTCCAATGCGAGACGAATATTGGTACGACGGCTTTCCGGTTGGAAGTCAATCAGTTCGCGGATAATATATAGAATGTGTTTACGTCCCTTTTTAGGAGGAATAAACTTTTCTATCCGGTCTGAAAAGAAGATCACACCAATTTTATCGTTGTTTTGTATAGCGGAAAATGCAAGAGTAGCTGCAATTTCCGTTACCATATCCTTCTTCAGTTGTTTAACCGTACCAAATTCCAAACTTCCGGAAACATCGACCATCAACATCACTGTCAGTTCGCGCTCTTCTTCAAACACCTTCACATAAGGTTTGTTGAATCGTGCCGTCACATTCCAGTCGATGTCGCGTATATCGTCGCCGAACTGATACTCACGGACTTCAGAGAACGACATACCTCTACCTTTGAAAGCCGAATGGTATTGGCCTGCAAAGATATTGTTAGACAGTCCTCGTGTCTTGATTTCAATCTGACGAACTTTTTTTAATATTTCACTTGTTTCCATTTATACAGTAGTTAAAGTAGTAAGTAGTCAGGTAGTTAAGTAAAATACACTTGACTACCTTTTACTGCATTGTAATATTACGGCAGATTAGGGCACTTCAACCTTGTTCAGAATCTTGCTGATGATTTCGTCCGAAGTCATGTTGTTGGCTTCCGCCTCGTATGTCAGTCCAATACGGTGACGAAGAACATCATGCGCAACAGCACGTACATCTTCCGGGATTACATAGCCGCGGCGTTTGATGAAAGCGTATGTGCGGGCAGCTAGTGCCAGATTGATAGAAGCACGCGGTGAGCCACCAAATCCGATCATGTCTTTCAGTTCTTTGAGATCGTATTTCTCGGGGAAACGAGTAGCAAATACAATATCTACAATATAACGTTCTATTTTCTCATCCAGATAAACCTGGCGAACCACCTTGCGGGCTTCGATAATTTCTTCTGCTTTCAGGATAGGTTTCACATTGAACTTCTCACCGTTGATATTCTGACGGATAATCAGTTTTTCTTCTTCCAGCTTCGGATAGTCAATCACTACTTTCAGCATGAAACGGTCTACCTGTGCTTCAGGAAGCGGGTAAGTACCTTCTTGTTCAATCGGGTTCTGAGTGGCCAATACTAAGAAAGGTTCCGGCAACATGAATGTTTCCTTACCAATAGTAACCTGACGTTCTTGCATGGCTTCCAGCAAGGCACTCTGTACTTTGGCCGGAGCACGGTTTATTTCATCCGCTAATACGAAGTTGGCAAAGATAGGTCCTCTTTGTACTTTGAAAGATTCATCTTTCTGACTGTAAACCATTGTACCAATAACATCGGCCGGCAATAAGTCGGGAGTGAACTGAATACGGCTATATTTCGCGTCGATCAGGGAAGCGAGTGTTTTGATAGCCAAAGTTTTTGCCAGACCGGGTACACCTTCTAAAAGAACATGTCCGTCGGAAAGCAATCCGATAAGCAGTGATTCAACCAAATGTTTCTGACCAACAATGATTTGGTCCA
>ERZ1036402.111-NODE-111-length-81840-cov-20.300202_pt1 | contig 81840 bp, 77 predicted proteins | sample MGYA00514216_ERZ1036402 | MGnify/ENA primary metagenome ERZ1036402 (study PRJEB33795, sample SAMN09464942) | human gut metagenome | host: Homo sapiens | place: USA: Stanford, California | collected 2016-11 | study: EMG produced TPA metagenomics assembly of the...
CTTTAGGGATTATAGGGAATTCCCATCATCACCCCTCTTACCCCTCTTACCTAGCAAACTCTCGGACTTACTTAACCCTTCCCCTTCCTTCCACCAAGAAACAGACCGGGGGAGGCATGCGGCCTCCCCCGGTCAGAGTTAACGAATCAAATTTCCTGCCGCGCCTCAGGCTCCGGCCTTCATGGCCTGCTTGACTTCCTCATGCAGCCCGTGCTTCCGGGAGAAGAGGAGGGCCGCCGGAGAGGCGATGAAGATGGAGGAGTACGTGCCGATCAGAATACCTGCGGAAATCGTCCAGGCGAAGTCTTCCATGGAAGGACCGCCGAAGAAGTACAGGCACACCAGAACGGCCAGCGTGGAAAGAGAGGTCAGAATGGTGCGGGAAAGCGTCTGGTTGATGGCTTCATTCATGATCTGGGACGCGCTTTCATTCGGGTCCGAGAAGCGGAGGAATTCGCGAATGCGGTCAAACACGATGATTTTGTCATTGATGGAATAGCCGGCCACCGTCAGCAGCGCGCCGATGTGGATGACGTTCAGCTCAGTGCCGCTGATGATCACCAGCCCCAGCACCAGCAGGACGTCATGCGTCAGGGCGATGACCGCGCCGATGGCGAAGGTCCATTCAAACCGCACCGTCAGGTAAACCATGATGCCCAGAATGCCGAAGAAGAGTGCCCAGGCGGAAGTGATGAGCGTATCGTATCCCATGGACTGCCCGATGGTTTCCTCGCTGAATGGTGCGTTGTCCAGCACGGGGAACGCCTTGTCCAGGGCCGTGGTGATGGCCGCCTTGTCCAGGGCGTTGTCAGAGAAGTTGATCAGGATGTTGACTTTGCTGCTGTCCGTGGATTCCGCCACTTCCTGCACAGTGGCTTTCTGGGTCAGGGCCAGCTTGTTAACCACGCCTTCCACTTCCCGGAAGGAGATGTCTCCCTTGTTGACCAGGTAGGAGATGGAGGAACCGCCCGTAAAGTCCATGCCCAGGCAGTCCTTGCCCTTCATGGCCCCCACCACGATGCAGATAAGCAGCAGAATGGTGGACAGGGAGCAGGACCAGACCTTCTGGCCCATGAAGTTGATGTTGCTCTTCTTCTTGAAGAGATTCAGGAATTTAAGGTCCTTCATCATGCCGATGGTATCCGCCCAGTAGAACAGGACGCGGGTGACGAGAATCGCCCCGATCATGGAGGTGATGACGCCCACCGTCAGCGTAACGGCAAAGCCCTTGATGGTGCCGGTGGCCATCCAGTACAGGATGACGGCGGTAATGAGGGAGGTGATGTTGGAGTCAAAGATGGCGGAGAAAGCCTTGTCAAAGGAGTTGCGGATAGCCACGCGGAAGGGGCGCCCCATTTCCTTTTCTTCCCTCAGGCGTTCGTAAATCAGCACGTTCGCGTCCACCGCCACGCCCAGGGTCAGCACGATACCGGCAATACCCGGCAGCGTCAGCTCAAACCCGAAGATGGACATGGCCCCCAGAAGAAGCAGGGCATTAATCGTCAGGCCCATGATAGCCACCAGACCGGCAAAGCGGTAGTAGATGATCATCATGATGAAGCAGAGAATCAGCCCCGTGATGCCCGCGTATTCCCCCTGAAGGAGGGCCGTATGGCCCAGGGAGGCGGAGATTTCGCTGGCGGATTCAAAGTTGAGCTTGTTGGTGAGGGGGTTGGAAAGCACCTTCGTCAGGGCCTCCGCCTCGCCGGGCGCATCCAGTCCGCTGATTTCAAAGCTTTTTGAAAGAATGGCCTGAACCGTAGGCGCGCTCTTGACCACGTCATCCAGAACAATGGCCATGCGGTCGTGGCCCAGCTGCATGCGGGAAGTCAGGTTGTACATCTTGTCCGCCCCCTCGTTGCTCAGGGTGACGTTGACATGGCCGGGACGGGCCAGGTCCACCCCGGCGCGCACGATGTCCTTGCCCGTCAGGGATTCACGTTTTTCCAGGAAGATTTTTTCCGTGACGTCCTCGTTTTTGCCGTTCTTGAAGGTGTATTCATACATCCTGTAGCCGGGAACGCGGATGCGGCCTTCCGCCACCAGTTCATTGTTGCGCGGATGGACGGGGAGAATCTGCAGCTTGGCCACCTTGGTCAGGATGGCCTTGGTTTCCTCGCGCTTGGCAGGGTCCGCGGCGGGAATCTGCACTTCAATGAGGTTCAGGTTGTCCTTTTTCTTCGGGCGGATGATGACGTCATTGGCTCCGGTGCTGTTGAGCCGTTCCGTCAGGATCACGCACGCCTGCTCCATGGCCTGGTCCGTCAGCGGAATGGGCTTGCCGTCATCCCCGATGTTCGGTTCTACGCTCAGCGTGAAGGAGACGCCCCCGGCAATGTCAATGCCGTATTTCAAGCCCTGCTGGAAAAGGGAGAACAGGGAAAAGGACGCAATGCCGATGATGAAGATCGTGCCGGCGTTGCGCTTGACCTTGTCCTGGTCGGAACCCAGGTACCAGAAAAACACACCCAGCAATACCAGACCGCCAATGAAAATGAAGAGAGGGTTGTTGAAGAGATCGTAAATAAACGCGAGAGGAGCGGACATTCCGCCAGCCGCGGGGAGAGTATCGGCAGATGCCAGGAGATTCATAGACATTTCAATCCGGATTGGGTGTGAGTAATACGGCAAGGGATTGTGGAGAAATTCGCCAGCAGGTCAAGCCTTCTGTGCGTGTACCCGTTAAGAGGAAGCCACCCCCTGCGGACCGCCGGAAAACGAGCTCCGCCGCGGGCATGAAAAACCCGGGTTCCCTGCGGAAACCGGGTTGAAAGAAGAATGGAAAAGGGGAAACGCCGGAGATTACATGCCTGCCACCGTTTCAACGGGAACGGGCGCGGGCGCCACGGGAGTGACGATCACGGGCGCGGAAAGGGGGGAGGAATCCGGAACGGCGGGAGAAGCGGGCATGGAAGGAGCATGGCCGGCGGCGGCGCGTCCGCGCCGGATGAGCTCGGAAACGGTCACCAGCTCATAACCGCGGTTTTTCAGCCCTTTCACAATGGCGTCTACAGCCGCCACCGTGGAGGCGTGGATGTCATGCACCAGGATGATGGAGCCGGGCTTGGCGCCGTTTACGGCGCGGGCGGCCACCACGGAGGAGCCGGGCTTGCGCCAGTCATTCGTGTCCACGTCCCACATGATGGTGGTGAAGCCGAAGCGCTGGCGGGCCCAGGAAGCTACGCCGGCGTTCGTGTAGCCGCCGGGGGGGCGCATGACCACGGGAACAATGCCGCAGGCGTTGCGGATGGCTTCATTGGTGCTCTGGAGCTGGGATTCCGCCTTTTCGCGGGATACCTTGCTCAGGTAGGCGTGGTTCCACGTATGGTTGCCCACTTCATGGCCTTCACTGACCATGCGGCGCACTACCTGGGGATGGGCTTTCACGTTGCAGCCCTGCATGAAAAAGGTTCCCTTGACATTGTTGTCCCGCAGGATGTCCAGCACCCTGGGGGTCAGCGTCCCGTGGGGACCGTCGTCAAAGGTGAGGGCCACCACTTTGTCCGGCACGGCCACGCGGCTGACCGTCACTCCCGGAATGCGGGGGGAAAGCGGGGTGTTGTTGTAGGACGGGCTCACGGACGGCACCTGCACGGACTTGGGGGGCAGCTTCACGGCGGGGCGGTCCGGCTTCTTCCCCGGAGCGGTCACGGGGGAAAGGGAGGTCTTCACCGGAGCGCCGGACTCCACCGACTGCTCCTGATGCTGGGAACAGGCGGACAGCCCGAGCGCCAGGGCACATGCAAGGAATAAACGTTTCTTCATAACAGGTTTTTGGAGGATGTACGCCCATCCCGCCTTCTTGTCACGTCCTAAATCATCCATCCGTGCGGCATGAAAAAGAAGGAGGCTTCCCCTCCCTGGGAAGGGCGCCCGCGGGAACGAGGCGGGGGATTATTCCGGACTGTCCATGTCGATATAGCTGACAGATACCGTTCTGCGGGGATTGGAGGGGTCCCGAACCTCCACCTTCATCCGTTTGAAAAACCAGGAGCCGTCCTTCAGCTTCATCACGGAATCAATCATGAACCTTTTAGCCAGTTCCCCGCGGCCGTCAATGCCATCCACCTGCCACATGGCTCCGTTTTCCTTGTCAATCCAGACGCGCACCCAGGCATACTGCCCGACCTTGGGGTTCGGGTTCGGAATCTGGACAATCCAGCAGTCCCGGCCCTTCACCGTGCTCGCCGCGTCGTCCCGGACGATTTTGGCCTGGGGCCAGTACAGGTAGCGCATGGAGAGGTCCTCATACGTCACGTCCGTCCCCGCGATGGGCACCGCGTACTGGGCGACCGGCAGAACGCCTGCTTTCCCGTCCTTCCAGGAAAGGATTTCCTGGCCGCGGTCCTTGAATTTCAGGTCAAACCTGTTCCAGACGTTATTCAACTGGTACTGGAAGGCAATGAGGTTGCCGCGCAAGCTCATGGAAAAGGGAACTTTCACGCTGCGTTTGCGTATTTGCCCCTTGATGTCCTTGTTCTCCTGGAGGGTCGCCCCCTGGCGAACCCTTTTCAGCAGTTGCCCGGCATCCGGAACGGCCTGGGAAAATGAAGGAGCCAGGGAAAGGACCATGGCGGCCATCCCCGCGAAAAAAGCGGAAAGCAAAGAATATCTGCGCAGCATGAATTGCTCATATCACTCCGGAAACGCGGAAAAAAACCTTTTCTCAGTCACCGGGCGGCGTCCGTGACATTTTGCGCTAGATTTTGCTCGACTAGGTAATACAAAACGACAAGATGTGCCCAACGACATCTATTGATCCATCAATTATGGAAACGCCTGCATTCTTGAAGCCCATCCAGTCCTATCCTGGGGAAATCGTCCAGTTTATTGAAAGAATCCCGGGGGTGGACGTAACCGGAGACCGCGAAACCGTGCTGGAACGGCTGGAACCGTACCACAAGGCGGAAGTGGAGGCCCTGGGCTGGCGGTGGAAGGACCTGCGCCGCGCCGAACAGGTGCACGGCACCAGGGTGGCCCTGGTGGGGGACATCGGCTCCAATTATCCCGTGGAAGGCGTGGACAGCCTGATCTGCTCCGGAGTTTCCGACTGCGTGCTTGCCATTTACGTGGCGGACTGCGCCGCCGTCTGGCTGTACGACAAGGAAAACTGCCACCGCTCCCTGATTCACTCAGGCAAGGCTGGAACCGCCGGCAACATCGTTTCCAACACCATCAAGTCCATGAAGAAATGCCTGGGGGTGGACCCTGCCAACCTGATTGCCGTCATCTCCCCCTGCATCCGTCCCCCCCATTATGAGGAAGACATCCCCACGGCCATCAAGGCCCAGCTCGTTGAGGAAGGGGTGCCGGAAGACCAGATTCACGATTCAGGGCTGGACACGGCGGCGGATACCAAGCGCTTCTACTCCTACCGCGTGGAGAAGGGGCAGACGGGCCGCATGCTGGCCCTCTTCGGCCCGGACCACGCCACCCGCCCGCACCCGATCATTCTTTAACAGCGGAAAGGCAGCGCCTTTCATTCCTTTTGCCCAGCGCATCACGGTTCCGCCGTGGTGCGTTTTTTTTGCAGGTGGCCCATACCCGTTGGCGCTGGACGGGACCGACCCGCAATCCCGCAAGGGACATGGCCGCATCCCACCGCGGCAGGACCGTTCCGGTTATTCCGGACCCGATAATCCAAGTTGCCGTTCCCGCATTCAAACATCATTACATTTGCAATCATGGCAGTAACAATCAGCGACAATTATCAGGTAAAATACACCAGGAAATGGGGCACCCTGCTCCAGCAGCACGCTTCCCGCCTGGACAAGTACGTCAGCGTCATGCGCGACTTGAGCGGCAAAGTGGTCTTTCTGGACCAATTCGGCGTTCTGGACTTCACGGAAAAAACCACCCGCGTGGGCCAGACCGTTCTGAACGAGGCGCCCACCACGCGCCGTTCCATGCGTCCGCGCACCTTCACCAAGGCCATCGGCTACGACGAATTCGACGCTACCCGCCTGGGCGACATGGACCTTCCCGTCAGCAAGACGATTGAAGGACTCCAGGCCGCCGCAGGGCGCCGCATGGACGACGTGATGATCTCCGCCTTCCTGGACACGAATTACGTGGGGGAAGACGGCATGACCGCCGTTCCGTTCAAGGAGAGCCAGCAGATCGCCGTGGACCACGTGGACAGCGGGACCAAGGGCGCAAGCAACCTCACGGTAGCCAAGCTGCGCGCGGCCCTCCAGCTCTTTGAGGAAAACGAGGCATGGAACCAGGATGCCCCCCAGTTCGGCGACCAGCTCGTCATTGCGGTGACCAGCTCCCAGATCATGAGCCTGCTGCGGGAAACGGAGGTCAGCAGTTATGACTTCAACAACGTGAAAGCCCTGGTGGAAGGCAAGATAGACACCTTCATGGGCTTCAAGTTCATCCGTACCCAGCGGCTTCCGAAGGCGGAGGACGGCACCCGTTCCTGCCTGGCCTGGGTGAAGAGCAAGGCGCAGTTCGGCATCTGGAACGACTTCAAGGTGAAGCTTTCCGTACGCGACGACATGGAGGAAGCCCTCCAGATCCGCGCCAAGTTCGCCTGCGGCGCCACCCGTCTCCAGGAAGAAGGCTTCGTCAAAATCCTGTGCGACGAAGGGGCCAACTAGGCCGCATGCACCATTAACACCCTCTCTTCATCCATGAAGGGAGACGCCCCGGGCCGTTCTGCGGTCCGGGGCTCTTGTTTTCCGGAAAACGACAGTCCCAATGACGAAAGCGTTCCGCTCCGCAACCGGAAACATGGCGTTGCCGGCACAAGGCGTTTTCCAGCGGTTTCACGGAAGCTCCTTCTTTCCGGCAAAAAGGTTCAGGCTTTTCAGCCAGCGCCATGAGTTGATCGCCGGATTTACCAGATAGGACAGATCCGTATATTTGGTACGTGCGTTATTGAAGTGTCCCATGGATTTGCAGAGGGCGGGCATGGGCGCTCCCACCCCGCAGGAAACAGGCGCCGGGGAAAGGGCATATAAATCCCCGTAGCGGCCCAAATACCGGGCAAACCATTCTTCCAGGGAACCATAATACCTCAGCCATGGCCAGACCCGCTGACCAGATGGAAGCGCCGGAAGAACACGGTCACATAAAGAAAGGTTCATCACATACGCTCCGGAGGCAGCCATATCCGATACGCGCAATAGAGCGGACTTTTCCCCATTCGCCACGGAGCAGGCAATATGGGGAGAAAGATGCGGTTCACTTAAAAACAAGGCTGTTCTTTCCCGGCATCCATTCAGCAACTGCCCAAGCATCCGCGCCATGGTGCCCGTTACCGGGAGCCTGAAATGGCAATTTTCCTCCACGACCATGAAACGGGTGAAATTACGGGAAGAAGCAAGAGCCAAAGCCGCCTGGTGCCCCAGCACCCGGGCCGCTTTCCGCCTCTCCGCCCGGAGAGAGGCCCCATCCCGGTCCCCTCCCGGAGAAGGAACGTCTACGGGAACCAGTTCATGAACCGGAACGCCATGCGGAACATACGCTTTCCAGGACCATTCCGGATGGCCGGACGCCCCTTCCTCCGTCTTTACCACCAGCACGGCATCCAAAGCCGCCCAGAAAGGATTCCGCCCCATTCGCAGTAACGCTGACCAAAACATATTCACAGATTTTTACGTAACGCCGTCAGGCCGCCTTTTTCAAGCCTGCCCTCCCTTCTCAATATGTTCTTAACATCTGGAGATTGAAAAATAACGCCCTCCGCCGGAAAAGAAAACGGAACCTTATGAAACAATCTTGTCCGGATAGCAGAATGGCTGCCGGCGTTGGCGCCCCGCAAGCCATTCGCAGGGGAGCCGCACAATAGGATTGGCACAGGATTAAGGCAAACAGCTCCGGAAGGAACAAGGCTGGGGAACTGACATAATACGGACGCAAAATGAGGAGGAACACCTCAATAGAAGATTGACCTTCCTTTCTTTACTGGAATAGTAGGATGTATGCAGCAGATTGTACGTGAACATCAGACCTATCCGCCGAAAATCGTTGCGTCCGTCACCTCATGGGAGTTGTGGAAAACGCTGAAAGGAAAAGATTTAACAGACCAGTGCGACTGGGTGGAACTGCGCGTGGATGCCCTTCCCCCGGAACTCACGGCGGAGCAGGTCATGGAGTTCAGGCCGGAGATGCCCCTGCTGGTCACCGTACGCTGCCATGAAGAAGGCGGCCTGCGCCGCATTCCGGAAGAGGAGCGCTTTGCCCTGCTCCGTGCCTACATGCCGTACGCCACCGCCATGGACATTGAAATCAAGGCCATGCGGCATGCCAGGGAACTAATCATGGAAGCGGGGGCACGGGACGTCATCGTCATCGGCTCCACCCATGACTTCCAAATCACGCCGGGCGTGGACTACCTGCGCGAACTGGAAAAACGGGCGCGCGCCCACAAGGCGGACATCGTCAAATTCGCGTTCACGCCGTGCCTCGCCTCGGACATCCAGACGGGCGTGCAGCTTTTCACCAAGCCCAAGGGGCCGATTGCCGTCATGGGCATGGGACCCATGGGGCCCGTCTCCCGCCTGCTTTACTCCCAGCTCGGCTCCTGCCTGGTGTACGGCTACCTGGGGGAAAAAGAGACGGCGCCCGGCCAGTGGCACGTCTCCCTCATCAAGGAAACCCTCCGCCACCTCGGCCCTATTCTCCGCTGATTCCGGAGCCTTTCTTTCCGCTCTCTCATGAACATCATTACTTCCGCCTTTCTGGCGGCACGCCCCAAAACACTCACCGCCTCCCTCATTCCGGTATGGGCAGGCTGCATGGTGGTGCAGAAACTGACCGGAAACTGGAACGCGGCCCTGGCCCTCCTGACGCTTGCCTCCTGCCTCTGCCTCCAGATTGCCTGCAATTTCTTCAATGACGCCATTGACCACGCCAAGCACGCCGATACGGAACGGCGCACCGGCCCCGTGCGCATGACGGCCAGCGGAGCGCTCTCCCACGGAACGGTCATGATCATCGGCCTCGCCTTCCTGCTGGGCGCGTGCCTGCTGGCGCTCCCCCTCATTGAGCTGCGCGGCTGGCCCATCATCGCCATCGGCATTCCGTCCCTCTACTTCACCTACGGCTACACGGGGGGACCATGGCCGCTGGCCTACAAGGGGCTGGGGGAAATATTCGTCATCCTCTTCTTCGGCCTGGTGGCCGTCCTGGGAACCATCCTGGTGCAGATAGGCACGGCCCCGGTCATCCCCGGCACGCTGGTGGAATCCCTGGCTGTGTACAACGCCGGCATCGTGGTGGGCATTCAGTGCGGCCTTCTGTGCGCCGTCATGATAGCCGTCAACAACATCCGCGACAGAAAGGAAGACCTCACTACGGGCAAGCGCACGCTGGCCGTGCGGCTGGGGGAGGGAAAGGCGCGCGCCATGGCCCAGGCCTTCATCCTGGCGGCCTACATCACGCTGCCCACGTCCAGCCGGGCCCTGCACCTGAACCTCTCCCATACGTGGTGGATGTGGATTCCCGCCATCCTCTTCGGCGGCTACCTGATGCTCCTGATCCGCAAAACGCCTGCGGACAAACGCATGAACAAGGTGCTGGCCCTCGCCTCCCTCCATCTGCTGCTGTACCTGGCCACGTACACAATTCTGCCCGCACACTGAAAAACGCCTCCTTTTCCCAACGTAGTAACATACGTGTATCATGAATCTGCTTAAATTCATTCCCGTTTTTCTCATTCTCCCCACCTTCTTCTCCTGCACTCAAAAAAGCACTCTGGAAATCGCCACCGGGAAGGTGACGACCATCAAGCTGGGCAACGTGGTCCGCATCAAGGAAATCAACGTGCTGACCTCCGCGGATGACGGCACCTTCGCCAACATGGCGGGCACGGCGGCGGAAGCGATGACGCCCGGCATCATCGGCATGGGCACCTCCAAACTGGCTTCCGCCACCGGCTCCATCGTGGACGGCAGGGTGGAGGCCACCAAAATGATCCGCGTGCGCGTCAAGCTCAAGGACACGAACGAACTCGTGGAAGTCCAGCAGGAAGTAACGCCCAACTTCACCCTGAAAATAGGCCAGGAAGTCGTCATCACCCAGGGCAGCACGCCCGGCAACGTCTGGCCCGATTAACGGAAATGAACCACGCTGCGGCACCCGCCTCGCCACACCGGGGCCTCCTGATTAAAATCGCCGGCCTCCTGGTGGCCGTCTCCCCCCTCTGTGCGTGGAACTACTGGAACAGCATTCCTTCCACAGCGCTGCTGCCCCCCCTGCTCCTTGCGGCCCTGTTCGCCGGAACGGCATGGGCCATGAAAAAAAACGTCCGTGAAACCTTCCGCCCGGTTCTTCCGGCGGTGCGTCTCACGCTGGCCGCTGGGCTGGCCTTCACGCTTATCACCCAGCTTTCCCAGGCTGCCCTCAACTGGCTTCCCCAGGTACTGGCGGGAACGGCAATCATGCCGCCCGCATGGATTATCCCGCTGGGTCACCTGAATCTGCTGGTGACCTTCTGTGCCCTTCTTCTGCTAACCATGGCGGCGGCCTGTGCATGCCTTCTCTGCATCGGAAAACGCGGAATCCGCCCCACCGCGGAAAAAACGCAACCGGACTCCCGAACCCGGCCTTCCTGACGGAAGCCGCCGAAGACGCCAAGAAGATACTCCGGAAATACGGGGATGAACATCCCCTAACTCTCCCGCATCAGGCGGAACACGTCTTCCGGACGCATCCCCGCGGCACGCATCTCATGAAGGCTCAGGCTCCGGTCCCTCTTGGCAAGCCGCTTGCCGGAGGCGTCCTTCACCAGCCGGTGATGGTACCACTGCGGCACTGGAAGCCCCAGCAGGGCCTGGAGCGTCCGGTGAATGCCGGTCACAGGGAACAAATCCTCACCACGGCTCACATGGGTGACGCCCTGGGCCGCATCATCCACCACCACGGCAATATGGTAGCTGGCCGCACAATCCTTGCGGCCCAGAATCACGTCCCCCAGTTCCTCCGGGCGGCAGACCTGGTCTCCGGACCGCATGTCCCGCCACAGCAGGGGGCCCGTAATCCGCGCCGCGGCGCGGCAGTCCAGCCGCCACGAAAAGGGCTTGCCGGATTTGAGAAGCTCCTTCCGGCGCCCCTTGTCAAGCAAGCGGCAGGTTCCCGGATAAACGTCCACGCGGCCGCCCTGCGGCGCGCCGCCCATGGCGGCCACCTCCTCCGCAATCTCCCGGCGCGTGCAGAAACAGGGGTACAGCACCCCGCGGTCCTTCAACGCCTGGAGGGCATGTTCATAAGCGCTGAAGCGTGAAGACTGGACCATCATCGGCCCGTCAAAGCGGATGCCCAGCCAGTCCAGGTCTTCCAGGATGCCCCCTACAAACTCCGGACGGCACCGCGTCCGGTCGATATCCTCCATCCTCAGCACGCACCTTCCGGAAAAACGGTCCGCCAGGGAACGGGCCTCCCACGCGGCCAGGGCATGCCCCAGATGGAGACGGCCCGTAGGGCTGGGGGCGAACCTTGTTACTATGGGGGAATCCATGCGGCGCCGCCACCATAAAAAAGCGCAGCCGCCTTTTCAAACCCTTTCCGGAAAATTATTGCGGCTTGACAGAAAGAGGCCGGGAAAGTAGGAGAGTTGGTCCCTTTCCCTGCACCTTCAACTTTCAGTACATGCTTTCTCTTCTCAACATCAACTCCGCCTCCGTCATGGGCTGGCTGGAATCAGCGGCCACCCAGCAATGGATTGTGGGCATCCTGCTGCTGCTCCTGTTCATCTGCTTCATCAAGGAATGGATGCCCGTGGAAATCACGGCCCTGGCAGGAACCGCCGTGCTCATGCTCACGGGGATACTGAGCACGCGGGACGTGCTGTCCAGCTTTGCCAACAGCGGCCCGCTGACGGTGGTCTGCATGTTCATCCTGAGCGCCTCCCTGGAAAGGACGGGGCTGATCGGGGACCTCTCCAAGCTTTTCAACAAGGTAGCCAAAGGCCGGGAGCTGACTGCGCTACTGGTCATCACGCTGGGGGCGTTCATGGTCTCCCCCTTCGTCAACAACACCCCGGTGGTCGTCATCCTGATGCCCATTGTGCTGGCCTTCTGCCGGGACCACAACATCGCGGCCTCCAAACTGCTCATTCCCCTCTCCTACGCCACCATCCTGGGCGGCACCTGCTCCGTGGTGGGCACCTCCACCAACGTGGTCGTGCTGGGCCAGGTGCAGAAACTGGGCTATGAAGGCATCCAGATGTTCACGGTAACGCCCATGGGGCTCATTTACGCGGCGGCGGGGCTGCTCTATCTCTGGACCTTTGGCCGCAAATGGCTCCCGTCCCGCCCCACCCTGTCCACCATGCTACCCGGCGGCATCCAGCGCGACTTCCTGCTCCAGGTCAGAATCCCCGCGGACTCCCCGCACATCGGCGCCACTCCCGTCAGCCTCATGCAGTCCGAACTGCTGGGCACCAAAATCGTGGAAGTGCGCCGCAAGGGCTTCTCCATGCAGGAGGAACTGCAACACATCAACCTGGAGGAGGGCGACCGCATCCTCTTCCTGTGCAATGCCAGAAAAGTCAACCAGGTCCGGGAGGCCAGGGGCGTGGACCTGGGCTGGGACGACAGCCGCGGACTGGAAACGCTGGAACAGCGCGACGTGCAAATCGTGGAAGGCATGATTGCCAACAATTCCGAATTCGCCGGACTGTCCCTGTCCGAACTCAAGCTGCGCCAGCGGTTCAACATTTTTGTGCTCGCCATCCACAGGCAGGGCAAGAACATCACGGACATGGGGCCGGATACCAAGCTGGCCGCCGGGGACACCCTGCTGCTGGAAGGCCCGCAGGAAGGGATGAACCGCATCCTGACCAAGCAGCGCATCATCCCCCTGAGCCAGCGCCCCGCGGACGCGCACAACCGCAACAAGCAGGGCTGGGCCATCTTCGCCATGGGTCTGTTCATCCTCATCGGCCTGCTGGGCTCCTTTGAGCAGTACGGGGAATTCTTCAAATTCTTCGCCCGCTTCAACCCCTTCTACCTGGCGTTCATCGGCGCCCTGATCGTCGTCATCTCCGGCTGCATCAAGCCCAAGGAAGCATACCAGGCCGTGGACTGGGGCATCATCTTCCTGATTCTGGGCATGCTCTGCGTGGGGGACGCCATGAGCAAGACCGGGCTCGCCAAGGCCATCGCCTTCGGCGTGGTGGACAACATAGGCCCCATGGGGTGCCTGGTGGCCATCTCCGGCCTGTACCTGATCTGCTCCATCATGACGGAAATGATCTCCAACAACGCCGTGGCCGCCGTCATGGGGCCGCTGGCCTATGAAATGGCCCTGCAATTTGACGCCAACCCCATCCCCTTTATCCTGGCCGTCATGTTCGGCGCCAGCGCCAGCTTCTCCACCCCCATCGGCTACCAGACCAATACCTACGTCTACAACGCCGGCGGCTACAAATTCAAGGACTTCGTCAAAGTGGGCCTCCCCCTCAACATCCTCCTGTGGATCATCTTCACCTGCACCGTCGGCTGGCTGTACCCGCTCAAGTAGAAAAGACGATTCTGCGGAAAAGGCTTCCCGGCGGGCAATCCGCTCTTCCGTGTAAAAAGTCAGGATTCATCCGGATCACAGGAAAGGCGTTCTTTCCGTATCTTCTGACGCATGGGTTCTGAATGAAGATAAAGTGCCTCCTCATTCAAGTAGGAATCCGGCTGGGCCATCGTATGGAAAAAAGAAAGAATGGTCTCAATCAGGGGCGTGAATTCCTTCTTTTCTGTTAACGAAGCAAGCTTTTCACTTACCCGCACATACAGGGAATCAGGCTGGTGAATCACAGGTGACAAGTTACTGTACTGAAGAAATACTGATTTATAAAAGAATTGGCCCAAAGCCTGCTGTTCCTTCTCTGAGGCGGGTGGCTGAAGGGACATCACGTTCTGACCGGCGTTAATAGCGGCTTTCCAGGCGTCAACTGTCTTGGACATATCTTTTTCCCCATCCATGGCCAGCGTAAGGGCGCACGCGGCATTCCATGCCTTTTGAAGGTCCAGGATGACTTGACGTTGCTGTTTTTCAGAAGCGCCCGCGTGTTTGTCACGAAATAGGGGATCATAACCCTCTCTGGATAATCGGGAGGGCATGCGGAGGGTTGCGCCTTCCAATCCCTCGGCAATCATCGCCTGGAACTGCTGGCCGTTGAGAATGTCCGCGATCTGTTTCCGGGAGGGGCTGTTCGGAGATAGTTTGGAGTCCAGCTCCTTACAAATATCTCTGATTTGCCGGTCTCTCCAATTCAGGGCGAAAAAATTGTCCCTGGGACCTTCAAAAGGATCAAAAATGATTTTTTCAAGAAAACCTTGATGAAGCGGATCCGTGGCTTTTGCACGCCTGGCCAGTTCTTGAACTGCCTGCAAATAGTCTTCATCCGGAAATTTTCTGATGTAGTCAGCCATCTGTGTAAGCTCCACCCTGGAAAACCGGGAAAGATCATTGAAGATAAAGGGAATATTCTTAAGAATAAGCTGACGGCATTCGGCATCCGCCTTTGCCGCGGCCTTCCATTGCTTCTCCTTGATGCATTGACTTTTCTGTTGCTGAACAATTTTTATTTTTTTCCAATAATCCGGACTCTCCTGATTATTGGAAAAAGCCGGAAAGGAAAGCAGGCTCAGCAAGAAATAAGATAATAGTTTATTCATGTTTTCTAAAATAATTCGGGAATATTAAATAGAGAATTTTATTGTTATCAGAAACTCCGCCGCTAATTCCTGCACCGTCATAGTCTATAATAGCACAGTGGGCATCATCGAAACAAAGCCATCCAGGCTCAGGTAAAACAGTGGAAGCCTTGAACCATTTCCACCCTTTTATTGTTGTATTTGGTGATATCCATTCTGCAACTATGGGGGCCCGTGATTGGACGAGGTTGATGGTGAAGGTAGGAATATCAATACCACAGGAATGGCAGTGGTAAAATACAAATATATTACATTTGCTCTGATTATAAAAATTATTCATTCCAAAGGCATTATGCCCGTAATTCTTTACTTCTTTTTTAAGAAGAGCCGCTTCCGTATAAAGCTGTTTTGTTGCGGTATCCAATGGAGGAGAAGCGTTACGGAAAACATCTTCCAATTTGTCAAAATCATACCACGGGGTCAATTTGGCATAAGTCTTTTTCATCAAATCTGCGATGGCACTATTAATAAGGTTTTTCTCATGCTGACTGTTGACTACCCCTACGCAATCCGGGTCTCCCCTACACAAAAAAGGAGATTTTTTTCCACCATATGCATCTTCCCGCCGAGTATATGTAAAAATTTTACCATTGATTTTAGAACGCACACGGTAAATTCCCGGAGTATTGCACTGGTAGGTACATGTTGTTCCATTTCCAACTTCAACCCATTGGGTTTCAAAATTAAGTGTCTTTGATGCTCGAAGCCGGCATATTTCCCATGTGATAATATCTTTAAATTTGCTTTTTTGTCCCAGCATATCCTTATTCAACGCCATTTCTATGCATTCTCCCTTAATCAGCAATACTCTACTGTTCTCCGTAGGCGCATTTTGCTTCCGCACGGAAATGTCCACCACAACAGGAGTGACGAAAAGGGTAATTCCGTCTAGATCTTTTTTCCCCGGAGCCGGATTGTAATAGGTCTGGGAATATTCAATGTCAAACGTATGGGTGCCGGGCATCAAAATGTGGGGATAATCCCTTCTTCCCTTGGAAATATCATGACCTTTGCCGCTTTCTTTCAGCCATTCCTGTTTTTTTCCCTTATCGTCCGTAATGGAAATAGTGCAACCGTCATCTGATACCAGAGTCACGAAACCGATACCGCAAGGCTGACCAGAAAAATCGTTGTTTTTGTCGTCGTCATATTCAGGGCGTTTACGGAAATTGGGAGCCTCCTTAAAAGTGAAGGAGACGGAATAATTCTCCTTGTGAGGTTTTCGAGGATCATCAACAATGGTTGAGTTAGGTTTTTTGACATGGCCTTCCAAAGCCCGTTGAATAACGGTTTCTGCAACTTGATCTGCAGGATGTTCAATAACATTCACAATTTCACTTTTGTCTTGCTTGGAGAAGATGTCATCAATCTTGACATCATCATTTGCTGTTGCTTCCTGAAGAGACAGCAGGAATCCTGCAGACAACATGGAAATAAATAGTTTGTCTAGAGTAGTCATGATGGAAAGAGTTTATCGCTTCTTTTTTTTCTGCCTGGCCTTGGCTTGCCTGGCCCATTTTTCCAAACGAGCGGGGGCGTCCGTCATGCCAATGCATGGAGGCATTTTCCTGGCCCATGCAATGGCTTCATCATATTGTTTCAGTTGAAGATATCCCCAGGAAATCCAGTAAACATAATGGCTCTGAGACGACGGATGGGTAGCATGAGTTTTCAAGAGGTGCTTGTATGCTTCTATACCCAATGGATAAAATTCTTTTCCCATATCGAAAAAGGAGCTAGCATGAAAAAAACCTATCCGCAGCATGCGTTCCGAAAGAAAGGGCATGTTTTTGGATTCCTTGAAATAGAGGCTTGGGAAAAAATAAAGTTGGCCGATCAGAAGCCTCAGCGCCCGGATTTGTTCTTTCTGCGGCGTAGCAGTGATTTCAAGTGCCAGCATGAGCTTCGTGAGCTCGTCAAGGCCGTCAAGCCGTACAGAAGAATCCTGATCTTTCAGCTTCTTGAGAATAGTCTTGAGAACGACAAGGGTCCGTCTGTTGATGACGGCCCAATCCTTCTCAAAACCGACGTATTTGATGATATCCTTGTGTTGCGTCCAGCTTCCGGAGTGTACCATGTTACTTGATCATTCGCCTTTTCCGCTTCCTGGCTCATATATCGAAAAAGAGCTATTTTTAGTTGTGTCCTCGTTCCTGTTCCTTCAGAGCCTTCAACAGGGCCACAGGAGTAAGGGGAGATGTGGAAGTGCTAGGAGAAATAGCACAGATCCCCTTGTCCCCACAAACACCATAGGCGAACATGGCAATCAACAAATAACTCAAATGGATACAGCTTTTCATTGAGTATATGTAATATAGTGAAAAATTTAGTTACCTGTCAATGTTTTACCGTTTTTCATCTGTCCAATGAAAGAAATAGGAAAATTAAAAATGGGCAAAACATTACCGCTAATCAGCCTATCCTTACACTTCAGGCTTTCTCAACCACTAACCGGAAAAATATGGCACGATCATCAAGGCCTTCCAATACAATCCCACTCTTGAACATTCTCAGTGAGAAGTATCTATCAATGTTGAGCTGGTCCGGCAAATCCGGAATCCGGAGCCTGATCCCACGGTACATTTTACCTTCCGTGGTGATTCAGATGTGGACCCATTTCATTATTTGGGGCTGTCTCTCCTGTAAAAAGAAAGACAGCCCCTTAAAAATCCAGCACCCGGGAGTCCTACTCCCTCATCAGCGCCACGCGCATGGACTGGCACTTGAGCAGGGCGGCAAAGGCGGCGTAGTCCGTTTCCCGGTCTGAGGAAACCAGGCAATACTGGTACCGGGGCAGGCAGGCGTCCTCCCGCGCGGCATTGCGCAGGCGCAGGGAGATCACCTCGTCTTCATCCGTCTGGCGGCCGCAAAGGCGGTTTCTCAGCTCTTCCTGAGGCACGTAGATGTAGACGTCCGTATAGCATTTGGGAAGAATGCCGTCCACGCAGGCGCGGACCTGGGCGGCCCCCTGCACGTCTATGTCCATCACCACGTTTTTCCCCTGTTCCAGAAGATTCAGGATGTCCGCCTTCAGCGTGCCGTAACGGTTGCCGTGCACCTCCGCATATTCCAGAAAGTCCCCCCGCTCCACCCTGGCGGCGAATTCGGCGGCAGTCAGGAAGTGGTAGTCCACCCCGTCAACTTCCCCGGACCTGGGACGGCGCGTCGTGCAGGAGATGCTGTACACGCACAGTCCGTTTTCCGTCGCGCGGCGGCACAAGGTCGTTTTCCCGGAACCGGAAGGCCCGGACACCACCAGCAAAGTTCCCAATGGCTGTTTCATGGCTGTTATTCGATGTTCTGAACCTGTTCCCTGATTTTTTCCAGCTCCGTCTTGGCCGCCACCACCAGATGGGCCAGCGTGGAGTCGTTCGCCTTGGAGCCGATGGTGTTGAATTCCCGGAAGATTTCCTGGCAGAGGAAGTCCAGGGGCCTGCCCGCGGGCGCGGACGAACCGCACAAGGTGCGGAACTGGTCAAAATGGGAGGAAAGGCGGGTGATTTCCTCGGAAATGTCGCACTTGTCCGCAAACAGGGCCACTTCCCGGATGATGCGTTCATCGTCCGCAGAAACGGACAGGTCGGCCTCCGCCAGACGCTTGAGCATGGCTTCCCGCAGCCTGACGGGCACGGAAGGGGCGTGCTCCGCGATGCTGAGGCGGAATTGTTCCAGCGTATCCAGCTTGCCCAGCACGTCCGCTTTCAGATTGGCTCCTTCCGCCGCGCGCATGGCGGTAAAATCTTTCAGGGCGGCCTTGAGCGCCTCTTCCACCACCGGCCAAGCCTCCTCCGGAGAAAGGGCGGCTTCCGCCGTGGAAGCGATGATTTCCAGCCGCAGCAAGTCGGACGCCTGGAGGGGCATGGGCTGCCCGGCCAGGTCAGCCGCACGGTTCAGCAGCCCCGCGAGGGAGGCCAGCTTGTTTTCATCAAGCTGGAGGGAGCCGTCCGCTTCCGCCAGCCGTTCCACGGAGACGGAGACGCCCACGCGGCCGCGTGATACGGCCCCCTGGACGATGGAGCGCACGGGGGCGTCCCATTCCGCATAGCTGCGCGGCACGTTGACGGCAATTTCCGTCTGTTTGCGGTTTACGCCTGATATTTCAACAAGGATGTTGTAACGGTCTGTCTGGGCAACGGCTCTGCCGAAGCCGGTCATGCTGTTCATGGTTACGGGTCAGATTTAGGTTAAGAATGGGAGTAGGCCTTTTTCACCTCGTCCGCCACGATGGAAAGCCCCTTGCGCAGGAGTTCCTCCGTCTGGGTGAAGCTGATGCGGATGCATTCATGCCGGTGCGGCCAGGGTTCCCCCTCCTCCGGAAGGGCGAAGAAGAAGTGGTGGCCGGGATTCACAAAACATCCCCGGGCCTTGCACCGTTCGTAGAGTTCCTGGCACGTGATGGGAAGCCCCTCGAACCACAGCCACAGGAACATGGCGCCTTCACTCTTGTGGACGCGCCACGGGATGGATTCTCCGAAGAGTTCCGGCAGCAGGGACAGGGCGAATTCCGCCTGTCCGCGGTAAAACGGCGTGAGGGTTTCACGGCAGACGCGCTCCAGCGTGCCGTCTTCCAGATAGGGCGTTACCAGCGCCTGGCCCAGGTTGTTCGGGCACAGGGAGGAGGTGGTCACCATGCTGACCACGGCCCGGATGACGTCCGGGCGCGCAATCACGATGCCGGTGCGCGTGCCGGGCAGACCGATTTTGGAAAGGCTCATGGTCAGGATCATGTTTTCATCCCAGGCCGGCTTCACGGGCACAAAGCAGATGTTGGGCAGCGGCGGTCCGTAGGCGTTGTCAATCATCAGGGGCACCCCGGCGCGGGACGCCATCTCCCGCAGGCGGTCCAGTTCCTCATCCGTCACTACGTTGCCGGTGGGGTTCGTGGGGCGGGACATGCAGACGGCGGCCGTTTCCGGGCGTATGTCCAGGCGGTCAAAGTCAATCACGTACTTGAACGTATGGCCGTCCAGCATGCGGATGCCGGGCCGGATGCCCCGGAACATCACGCCCCCGCACAGGGACTGGGACTGGTAGCCCACATAATCCGGGCACAGCGGAAAAAGGATTTCACGCATGCCTCCGCCCGGGCAAGGTCCCGCGAGCATGTTGAACAGCGTGAAGCAGGCCATCTGGCCGCCCTGGGTAATCGCCACGTTCTCCGGCGCCAGGTTCCAGCCGCAGCGTTCATTGAGAAAACGGACCAGCGCGCGAATGAAGGCGGGGTCACCGCCCGGATGGGCGTAATGGCCCACCAGCACGTCAAACTTTCCATTCCGCACCAGCTCCGCCATGCTGCGGCGCCAGAGTTCCGTCACCTCAGGAATGACGGCGGGGCTCCCACCGTTCAACTGGCACAGGCCTGTTTCCTCCGAATGGAGGGCCTTGAACAAATCCTCCATCAAATCATCAATACCCGTTCTGGCCGTCAGGTGGCCTCCAATCTCCGATAATTGCATCATGCCGCGGGCATTGTAGCCGCATGCGCGTTTTATGCGAGAAAAATCATTGTTCCGCAGGGCGCATGAACAGTTTGACTTTCCCCCCCGTTAATGTTCATAATCCCCGGCATGTTCAATATCGTGCGATTCACCAGGCGTACCTGTCCGGCGCTGGCCCTTGCGCTGGCCCTCACCTCGTGCGACAGCGGTACGAATGAAGCCCTTACCTCCTTCATTACGGGAAATTCCTCCTCGGAACACCAGCAGCTCCAGGCCCAGCTCCAGCAGGCGAAGGACGCCCTGGCCCAGATAGACCAGGAAATCAGCCGCGCGGAATCCCACGACGCCCGCGTGAACTACAATCTTCAAAAACGGCTTTCCACCCCAGGAAAAGTCACCACGCCTTTCACGGTGAAGGATATTGACATTCTGCCCTCCAAGCGCCGCGACTTCGAGCACCTGTGCTTTGACATTGAAGATATGCGCAAGACGCTGGCTCAGCGCAAGCAGGAGTTCCACGCCCTGCAATACCAGTATAACGCGTATGCCGCCAAACTGGCCGAATTCAAGCAGTCCCACCCGGTAGATTAACCCCACCCCACGCAACCCATGACTGACTCACCTTCCCCCAAGCAACCGTCCGACGAGGCCCTCCCTCCTTCCGAAGACGAAACCCGCTTCGCCCCCAGGGAGAACGGCGAAGAGCACAAGGACGGACCCTCCGCCCCTGCGGCTAAAAAACGCCTGAAAACCTCCCTGGACGTTGTGTCCGAACACGCCGCGGAAGAAGAATCGGCCCGGCAGGAGGACGCCGAACGGAAAGCCAGGGGAGACGCCCTTTTCTGGAATCTGTGCCTTGGGCTGTTCGCCCTCATCGTCATCGGGGCCGGCTACATCGTTTATGAAAAATTCTCCCAGCTCCCGGACCCGGTCAAAGACGCGCGGGAGGCGCTGGAGGCCAATCACGCCCAGCTCCTGAAAAAGCAGGTACAGCTCATGGAAATACGGAACAGGACCGCCCCCAAGGAACAGCTCCTCGGCCTGCTGGACATTTTTGAACATACGGCATCCGATCTGGAAGAGACGCAGAAGTCCATTGAGAAGGAGAAAATGCGCGTGGCCGGCATCCGGGGGGAAATCCGCTCCTACTTTGAACGCTACCGCCAGGACGCCAGGGCCAAGGCCCGCGGCCGCAAGTTCGACATCCTCAGAACATCCCATTCCGGCAAAACCTACCTGAACGTGGAAATCACCCGCGTGGAAAATGAATTCGTGCGCATCATGCACGAACAGGGGAGCACCTCCATTCCGGCCGGAGACCTCCCGGACGACATCCGGGAAATGCTGGCCTACGGCGACCCCCTGAACATCACGGCCATGAACCAGACGGACGCCTCCCTTCAGGCCCCCGTGATCCGCCGGGCGCCTTCTCCGGCCCCGGCTCCCTCCCCCGCTCCACAGCCCCCCAAAAAGAAAGTGGTGGTGGAGGACCTGGACCCGCCCGCCGGGAAGCCGCAAATTGAAACGCCCACACACACGGGAGATTCGGACGGATCCTCTTCCGGGAACATGTGGGTTCCTCCCGCCCATTCTCCGCTGCCCCCCATGTAACAATCATCTCCATATTATGAAAACACTCATATTACCCCTCGTGGCCGCGCTCCTTGCTGGAGTCGCCGGAGCTTCCGAAGCCTGGAGCACCAACCCCGCAGAGGCCATGCAGCAGGCCGCCGCCCGGAAAAAGGGCGTGATGCTGGAATTCACCGGTTCCGACTGGTGCGGAGCCTGTATCATGCAGAAAAAGCAGGCCCTTTCCCTCCCCAAGGTGCAGGAAGACATCGCCCGCTCCTTCATTCCCGTGGAACTGGACTACCCGCGTAAAAAGCAGCAGGACGAACAGACAAAAGCTTCTCTGGAAACCTACAAGAAATCCTACGGCATCACCGGATTCCCCACGCTGGTGTTTGCGGACGCCCAGGGGCGCCCCGTCCATACCGTCGTAGGCTACTCCAATCCGGACCAGGTCATGCAGGATACGGAAAAGGCGGCGGAAGCCCTCAAAACGCAGCAGGCCCTGACGGCCAAACTGGCGGGACAGCTTACAGAGCAAGAGCGCCGGGACGCCCTGGTCCAGCTGCTGAACACGGTTCCCCAGTCCAGCATCCGCACCTTCTATAAGCCGGCTCTGGAAGAACTGGCGAAACTGGATCCGCAGGATGCTTCCGGCATCCGCGCCAAACTGAACAGGAAAGAGCTGCTCAATACCCAGAGAGAGGAATTGGCCGATACGTTCCGGCAGAAAAACGTCCACATCCTGGCGGAGCAAAAGCCTGACGAAGCCCTTTCCATCATGGACGGCTACCTGAAGAAGGACGGGCTGCTTCCGGAAGTCAAACAGGCTGTCCTCATGCAAGAGGTGAACCTGCTCATGCAGCAAAACAGGGTGAATGAACTGGAACGGCCCCTTAAAGAAGCCATTGCGCTTCTTCCGGACAGCTTTGAAGGAAAAATGTGCAGCAGGCTTCTGGAAAAACTGCCCGAAATCAAGAAGGAACGGGGCCAGCTGAAGCCGGGCGAAGAGCCCCCGCTTCCCCCCGGAGCCATCCGGGCCACTAAAATGATCGTTCCTCCGGCGCCCGCGAAAAAATAACCTATTTTTTCCTGCCGGGTACCGGGTTCTCCCTGCCCGGCAGGTCCGCACATGGACCTTTCCGCCAACCACATCCTCGTCGTCTTCCTGCTCACTACGCTGGCCGGTCTCGCCACCGGCATAGGGGGCTTCATCGCCTTCTTCATGAAGAGGACGGATACGAAGACGCTTACCTTTTCCCTGGGGTTTTCCGGCGGGGTGATGGTGTACATTTCCCTGGTGGAACTGCTGGGAGAGGCGCAGCACCGGCTGATGGAATTTGAAGGCCACACGGCAGGCGCATGGATTGCCATTGCCTCCTTCTTCGGAGGCATTGCCGTGGCGGCCCTGATTGACTACCTGGTGCCGGAAGACGAAAACCCGCATGAAGCGCGCGGCCCGGAAGACATCCACGGGCAGGGCAACGGGGAATTTTCCTCCTCCAAAATCAAAAGGTCCGGCATCCTGTTCGCGCTGGCCATCGGCATCCACAACTTTCCGGAAGGGGTCGCCACCTTCGCCGCCGGGCTGGACTCCCTGACGCTGGGCACGTCCATCGCCCTGGCCGTAGCCGTCCACAACATTCCGGAAGGGATTGCCGTGGCGGTGCCTCTTTACTACGGTACGGGCAGCCGTAAAAAGGCCCTCTTCTATTCCTTCCTCTCCGGCCTGGCGGAACCGGTGGGCGCGGCCATCGCCATGCTCTTCCTGTTCCACTTCCTCACCCCCACCGTGCTGGCCATCCTCTTCGCTTCCGTGGCGGGCATCATGGTCTTCATATCCTTTGACGAGCTGCTGCCCATGGCGGAACGCTGGGGGCACCACCACATTTCCATCATGGGGATCATTGCCGGGATGCTGCTGATGGCGGTTGTCCTGATCTGAACCGGCCCTGCTGCGGGAAAGAAATTTTCCGTGTCCTGGACGCGGGCGTATTGAGCATTTCCCGGCGTCAGGGGGTCTAAACGGAAACCCCCTTCTCATCCATGCCGGACTCCCCTGCTACCCCTGCTACCCCTGCTTCTCCTGCTTCTCCTGCCGTTTCCGCCGCTCCACAGCCATCTTCCTCCCCTTCCCCCCTTTCCTGCTGGAAAAAAGGCTTCCGCCGTTATGCGGATTTCCGGGGCTGCACTTCCCGGGCGGAATTCTGGTGGTTCATGGCTCTTCCCCTCCTGGCCCTGATTCCGGCCCTGGCAGGCTACATCCTGACGGACTGGCTGCACATTCCGGATACAAGGCTGAGCGTTTACGGGGACGCCCTGACCATCCTCCTGTGGGCAGCCCTGATAGTTCCCTCCGCGGCGGCGGCATTCAGACGCCTGCATGATACGGGCAGGAGCGGCCTCTGGATTCTTTCCGTGCTGCTTCCCTTCGGCCTGGGGCACCTGATTTTTTTCTACCTGACGCTGGGAGAAAGCAAGACGGACGGCAACAAGTACTGCCGCCGCGCGGGCGCACAGCCGGCAAACGCCTCCGTTACTCCCGGAGAACGGAAAAAGCCGCCTTTCACGCCGTTTTACCTTTACTGGCTCATCAGCCTGCGGAAGCTGACCACGGTGGCCGGGCGCGCCTCACGGGCGGAATTCTGGTCCTTCTTCCTCCTTTCCGTCCTCCTGTTCCTGCCGCTGGGCTACAGCATGATAGACGTGGACAGCAACCCGCTGGGCTTTTACGTCTCCCCGTCCCGCCAAATCCTGCTGTACGCCGCCCACCCGCAGGATACCCTGATCCTGCTGGCGCACGCCTGCTTTAACCCCACCTTTTACTTTTTCTACCAGTCCGGAGAGCTGAGCATGCTTTCCCTGGAGCTTCTGGCGGCTGTGGCGGGGCTCAACATCCTGTTCAACCTGCCGGTGGCCGTGCGCCGCCTGCATGACAGCAGCCTGAGCGGAAAATTCATCCTGATTCCCATCCTCATTTTCATCGTTACCTTCCTGCTGATTTTCCTGCTGCGCCTGATTCCGGAGGACATGACCCCCTACCTGGGCTATCTGGGGATGGCCTCCAGCCTGATGGACCTGTTTTCCATCCTCTTCCTGTCCATGATGCTGCTTAAAAGCTCTCCCGGTCCCAATGAATATGGCGTGCTTCCGCAAAAAATAACCGTATCCTGATTCCAGGATACGGTTGAAAAACAGTCAACGCCGCAGGAGGCCGCGTTGTTCGCCTGCAAATGGGGGGAACGTCAGTCCCCGAAGCATACGCCCAGGTCGCGCGCCGTGCGCACCAGCTGGCAGTCGGGGTCCACCAGCTTCAGGGTTTTCACGGCTTCCTCAATGGGCACGGCAGTCATCTGAGTTCCCCGGAGGGCAACCATGCAGCTGAACTTGCGCTTTTCCACCAGCTCCACGGCGTAACTGCCGAACCGCACGCCCAGAATACGGTCATAGGCGCAGGGGGAACCGCCGCGCTGGATATGGCCCAGCACGCAGGAACGCGTTTCAATTCCCGTGGCTTCCTCCAGTTTCTTGGAGATCACCTTGCCGATGCCTCCCAGGCGCACTTCCCCCTGGGTCTTTTCATCCAGCAGCACCAGTTCGTCCGCCAGGCGGGCGCCTTCGGAGACCACTACCAGGATTTCCCGCTGCCCGGCCGCCTTGCGGTCCTTGATGCATTTCACCACGTTTTCAATGGAGAAGGGAATTTCCGGCAGCAGGATCACATCCGCGCTTCCGGCGATGCCGCCTTCCAGGGCAATCCACCCCGCATGCCGCCCCATCACTTCCACCACCATCATGCGCTGGTGCGCGTTTGCGGTGGTTTCCAGGCGGTCCAGGGATTCGGAGACGATGGAAACGGCGCTGTAGAAGCCGAAGGTGACATCGGTCGCGCCCAGGTCGTTGTCAATGGTCTTGGGCACCCCTACCACGGGAAGGCCTATTTCAGAAAGCAGCAGAGCTGTGGACTGGGAGCCGTCTCCGCCCACGACGATCAGGGCGTCCAGGCCCAGCCGCCGGATGGTGGCCTTGGTCTTTTCCAGCACGGCGGGTTCAATCGCCCCCTTCTGGTCCACGCCCACCTTGATGGCGAAGTTCCCCTTGTTCACGGTTCCCAGGATGGTGCCGCCCTTGGCGCGCAAGCCACGGCAGCAGACAGGAGTCAGCCATTCAAACCGTTCATTGCCTTCCTCGGACAGAAGCCCTTCAAAACCGTCGTAAAAACCGACAACGTTCCAGCCGCGGCGGGAAGCCGCGCCTACCACACCTTCAATGACTGCATTCAACCCGGGAGAGTCACCCCCGCTATTCAAAACACCGATGTTCATATTCGGTGCCTCTTATAGCAGAAAATTCCGGGGCCGTCTACTTCCTATCTCTTTTCTGTACCAGATTTCACGGGAAGCTGGACAAACTCCTTGGGATCCTTCATGTCCATGCCGGAAGCCTGCCAGTTTTCCCACACCCGCCAGCCGGTGGTCATCATCTGCTTGGCCAGGGGATAGCGGTTCGCAGAGCCGAGCACCACAATAATCATGCGCTGCGGGTAAATCACCTCCGTCCCCGTCTGGGGGCTGCGGCGGGAGATGGCGTTGCGCGTCACGCTGAGCAGCAGGCAGGGGCCGGCGGCGCGGGAGGTTCCCGCCTTGATGCCGTCCACGCCGGGAGAGCTCATGAGCTTGTTGTTGTTGGAAATATCATACATCGTCCTGCCCTTGGTCTGGGACTGCACCTCAATGCGGCGGCTCGCCTGGGAAACGATGTAGCAGAAAGCCGGGTTCTGCATGCTGTAAACGCCCAGCAGGGCCATGTCCAGCGCGCAGGAGGTGGAAACGGAGTTGCCCGCGTCCAGGCCGTGGGGAGCGGTGAAGCGCGTCTTGGCCATCCTCAGGGAACGAGCCAGGTTGTTCATTTCCGTCACGAAGGCGGCAATGGGTGAGCCGCCGCCCCGGCGGGACACCAGGTCACGGCCCACAAAGGAGGCGATGGTCAGGGCGGACACGTTGTCCGAGCCCAGCAGGGTGGAATACAGCGCGTCCCGGAGCGTCAGGCGGTCTCCCGGCTGGAGGTCCATGGGATTTCCGGCGCGGAGGCCGAAGGCTTCCTGCGGCACGGCGATGAAGGTGTCCAGCGGCAGGCGCGTGCGGGCCACCCAGTCCAGCGTCACCATGGCGGTAGCTACCTGGGAGAGGCTGGCTACGGGCCGTTTTGCTTCCGCGTTGGAACTGAAAAGAAGTTTGCCGGAATTGGCCTCAATGGCGATGTAACTGGGCCGTTCCTGCGCCTGGGCGGAGAACTGGAATACACAGGCCAGGGTCAAGAGGAATAGAGATAGCTTTTTCATGGCGGGACCGGCGGGATAGTGCCCGTTCCCCCCACGTTTGAAAAGTCTAAAATATTTTCCGTACAACACTTATATGTCATGACACGGAAAAACGCATTGACCTTTCGGCTCCTATCCTATTTGTTGGAGGAAGCCGTTTCCCGCAAACGGAAGCAGTCCGGACATCCCCAACGCCATGACCAGCATTCAATTTTTTTACAACCGGGACTTTCCGGGAAACGCCCTGCGCTCCAACGCCCGCCAGGCGCTGGACCGTCTGGGCATGAAACCGGAGATGCGGGAAACGGAAGCCGCGCCGGAGCAGGTCGGCGCTCTGCTTCCCGCCCTCGCCATTGACGGGGAGATCGTCGTTTCCGGCGTGGAGCCCTCCGTGCGCGAGCTGGAAATCCTCTTTGAAGACCACGCGCAGGAAGGGGAGGAAGATTCCGCCTGCGGCGCGTGCGGCATGGAGTGCGGCGGCGTGAACGGCACGGAGCATTGCCCCATGTGCGGCCAGCACGGGGAAGGCGGCAGCGTGGCGGGCAGGATTATCGGCTTCGTGATCCTGCTCATTATTCTGTTCCTTGCGGTTAAAATACTGTCCTGAATCTTTCCACGCCGCCTTCGTCTTCCCTCCTTTTACAGCTGCCCCACGCGCCGGGATTGGGCCGGCATGCGCCGGCGCAGTCGCCGCTCTGCTTCTGGGCGCCTTCTTTCTGCGCCGCCGCCCCTTCCGGAAATGGGCGTGCGCAGCGGCGGAGTTTTACGTGGCCGTTTACGGCGTTTCCAGCCCATGCAGGCGGTCTTGATAATTTCTTGAATTCCCCTTTCCGTCAGGACACAGTAACGGCATGCGCTCCTTCTTCGGTTCCATTCTCCTCATTCTGGTGCTGGCCGCCCTTGGCGCCACCATTTACTACCACTGGTCCACCAACTCCCACCTGGAGTTCGAACTCCGCAACCCTGACGAACCGGAAAAAACCACGCAGGTCATCAACATGGAGAAGCGGGCTGCCGCCCTCCAGGCGGGCCCGGCGGCAGAAGCCCCTGCTCCCGCTGCCCCCCCTGCGGAAGAAGTTCCGGCTCCCGCCACGGGGATACCGGAAGCCACGGAATTGTAAGGGCGCCACTTTCCACACCATGAAACCGGTTATCGGATACACGCTGGGCGACCAGTCAGGCATAGGCCCGGAAGTCATCTCCGCAGCTCTTGCCTCCGGAGAGCTCCCGGAAGGGGCGGAATACCGCCTCATCGGCAAGAGGGTGCAGGTCCGCCTCGGCAGGCCGAATGCGGAATCCGCCAAGCACGCCTTTGACCATCTGGAACAGGCGGCCCATGCCCTGCGGGAAGGAACGGTTGACGCCGTCGTCACCGCGCCCGTCTGCAAGGAAACCCTGCACGAGGCAGGCTTCCGCTGGCCGGGACAGACGGAATTCTTCGCGGAACGCCTGGATACGGGCAATTACGCCATGTGCCTGACCGGAAAACGGCTGACGGTGTGCCTGGCCACCATCCACACGTCCCTTCAAAGCGTGCCGTCCCTGCTGAACACGGAGGAACTGGTCCGCATCGGAACCCTGTTGAAAAATTTCTGCCTCCGCAAGGGAATCCTCCGCCCGCGCATCGCCCTGGCGGCCCTGAACCCCCATGCCGGGGAACACGGCGCCTTCGGCGACGAGGACGGAACTATTATTGCCCCGGCCGTAGAACGGCTGGGGGTCATTCATCCGGACGCGGAATTTGACGGTCCGTCCGTTCCGGACTGCGTGTACCGGGACGCCGTGGAAGGGAACTATGACGCCGTGCTGGCCCCATACCATGACCAGGGGCTGATTCCGCTGAAACTGGTGGACTTCCATACCGCCGTGAATGTCACGCTGGGCCTTCCCCGTCCCCGGCTGAGCCCGGACCACGGAACCGCCTTCAACCTGGCGGGCGCCGGAAAGGCCAATCCGTCCAGCACCATCCACGCCTTCCAGCTGGCCGTAAGGATGGCGCAGACGCGTTAACGCCCCTCTTCTTTCCGGAGTTTTTTCCGCCACACCTCTGCCACCCGTTCCGAGGCTGAAACCCAATACCGGAAGGTTTCTTCCATCAGGGGATCACTTTCCTCCCTTTCTCCTTTATTCCACAAAAGCAGAGCAATCGTTAACAGATCTGCGGCGGAACGTTCCAAGGCTTCCCTGTCATGCTCCCTCTTTTGGAACCAGCACCATTGTTCAGGCGTCAGGGCCGGAAGCCTGGAAAACCTTTCCGCCATCTCCACCTGCCGGTCTGCATAACACCGGATTAACAAAAAACGCCTCTCACGGGAAATCCGGGGAACCGTATCCGTCAACAACCCCAGAACTTCGCCACTCCAGCACCGTTGCAGTGTTTCTTCCAGACTGCCGTTAACCAGCGGGTCGTGATCTATCTTATAAGACAGGGAAGATTCAGGATTCAACTTCCAGGCCAGCAGCTTTTCATAGGAGTCTCCCTCCGGGGATGACGGCAGAGGCAGTTCCGCCTGCGCGATGAAATCATCCAGGGAGTCTATCGCCGTCTTGGACGCCCACATCATCCTGCGCAGCGCAGAAAATCCCTCTTCCGCCTCCTCATGGGTAATGACGCCGTCATCCTCCAATTCCGATAAGGAAACTATCTCCTCCTTTTTTTCCCGTTTCCTGCTTTCCGCCATTTTTCTGAACAACTGCACATCCACGTCAGCCACACGGCACCACTCCTGCGTGGTAGGGGGTCCGGACATGAACGCCTCCCGCCACGCCTTTTCCATCCGGTCAGCCTCCCGGTTCAATTCCTTGACCACTTTTTTGCAGGAGGAGGAATCCTTCACCTGGCTGCCAATCGTCCCCAGAGCCCTGGTAAACGTTTCATCCCCCACCACATCCACCATCCGGACGCCGGAACGGGCGCTCCCGCAGCAGAGGAATCCGGCAAGAAGCGCCATGCAGAACAATTTCACCATGAACGGATGATTGGCAACCGTACGGGAAAAGTCAATCTCTTCCGTTGCCGCGTTCCCCATTCTTTCCTTCCCCGGCGGGAATAAAATGCAGGAAACGGCATCTTCCCGGAAACAAGGTAAAAAATAGGCTTGCTTTCTGAAGACAATCATTGCACCTTATTTGCCCGCAAGGTGCGCACCGTTCGCACGACACATTTCTAATTATCACAAGACCATGAGAAATTACGAAGCTCTTATCGTATTCAACATGAAGGGTACGGAAACCCCCGTTGAGGAGTTGATCAATACCGTAGCCGCCACGATGAAGGAAGAAGGCGCCGACATCACCGCCACGGAAAACACCGGCCGCCGCGAATTCGCTTACGAATCCAACCACCTTTCCGCCGGCCAGTACGTGACCTACACGTTCTCTGCGGAACCTTCCGCCATCAAGACCATCCGCGAACGCCTTCGCCTGAATCCCCAGATTCACCTTCAGTACTACAAGGTGCTCGGCTAAAGCCGGCCCATGCGGACGAAGCATCCGCTCCTTGCCTTTTTTCAAAAAGAACCGCCTCCCTAAAGGGGCGGTTCTTTTCTTATGGCCTGTTCCTTCCGTGCACGGAAGCAGGGAAGCCTTGTTCAGTAAACGTTTGCCGCCCTGGAGGCAATGTTCCTCAGCAGCTGGCGGATGGGGGCAACAGGAGGCAGATTTTCCACGCCGTATGCCCTGGCAATTTTTTCCATGTGGGGAAAGCTGATCCAGGTGCTGCCCTCCTTATCCTCCCATACGGCAATGCGCAGAGGCAGTTCCGTGGCAATGCCCGGGTTTTCCAGCATCAGGTTGGTGCCTACCTTGGGAGAGCCGAAGATGACGACCTTGGAGGGGGGCATTTCCAGTCCGGCTTCACGGGCGTTCTTACCGTGGTCAATCCTGGCAAAGACGGGAATGGATTTTTCCGCCAGAATTTTTTCAATGCGCTCCATGGTTTCGTCCACGCCGAAGACGCTTTCATAAAGATACAGGGAATCGTCGTCCAGATGGCCGGAGCCCAGCTTGGGATCCAGCGCCCCGGCGATGCGGCGCGCCAGATTGGTCAGGTCCACGCCCTCCTTGTTCGCCGTCAGCGTCACGCACACGAGTTCGGACGGGTCCGTGAATCGGCAGATGTAGGAGGAGAAGCCGGGAACGCCGCCTTTAATATCCATCAGGCCCTTGTGGTGAGGGAACTGCCAGCCGGCCATGGCCGGAACGATTTTCCCGTTGTCCAGCCGGATGGGCTTGTAAATCATGTCCCGGTGCTTTTCATCCTTCACCAGGATGGAGCCCGCCAGGCAAATGTCCCAGAAGCTGATTTCCTGCGGCGTGGACCAGATGTCCGAAAAACCGCGCAGGGAAGAGCGCGCGGGCGGCGGAACGGATTTAACGGCGCCGTCCTTTACCGCATAGCCCGCCGCCGTTTCCGCCGGGTCCACATATTCCACACGGGATTTGAACAGGGAATGCCTGTTGCCGTGTTCGCGCACGTTGTCCTGCTGCACGGCTCCCAGATCCTTCCCGAACATGGTGTGCTGGAGGCCCAGCGGCTGGAACTGGTTTTCCCGGACGAATTCCTCATAAGGCATGCCCGCCACCGCATCAATGACCATGGACAGAAGCAGGAAGTTCGTGGCGCTCTGGCGCACGTCCGTTCCGGAGGGGAATTCCAGATCGTTCAGCCTGACCAGGGAAAGGAGTTCCGCCGGATCATAATCCCGGCCTATATCGAACTGGGGGGATTTCCTGTAGTCCGGAATGCCGGAGGAATGCTGAAGAAGCTGGAGCACGGAGACATTCTGCCAGGCTTCCGGCAGGCCGGCCACATAGCGGGACACCTTGTCATGGATGTCCATTTTGCCCTTTTCCACGAGCTGGAAGGCGGCAATGGCGGCATATCCCTGGGAGATTTCCGCCGCAGGCCACAAGGTATTGGTGGAAGACAGCAGGCCCGTTTCCGCATTGGACAAGCCGTATCCTACCACGCGGGGAATGTAGGGGGCCTGGACAATCGCAAGGGTCATGCCGGGAATTTTTTCCTCCTGCATGAAGTCGTAAATCAACTGGTCCATGGACTGCCCAAGGTACTCTACCCTGGAATTTCCGCGGCCCTGGGCCGGGAGCTGGATGGTTGCAGATTCTTGAGCGGACATTTTGGTGGGGATGTTATTTGCATGTGCGGGAAGGCCGCCCAGCATGCACGCGCATGCGAGAATCCCTCCTGTTAACCTGAATGATTTATTCATGGGTGTCTTTTTATAAGACCGCATTCCGCGCATACGGTTCATTCAATTTGTCATCACTATCCCCAAAATAACGCAAAGGCGGGAGAATGCAATCCTCCCCTGCCCCGTCCTCCAGGAAAAGGGCCCTCCCGTCCCGGTTCCGTGATTTGCGGGCTACAGGGAAACGAAGTTTTCCAGCAGCTTCACGCCCAGTTTCTGGCTTTTTTCCGGGTGGAACTGCGTGGCGACCAGGTTGCCGCGCCTGATGGCGGCGGCAAAACGCACGCCGTAGGTGCAGAAGGCGGCCGCCAGGGATTCATCCTCCGGCTGCGGATAATAGGAGTGCACAAAGTAGAAGTACGGCTCCGGCCCCATGCCTTTCCAGATGGGATCGGCGGGATTGGAAAGAGTCAGGCTGTTCCATCCCATGTGGGGCACCTTGAGTTCCGATTCCGCAAAACGGACCACGCGGCCCTTGAAGATGCCCAGTCCGGGCACCTGTTCGTCTTCCTCCCCGGTTTCAAAGAGAACCTGGTAGCCCACGCAGATGCCCAGAAAAGGCTTGTCCTGCCCTATCCACGTCCGGATCAGCGGCACCAGCTCCTGGCTGCGCAGCTTTTCCGCGCAGTCGCCGAAGGCGCCCACACCGGGAAGAACCAGATGGGTCACGCCTGCCGCATCCTCCGGCGTGCGGACCAGATGGCCAGTCACGCCGGCAGCCTCAAAGGTGTTCAGCACGCTGCGGAGGTTGCCCGCGCCGTAATCAATCACGCCGAGCTTCATGGACTTACAGCATTCCCTTGGTTGAAGGCAGCGTCCCGGCGGCACGCGGGTCAATGGCCGCGGCCTGCCGCAGCGCATGGGCGATGCCCTTGAAGACGGATTCCGCAATATGGTGGCCGTCCCTGCCGTAGAGCACTTCCACATGCAGGTTGCAGCGCAGGTTGTTGGCCAGGGCGCGGCAGAATTCCTCGCACAGGGTCAGCGGAAAGTTGGGCGCGTCCGGAAGGCCCCCTTCCGGAATGCGGAAGACCACATACGAGCGGTTGCTCAGGTCCATCACCACGCGCGTAAGGGTTTCATCCATGGGCAGGTAGGAACAGCCGTAGCGCGCAATTCCCTTCTTGTCCCCCAGGGCGTTCTTGATGCATTCCCCCAGAACGATTCCTACGTCCTCCACCGTGTGGTGGGCGTCCACCTCCAGGTCGCCGCGGGCCTGGAGGGTCAGGTCCATCAGGGAATGGCGAGCCAGCAAATCCAGCATGTGGTCAAAAAACGCATGGCCCGTGGCGACGGCGGCGCACCCGGTGCCGTCCAGGTTCAGTTCCATGCTGATGTCCGTTTCACCGGTGACCCGTTTGCAAGAAGCGTTCCTCATGTGACTCTTCTATACCGAAGCCGCGGCGGAAGAAAGCAGGAAATACCGCATGGGGTAAGATTTGCCCGCTTTTCCGCGCAAAAAACCGCATGGCCCAGTAATAGGGCCATGCCACCGGAGCCCCCTCCATCAGAAGAATTCCAGGAGGCTTTTATATTAAACAACACGGGGTAAATGGACTAAACAGGCCCGACAAACAGAATAGGTCCAGCTTTACTTGATCCATCCTGTCCATGAAGGCCATTTCTGCGGCGCTCCCCGGAGGGTCTTTTCTCCGGGAAACAGCCGGATTATTTTTTCCTGGCCTTGGCAGCGGCAGCCCGTTCCTCCTGGCGCTTCTTATCCCGGTCTTCACGGGCCTTGCGCGCCGCTTCCGCACGTTCCGCGCGTTCGCGGGCACGCTGTTCCTGCAGGCCCGCGCGCACCGTCTCCGTCAGTTCCTCATAGTATTCCCTGGGAACCTGGGCGGTGCGGACTTCCGTCAGGGCCTCCATGGCCTCGTCAAATTTCTTCTCGTCACACAGGTTCCAGGCCTTTTCCAGTGCGGCGGAGCCAGCCCCGTTTTCCGGGTCCTGGTTTTTCAGGCGTTCCGCATCCGTAGCGGCCACCAGCTTGACGTCCCTCATAGCTTCCAGGGAGCCGGCCGCAGGTTCAAACCACCGGTCCCCGCGCTCCTTGACCTTCTTGCGCAAGGCCCGGTGCACTTCCGTGAGCTGGTTTTCACGCTCCCGGATGGCGGTCTGCCTTTTCTGGAAAGCGTCCATCAGGAGCTGGCGCTGCTCTTTCGTCAGCTTGGGGTCTCCGCGGCGCTTTTCCTCTTCCTTTCTCAAGGTTTCACGTTCCTTTTCCAGGGCTTTTTCCTTGGCGGCTATCATGACCTCCAGCTTGCGGTTGAGCTGGCCGGCGATTCTGGAGGCATCCGGATAGGCGTCCGCCAAAGCGGCGGAGCCGGGGTAGCCGTCACGCAGGCGGTCGTACACAGCCATGGCCTGGTAGGGATTGCGCACGGCAAGCGCCTTGAAGCGCTTCAACAGCTTGTTGGCCTCATGGTCGTATTTGGTGCGCACGGTCACTTCCGCTTCCTCCTTGGCTTCCTGGGCGGCCTGGGCTCCTTCCACCAGCTTCTTCTCCTCCAGCAGAACCACCACCCTGGCCCTGGCCTTGACGGCGGCGTCATGGGCAAGCCCCTGGGGATTCTTCTTGATGGTCTTGTCCAGGTCCGCCAGGGCGCTTTCCAGGTCCTTGGCGTTCATGGTTTCCGGCTTGGCGTACGTCTTGTTGATCTTGGCGGCCTCCAGTTCATCCGGAGTCGCCTTCTTGATGGATTCAATCAGTTCCCTTTTAACGGTCACGGAATCCTTGATCCCGCCGGCTACGGGGACCAGGAGGCTGACGCTTTCCGGCGTTTCCACCTCCACGGTGCAATCCTTGTAAACGGTTCCATCCTTGAGTTTTACTTCATCCGCCGCGGCAAGCGGAACGAGTGCGGTCAACGCCAATATGAGGGACTTGTTCATAAATCTAAGGCTTTTTTCCAGAGTAATCTGACGAATACGTATCTTGCACTTTACCAGAAGACGCCCTCTTGGCGACAAAAAAAAGCCCGGAGCCGTAAAAACGGTTCCGGACCCGGAGAGATAAAAAACAGGCTGTTTCTGGCTTACTTCTCGGCAGCGGCTTCTTCAGCGGCCGGAGCGGCTTCCTCACTGGAAACGCGGGGGGCTTCCACGATGGCCACGATCACGTCGCCGGCCAGTTCCGTGTTCACGCCGGAGGGCAGCTTGAGATCGGCAATGCGCAGGGTTTCACCCAGCTTCAGGCCGGAGATGTCGGCAGTAATGGCTTCCGGCAGGTTCTTCACCTGGCAGACGATAGCCAGTTCATGAATGGTCTGGTCCAGCACGCCGCCCAGGGCTACGCCGGCGGCTTCGCCTTCCAGAATAACGGGAACGATGGAGTGGATGACCGTGGTGTCGGTCACGGCCTGGAAGTCCACATGCAGGCAGGCGTTGGTGATGGGGTTGTGCTGCACTTCCTTGAGGAGGGCCTTCACGATCTTGCCGTTAATGTCCAGGGCCACCAGGATATGTTCGGAAACGGCGGAAGCCAGCATGCGAGCGAATTCGCGGGCGTCAACCTGGATATTGACGTTGTCAAAACCGGGACCGTAAACCACGCCGGGGACCAGGCCCTGGCTGCGGAGTTGCTTCAGATTACCGGAGCCGCAGGCTCTCGTTTCGGCCTTGAGGGAATGGGATGTAGCCATGTTTTATAGAGGCAATATTGAGTGTTGATTGATAATGTTTCCTAATCGGGTTCAGGCAGAGGCCCCGCCGGGATTTCTGAACCCGCGTAAACCGGTACTCAGGTCAGGGCGCAGGACTCTGCACTAAAATTGGCTAAATGTCAAATAATGATGATACGGATTCTCCGTCATGTATGCGCTGCACGGCATGGCCCAGCAGGTCGCCCACGCTGATGCAGTCCACCTTGGGGCCATAGGCCATGGGAACGGTGTCGGAGGTAAGAACGCGTTCAATGCAGGAGCCGGCAATGCGTTCGCGGGCCATGTCCCCCAGCACGCCGTGGGACACGCAGGCAAACACGCGCTGGGCGCCGCGTTCCTTCAGGATGTTGGCGGCGGCGCACAGGGTGCCGGCGGTCTCCGTCATGTCGTCAATCAGGACGGCGTCACGGCCTTCCACATCACCGATGACGTTCATGGCTTCCACATGCGTGGCGTTGACGCGGTGCTTGGCGACGATGGCCAGCTCCGCACCCAGGGCGTCGGAATAGGCGCGGGCCATTTTCACGCCGCCCACGTCCGGGGAGACGACGACCAGGTTCTGGAGGTCTTTTACATAGTGCTCGCGCAAGTGGCGGATTAAAACGGGAGCGGCGTACAGGTGGTCCACCGGAATATCGAAGAAGCCCTGGATCTGGGCGGCGTGCAGGTCCATGGTCAGCACGCGGTCCACGCCGGCGGCGGTCAGCAGGTTGGCCACCAGCTTGGCGGTAATGGGAACGCGGGGCTGGTCCTTGCGGTCCTGGCGGGCGTACCCGAAGAATGGGACCACCGCGGTGATGCGTCCGGCGCTGGCACGTCGGGCGGCGTCCACCATCACGCACAATTCCATGATGTTATGGTTGGTGGGGGGGCAGGTGGGCTGAATGAGGAAAACATCCTTGCCGCGGATGTTTTCATTTATCTTTACAAAACTTTCCCCATCGGGGAAAGTGTTCACCGTGACGTCCGTCAACTGAATGCCTACGCTTTGCGCAATGCGCTCCGCAAGTTCTCTGTGTGCTGTACCGCTGATAATCTTCATACCGGAAACTGAAAAGCGGACGCATTCTGAACACAGGTCTACATAATCGCAATACTTAATTCTCACAATTTGATTTTTCTCCATGATGGGTTCCCCCGTTCCAGATGCCAAAGAGAGATTTCTAACCGTCCCCATGATTGCCGCCCTGGCCGTGTGCGCCATCCTGCTGGCGGTGCCCTACCTGGCGTTTCCCGAATTCGGCTCTACCGGGAATGAAAGCAGCATCCAGTGGCTCGTTTCCTCCTGGAACAAGCAGACGGATTACGAACACGGCTGGCTGGTGGTCCCCATCATCGCCTTCATGCTGTACCACGCCAGAAAGAAGATTGCCCAGGCGCCCAGGCGCATGGACTGGCGCGGGCTGATCCTTTTCATCCCGGCGGCCCTGCTTCTGGCGCTCTCCTTCCGCGTGGGACAGCCCCGCGTGGCCGTGGGCGCGCTTCCCCTGATCCTGCTGGGCGGAGCCTGGTACCTGGCCGGACCGCAGATCGCCAGGCTGTGCGCCTTCCCCCTGCTCTTCTTCTGGCTGTGCATTCCCCTTCCCTCTTTCCAGCAGGCCACGGTGGAGCTGCAAATCGTCGCCACGGAGCTGGGGCACCTGGGTGCGGCCCTTTTCGGCGTGGATACCTACCTGCAAGGCACCAACATCCGCTCCACCGGCGGCCACTGGGACGCCTTCAACATCTCAGGGGGGTGCAGCGGCATGCGTTCCCTGATGGCCCTGCTCATGCTGTCCGCCGCCTGGGCCTACCTGTCCGACCTGAAGTTCTGGAAAAAATGCGTGCTCTTCCTCAGCGCCATTCCCCTGGCCGTCATCGGCAACGGCGTCCGCATCACCAGCATTGTGGTGCTGGCGGAATACGGGGACCCCGAGTTTGCCGCGAAAACCTGGCACGACTGGTCCGGCCTGCTGTTCTTCTTCCCCATCTGCCTTCTCGGCCTGGCGGCCGTCCACTCCCTGCTGGCCGGGGAGCTGATCTGGAAGCCGTCCCGGCGCAAAAAGCTGGTCGTTAAAATGAACAAGTCCCACTAAGCGTTTCCGCCGCCATGAACATTAAAACGCTCAAGATTTTCGTCCTTCCCCTCCTGCTGGCCGTCACGCTCGGCGGCATTTACCTGATGCCGCGCAAGGGAGAGGTGCAGGATTCGTCCATCAGCATGGCCCTCCCCACCGGCATGAATCCGGACGGCTGGCACGGCACGCGCCGGCAGGAGTCTGAACAGGAGCGCGGCATCCTGGCTCCGGACACGGAATTCTCCAAGGCGGATTACGTGCAGGAAGTCCCCATCAGCCTGGACGCGCCGGAAACCGCTCCCGTGCTGTGCCGCGTCTCCATCGTCAAATCCGGCCATGACCTGAACAACTCCATCCACCGCCCGGAACGCTGCCTTCCGGCCCAGGGTCATTTCAACCTGACGGGAACCAAGGTGGAGGTGCCCGTGGAAGGCCACGGAATTATCAGGATGACCAAGCTGAAATCCCAGCAAAACATCACTCCGGACCAGCCGCAGCCCATCATTCTGGACAGCATGCACTATTACGTGTTCATTGGCCACCACCACATGACGGAGGACCACCTGGCCCGTACCCTGACGGATATGAAGGACAGGGTGCTGTACGGCGTGGACCAGCGCTGGTGCTACTTCCAGATTTCCACCGCGTACGGGGACAAGATCAAGGTGCCGGAGGAGGAAGCCCGGAAACAGACGGAGCGCCTCATCAGCCAGCTTCTTTCCCAACTGGTGAAGTGGGACGAACTGGACCGGTAGCGCTCCCCGCCCCGCGGCGGTCAGCCCGGAAGACGGCCTTCCAGCCATGCGGAGGCCGCCTGGAAAAGGCTGCACGTTTCTTCCGCGGGGGCTTCATACAGCATGGGAGCGGGCCTCCGGTGGGAATAAAGGCGGCCCTCCCGGTCGCGCCGGTAGCCGGAAAAAGCCAGGTTGGCGTCCGCCCCGGCGCAGTGCCCCCAGCGGCCGCCGATCCTGGGCACCACGTCCATGAAGCCGCCCCCGTCCCGCAAGTAGGCGTTCCCCCACCATTCCACGCAGGCCGGGCGCGCGTTTTTCTGACGGCGCGCCACGGCGTCTATGGTCAGGAGGCAGAGCGGAGCGGCCTGAACAGACTGGCGCCTGGCTACTTCCACCGCGCAGGAGCCGCCATAGCTGTGGCCCACCAGCACGACGGGCAGCCCGGGGCATTTCCGGCGGAGCTCTTCCAGCTCCGCCGCAATTTTTCCGCACCTGTCCAGGAACACGCCGCAGCCGCCCCCGTCCCAGTGGTAATAGGCCGTGGCATGCGCCACTCCCGGCAAAAAACCGGGAAACCTCTTTTCCACCCGGCTCAGGCAACCCGCCACCACGTCCCCGAAGCCGCCGATGAACACGGCCAGGTAACCGGGAGCGCTTCCGCGGGAAAGCAGGTTCAGTGTCCTTTGAAAATGCATGACGGAGCCCATGATGGAGAAATCACGTCAATATCCAAGTCCATAAGACGTTCTGGCTTGATAAAACCTGCAAACTGTCCAAATGTGATGGTATGCAAGTAATCATTCACCAATGGGCCTTCAACGGAAGCTTTGACCAGCTTGCCTCCCTGCCCCGCCAGGAACTCGTCAACGACTGGTTCGGCTACGACGTGGAGCCAAGCGCGGAGTTCGCCTTCGCCACGGACGGCGAATACCTCTGGTTCCTGGCCTCCCGCAGCAAGGAAGCCACCGTCCATCCGGACGCCCGGCCCGGCCAGTTCCTGCCGGAGCTGTGGCGGTACGACCTGGCGGAATGGTTCATGGCCGCCGGGGACGGCACCAATTACTGGGAATTCAACCTTGCGCCCAACGGCGCGTGGTGGGCCTGCGCCTTTTCCGACACCCGCCGGGCCAATGAAGCCATTCCCGCCCCGCTGGCCGTGGATACCAAGTGCATCCTGACGGACGAGGGCTGGTGCGCCATGGCCCGCATTCCGCTGAACGAACTGCGCGGCGTGGACGTACGCGACTGCAAGCTGGCCGCCACGTTCATCCTGGAGACTCCGGACCAGATTTTCCTGACCACGGCGGACGACCTTTCCGGCAACCCGGACTTCCACCGCCCGGACTGCTTCTGCACCCCCATTCTCAAGTAATCCATGTCTTTGGAAGAAGACATTTCCCGCATCCTGGGGCCTGAAAAGGTCTCCGGGGCTCCGGATGTGCTGGCCGCGCACGCCGGGGACAAATGGTACGCGTCCGTGCTGCCGGAGGCAGTCGTCTTCCCGGAAAGCACGGAGGACATCTCCCTGCTCCTGCGCTACGCCTCCTCCATGAACATTCCCGTCACGGCCCGCGGCGGCGGCGTGGGATACGTGGGGGGCTGCGTTCCCGTGCGCGGAGGCATCAGCCTTTCCCTGGAACGGATGAACCGCATTCTGGAAATCTCCCCGGAAGACGGCGTGGCCGTAGTGGAACCCGGCGTCATCACGGCGGACCTCCAGCGGGAAGCCCGCGCGCTGGGCTGGTTCTACCCACCGGACCCGGCATCCAGGAAGGAATGCAGCATCGGAGGCAACATCGCCACGAACGCAGGAGGCCCCAGGTGCCTGAAATACGGAGTCACCAAGGCCTACGTGCTGGGCCTGACCGTGGTGCTTGCCAGCGGGGAAGTGGTGGAATGCGGAGGGCGCACCCACAAGAACAAAACGGGCTTCGACCTCGGGGACCTTTTCATCGGTTCGGAAGGGATGCTGGGCATCGTCACCCGGGCCATTCTGCGGATCATCCCCCATCCGGAAGCCTTCGGCGCGCTCAGCGCCAGCTTTCCTCAGTTCCCGCTGGCCGCCGCCGCCGTGCAGCGCATCCTGAACAGCGGGCACCTTCCCTCCGCCCTGGAAATAACGGACAGCTTCACCCTCCGCGCCGCCCGGGCCTACCTGGGGGACAGCGCCCTGCCCTCCGGCAGCCGCGGCCACCTGATTGTGGAAGTGGACGGCAGGCAGGCCGCCGTGCGGGAAGAACTGGATTCCCTCTGCGCCCTGCTGGAAGAATGCGGCGCGACCGACATCCTGCGCGCGGACACGGAAGAGAAGGCGGAAGCCATTTGGCAGCTGCGGCGTGAATTTTCCTACAGCCTGAAAGCCACCGGCATGACCAAGCTGAATGAAGACATCGTCATCCCCAGGTCCCGCCTGGTGGACCTGGTGGAATTCTGCGAGGCCATGAACCGGGAAACGGGGCTGGACATCGCATGCTTCGGCCATTCCGGAGACGGCAACATTCACACCAACATCATGGTGGACGATTACGCGGACCCGGAGAAGAAAGCCCTGGCGGACGCCTGCGTGGACAGGCTGTTCCGCTGGGTGCTGGAACACGGGGGCACCATCACCGGGGAACACGGCATCGGCCTGGCGAAGGCCAAATGGTTCCGGGAAGCCGTGGGAGAAGGAGCCTTCCACCTGCACGAACTGGTCAAATCCGCCCTGGACCCCCGGAATTTGCTGAATCCGGGCAAAATGGGACTCCCGTAACGTAAAATAGACTTCCATGATGCCCCCGGACGGGGCATCATGGCAACCGCACTTCATGAACAGCCCGCACAAGTCCATCCTAGCTGCCCTTTACGACCATTTCCCGGTCGCAGATGCCGTCCTGGTGTTTATTCTGGACCATCCCCTGGCCTGGTTTACGCCCAAATGGCGCAGGAAAGGCCGCATGGCCCTGAAAGCGGTGCGCCGCTACGTCAATTACAACCGCGACCTTCTGCCGCCCGAGCGCCTGGCGGAGTTTGAAGAAAACCGCAACATGCTGAAAACGGCCCTCCGCCGGGGTGACAGGCAGCAGGTGGAAACCATCACCGCCAAACTGGAATCCACGCTGGAATCCATTCCCGGCGCGCTGCCCTCCGGACTGGCGGAAAACGTGGAGGTGCTGTTCGTGATTCTGGCCATTTTCCTGGGCCTGCGCTGTTATGTAGTCCAGCCCTTCCGCATCCCGACCGGCTCCATGCAGCCCTCCCTGAACGGCATCCGCGCCGTCCCCCAGGAGGGAGACCCCACCCTGATGAAGAAAATCGGGGACATGATCCTGTACGGCGGCTCCTATGTGCATGAAACGGCCTCCAAGGAAAAGAAAATCGTCCGCTTCGAGCCCGCTACCAAATACCTCCTGCTCACGGTAACCAACGTGATTTTCGACGACGGCTCCAAGCTGGAAATTCCGGCGGCGGAGGCGGAGACGCGCCGCTACTTCCTCAACCAGGAACCGCGCTTCGAGTCCGAACGGCACACGCCGTTCAGAAGCTACCTGCCGGGGGATACGATCGTGAACGCCCGCTTTGACGCCGGTGACCTGATCGTGGTGAACAAGATGGCCTACCACTTCCGCAAGCCGGAGCGCGGGGAAGTCTTCGTCTTTGACACGCGCGGCATTGAAGGCATCGCCAACAAGGGAAGCAGCACCGGGCAGGAAGGCGGAACGCACTACGTCAAACGCCTCTCCGGCGTACCGGGAGATTCCCTGTCCATCCGGGATTTCCAATTGATCGTGAACGGAAAACCGGCCACGGAATGGACTATTCAGCGGGTGGCCTCCGGCAAGCCCCCCTACCAGCCCTGCGGCTATGTGGCCCTTCCCGCCCCCCTCAGCCTGCTGGACGGCAGGGCCTACATCACGGAAGGGGGAACCGTGCACCTCTCCAATGATAAAAAACGCCCCTACCTGCGTGAGTACGTGGCCCTGGGCGACAATTCCACCCGTGAAAACTCCTTTGACTCCCGGTACTGGGGGCCCGTTCACCAATACAACATCGTAGGCCCCGCCAGCTTCTGCCTGTGGCCCTTCACTTCCCACTGGGGGCTTATCCCCTGATTCCCGGCCATTCCGCAGGCACGCTTTCCCCGTCAAGACATGACTCAAGCTCAGACTATTACAAGCAAGGCCAAGTCCAACCTGGCCTTCGCCCTCATTGACCTTCCTGAAGAAGAACGCCGCCACATGGCGGAATTTTACGCCTTCTGCCGTACGGTGGACGACATCGTGGACGAACCGGGAATGACGCCCCGAGAACGCCACGACGCCCTGAACCGCTGGATAGAAGTCATCAACGGCGGAGACGTTCTGGAGCTGACGGAGCTGGAAGAAGACATCATCGCCCTCATCCAGGACCTGGAGCTGGACACCACCCCCATGCTGCACCTGATTGAAGGCTGCCGTTCGGACATCTGCCAGCAACAGCCCCTGAACCGTGACGAACTGCTGGATTACACTTACTGCGTGGCCTGCTGCGTGGGCCTCACCTCCGCCCGCATCATGGGCGCCGGGGAAGCCGCCTACCCGTACGCCATCGCCCTGGGGCACGCGCTGCAAATGGTGAACATCATCCGTGACGTGGCGGAAGACTGCGGCAAATCCAACCGCATCTACCTGCCCAGAGAGGACATGGACCGCTTCGGCTACACCCTGGAAGACCTGCGCGGCAGAGTCTATTCCCCCCAGCTTCAGGAACTGCTGCAATATGAAGCGGACCTGGCGGAAAAGTTCTTCGCGGAGGCGGAGGAGGAATACAACCGCCTCAGCCCGGAGGATAGGGCGGCGCTCGTTCCCGCCCAGGCCATGGCGCTCATCTACCACACCATTCTGGACAAAATGAAGGCGGGCGGCTTCCGCATCTTCGACATCCGCTACCGCGTCAACACCTTCCACAAGCTCTGGCTTCTGTTCCGCACCAAGCTGGACATCGACCCCCAGTCCTACTACGACAAGTCCAAGGCGTACTATGACAAGCTGGTCGGCTTCCTTTCCCGCCCCGGCAGGAAGGATGAAAAGTAAGGGCCGCTCTCCCGGCGCGCAGGGCAGAAAACCACGGCCTTTCCTTCCGGCCCTGCGGGCATTATGCTTGTCCTGAAAGCCGTGTTCCTGTAGGAGTGCAGCATGCAAACTCCCGCAGCCACCCTGCTTCTTGTTCTCACAACACTAACCGGGCTGTGCGCGGCAGCGGACTACCCGGAACGGGCGCAGCGCACACAATCCGCCGGGAACCATACCTGGTACATAGACCCGGACCAGGGAAACGACGGCAACCCCGGAACTTCCCCCTCCACGGCCTGGAAGAGCATGTCCCCGGCCAACCGCCTCATCATGTCGCGCGGGGACACGCTCGTCATCCAGCCCGGAGAGCATGCGGCCTCTCTGGCGCTCATGGGGGAAGGCTCCAGACAGGCCCCGGTCACTATCCGGTTCATGCCCGGCAGGCACGTTTTCAAGCACGGCGCCCTGGTCACCGGAAAGCCGCAGATTTCCAACACCAATGACGCTCCCAACGAGGCCAAGGCTATGGCCATCCGCCTGGTGGAGGCCAAAAACGTACGACTGGAGGGCAAGCCGGGAGCCACCGACATCCTGCTGGAGGGAAAAGCCATTTTCGTCTGCATGGAGCACGCGGAAAACGTTTCCCTGAACGGCCTGGGCTTTGACTACGTGCACCCTACCATGGGGGAATTCCTGGTGACGGAAGTTGAAGGAAACACTATGAAGGCGACCATTCCGGACGGTACCCTGTATACGGTGAAGGACGGCTCCCTGACCTGGCGCGGCCCCGGCTGGGAATTCCGGATGGGAGGATATTCCAAGGTCTTCGATGCCGCCTCCGGCACCTTCCAGGGCCGCTTTGACCCGGGAAAAACAGTCATTAAAGAACTGTCCCCCGGAAAAATCAGCATCACGTTCAAGGAAGGCGCCCCGACCATGCGGGCGGGACAATCCTACCAGAACCGCAACACGCGGCGGGACTGCTGCGGATTTTTCCAGCACAGGAGCAGGAACATCGTCTGGAACAACTGCCATATCTACTACATGCACGGCATGGGCGTGGTTTCCCAGTTCAGCGAGAATATCATATTCAATAACTTGAAGATAGCGCCGCGCCCCGGCTCCCTGCGCACCAATTCCTCCTGGGCGGACAACCTGCATTTTTCCGGATGCAGGGGGAAAATCATCGTCAGGGACTGCGTGCTGGGAGCCTCCCATGACGACGCCATCAACGTGCACGGCACCCACCTGCGCATTGTGGACCAGCCGGCACCCAATAAAATCACCGTCCGGTTCATGCACCCCCAGACCTTCGGTTTTGACGCCTTCGCGGTGGGGGACCGGATTGACTACGTTTCCTGCAAGACGCTGGTTCCTTACGCCTCCAATACCGTTTCCGGCATCAAAAAGCTCAATGAGAAGGAAATAGAACTCACGCTGCGGCAGCCCAACCCCGGGAACATCCAGCCCAACGACGCCGTGGAGAACACCACCTGGACGCCCTCCGTCCACGTCAGCAACACGGTTTGCCGCCACATTCCCACCAGGGGCTTCCTGCTTACCACCAGGAAGCCGGTGCTGATTGAACGGTGCCGGTTTGAGAAGACGGGCATGCCTGCCATTCTGGTGGAGGATGACGCCTCCGGCTGGTATGAATCCGGTGTGGTCAAGGACATGGCCATCTCCCGCAACACCTTCATTCAATGCGGGGAGGCCGTCATCCAGATCGTTCCGCACGCCCCCCCAGCCGGAAGGAAACGTTCACGAGAACATCACCATCACCGGCAATACGTTTGACCTCAGGAACGGCACCGCCATCCGCACCCGCCATACCGGCAACGTAAAGGCGGAGAAAAACACCTTCACCAAAGACGGGAAAAACATTCCCGCGGAGAAGGCGGTGGATATCCGGTAGGGAGCCTCCCCTTTTACCGGTGCCGTGAAACATGCACCGTCACGGAGACGCTGTCCGTCCGCGGCAGGATGAACTTGCGCAGGGTGACGATCACGTGACGCGCGCCGAACTCCTTCAGGCAAACCTTTCCCATGTCCTCCGCCAGCGTTTCCACCAGCTTGCGGGGTCGCGCCATGGCTTCCGCCCTCAGGGCGCGGGCGATGGAATCATAACAGACGGTCCTGGAAAAATCGTCGTTCAGGCCAGAGAGGGCTTCATCCGGATAAAAAGTGATATCCGCCTTCAGGGTCTGCATGGAGGCGCGTTCCTCCTCCGGCACGCCGATGAAGGTATCCAGCTCCAGGCCGTTGATGTTGATGGAATCCTGCGTATCTGAAGGCAGGGCATAGCGGCGCATCAGCGTGCGCAGGACAAGCAGGTCCGGAACGATGATGTCCGGCCTGGCCTTGGAAAGCTGGGCAGCGTCATTATAGCCGGTCAGCACGGCGATGGACGTGATGCCCGCATGGTGGGCCGTCTCTATGTCATGCTGCATGTCCCCGATGAACGCGGTTTCATGGGCATGCAGCCCGTGCTGGGCCAGCAGGGTGTGGATATGGGCGTCCTTATGGCGGATGCCCGCGTGAATGGCTTCAAAATATTCCATCATGCCCAGCTCCCGGCACTGGATGTCGAACTCCTTGGCGTCCACGCTGGTGAGGATAAAGCAGCGCACGCCGCGCGCGCGGCAGAACTCCAGGAATTCCCGCGCGTTCGGCAGCACCTCCACCGGCGCGTTGGAAACGCGGAAGGCGTACCGGAAATGGTCTTCCAGTTCATTCAAATCCGCCTGGGGCAGCACGCGGGCATAATAGTCCGGATAGGGAAGCTGGAATTCCGCGCGGAATTCATCCCTGTCCATGCAGGGTTTTCCGTACTGGGAAAAAACGTAATTGGACGCGTCCAGCGTCAGGGCCAGGTCATCCACCAGGGTGCCGGACCAGTCGAAAATGAGATTCTTGAACATGGGAATGCGTATCGGGAAAAACTCAGTCCAGGGCGTACCGCATGGCGGCCAGCCCGAAGAAGGCGGCCGTCTCCACCCGGAGGACGATGGGGCCAAGCGTAACGGGAGAGAATCCGGCCTCCAGCGCCATGGCCGTCTCCTGGTCCGTAAAGTCGCCCTCCGGCCCCACCAGCAGGGCAGCACTCCGCACGGAGCGGGAGCGGGCTTCCTCCAGCACGTCCCTGACCGGGCGCACGCCGGGCACCAGGGAGGCGATCACGTTCAGCCCTTCCGGCGCTCCGCGGCGCAGCCATTCCGCAAAGGGAACGGGAGCCGCAACCTCGGGAAGCGTGTTCTGGCCGCACTGCTTGCAGGCCTCCAGGGCGATGCGCTGCCACTTCTGCCTCTTGGCCTCCGCCTCCCGCGCGTTCAGGCGCACGATCGTGCGGTCCGTCAGGAGCGGAACGATGGCGGAAACGCCCAGTTCCACGGATTTCTGAATGATGAGGTCCATGTTGGCTCCTTTGGGGACCGCCTGGCACAGCGTCAGATGGGCCAATTCTGGAGCGGGAGGACATTCCTCCCCCGGAGCCAGCAGCACCCCGGAACTGCGCGGAGGTTCCGCCACCACGGCATGGGCGGCGCGGCCGCAACCGTCAAAGACGACGCAGGAATCACCCTGTTTCAGGCGCAGAACCTTGGCGGCATGGTGCGCCTCATCCCCGCGCAGCTCCCAGGAGGGAGCGGCCCATTCCGAAGCCGGGAGGTAAAAGCGAGCCATGCGTGAAAGGGAAAAACGGACCTTACTTGTTCTTCAGGTAGCGCGCCGCCTTGTCGGCAAACGCCACGCAGGCCGGCTGGTTGCGCTTCTCATCCACCGTGGAGGCAAAGGCGTTCAGCTTGTCCATCTGGTCTTTGGTGAGCTGGGTGGGGATTTCCACCTCCACTTCCACCAGCATGTCCCCTACGTCCGAACTGCGGAGGGCTTTCATGCCCTTGCCGCGCAGGCGGAAGATCATGCCGTTCTGCGTGCCTTCCGGCAGCTTGATGGTGGCCGCGCCTTCCAGCGTGGGAACCTTCAGCCTGCCGCCGGAGACGGCCAGGGAAAGCGGAACCGGAACCGTGCAGCTCAGGTCGTTGCCTTCCCTCTGGAAAATATCGTGAGGTTTTACGTCAATAAACACGTGCAGGTCCCCGGTGGGGCCGCCGTGCACCCCGGCATCCCCTTCCCCGGCGATGCGGAGCTGGCTGCCCGTGGCCACGCCTGCGGGAATGCGGATGGTGATGTGGGAATCTTCCCTCACGCGCCCTTCCCCGCGGCAGGCGGGGCACGGGTCCGAGATGATTTCCCCGGTGCCGTGGCAGGTGGGGCAGGTGGACTGCTGGACGAAAAAGCCGCTCTGCTGGGTGATGATGCCGCGCCCCTGGCAGGTGGGACACGTCTTGAACGCTTCCTTTCCATCCCGGGCTCCGGTGCCGTGGCAGGCCTTGCAGGTCACCAGGCGCTCAATCTCCAGCTTCTTGGTGCAGCCCTTCGCGGCTTCTTCCAGCGTAATGTCCAGGTCATAGCGCAGATCGGAACCGGGCCTCTTGGAGGATCTCTTCTGGCCGCCGTGGCCACCGCCGCCGAACATGTCCGCAAAACCGCCCATTCCGGAAAACATCTGGGCAAAAATATCCATCGGGTCCTGGAACCCGCCTCCGCCATAGCCGCCGCCCGCGGCGGGACCGCCCTGTTCAAAGGCGGCATGGCCGAAGCGGTCGTAAGCGGCCTTTTTGTCCGCATCGGAAAGCACCTCATAGGCCTCTCCCAGCTCCTTGAACTTCTCTTCCGCGGAAGGATCGTCCGGATTGCGGTCCGGGTGGTACTTCAAGGCCAGCTTGCGGTAGGCCTTCTTGATCTCATCATCAGTGGCGTCCTTGGAAACGCCCAGGATCTCGTAATAATCTTTCTTAGCCATGTGGCGTGAATGTTAAAAAAACGGTCAAACTTGCGGTTCGGGTTCCGGAGTCTCGGCCACCACGACGTTTGCCGGGCGCAGAAGCCTGTCCTTCAGCTTGTATCCCTTGCGGATGACGCGGAGCACGGTGCCTTCAGGCTGGTCAGAGGGTTCGCGCTGGAGGGCTTCCTCCGTGGCGTGGTCAAACATGCTGCCCACTACCGGTTCAATGGCGCTCACGCCATTGCTGGAAAGGAATTCGTCCAACTGCTTCTTCACCATGCTCATGCCGATGTAAATCATGGAGGCGGTGTCCGCGCTGGCCGCCGCCATGCCCATTTCAAAATTGTCAATCACCGGCAGCAATTCTTCCAGCAGGCGCTGGTTGGCAAACTTGGCGCATTCTTCCTTTTCCTTCACCATGCGCTTGCGGTAATTGTCGTATTCCGCGGCGGTGCGCATGGCGGTATCCCTCCATTTAAGCAATTCCTCTTCCAGGGAAGCTTCCGCTCCTTTTTCCTCTGCGGGGGCGTCCTGGGCCTGTTCCAGAACTTCCTGCTCTTCCGCTTCCGCGTTCTTCTCTTTCTCTTCGTTGCTCATGCGGACAATGTAGATACTTTTACCGAATGCGTCAACGGCCTGCTAAGACATGGATGACGTTTGATGCGTGATGACCGGAACATGATGCAACTCATCTATGCAGAAAAGGGAATGGCGGCTTTCCGGCCAGCCTCCCTAAGCTTCCGGAACGCCTGCCTCAGGCAGCAGCCGGGCAAGCTTTTCCGCGCAGCCGTCCGGCAGCTCCACCACTTTCAGCCGGGCTGACTCTCCGCGCAGCAGGCTGACGGCGGACCGGGGAACGTCCAGCCAGGCGGACAGGAACAGGATGACGGCCCTGTTCGCCTTCCCCTCCACGGGAGGCGCGGCAATGCGCAGCTTCAGCACGCGTCCGGCACGGGGATCGTCCTCCCAGCCCGCGGCTTCGCTCTTCTTCGCGTTGGGAATGACTTTCAGGGCCAGCTTCATGCCTTGCGCCTTTCCGTCCCGGATTTCCCGCTTTGCCTCGCCACCAGGTCCGCGTACCTGATGAGGCCGCCCCCGAACAGGTCCAGGGCGCTCCCCGCCGTGGCGTCCATCGCGCCGCCGCTCAGGGCGTCTATCTCGTCAAAATCCTGAATACGGCTGATTCCGCCGGCATAGGTCATGGGCAGGCGGCGCCAGCTTCCCAGCATCTCCACCAGTTCCCGGTCAATGCCCGTGCAGAGGCCTTCCACGTCCGCCGCATGGATAAGGAACTCCGCGCAGTGCTCCGCCAGCATGTCCAGCGTCTCCGCCGTCACCCGGAGCTCCGTCAAGGTCTGCCACCGGTTCATGGCCACGGCCCAGCCGCCCGGAACCCTGCGGCAGCTCAAATCCAGCACCAGGCGTTCCGCGCCCACGGCGGAAACAAGGTCCTTGAGCTTCCCCTCCAGAAATTTCCCCTCCGCATCAAACAGGCAGGAGGTGACGATCACATGGCTGGCTCCGGCTGAAATCCATTCCTCCGCGTTTCCCGGCGTTATGCCGCCGCCTACCTGGAGGCCGCCCGGCCACGCCGCCAGGGCTTCCCGCGCCGCAAGGTCGTTGCCGGGTCCCAGCTTGATCACGTGGCCGCCGTGCAGGCTGTCCCTGCGGTACAAATCCGCATACCATGCCGCGCCGCGGTCGGAGACGAAATTGGTGCGCAGGGAAGCTCCGTCCTGCGTCAGGGAACCGCCCACGATCTGCTTCACGCGCCCGTCATGTAAATCAATGCATGGTCTGAATCTCGTCACGCGGCCACTTTGCCCGCCCCGTCCCCGCAGGTCAAGAAGGGATTACCCTCCGGCGCCGTCCGGAAAACGGGCGCGGAAAATTACACAAAACAGTCCCGGGCCTCCGCTTTACCGGATAACCGCCCCTGAACATCGTTCAAGAAGCCGATGAAAAACAACCTCGTCAAAAACAACCTCCTTTCCTACTGCGCCGGGAGCGCCCTGTTTGCCCTCCTGGCCTTCCCACCTTCCGTTGCGGAAGCCGGAATCCATCTGCACGGTGAAATGCGCATGGCCCCGGAAGGACAAGTCAGCCTCCTGTATGACTCCTCCGGATTCCCTATCTGGGGCTATTCCGCATGCGGCCGGCCCATTTACGCCTATTCCCCCGCAGGCATGCCCATCTACGTCATCAGGGGCATCTACCGCGGCTGCTACGTTCCCGCCTGGAATCCCAGGCCGCATTATCACGGCCCCTTCTGGCCTGCGGGCGTCTGCCGCGGGCGCCATGCCGCGCATCCGCGGTGCGGAATGCCAGGGCCGCCGCGGCCCCACTGCCGGCCCTGCCGCCCCAGGCCTCCCTACGGCGGGCCGCCGTCCCATTTCCACCGCCGGTAAACAACACGCGCCGCGGAAATACGGAACGGAAAAAGGCCACTCATGGAATAACGCGCCTTCCGGCACATCCTTTCCTTTATTCAGGGAAGGAAAGGCCGTACCACCCTTCCCCGAGCAGCTTCACCAGGGTGAAGGAATATTCCCCCTTGCGGTTGGGCTCCTTGCTGCGGGAAAGCAGGACGCGCACGCGGAGCATGTCAAGCTCGTCATTAGCGTTCAGCACCCGGTATGGGGAATGCTCCATTTCCTCATTGATTTTAAACAGCATAAACAGTCGCTTGCCCGTTTCCGATTTTCTGGGAACATAAACCATGGGCCGCGCAATGCTGCGCTCCTCCGACCCGTTCATTCCGGGAGCGATCAGCTTGAACGCGTAGTTGTCCTTATTCTCCGACATGCGGTCCCGGATCATCCACACGCGGAATTCCGCGATGTCCTCCCCTTTTCCACGGACAAAATCCTCCCAGTTCACCGGCTGGTAGCGGGCGAACTGCTGCCAGTCCAGCTTCCAGGCGCCATCCTGTCCATCCTTGAAAAAGCAGAATTCCATGTCGGGCGTCTTTTCAAAGCCTATCAGCAGCTGGGCGCAGGGATGCCCCTCCACCTCAAGCACGGCGAAACTTTTAGGCCCCACGGGCTTGCTGGCAATCACCTCAGGCGGAGATACGGCGTAATGCCTGACCATCAAAGGAAGCGATTGCAGGGAATTCCACACGAAGGAGGATTTCTGGACCACGTCCGGAGCGCTCAAATATTTCTGCGCCTCCACCAGGCAATTGCGCAGCAGGTCCTGCCGCTCCATCGGGGGGATGTGGCAGGGAGGCCAGAAACTGTAGTCCACCTTGTCCTTCAGCGTGGCCTGCAATTCCCCGGACAGCATCTCCGGCGTGGCGCAAATCCGAGCGGCGGCCCCTGAATCCCGGGATGCCTGGCGCTTCTGGAGCCAGAAAAAAAGGCCGCCGAAAAACAGCCCCAGCGCCATCATGAAGAAGATGACGGACAGAATGCGCCCCAGCGCGCCGCCCGCTTTTCCGCCGCTCCTGCGCGCGGCAGGGGAAAGGGGCGGTTTATTGTCAGATAAATCACTCATTTTAAACAGGAAATACCCACAGAAAACAACTGCGGAAGGATGGTCAAACACTACCGGAACGCCAAGGGTAACGCAACGATAAAAAACAGACACATTTTTTTATCCCTTCCGGAGAAAATTGTTTCACATCCACAAGCGGGTGATGTACATTAAACCGGACGAGTTTCAAGAACTCCCACCTTACCTTTCACCCCTCCCTCTTTTTAACGCCATGTTTGGATCATTCACCACCGTTCCCGCCCCCAAGGGCAACAAGAATCCTGAATCCACCCCCAGCTGGATGGACGTAGCCAAGAGCCAGGACACCCCCGAACCGGTTGCGGAAGCCATACCCTCCCCCGCTTCCTACGCCCCCACTACGCGCGTCCAGCAACTGACCCGCAACGTGCTGAACTCCGACGTGGAGGTTGTCGGCTCCCTGCGTTTTTCCGACGACCTGCTGATTGACGGCACCGTTGAAGGCGACATTTCTTCCGAAGGGGTGCTCTCCGTAGGCCAGAATGCCGTCATCCGCGCGGAAATCAACACCAAGTCCGTCATCATCCACGGCAAGGTCATCGGCAATGTAACGGTTACGGACCGCGTGGAACTGAAAAGCACCGCGGAACTCGTAGGCGACATCCAGGCCGCCTCCCTGGCTATTGAAGGCGGCGCGATCTTCATCGGCCATTCCACCGTAGGCGCCCCCACGGTAGGCACCGCCGGAGCCTCCGCCGCGAAGAAAGCGGCCCCCGTTCATACCTTCACTCCGGAACCGGAAGCCCCCGCCCCGACCAGCCAGAGCACGCTGGACATTGACGCGGAATAAGAAAAACCTTCCACCAGCCATTTTCAGGGGCGTCAAAGGAACGGATCGTTCTTTTGCCGCCCTCTTTGTTCCATGAGTCCCTCCTTCCATCCCATTCCACGAACCAGCAGCGCGCCTTCCGGGAAAATCAGGCGTCCCGCTCCGGCCCCGCCCTGGACGCTCCCGGCAGCCACGGAAAGCAGGCCTGCGCCCACCCGGGAGGTAGAATGCTTTTCCTGCCGCAAAAACACTTCCGTTCCCGTCACGGCCGTTTCCGCCAGATGCGGGCACTGCTCCGCCTACATCAAGCTGGACGACGTCATCCTGCACAGCAGGACGCACAGAACGAAGGTGCAGACCTGCGGAAGCGTCACCGTGCAGGCCAATGCAGACCTGAAGGGACTGAACATCGAATGCCGGGACCTGGTCTTATACGGCAGGGCGTCCGGCGATTTTCTGTGCCGAGGCGTCTGCAAGATCAAAACGGACCAGCACATCTCCGGCTCCATCTCCGCCCGCAGGCTGGTGGTGGAAAAAAAGACGACGGTGCTGGTCACAGGAGTCATCCAGGTGGAAAACATCTGGATACAGGGTTCCCTGGAAGGAACGCTCACGGCGGATGAAACCGTTACCATCCACCGGCACGCCAAATTCCTGGGGGACATCACGGCGCGCCGCCTCATCATTGAGGAAGGGGGGGCGCACCAGGGCTCCTTTACCCGGCTTACGTGACATGAACCTTCCCATCTCCATCCGCGGCGCACGCCAGCACAACCTCCGGAACCTGGACCTGGACCTTCCGTCCAACAAGCTGATCGTGTTCAGCGGCCCTTCCGGCTCCGGAAAATCCTCCCTGGCGTTCGACACGCTTTTCTCCGAATCCCGCAGGCGTTTCCTGGATTGTCTTTCGGCACGGGCCAGGCAGGGCATGGAACAGCCGGAAAAGCCGGAGGTGGACAGCATCACCGGACTGCCCCCGGCCCTGTGCCTGGAACAATCCGCCAGGCAGCAGAGTTCCCGCACCCTGCTGGGGAGCATCACGGAAATTCTGGACTACCTGCGCATCCTGTATGCGGCTGCCGGCACTCCCCATGACCCGGAAACGGGCAAGGAACTGGTGCGCAAAAGCCCGGACCAGATTACGGAGGAACTCGTCTCCCTGCCGGAACAGACGCGCCTGGTCCTGGCCGCTCCGGCGGAAGCCCTGCTGGCCCAGGATCCTGCGGCGACTCTGGGCGACTTCCAGCGCCAGGGCTTTCTGCGGGTCTATTGGAACGGGGAAATGCAGGATATTGAGGAAATAGGCTCCCCGGCTCCTCCCCCGCCGGATGCCGCCCTGGTCATCGACCGCATCATCGTCCGCGGGGAAAACACGGCCTCCCGCCTGGCGGACTCCCTCCAAACGGCCCTCCGGATCAATCCGGACGAGGTGCGGGCCATCATCACCAGGCCGGGGGAAGAAACTACCGTCCAGGCCTTCCATACCCGCTACCGCAACCCGGAAACGGGCTTCCTGCTTCCCCAGCTTACGCCCCGCCATTTCTCCTTCAACTCTCCACTGGGCGCGTGCCCTTCCTGCCAGGGCTCCGGCCTGAATGAGCGGGAAAAAGGCCCATGCTCCGCCTGCGGCGGCCTGCGGCTCTCCCCCCTGGCGCTGGCCGTCACCATGCACACGCCGGACCGCGCCTATAACCTGGCGGAACTGACGGCTCTACCGCTGGAAGACATGGCCGGAGAGCTGGAACGGCTGAAGACGCCCGCCTCCCTGGCGGCGGCGCTGGACCCGCTCATGAAGGAGATCAACAAGCGCGTGCGCTTCCTGAACGAACTGGGCCTCTCCTACCTCTCCCTGGACCGGCAGGCAAACACTCTTTCCGGCGGGGAACTGCAAAGGGCGCGCCTGGCCTCCCAGCTGGGCGGCGGTCTTTCCGGGGTCCTTTACATCCTGGACGAACCTACTGCCGGACTTCACCCCGCCGATACGGACCGCCTGCTCCGCGCGCTCCGGACGCTCCGGGACCAGGGCAACACGGTCCTGGTAGTGGAGCACGACGAACAAATTCTGAACGCGGCGGATCATCTGGTGGACATGGGCCCCGGCTCCGGCACCCACGGCGGCCGTATTCTGGCGCAAGGCCCCCTTCCGGAAATTCTGGAAAACGCCAAGAGCCCTACCGGAGCATGGCTCTCCGGCAAACGGAGCATGCCCGCCTCCGGACACAGGACGGTTCCCACCGGGCATCTGGTCCTGGCCGGGGCGGACAAGCACAACCTCAACAACGTCACCCTGAACATCCCGGTAGGCACGCTGACCTGCATCTCCGGGCCCTCCGGTTCCGGAAAGTCCACCCTTGTCCGGGACTGCCTCATCCCCGCGGTCAGGCAGGACATCCCCGGGAAAAAGGGCGTTCCGCGCCGCGTTCAGGGCTCGGAACACTTCAACCGCCTCGTCGTCATCGACCAGTCGCCCATCGGCAGGACGCCGCGCTCCACGCCGGCCACAGCCACCGGACTGCTCCAGGTTCTGCGCCCCCTTTACGCCCAGCTCCCTCTTTCCAAGCAAAGGGGATACACGGCGGCGCGCTTTTCCCCCAACATCCGCGGGGGGCGCTGCGAACGGTGCCTGGGCACGGGCATGATTGAAGTGGACATGAACTTTCTGGGCAACGTCACGATGCCCTGCGACGCCTGCCAGGGCCAGTGCTACAACCGGGAAACGCTGGAAGTCACCTGGAAGGGAAAATCCATCGCCCAGGCGCTGGCGCTGACGGTGGATGAAGCGGCGGAATTCTTCTCCTCCCTGCCCCGGGCCACCGCCATCCTGAAAAGCATGCAGGACGTGGGCCTGGGATACCTCAGCCTCAACCGCCGGGCGGACACCCTCTCCGGCGGGGAATCCCAGCGCATTAAAATAGCCGCGGAGCTGGCCAAGGCCCCGGCCTGGAAACTGGCGGAGGACGGCAAGCGCGCCCTCTTCATTCTGGACGAACCTACCAGCGGCCTCCACTTCAATGAAGTGGCCCTTCTTCTGACGGCTCTTTTCCGTCTGAGGGACGCCGGGCACACCATCCTCTGCGTGGAACACCACAAGGACCTGCTGAACGCCGCGGACTACCTGGTGGATATGGGCCCCGGAGCCGGAAGACATGGCGGAAACATCGTGGCGGAAGGAACGCCCGCCGCCGTAGCAGCCATGCCGGAAGCGCCCACGGCGCCGTGGCTTCTCGCCCGTTAAGGAAGAATAATTATTATTATCTTGACGTTTTTCAGGCTTTTATCTAGCAATATGGGAATTCCTCTCTGCTTTTCCGATGAATCCCCGTTCCTTTTCCCTAGCGCTGCTGGCGCTGTTTCTTCTTCCTGAAACACTCCATGCCACGCCCGTATTCCTTGAAAACGTCTCCGAATCCGGCGGATGGTATGACTGCAACAAGAAAACCAAATGGAAGTGGGGCAGCGGTTCCATGACAGACCGTCCTTCCGGCTACTACAGCCCGGACAATCCCGTAGACAGCCAGCTCTGCTGGGCAGCGGCGGCCTCCAACGTTCTTCAATGGTGGCAGAATACCAGAAGCGACCTCTCACCTACGACCCCCAACGGAAAATCCTCCACTTACGGCAACATGCCGGAAGCCTGCCAGCTGCGCATTTACCAGACCCTGGCGACGAGCTGGACTGACAAGGGAGGGTCCGTGGAACAGGCTTACAACTGGTGGTTCAACGGAGGAATGCTTCCCTCCGCCTTTTATGGGACCGACTCCACGATCAGGGACAACCCCTCCTCCGAAGGAGGCTACTGGAAAGAGCTGAACCTGACCGTGACCTACGACAAGTGGGGAACGCCGGACAACACCCCGCTATTCAATTCCTACACTTTCTGGGAGGGCGATACCAGGGACGGAATCTACAGCGTTTTGAAAAACAGCATCAACAACAACTGGGGAACCACGCTCAGCATCGGCCAGTACGGAACCGGCCACGCCATCACCATGTGGGGCTATGATATGGACGCGGACGGGAACCTGATTATCTACCTGACGGATTCCGATGACTATGCATTGGGAATGTTCCGGCAGAAAGTCATCGTGGACGATGAGAAACACATCTATCTGACCAGCGTGGACGGTGAAAACAGCGTGTACGGCTATAATTACGGTGAAGCAGGCCTGACCGGCACCCGGCTGGGCGAACTTCAAAGCTTCACCGCCCCGCTGGGAGACCTCAGGATTCCGGAACCCGGCACTGGAATTCTCTCCCTCTGCGGCGTATTCCTTACCGTGTCCCGACGCAGGCGCATCCTGCGGTAAGGCCTTCCGAACTCCCTTCTCTCTCAAAAACGGGTCTTGATTCTTGCCGGGGAAATGTGCAGAATCGGGAAACGCATAAGTTCAGAAGAGCATGAATTGTTCCAATGTTCTCCAGTGCGGTTACCTGTGAAATGAATGACGCTTCCAACAACCACGGCGAGCTGGAAAGCACCGTCTCGACCTATTCCGTCGACATAGAAACCCTTCAGCAGATAGCCCTGAAAGGAGACGCCCAGGCACTGTTCCAACTGGCGATCAGTTATGAACAGGGGCGCGGGGTAGCGGAAAACCAGCAGGAAGCCTTCTACTGCTACCAGCAGGCGGCGGAACTGGGCCACGTGACAGCCCAGCTCAACCTTGGCTGGGCCTACTCCAACGGCATAGGCGCCCCGCAGGACAATGACAAAGCCTTTTACTGGTACCGGAAAGCCGCCGAGCAAGGCCATCCCACCGCGCAATTCGACCTCGGATTCTGCTATATCAACGGGCTGGGCGTGGAAAAAGACGAAAACCAGGCCATCACCTGGTACAAAAAAGCGGCGGAACAGGGTCACGCGGTAGCCCAGCTCAACCTCGGCTGGATTTACGCCAACAGCGCCAGCCAGAAAAACTGGGAACAGGCCGTGTACTGGTACAAGCAGGCCGCGGAACAGGGGGATCCCCGTGCCCAGTACAACCTGGCCTGGTGCTACGGCAATGGAAGCGGCACTCCCCGGAATCCGCAAAAAGCCGCCTACTGGTATGAGGAGGCCGCCATGCAGAACCACGCTACGGCCCAGTATAACCTGGGCTGGTGTTATGAAAACGGTTTCGGCGTGCAGCCGAATATCGACAAGGCGCTGGTATGGTACCACAAATCAGCCCTCCAGGGCCAGATCACGGCCCAATACACGCTGGGCTGGTGCTACGGCAACGGCCGGGGCATGGAAGTGGACATGGCCAAAGCCGTCCACTGGTACACCAAGGCCGCCGAACAGGGCCATACAACGGCCCAGCTCAACCTGGGGTGGTGCCACCTGAACGGCAAGGGAACGCCCGTCAACCGGGAGGAAGCCTTGAAATGGTATCTCAAGGCGGCGGAACAGGGCAATGCCACAGCCATGTTCAATGTGGGCAACTGCTACGCCCACGGCTACGGCATTCCGCAGGATGACGAACAGGCGGCGGAATGGTACCAGAAAGCCGTCAGGCACGGCAACAAAAAGGCCGCCAGCGCCCTGCGCCACCTGGCCTCCAAGCAGGAAAAAGAGAAAAAACCGGATGCGGAGGCCTGAAAAAACGCTTCTTCTTTTTACAAGAATCGGAGAATCCCTTTTCGCAGCGCAGCAGCCATCAAAAAACGCAGGAAAAAAACATATCCCCACGGCTTAAAGAAAAAACGTCCGCCTGGGATTGAAGGCCCCGGCCTTCATCAAGAAGCCGCCGCATTCCATCACCGCCGCCCCTTCCTCCCACCGCCCGCCGGGCCTTTCCGGGACAACCTTTCCACCGCCTCCGGCAGCCGTGTTGCGCCATCGCCGCCCAGCACGACGTCAATATCCTCAAGAGCGCGAATCAGATCGATCACTTCCCGCCGGGGCAAGGCCCCACCCGCAGACATGCAGAAATGGGTGCGGCACGCCAGCGGCCTTCCCTGGTAAATCATGCACTTCCCCTGCCCGTTCAGAAATGGGCAGCTTCCGTCCGGCGGCAGCTCCACGCGCGTGCGTCCGGCGGCGCGCCACGCCTTCCAGGCCATCCACGCCTCCCCCAGCGTCACATGCGGCGTCTCTCCTGTCAGCCGGAACCGGCAGCAATCCGCCACGCCCGTGCAGGAACGCTGCGCCCGGGAAGCGCGGAGAGCGCCTTCATCCAGAAGGCGCCGCACTTCCATCAGCATTTCAGCGGAGGGAACAGCTCCCCCCGCTCTTCCATGACGGCACTTTCCCGGCGCCATGACTGCGGCGGTTAATGCGTCAGGCCATCGGCCTTCGCCTGGTTCCAATACGCGTACTCGGAACGGTTGAAGTCCACATATTCCGGAGACAAATCCGTGGTGTACACCGTATGGGAAAACTCGCCCCGGTTCAAATTGATATCCACCTGGAATGCGGGAACCTGCACGGCCTGCCGCAAATCGTCCGACGGAGTATCCGCCTGCATGCCGCCGCGGCAGGCGGCCAATCCGGCGATGTCGATGTCGATCTTCTCTTCATCCACCTTCGCGCCGCAATAGCCCACGGCATGGATAATGCGCCCCCAGTTGGGATCGTTCCCGTTCCAGGAACTCTTCACCAGGGATGACTTGGCGACGGCTTCCGCCGCCTTCTTCGCTTCATCCTCCGTACGGCCTCCAGTCACATGCACGGTCACAAACTTGGTCACGCGTTCGCCGTCCTGCACGATATGCTTGGCCAGCTCCAGCATCACATGGGCCAGAGCCTGCTGGAACGCGTAAATATCTTCCGGGGATTCCAGCTTCACGCCGGAAGCGCCGTTCGCCATCACCAGCACCGTGTCGTTCGTGCTCATGTCGCCGTCGATGGTGATGCAATTGAAGGAACTTTTCACGCCGGACTGCACGCACAGCTCCAGCACGTCGCGGGAAATGCCCGCGTCCGTCGTAATAAAGCACAGCATGGTAGCCATGCAGGGATTGATCATGCCCGCGCCCTTGCAGCATGCGCCGATGCGCACGGGCCTGCCCTGCACCATGAACTCAATGGCAATGATCTTCTCCTTCGTATCGCTGGTCATCACGGCCTGGGCCACCTCGTGCCCCTTGTCGCGGGAAAGGCCTTCCGCCAATTCCGGGAACTTCGGGTAAATGCGCATCATGGGCATCGGCAGGCCGATCACGCCGGTGGAGCACACGGCCACTTCCGCAGGCTTCAGCCCCAGAAGTTCCGCAACGCTCCTGCACTCGCCCCTGGCGTCTTCCACGCCCTGGGCTCCGGTACACGCGTTCGCATTCCCGCTGTTCGCCACGATGGCGCGGATATTCCCCTTCCGGAGGTGCTCCCGGCTCACCTTCACGCAGGCGGCCTGCACTCGGTTGGTCGTGAACGTGCCTGCGGAAACGCAGGGTTCCGTGGAATAAATCAGGGCCAGGTCCAGGCGCGTGGCCGCAGGCTTCTTGATGCCGCAGCTTACGGCGCTCCCCACAAAGCCCTGGGGCGCGCAAACGCCCCCGTCAACCGGAATATAGGATGAATCATTCATCGTCTTGAAGTGCCTTCCAGCGTATCAAAAAACTACAGGACCCACAAGCCTTCCGTTTCATCGAACCCGCACATGATATTGAAGGACTGGACGGCCTGGCCGCCCGCGCCTTTCACCACATTATCCTCCGCGCTCATCAGAATCACGCGGTTCGTCCGGGGATCATGGGCCCAGCCGATGTCCACGCAATTCGTCCGCGTCACATTCTTGGTATCCGCAGGCTGGTTGCGACCCAGAAGGCGCACGAACGGAGCCGCCGCATAAGCTTCTTCCAACAGGCGGCCGACAGACTCGGGATCCGCTCCCTTCTTCACCCTGGCCGTAATGGTGGAGCAAATGCCCGTATTCACCGGAATCAGGTGCGGGGTGAAGGACATCACCACCGTTTCCCCGGCGGCGAGGGAAAGCTCCTGCTCAATCTCGCTCAAATGGCGGTGCTTCGGCACGCCGTAGGCATGGAAACTCTCATTGCACTCGCAGAACAGCAGGGGAATGGACGCCTTGCGCCCTGCGCCGCTCACGCCGCTGCCGGAGCAGACCACGACGTCCTCCGGCTCCAGAATGCCGGCCTTGAACAGGGGAATCAGGGGAAGAAGGATGCTGGTGGGATAGCAGCCGGGGGAAGCTACGATGCGCGCCCGGGCAATCTCCTCCCTGCGCCACTCCGGCAGGCCGTACACGGCCTCCTGCATCAGGGCCGTATCCGGATGGGCGTTGCCGTAATACTCCTCGTACACTTCCGGGCTGTCCAGGCGGAAATCCGCGCTCAGGTCAATCACGCGCACGCCGCGGTCCACCAGGCCGCGGGCATAGGAAGCGGCCACGCCATGCGGCAGCGCCAGGAAAGCCACCTCCGCGCCCGTGGCGGCAATCGCGTCCACATCGGAATCCGTAAACTTCAGGTCGGAACCCGGAACCTGCCGGAAACGGGGAAACACCTCCCACAACGGCTGTCCGGCATACTGGCGGGAGGTAGCGCACACCAGCTTCACTCCGCGGTGATTCAACAGGATGCGCAACAACTCCTGTCCGGTGTAGCCACTGGCCCCGACGACTGCAACTTGAACTTGCTTCATGACAAAAAAGGTATGCTATGAAAAAAGACTCTTGCCAACACTAAAGTTTTCCTATATACACCTCGCCGTCGCAAGACACGGCCCCGGTCGGTCCGATTTTATCGGGTTGTAGCGCAGTCTGGTAGCGCACCTGCATGGGGTGCAGGGGGTCGCAGGTTCGAATCCTGTCAACCCGACCACTTTTAACCGCTGTAAGTTGAAAAGCTTACGGCGGTTTTTGTTTCGCCTCATTTTTAGAACAGCCACACGTCAGGCCACACGTCAATGTGGAAAAATGTTGTGTTGGGGCCGCAGGAATGGCAAGAGATGGACATGCGCCAGTATTTCGAACCCACCGATTACGCTCACTTGTACCGGGAAAAGAATTCCGGCATTTACTATGCTCGTGTGGATTCCAGGCAAGGCGGTCGAAAAACGATAAGACGTTCGCTTAAAACAAAGGAACTGAATGAGGCTATTGCCAAAATGGCGGCCTTTTTGCAGGAGATGGGGGCGAATACCCCGGCCATCGGAAATATCTCCTGGTATGTGGCAGTAGATACCTACATTGCTCACCAGAAGATGCGGCCCAATCTTAAGCCCAGGGCTCTTGAATCCTCCCTGCTTTTTGCGGAGCACGCCCGTAAGCTGGTTGAGCAAGACATGGCAGCGGAAGCCATCACATCCAATATGTGCCGGTTATGGTGGGCCAAAAAAGCACAGAGTTGTTCGCCAAGAACGGCCAATGGGGCTCTTGGTGCAGTACGGAAAATATTTGCCATGCTCACGGACTCCGGGTACGCAATCTCAGACCCTACCGCCAAACTGGAAAGATTGAGTCTGAAACCGACTGAATTCTTCATCCCGGGAAAAGAAGAATTTGTCCGGATTGTGGAAGAAATCAGGCGTGCTCCGGTACTGCGAAAGTACCGGGAAAAGGGGCTTGATTCCCCAGCGGCAGACATGGTGGCATTTTTGGCCTACTCTGGTCTCCGGATTGAAGAAGCCCGGCGCCTGGTATGGGGTGATATTGGGACAGACTCCATATCTGTCCCGGCGATTAAACATGCAGTCAAAAGACGGATATTGTATATCAATCCAGCGTTGCGGGAGGTGATTGAGAGGATGAAAAAAACAAAGAATAACTTGGCCGCGACATCCCCTGTTTTCGTTATTGAGAACCCAAGGAAAGCTCTTACGAATGCCTGCATCCGCCTGGGGCTGCCTCACGTTCGTATTCACGATTTGCGCCATTTCTTCGCGACAACGTGCATTGAACAAGGGGTGGATATTCCGACGGTTGCCAAGTGGCTAGGACACCAGGACGGAGGTGCCCTTGCCATGCGGGTATACGGCCATCTCCGGGATGCTCATAGCAAAGAACAAGCTTCAAAACTCAAGTTCTGACAGTCATTTCTGAATTACTTGATTTAGAGCGGTATTTATTTTGATGCCGGTGTGCCATGGTTGGGTCATGGCAATGACAATTCCAGACCAATATCAGGTCAAGTACACAAATAAGTGGGGCACGCTGCTTCAACAGACGATCGCCCGTTTCCGAAATTACACGAGCACGGATACAGGCCTTTCCGGCAAGGTTGTTTTCATGGATCAGTTCGGCTTGCTGGACTTCGATGAAAAGACGTCCCGTCTTGGCAAGACTGTCCTCGATGAAGCGCCGACAGACCGCCGCTCCATGCGTCCGCGTATTTTCACCAAGGCCATCGGCTATGATGAATTTGACGGCACGCAACTCGGCAATATTGACGTTCCCGTCAGCAAGACAATCGAAGGTCTCCGGGCCGCCGCCGGGCGCCGCATGGACGACGTAATGATTTCTGGCTTCCTGGGCACGAATTACATCGGCGAAGACGGTATGACGGCAGTAGAGCTTCCTTCTGATCAGATTGTGGCAGCCAATTACGTAGAGACAGGCTCCGCCAAGGCGTCCAACCTGACAATCGGCAAGCTGCGTGCAGCCCTTCAACGGTTCCAGGAGGAAGAGGCGTGGGGTCAAGATTCCGAAAATTACGGCGATCAGCTAGTGATTGCTGTGACCAGTTCCCAGATCATGAGCCTGCTGCGCGCGACGGAGGCAACTTCCGCTGATTTCGTCAACGTGAAGGCACTGGTGAATGGGGAGATTGATACCCTCCTTGGCTTCAAGTTCATTCGCACCCAACGCCTGCCTTTGGATGAGGACGGAAAGACACGCTCCTGCCTGGCCTGGGTGAAGAGCAAGGCGAAGTTCGGGCTTTGGGAAGATTTCAAGGTGAAGCTTTCCGTGCGTGACGACATGGAAGAAGCCCTCCAGATCCGCGCCAAATTCGCCTGCGGAGCCACCCGCCTCCAGGAAGAAGGCTTCGTGAAAATCCTGTGTGATGAATCTGCAAACTAAGGAAGGGACAAAGTACAATGACTACATTTTTTTCCGACATTGCAGGTAAGCAGAACCAGATCATTAACGGAACGGGCCCGCTGACGGCATCCGGCCAGAGTGTAAGCGGCAACGTGGTGATGGCCCGTGCCGTAGTGACTTTGACCGGGGCCGAAGTAACCGGTGACGTGATGAATTTGGTGCGTCTTCCCAAGCACGTGGTTGTCCTTCCCAATTTGTGTTCCGTGACATCCGAGGCGACGGGCCTCACGGTGAAAGTCGGGGATGGACAGGATTCTTCCCGCTACGCCAGTTCCCTGCCCATCTCCACGGCTAAAACGACCAACGGTTTTACGGGGGGCACGGATGCCATGGCTCCTGTGCCGACGGAGGAACCGTGCTGGATGACTGCCACGGTAGTCAGCGGAACGGCGGCTGCCGGCAAGAAGGCCGTGTTCTGTATTGCATACATTCTTCCATAAATCGGGAAGGAAAAGAGGAAGTAAGGCGGCGGGAGGTTGATTGGTTTTCCTCCCGCCGCATTTCCACCCACGGAAAGAAGCTATGACGGAGGTAGAGATTTGCAATTTAGCGTTGGACTGGCTTGGGGAACGGGCTGTAAGCGACGATGAGTATGCCCAGGCAAAGGGAGTTCCCGCGGAAGGAAATAGGGATTTCACCCCTTCCCCGTCTGCCAGGGCGCTTGCGAGCAATTATGAGGTGGCGCGAAAAGATGTGCTGGTGCGCGTCAGATGGTCTTTTGCTATGGGATGGGCGTTGCTTCCCAGGTCCAGTAATAACGCCGTGATGCCTGCCGCCATGGAGGCAGCCTACGACCTTCCGGAAGATTGCCTGCGGGTGTGTGATGTGCCGGCAGATCGGTTTGTGCTGGGTGGACGGGTTTTATTCACCGGTCAGGATGCGGGGGATGTGTTGAAGATTTCCTATGTCCGGGATATTAAAGAGGTGGATTTATTCGACCCGTTGTTTGTGGATGCCCTGGCATGCCGTTTGGCTATTAACGTGTGCATGTCCATCACAGGGCGCCCCCAGTTGCGGCAGGCATTGATGGAAGAGTTTCTGAAAGTGGTGCTCCCGGACGCTGCGTTCGCCAATAAGGTGCAGGATTCTTCCAATGACCAGGACCCCCTGGATTTGATACGGGGCATGAGTCTCAAAAGGAGGAGGGGTTTACCATGGAAGTAACCCGTTTTGCTCTGAATGGTGGCGAACAGTCGCCGTATATTGCAGTGCGTGTCGAGCTGGAAGCACACACGCGCGGGTGCAGGAGCGTGTTGAATATGGAATTGCTGCAGACCGGAGGGGCCAAAAGGCGCCGCGGGATGCGTCATGTGAGTAATTTGGATAAAATTCCTCTTGGCATGTCCTCTACCACGTTGTCCGACGGAGCGAACGTTCTGCTGCTGGTTTACGATGATGCCGTGGAGATTCGCGCCACGGATGGGACTGTGATTTTCAGCGGCGCCTATGATGCACGCGGAGGCGCCCCGCGCTTTTACCCTATCAATGATACGATTTACCTGCTCAACGAACGGGTGATGCCTCACGTAATGAAGCGTACAGGTGGCGTGTGGAATCTGGGGGAAATAGTTCTTCGAACCGTTCCGACAACAGAGGGGTATAAACAGGATTTTCCCTTGAAGCTTTCCAATGGTCTGAATGCGTTCCGTGTGTGTGATGCCTGGGATAGTATGGTTGAGGAGGATGGCGTCATGGTGGCCGGAACGTTTCAAGGGCATGAGTTCCGCCTGGGAGAGTTTTTATGCGTGAAGGATACGATTCCTGCCACGGTGAATAACCTGCGGTTCCCGTGGAGTGTCGTAGAATCCAAGCTGAAAAGCACCAAGTACACGGCGGGCCAGTTCGTTTTTTACAAGAGCAATTCCATCAATTATTTTTACGAGTGCATCAAGGAGTGGAAACCGGAGTATGCGACTGGGACGAGCAGCAACCCTTCTCCTTCCGAGTATCCTGATTTTTTCCGGGCAGGGCTCGACGTATCCGGCATGTTTTGGTCCGCCGGCGGCTGGAAGTTGTACCGCGGACAGAGCAGTATTGATGCGGAGCTTGTTGTGCAGGAGAGCAGCGACGACGGGGTTACGTGGTCCAACAGGCTGGTGTTCAATCCCAGCGTTGAGAGCAGGTCTTCCAACGTGACAGTGACGGGTGATAATGACGGGGACCTCCTGTTGATGCGCGTTGCATTGAGGTATTTGCAGGATTCAACAACGATTTCATCTTTCCTGAGCATCGAGGCCAGGTTCACTATTGAAGCGTATACCGCGGTTTTCGATTATGAGATTACGCGGATATATTCCAGCGGCTATTTTTTAACCCAAAACAATAGTTCTTCGGTCACGTATCCCTACCGGACATTGAGCAGCAGGGTGACGGATAGATGGGAGTTACAGGCATGGAGCAGATCGAAAGGGTACCCCTCCTGTATGGCCCTTCATGAGTCCCGCCTGGTGTTTGGCGGTGTGATGGCGCGACCGCAGACATTGTGGTTTTCAGGCTCTGATGATTTGGAGGATTACCGGGCCGGGACGAATGATGACAAGCCCATCGTGATTACCCTGTCAACCCGCAGCCAGTCCACCGTGCGCTGGATGGAGAGCCAGCAAAGGAAGCTGTATGTTGGAACGGATGATGCAGAGTGGGTTGTTTCCGGCGCCGCGAGCGGGAAAGGCGTCATTACGCCTACGGAGAAAGTCGCAGAGCCCCATTCTGCGATAGGTTCTTCCAGTTTGCCAAGCCTGATGCTTAGTTCCTCGGTTCTCTACACGGAGGAAGGGAACCAGCGGATGCGGCAGTTTGCTTACAATTATGAGCGTGACGGGTACGTTTCTACCGATCTGACAGTTTATGCGGAACATGTGCTGAAAGGACGTGCTGTTGCCATGGCCGCGCGTAAGAGGCCGCAGATTGAGCTTTTCGTGGTACTGGCGGACGGAACTGGGGCAGCCATGACTTATAATGATGAACACCACGTGAATGCGTGGGGCCGCATTGAGACGGACGGGGCCTTGCGAGGCGTCGCCGTGACGAAGGATGAAGACGGGCGCGGAGATTTGTGCTGGTGGGTCGTCGAGCGCCAGGGGGTATGTTCCCTGGAGGTGCAGCAAGACGGGAATCCGTTTACTGACGGCCTGAATGGGACGCCCTATACATCGGAGTTGATTACCAATTCCCTTGATAGTTCGGAGACGCTTGGAACCCGGCGCCATAATGCAACGGTGGTTGTTTATTTCATTGCCGGGGATGGACGTTCTCTGCTGGTGAGCAATGACGGTGCTTCCTGGGTGGTCCCTTCTGCCGAGGCCAGGCATGCCGGCCTTAATGGCTGGGTGAATATGACGGCTTCCGCTACCTGGGATGACGGTTTCTGTGTGGGCGTGCGCGTTACCGATGATACCGATCTGCATCTGGCAGGCGTGAAGGCTATTTTTACTTAACACATTAACAGAGTTATTAGTATGGGTTTTGATCCAATTAGTTTAGCAGCAGCAGGGGCGACACTGGCCGCCGGCGGTATAAGCGCCTTGAGCTCACACATGCAGGGGAAGACAGCCAAGAAGGCTTCCTCCGCCAATGCGGAGAGTATGGACCGGCAAGCGGCACAGGTAGAGGCCGATGCCGCAGCCAATATGCTGCGCCAGCGCCGCAACCAGAATACAGCCGTAGCGGAACAGGCAGCCCGCGCAGGGGCATCCGGCCTGACCGGCGAGGGAAGCGGGAGCGCCGCCCAGCAGGTGGTGATACGCAGCGTGGAAGCAGATATTGCAGATATGGGGACCAAGGCCCAGCGGGAAGCCTCTTCCCTGCGGCACCAGGCAAATTTGACACGGTGGGAGGGAGGCCAGCAGCACCGCGCAGGGAATGTGGTTGCCCTGGGAACCGTATTGAGGTCCGCAGCATCTGCCGGCAGATCGCTCTATGGAAGCTCCGGCTCCGGAGTACAGAGAAAGCCAACTCAAACAGTTAAGAAGTGATGAACGGTTATATTCCCCTTTATGGAGGTGGCTCGCAGCGGGCCGCCATGGTTTCCCCGGAGGCTGCCAGCATGCCGTGGCGCTCTCTGCAGCAGATAGCGGAAGGAGTGGATGAGGCGGGAAAAACCTGGCAACGATACGCCCAGAATGAACAGCTTATCAATAATTTCCGGCAACAGAATGATTTTGACCGCTGGTTGATCGACCAGCAGGCTGAGTATAAAACCGCCGTGGCAGAGGATCCCATGAATTACGACCAGCACATCACGCTTGCCAGGGAGTTGAAAAAACGGGCTGAAGAGTGGGGCGCCGGGTATGATTGGGGGAGTGAAGAGGAACTGCTGAAGTACGAGGCCCGGCGGAATGAGTGGATTGCCAAGTTTAATGCGTCCGTGGAAACAGGGACGGCGGAACGCCGGATGCAGGATTCGGAACGTAGCTGGCGGGCAAATGTTGATGCGGCTGTGGAACGCGGAGATTTTCGGGGCGCTGCAGATATTTACGGGTCAGGTGTGGGAATTTTCAAAACCCCGGAGGAGGGAGATGCTTTTGCGCAGTCGATGAGCAAGAAGCAAGCAGGTGCAGATTTTAATAATCTAGCGGCGAACAATCCAGGCGGTGCTTATGATTTACTGGATAGTGAGGCTTACAAGAATCAGTTTTCTCAGTACGAACTTGATGTGATGCGAAGAAAACTGGCAAGTCAGGCAAGGCCAGCCACCGCAGATAGTTTTTTCAATTCCTTTGTTTTAACGCGCAAGAAAGACAAAGAGAAATCCGGAACGAAGAATGATGGACCGGAGTGGACTGGATTTTTTACCAAAAAGGAATGTGAGTGGATTCGTGCTATTGAAGTCGGAAAAGGGGCTGTGGTACGCCCGCAAGTTGCCGCTTCAGCTGCCGAGGAAGCAAGGGCATTTAATCCCTCCTTCTCTCAAGAGGAAAGCGAGGTTGCCAGGGATGCCTACATTCAGAAGTATTCCCGGTTCGGATTGGAGAAGGAGTGGCTGGGGAGACAATGGACTGCCGCTGATGACATGCGCAAGAAGCTGAAGACTCCCAGTATTAACATTAAAGGACGCCTGAATCTACTGGAGAAAAAGGGTTATCTCTTGAATCAGCAAGATTTCAATACAGAAAACCAGCTTTACAGCAATAAGGAAGGATGGGCTGCCGGCGGGAAGTTCCGCGATGAGTTTATGGGGCAGTTGGGATTGACGGGAACAGAGGATGGAGAAAAGGCCATGTCCAAATACATGGCATATGCGCGTGCCTCCCACGCCGCCGGGTTGCGCTCCCAGATTTCCGAGCGGTTCCACTCCTGGCGGGAGAATGACGGCAAGGACGCCACCCAGGCGGAGCAGCAGGCAAAGCTGATCAGTCTTACCTGTGAAATTACCGGGAACCGAGATATTTCCTTTGTGGATGAAGGAGTGAACCAGATGGATTCCAATATTGCCAATGCCAGGGATGCTCAGAGGAGCAGATATGCCCAGTGGGCTGTGAAGAGCGGTAGAAAGTATTGGGTGGATTCCACGGCGCAGGAAGCCCCCATGCAGCGCGTGAGCCTGGGGTTTGACTCCACTAGAAAGGATTTGCCTGCTGGTATTTTGCTGCCCAAGTCTATAATGGAAGGATTTGACCAGGAGAACGGCGTAGTAGAAGCAACGTTCGATAATGAGCATTTCCGCCGCTTCCGTGTCGTGGGCACATGCGAAGGGGATTCTCCTCAGATGTCTTATGCCGTCGCCCGAGAGGGTCTTTATGATGCTGGCAGGTCCTTCGCTGTAGATATGAGGATTATCAAAGGGGATGCAGATCAGCTGATGAAACAGCAGGATGTAGCCCTTCCTGCCGGAAAAGCAGTAAAGATGAATAAATCTGCTCTTCGTGAACTGGCCCCTTACGAACAGACATTTATTGATGTTGGAAATAAGTACGGGGTGGACCCAAAACTTTTGATGGCTATTTCCATGCACGAGACAGCGGCCGGCACAAGTGCAGCTTTCCGCAATAAGAAAAATGCCATGGGCATCAGTCCCAACGGAGGGGGCCCGCGTTCGTTTGATTCTGTGGAAGAGAGCATTGATTACGCGGCAAGGCTGCTCAAGCAGCATTACCTCAGTCAGGGTTTGACAACGATTGAATCCATTGGCGGGAAGTATGCTCCGGCCGGGGCGGATAATGACCCTCGCAATCTCAACCAACATTGGGCTAAGGGTGTGCGCAAGTATTACAATTCTCTTTAATTTTTATCTTTAACACGTTATGAATGATTTTTCTTTTTCCGAAGGTGGTTTGGCGGGTGTGCCTGTCGAGGGACTCCAAGAGGAGGTGTTTTCTCCTCAGCTGCAGGTAGAGGATGCTGCGCGTGCAACAGGGCTTGAGCCTGCCAGCGAGATTGGACAGCAGCATTTCAAGATGATGGATGTGGTGGAACCTCCACCTGCTATTGGAAGCAATCTTGATTTTGGGGATGCTCTTGAAGTTTACGATACCTTAGAAGATGGACCGGCCAGGTTTGCTTTATTTAATGAGCTGGACAAGTGGGAACAGACGCAGGTGCTGGAGAATTACCAAAGTCCGCTGGGGGAGAGGAAGCGGAGGGATTACCAAGAGAAGGTTGAGCGGATGGATGCCTTAGGGATGGATTGGAAGGCGCATCCTGAAGCCAGGAAGAAGGTTGTGGAGGCTTATGGCGAGGAGTGGACGCAGGCTTTTGAGGCTGTGCCGGATGAGCACAAGGGGCGTGTGCGCGGAGAGAAAGTGCTGGAGGAGTTTTACGCACAACCAGGAGATAGAGACGGGGATTCCATGTTTCGGTATTTGTCTTCCGTGGATGCTCCGGAAGGTATTTGTGGAAGCAAGGATGTGTGGGATCGGTGGTTTGCGGGAAGAAAACCTTTCATGAAGGCACAGGAAGATGCCATCCACTCAATCCACTCCGTAGAACAGCAACTTCCCATGATAGCAGAGGAGTTGTGGAAGGGAAATTCCATGATCCAGGTGCTGGACAAAATGCCGGAGCTGGATCCTTCAGCCAAGGTGTTTCTCCTTACCAACTGCGGATATGGTTCCCAATTCCATGAGGATGTGGAGGACGCCCGTCAGTGGGCGGCGAAGAATGGAATTCAACTGGAAGCTCAGGACAAAATTGATGAACTACATGCAGAAAGAGACAGGTTGAGCAAGACACCAGCTGGGGCGGTTGTGCTGAGCAGAAAGAGGGGGTTTTCCTTCAATAAGAGCGAGCAAGAGCTGTCCGACGAAGTGGTTTTCAATAATGGAGCCTATGAGCTCGGCAAAAAACTGGCGGAGCTGAAGGCCCACAATGAGAACGCTTTCAATTTCGTCGTTGGTTCCCTCCTGTCCAGGATAGACAGGGAACGCAATAGCGGCACGGCGGTGCTGTCCCCTCTTGCCGGCACGTTTGCGAGCATGATGGAGAGTTCCTGGGATTTTACCCGGGACCTAGGCCAGGGCCCGGGAAGGTCAGCCGGGCTGCCCGCCGGTATGAATTCCTCCATGAATGCTACGACGGATTTGAATTTTACGAGCCGGGCTTCCGACAGGACTTCTGATAAGGAGGCGGAAGTGATCAGCCAGATCAGGGCCATCAAGCAGTCCGTGGCCGAGTCTCCGGACGGGGCTTCCTGGTGGAGAAGGTTTGGTGACGGGTTGGGCAGGATGGCAGCCCAGACGGCGTTTTTTGTAGGCACGCAGGGGGTTGGTACGTTTGCCGCTTTGAGCAATGACCGGATTGAGGAGCTCCGGGGCCAGGGTGTTGGAGAAATGGAAGCAACGCTCCGAGGGTTCGCCGCCGGCGGCACGGAGGTGCTGGTGGAACGGCTGGGCGGTGAGAGCTTGTTTAAGACATTGCGGCTGTTTGGAAAGAAGATGCCGTTTGTCAGCAGGTTTGCCGGGTATATGGGGAGCGCCACGGATATGATGAGGCGGGGCCTGTATAAGAGCGCTGCCGCGCGCTACGGTACGGCCTCCCTGGCTTCCGGCGGTTCCGAGTGGCTGGAAGAAGTGATCCAGCCAACCCTCCAAGCTCCGCTGGACGCAGGGCTTGCCCGTTTGTTCGGAAGTGAGAACGGGATGACGGTTGAGGATTGGAAGGATCAGTTGGGGGCAGCCGCTGACCCCATGCTCGCCTTGCAGATGGTGGCATTCGGCGCCGTAGCCGGGGGAGCCCAGATTCCGGTGTTTGCGCGGGAGGCGCAGGTTTCCCGGGTGAGCGCCCCGCAGATTATGGGGTTGGGAGTGGACCGGACCGAGGCAGAGAGGATTGCCGGAATCGTGGACCCCGTAGAGAAGAACAGGGAGATTTTCCAGGCCGCATTGAGCATGTCCGACCGGGCGGCCCAACTGGAGAATGTGCGCCAGGGGTTTTCCTCCATGGAGGAGGATTTTTCCTGGCTGGCCCGGCAGGAGGCCTACCAGGCAGAAGTGGAGCTTCTGAGCCTGCCCCGCGTGGAGGATTTGGGGGATGGGCATTGGAGGTTCACCACGACGGTGAGGGATGCGGAGGAGAAAGATTCCTACGATGTTCTGGAACTGAATGAACAGGACGCCTCAGCGCGGATGCAGGCCCTTCTTCACGACGGGATTCGTCTGCGGATGCTTGAGGCACAGCAGGCATTTACCGTGGATAAGACGATCAACCAACTGGAAGGTTCCGGGAAGTACGTGTTTGAGGAGATGGGCCGCGCCGAAACGGTGGAGACGGCCCGGAAGCTGGCCGAGGCCGCCCGGCTGCGCATTGCCGAAGGGGCGGATGTAAATGCCCAAGCCGCGGAGCTGGGAACGCAGATGACGTACGGACAGGCGGCAGCCATAGATGAAACATTCAAGGGTCGCGTGCAGCTCGGCGTAGAACGCGGAGAGGTTTCCTCTGCGGACCGGGCGCACAGCAGCGCTTATCGCGTGGCAATGAAGAATGGGCAGACGTTGATCCGCTTCCATAAGGGGGAGGTGACGGTTCCCGAATTGCTGGAAGAGGTGCTGGAGACCCACCTGACGGAGGATATGGAGAATACCCGGCACAGCCTGGACTGGTATTCCAATAACCTGCGGGCTCTTCAGGATGCGTTGCAGAAGGAGGGGTATTTGTCCAAAGGAAAGGATTTGATCCGGAAGGATGGGGAGGTTTCCATGAAGGATGTGATTGAGGGGATGAGCATACTGGCCAAGGGCGACGTGCTGGCCCGGGCCGCGGATATGAGGCTGCCCCAGTGGATGAAGGATTTTCTACAGATGGTGCGCCAGTGGGTGTCCTCCGCCAAAGCCCTGCTGGATTTGGGAACGGGACTGCACGAGATGGAGCGCCGCCGGCTGACCGGGGAGAGCGTGCCGATTGATGCGGATTTCGCCCAGACGGTGTATGCTCTTTCCAATAACCTGGAATCCTACTGGATGCAGGAGGGCGCGCGGCAGGGAGAAGCCGACGCTCAGAGAATTGCTCAGGAGGTGACCGGCAGTGGGGTTTCCATGTCTTTATCCCCTTCCGGGGGCGAGATGTACAACGCTTCCGTTCTCAAGGCCGATCAGACCGCATGGGCCAGTTCCCTGAACGAGTTTCTGGAACATGGAACGAAGGATCCCACCACTCCTCTGAAGGTGTGTTCCATGCCAGATGTTCTTTCCGCTATGGGAATTGCCGGGAGGAATCTGGTAATGAGTCCCGGGGTGGTTGAGAAGGTGATGCACGGGAAGCACGATTTGACCCGGGAGCAGATGCTACAGCTTCCCGAGGCATTGCACAATCCTATTCTGATTGTGGATTCCGCCACACAGGCACATTCCCTGGCAATTCTGACGGCCATCCGGACGGAAGAGGGAAATGTGCTGGTAGCCCTGCATCTGGACAAAAATACCATGCGGGGGACACATCACGTAATCGCCAGCGCTTATGGCAAGAAGAACGGCTCCATGATCATAGAACAGATGAAAAGCGGCCATACGCGCTTCCTCAATAAAAAGAGAGCCCTTGCATGGGCACGTTCTGCCAGGCTCCAATTGCCTGGCGTCGCCTCCCAGAAGGGCAAGTCCAACGTATTAGAGCCGGAGGATGTTGTCAAGTGGAAAGAAGGGAATAACGCGACAGGCGGCGTTTCCCTTTCCCTGTCCGAAGATTCCCCGCTAGCCGTGAGCCGCGGAACGCAGAATCTGGAGGTGGTCCACCGGATTGCCGCCGACCTGCGGGCGGATGCCGCCACCTGGGGACGCTACGCCGGAAAGACGGATGAGGCTGCATTCCTGGTGAACGTGGGCCGGAATGTCTCCCTGGTGAAGAGCGCCCTGATGCACCTTCCTGCCGGGTACCGGGTGGCCGTGAAGCCCTACATCGACAGGTTGCAGATTCTGTCGGAGCTGGCGGCCAAGGGAAAGATAGACGAGACAAGGCTAGTGAACGCGTTTGCCCGCCGGGAGATTAAGCGGGAGATGGCTGAGGCGACCCGGGAGGATTTGAAGGAAGCCCAAGAGACTGCCGGCATTACCGCCCGCGTAGCAGGAAAGATGACCGGACATGGTCCCACCAAGAAATTCACCAAGGAAGTGTTTGAGGATGAAATGGATAAGGTTCGCAATGCTTGGGCGGAAAACCGTCTGCACGAGCTGATGGCCGCGGTGATGGAGAAGACGGCCGGGAAGCTGGAAGCACTGGCCAAGGACGGGATTTCAACCGGCATTGCAAGGATGCTGGACCAGGTACTGAAGGTCCGTAAAAAGAACGGGAAGCAGCAGAAGGGGAAGATTTCCATGGAGGCTTACACGTACCTTCAAGAACAGATGGTACCCCTGCTCCGGATGACGGCGGAAGAGAAGGAGGCAGCCATCCGGGAGGCTGAGGCCGAGTGGAGTCGTTTGGAAAAAGAGAACCCCGACCAGATGGACGGCGAGGTAGCCGCCCGCGTGGAGGAGCTGAACGAGGAACTGACCCGCCTGTCCCTTTACGGGAACCTGGAGGGGATGAGCGTGGATGAAGCGGAAACCGCCGCCAAAGCGATTGAGACGTTTATCCGGACGGAGAAGGAACAATGGGCCGCCGCACAGGAGGCCGCCGCTGAACGGTTGAATGCGATTGGCAGGAGGATTGTGGAGAAGTTCAACCAGACCGGGAAGAAGGCCGATGAGAATACACTGCGCGCCGCCAACGAGAAGTTCCACGGGAAGTTGAGTTTCAAGAATTTCGGCGATTTCATGGAGAACATGGACCAGCTGCTGACGCGCATGGGAACCATGCCTGCCCTGCAGGAGTTCACGACCGATATGCGCAGCCGACTGACGAATGCGTTCCAGCAGATGCGGGATGCCCGCGGATTACGAGCGACGGCCGTACAGGACCTGTATGAGAAGCATAGGAAGGTGGGGAACCTGGCCGGCTGGGTGACGTGGTTCAAGACGAGTTATGATACGGGCGTCCGATTGAACGGATGGATTACACAGACGGCACAACTGACCTTGGAACAGGCCCGCGAGGTGCGGGAAATGGATGCTCAGCAGAGGAAGGAGTTTATCAAGAAGCGCTGGGAGGAGGGGAGGGAGTATTTTTCCGAAGAGACGCTGGACCTTCTGCTGGTCCGCCTGCGGGAGCATGAGGAGGCCGCGGCCCGGGCGAAGGCTGAGGGCAAGAGGCCGCGCTACCGGAAGTACGTGACGGCGAATGTGTCTTTCAAGGGCGAAGAGGGGTCCCCGCTGGTGTTGAGCCGGGATAATGCCCTGTACCTGGTGCTGCAGTCCGAGCAGGAAAGCTACCGGGAGATGATGAAGCAGCAGGGGTATACGCCGGAGGTGCTTTCTGCTTTGCGCGAGTACGTGGGGGAGGAAGGGATGGCGATTGGCTACGGACTGAGGGAGATGCTGAAAGCCCAGGGGGATAAGATCGGGAAGCTCTACGAGCAGGTGACAGGCGTCCCCTTCCCCCGCGTGGAGAATTACTACCCTGCCCGGTTCTGGGCGCTGGACGCCATGAGCGATGCAGATGCGGCGGATATGATTTCCGGCATGCCGAGCACGAAGGGAGGGAACCAGGGCTGGCAGAAGGTGAGGACGAAGCACCACCGGAGGCTGGATACGAGCGTGGGAGCGCTTTCCGTGTTCTGGGAGGCTACCGATATTACCGACCACTGGTATTACACGCAGGATATTACGGCGGACTTCCGCGGGCTGCTTCGGCGCCGGGAGGTGGCGGAGAGCCTGGTGGCGAATCTGGGGAAGGATGATTTTGTGAGGCTGCGCCGCTGGGTGGACCTGCTGGAACGGGCCGGTGTTGTCCAGGGCCAGGCGGTGGGTTCCTTGGACAAACTTCTCAATGCCGTTTATTCCGGGCAGGCGAAGGCAATTTTGGCGTTCCGTTTTGAGACATTGCTGAAACAGGGTTCCGCTGTGCTGAACGCGTGGATTGGCGATCCGAGCATCGGCTTCTGGGATTACCTGGGCACGATGGCGAAGATGCGCAATGGGACAGCGGAGATGGGGGTGATCAAGATGCTGAAGAGCGCCGAATTCCAGGCGCGGTTGAACGACCGGATTGACGTGGAAACATTGTCCCGCCTGAAGGATGATTCCTCCTACACGCTGGCGGAGGCCGCGCTGGTGTGGGGAATGAACGGGATTGAGTACACGGATGTGTTTTTCAATGCTGTGGGGTCCGCCGCGCTCTGGAATATCAAGTACCGACAAGCCGTCAAGGCGGGCGTGGAGGAAGGGAGGGCAAAAGACGAGGCGTGGCAGGCGGTGAGGAATGCGCTGCATTCCGCCCAGCCCCAGACGTGGATCGACAAGTCGTTTGGCGGCTTGCACCGCGGCGCCTGGGGACGCGCCATTTTCTACATGATGAGTGAGAATTACAACAAGACGGCCGCTATTTACGGACTGGCCCGGGCCGGGTTTGCCCCAGGGGTGACGCCCAGGCAGCGGTGGGCTTCCCTGTCCAAGGCCGGGAAAGTGTGGCTGGCCTACGGAACGTTTAATGCCATCATCGGCGCCATGCTGGATTACATGAAGGACGATGAGGACGAATGGGAGAAGCGGGATTGGCAGGGGTATCTCTACGCCGCGCTGACCGGACCGTTTGCCGGGATGCCGCTGGTGGGGGAAGCCGTGGAGTGGCTGTTTTCCGAGTTGCTGGGGGCCAAGGTGTATACCGGTTCCGCCGGTCGCGCCCTGATTGATTTCCGCTCAGGCTGGAATGCCGCCTGGAAGCTGGGAGAGATGATGCAGGAGGGCGGCCATGAAGCCGGGGATTACATGAAGCAGGTGATCCGGCTGGGCCGCGTGTTCGGAGCCGCTGGTGGAGTTGCCAGCGGAATGACGAACAAGGCAGTTCAAGCTATCGGACAGTACATGACGCTGGGGGCTGCGCTGATGAATCCGGTGAAAACCGTGGTGGATGTGGCAAACTCATAGAGTAAAAATAATTACATACCAACAAGAAATAAATGCGATAGTGCTTTTTATCACATTTATTTCCATATTAACTTATTACTTGCTCGATTTAAAAAACGCCCAGACAGAGACCCCGACAAAGCCTATGCCTAAAATAGTAAGTCCCACAGGTCCAGTCGCAGCTGCAATTCCCCCTACAATTTGTACTATTCCACCAGTGCTAGTTGCCGCAAGAGCTGTACCAACTGCTCCACCCGTCGATAATCCAGCAGCACTTGCTACTCCCACAGCACCAGCAGCACTTGCTACTCCTAATTTTTGATAATCATCAGAATCCATAGTTTTTTCTCCTTTCATTTGGTTTCTTAATATATTTAATAATATTTTTCAAGCTTCTTTTTAAGAGTCTTCTTATAACTTGCTTGTGGCTCCACAATAACCGTCTGAATTTGAACAAAAGTATATAGTCTTGATTTTTTTGAAGATGTAGGAGATTCTTCTCGAAAATGAGAGGGTTACTGATTGCTATTTGCGTTCTCTTAGGGTTGGCTCTGTTACCGATGCCCTATGGATATTACATATTCCTGCGGCTGGCAGTCTGTGCTTATGCCATTTTTGTGTTTGTGCAGGAACAGAAGAAGGGAGTGTGTTTTGGAAGTGTATCCGCCGCCGCTATAGCCCTGCTTTACAATCCCGTTTTCCGGGTGCATTTGGAAAAGGAAATTTGGATGATGGCGAACGTTGCGACCATAGTGATATTGACAATCGTTTTTATGTTAGGAAGGAAGAAAAAATGAGTAACTCCACAACTAATGATGAAGAAAAAAGACGTTTAACAGAAAAATTAGATTGGGTTTGGATAGCTTTTCGTTTTTACTTTTTTCTCCTCCCTATAGGCATTATAATAGGAGGAATTCATTATTTTAATGATGGATATTCAATAGAACACGCCATTGGAATAACATTTGTGGGTCCATTGATTGTACCAGCGGCTATGGTGCTGCTGTATTATGTCATAATGCCTTTAATTATTACTATCATTTGTTTTATTGATTCCATTCTATCTGGTAAATGAATGAATTATTATTAAATAATTTAATTTCGTTTATTTGGACGTTAGAATAATAATTGCAACTATAATAACAATCAGAGTTAGGCATCCAATGAGTTGTTTTGGTCTTTCTTTAACGATATTATCTATAACGCTATAACGTTTATGGCATTTCGGACAAATTCCACAAAATGTTGTCAAAGAAAACATAGCCATCTGTGTATTTTGAATAGTATACTCACTTTTTTCTCCACAATGCGGGCAAATGGAATCAAAATATACTCTGGACTCAAGCCCCATTCTCTCCATCTCTTTGTGTTTCTCAAGTTCTTCAAGAGAAGGAGGATAAAATGTCAGAGGATTATCATCTGACATAGTCATATCTAACAACTCTTTTCCCTCTGGAGTATTTTTAAAAGAATTATATTCTCTAAGTATGCGAAGGAAAGGACCACTCTCTGTCATTCTCATAGCTATAAAATGTAGGTTTTATTTTCCTGCCCCTCCGCAAATCTTGCAGTTGTCTCCGCTACCTGTATCGCTCCAATACCCCTTGCAGTTGTTGTAGTATCGGCAAGATGAGTTATGCGTCTTCCCGGTTGAACTGATCCAATATTTTACCTGCACAGCTTCCACTTTGACGGAGTATTGAATACTCTCTACAGGAGAAGCTCCGATGGAAGCCAAAGACAAGGAGAGAGCAGAAACAACATAGATGAACATTTTTCCTATAGACATGCCTCAACTTATCTCTTCATGGATATTATGGCAATAATCTTTTACCCATTCATCAACATCCACCATTTCTCCTGACTTCAAATGCAGAGCGATCCACGCCCTGAGAATGGTGTTTTCCAGTTGCAGGGCTTCTAGGCTCCCCTGTTCCACTCCTTTGATGGTTCCCAGGGATGACGCCGTTTCACTCATCAGATCCCGGATGCGGGCAAGTGACTTGGCTGGTATTTTCCTCCGGACCGACATCCAGCCATACACCGTGTGAATGCTGACTCCGCATTGTTCGGCGAGCCACTTACAGTCTTTTTCGTTTTCCTTGAGCCATTTCTTGATGTCACTTTTCGAGTGCATTCCCTAGAATTATCATACCGGAAAAGAGAAAACAAGAGGCGATGTTTCTGTTTATTTCCAAAAAAGCCGCCCATTAGGCGGCCTGAAAGCTTTGTAGCTTATCTATGACGATGGTAAGTTCCTGTCTTGCGGTCATAGTGGCCACCGTTGGAATCCAGCCTGCCGGAATGGCATGTGTCAAACATATGCTTGTGATATGTGCCACTTTTACGGTCATGGTGACCGCCGTTCTTGTCGGTGCGCCCGGAATGAGCGTTGGCTAAGGTAGCTAAGGATACTGCTGTGATGATGATTGCGAGTGCTTTCATGTAATAGATATTACATTCCGATTTGGAAAGAAACGCAACATCGATCTACAACTTATTAATTGTAAGTATATTGCTTAATAATTTCAAAGTAATCTAACATATTTAAAAATTAGATACCTTGTTCGCTCGGGCGAAACTCAAAAGTCTCCCCCTAGATTCCACACGAAGCTTCTTCCGTAAAGGAAAAGACACTATTGTCCCCGATATGGCATAGCCGTGTGAAGATGCAACGTAGCATCAAGCCATTCTTCTGTCGTGAGCCCCCGTCTGGCAGCCTCAATCTGGATAAGCCGGTAACGCTCGTTGGAAACCCTGATGTGAACGTCTGTTTCCTTGTACACCTTGGCATAGTGATTATCAATGAGGTTGTCCAGCAGCCGTTGCTTGTCAGCGGGGATGGGAACCGTAGACAGCCATTTGTCTATCATGCCCTTTTTGACAGCACAGCGGTGCGCCAGTTCTTCCCGAGTCATGCGGGTGTCTTTCAGAAATACCCTGATTTTAGCCTTGAGGTCATCCATGGGCGCATCTTCCTAGACGAGAAAAAAATGACAAGTCCTTTCTTGGATATTTTCGCCAACGAGAAATATTTATTGACTTTTGTTAGATATAGAGGAAAAAATGTTTTCGCAATCCAATAAAAAACCAAGTTATGAAGATAACAACCCAACACCACCACCGAATCCTCAACGAGGATTATTCCCCCGCATCTTCCAGAGCAGCGCTACGGATAAACTCTTCAATAGTTTGTCCCGTGATTTGTGCAGCCTTGGAAATGAGTTTTAAGTCCTCTTCCGAAAGGGGAACCGCCACCGCTGCAACACCATTCAGCACAGGAAAGGAGGAAGCTGTCTTGGCCGCTTCCTCTCCCTGCCTATTCATTTCTTTCCGGATTAGCTCAAGCTTGGCCGGAGGAATCACTCCTTTAGATCGAAACCAATCATCTACGGATGCCTTTTTAACAAAGCATTTTTGAGCCAGCCATTCACGGCTTTTTTTATTTTTCTTTAGCCAAGACTTGATGAGTTCCTTTTCATTCTCCATGAGGAGAGTATGAGGAAAAATCCTCATTATGCAAGTAAAATATTTGATGCTTTTCCGCAAAAACAGGTTGACTAATGGTGAAAAATCCTCAATATAGAAATATGAGCACGGCACAAAAACACGAAAAACGAATCGCCCTCCCCGCTCAGGTTCTCCTTCTGGAAGAAGGAATCGCCCGGGGATTGGGAATAACCATAGGAGAACGCATGCGAGCTTTGGCGATAGCGAAAGCTCAAAGAGCGCTCACCTCGAAGAAGAACCCCCAACCCAAGAAGCCCGCGGCATGAAATTTGGCCCCATCGAAGTTATTGAAGCAACTCCTGCGATGAAAGAAGAGTTGCAACAAAAAGGATGTATAGAGGTACTCTGCTCCGAAGGTTTTCAAACACTTAGAGCAGTAAAAGAGCAAACTCCATTCTGGATGAATGGAATCTCCGTGCGGGCTATTGCCCGTAGTGAGAGAGCTACGGTAGTTCTACTGGAGGAGGCGTGTATTCCCGTTCTTCCGCCCGGTAACGATGCTGGAACAAAAAGTGTTCCCCTACAGTAGATTTAATTTCAATAGTTTCCAGATGGGCAACAATTTCATGAAGCTGTTCATGCGAAATATAGATCGGGTAGTCATGGTCGGTAGTGATGATGTAGCAACAGCCCACATATCCTTCAATCGCGACAATATGATCAATGTTGACGTAACAGAATACTCCGGGCTTGCCATCGGAATACCTGCCACCATTAAGACCTTCCTGTAGTTTTATGAATTTAGGCATAACAAAATAGTAGCCTGACAGTTTTCATCATCAAGAACAATGGGCCGGCATGCACATGAATTTAGGCAACACAAGTACATTCAAAGCCAATGCGTTATATTAGCAGGCTCACCACATTTATTAAGCAATAACAATCAATATCAATTACTAACAAATAAACAATCATGATCATCGAATACGACACCGAAGACCGTTGCATCCGCGTGGATGATGTTGTTGTGAGCCACGCAGACGCCGAAAGGCTGATGGCAGAGCATGAAACCGCGGCCGCGGCCCTAGAAAACGCTCTGGTGCAGTACGAACGGGAGCACGCCACCACGGAAAACCCTGACGGCCATATCGACTGAACCATGGAAGACGCCCTGATTGACGAATTTATCCAGCTCGGCTGGTACGAGCTTTAACCTCCCCCACCCACCCTTCC
>ERZ1036402.117-NODE-117-length-79054-cov-21.560868_pt1 | contig 79054 bp, 75 predicted proteins | sample MGYA00514216_ERZ1036402 | MGnify/ENA primary metagenome ERZ1036402 (study PRJEB33795, sample SAMN09464942) | human gut metagenome | host: Homo sapiens | place: USA: Stanford, California | collected 2016-11 | study: EMG produced TPA metagenomics assembly of the...
GTCCCTCCCCGCCCCGTTCCACCGCGTCCGATGCCTTTGCCTGTGAAGCCTGGCTTGTACGGTGGTTGAAAGTGCGTCCGCGGGTTCCTCCTCTTCTTCCGGAAAGCGTGCGCCAGCCTCCGCGGCAAACGGGCTGCCGGAACAGGAAACTCAAGGCACGGGCTGCCCAGGCGGCAGACGCCGCGGCCCCGGGAAGCATTCCCTTCCCGCGGAGGAAAGGGGAAGGTCAGATTCCGGGGAGGGGATACAGCTCCATGCGGCCCTCCTGGAAGGAGGCCAGATGCGTGAAGCCCGCCTGGCGGGCCAGTTCCGCGGCGCGCTCAAAATCCCGGCCCACGTCCTCCGGCTTGTGGGCGTCTGAGCTGATGGTGAGGGGAATATTCATCTCCGCCGCCATCTTTAAAAACTGCGCGTCCGGATACTGTTCGGCGCACTTGTTGCGCCAGCCGGCGGTATTAAGCTCCAGACAGGCGCCGGACTCCTTCATGGCTTCCAGAGACGGTTCGTAATAAGGACGCAAATCTCCGGAAGGGCGGAAGCCGAACTTCTTGATCAGGTCTGCATGGCCCATGATGTGGAACAGGCCTGAAGCCGCCATGTCCCGGAAGCGTTCCCAATACTGCCTCCATGCGTCCTCCACATCCGTCCGGTTCCAGAAATCCATCTTGTAGGGATTGTCAAACTCCTCCTTCTCCCCCAGATAATGGACGGACCCGATCAGGTAATCCCATGCGTGCAGGCTCTGCAAGTGCTCTATCCATGGCCCAATGCCGGGAAACCAGTCGCATTCCAGCGCGGCGCGGACCGTCAGGCGGTGCGGTGCGGCGCATTCCCGGGCCTCCGTGAGCCAGTCCAGATAGGCCGGCATGTCCGCCTGCTTCATGCGCCAGTCGTCAAAAGGCTCCCCGGGCATTGGGGCGTGATCTGAAATGCCGTATTCCCGGAGGCCGGCGCGGACGGCTGCCTGCACATATTCCTGCGGAGTGCCGGAGGCGTGCAGGCACAGGGGGGTATGGGTATGGTAATCGCAGTACATGGAGGAATGCCCATGTTAGCACGGCGGCGCGGGCGGTTCAACCCGGAGGACGTATTTGCCGATTATTTGCCGTCTTTGACATTATGGGTTGATTTTATGGACAGGATTTTTTAGAGTCGCGTTAAATAGGACACGTGACATATGAGTGATTGGCAAGGCTTTTCCCCGCTGAATGATTTTACAGGACCGCTCCTGGACAACCTGAAGCGTCATCCCAAGCGCATCGTTTTCCCGGAAGGGGAGGATGTTCGCGTGCTGCGCGTGTCCGAACGCTTCGTGGCGGAACAGGCAGGCGTGCCCATCCTGCTGGGCAGGAAGGAAGTCATCAGGAGGATGGCGGAAATGAACGGAATTTCCCTGAAATTCGTCCGCATCATTGAGCCGGAAAAAAGCTCGGACCTTCAAATGTTCTGCGACCGCTATGAACGGGCGGAACAAATGTTCGGCAACGGATTGCCCATGAACACCCGTGAAATCGTCTCCGAGCCGGTCCACTTTGCCGCCATGATGGTGCTTTACGGCCAGGCGGACGCCATTGTGGCCGGGAACATGAAAAGGGTGGCTTCCGTCTTCCGCGCCGTGAACAAATACCGGCAGGAACCCGTTCCTACCAAGCCCCTCTTTGCCATCTCGATCGTTCTCGTTCCCGAATTTGCCAAAAAATTCGGCGGCCGCGGCATCTACTTCCTGGCGGATACCGGGGTGACCCCTGATCCCACCGTGGAAAACATGGCCTACTTTGCCGTGGAAACGGCCAAAATGGCCCGCCACATGCTCGGCAAAAGCGTTCGCGTCGCCATGTTGAGCGCCTCCACCGCCGGGTCCGTGCCGGAACTGGCTGCGGACCGCACCAGGGCCGCTACCGCGCTGGCCCGGAGCATGGTGCAGAAGGACTGCCTGAACAATGAAATCTCCGTGGAAGGGGAAATCCAGATTGACGCCGCCCTGTCCCCGGACTCCTACAGCGTGCGCGTTCACCGCAACTCCATGCTTCAGCCCAGTGACGTGTGGGTCTTCCCGACCCTGGACGCCGCGGACATCTCCAAAAAGCTGCTCTGCATGATGCCGTCCGTATACAACTACGGCCTCATTCTGGGAGGGCTGCTCTTCCCGATTGCCCAGCTCCCGCGGCTGACGGATGAAGACAGGATGTTCGGCACCGCTCTGGTGGTGGGGAATGAAGCCATTAAATTCCACCTGCTGTACCCGCAGGGGGTTGCTCCCCTTTATTGATTGGGCGCGGCGCATCCGTGACCATCAGGCGCTTCTCCTTGCGTACGGCCAGCTTGCCGCCGGGCAGGGAAGTCCGGGAAGGACCGTCCGTATCCAGAATGCTCATCACCCGGAGCACGGCGTCCTCCGTCAGGTCCGGAATATGCTGCCGGCGCAGGTAATCATGCACGGCGCATTGCCTCAGCTCCGCGGGAAGCTGGTTGACCTTGGGCAGGAACAGGCGCCCCTGGGGGTCTGCCAGATTCATGGAATCCAGCGCCTGGGAAAGCGCCGTGCGGATTTGGTTCTCAATGCGGCAGGCGCGTGAAAAGGAAAGGCTGGTGTCTCGCTGGAACAGCATGTCCAGCCTGGGAATGACCTCATGGCGCAGGGCGTTCCTGGTATACTCTGCAGACTGGTTGCTGGAATCCTCCCGCCATGGAATATGGCGATGCTCCAGGTAGGCGGTAATATCCTTCCGGGAAAAATCCAGCAGGGGGCGTACGACAGTCAATCCGTTGGCCCAGGTGGAAACGGGGGACATGCCGTGAATGCCGGAAGCCCCGCGGCACAGGTGGAGAAGGGCTGTCTCCTGCTGGTCGTTCCGGTGGTGGGCCAGGGCCACGAAAGCCCCCGGATAGCCGGCAGCCCATTTCAGGAACAAGGCCTGCCGGGCATCCCGCGCCGCCTCTTCAATGGAAATTCCACGGGTACGGGCCATGCCGCGGACGTCCGCCCGTTCCCGGACACAGGGAACCCCCAGGCAGGCGGCGTACCGGCATACGAACTGTGCCTCCTCCTCCGCCTCCGGGCGCAGCCCGTGATTCACGTGGCAGGCAATGAGGTGGCACCCCGGCATTTGGGAAAGCAGGGAAAGCAGCGCCATGGAATCCCGTCCGCCGCTGATTCCGGCAAGGACGGGACGGCCGGAGCGGAGAAGCTCCGCAGACTGCTTGTCAAAATGGTCCGGTGTCAACGTCATGCTGCCGCCAGTGAAGCAGGAAAAAGGGGCAAAGAGAAGCCTGCAAATAAAAAACCCCGCTTTCCGGAAAGGAAACGGGGTTGGAAAACTGTTGGGGACAAGCCTTACTTGTTGAGCTTGGGCTTGCCGCCGCTGCGGCGGACGGCGCCGAAACGCTTCTGGAACTTGTCGATGCGGCCTTCCGTGTCCACGAACTGGTTCTTGCCGGTGAAGAACGGGTGGGAGTCGGAGGTGATGCCGCAGGAAACCACGAAATGTTCAACCCCGTCAATAACTTCCGTCTTGGGGGAGCGAACGGTGGAATGGGTGATGAAGCGGCGTCCGGTGGTGATGTCGACAAAAACGACCGGATTGTACTGGGGATGAATATCTTTCTTCATGGTGATGTATTGCGTTTCCGACGCAAGGGGAGCACCAGTATAGGAGTGTTTTATTGCATGTCAAGCATCCCCGCATAAAAATGCGGAAGTTTGTGAATGACGGTTCGGGAGCTTGCGGGAGGAACGGTTATGGGGATGATGTAACGGAAAATGGAGCAGGTGCTGAAGAGACCCCCCTGGTGGGCGTGGTTTTCCCTGATGGGACTGGAGATTCCTTCTGCAGCCATTGCATGGGCTTTTGCCGTCAGCCAGTCCCATCTGGTGGTAGTCTCCACCCCCTGGCTGTACCAATTCCTCTTTGTGGCCGTCTGGTGCGTCAACATGCTGGACCGGGTGCTTAAAATATTCCGGGGAGGCCCTGCGGCATACTCGGATGAATGCCTGCTGTTTGCCAAAAAGCACTGCTTCGTCATCTCCCTGCTCATTGTGGTGGCGGCCGTGACGGGGCTGTGGATCATGTTCTTCCAACTGGGCGTGGTCATCTTCCAGTTTGCCCTGCTTCCGGGTATTTGCAGCCTGCTCTTCCTCTACTTTTCCTCCAATCCGCACAAAAAGGGGAGCCTGTCCTCCGGATTCGTCATGGCATCATTCTTTGCCGCCGTCTCCTTTTCTACGGGAGCGGGAATCCCTGCCTACTTCTATGGAACGATGGGCGGAGGCTGGGGCGGCCAGCTGTCCACGCCCACCTGGTATCTCGTCGCTCTGGTCATCCTCAGCATGTTCAGCCGCAAACGGTGGAATGAAGAAGAGGAGGAAGACGGGCAGGACTCCGCCGCCCGGGACATGGTTTCCCTGGTCTGGATGGGGGTGATTGTGATCTACGTCGTCTTCTGCCTGGCCGCCGCCGCCCGGGAATACACCGGTGACGCGTGGATCTATTACGGGCTGGCCATGGCGGGGGTATTCATGTTCGTGCTGGACAGGTTGAAGAAGAACATGCCCCCTCTCCTGCTGTACACCCTCTCCTGGGTGGCGCTGATCTTTCCGCTGTTGCTGAGCGGTATTCTGGCTCAGGCTTCCTCCTGATTGACAGGGAAGAACTTCCTTGGGCCGGACACGGCAAAAAGCAGGAAAATTGGAAAAATGATATTTTGTGGTTGCAATACCGGAGATGCGGTGCTAGATTCTGCCCCGCAAACACGTTCTGCGTGCAAGCAAGTGGCTCGGTAGCTCAGTCGGTAGAGCAGGGGATTGAAAATCCCCGTGTCGGCGGTTCGATCCCGTCCCGAGCCACCATTTTTTCTCCCAATTTTTTAATCCCTTTTTTATACGGGAAGTAGCTCAGCCTGGTGGAGCGCCTGCTTTGGGAGCAGGATGTCGCAGGTTCGAATCCTGTCTTCCCGACCACTTTTTACTCCCAGTAATGGGAAAAACCAGGGAGAGTCTTGAATATTCCAAAATAAGGAGGGAAATAATTTTTGACTTTTTAATTTGATTTCAACATAATAACAAATATCAGAAGAACTACTGTTGCTGATAAGACCTATTTTAGTTTTTTGTTGTAGAAATTATTAGAATTTCATCCGATGAATATGAGATTCACGGCATTTCTGAAGCTATTGGGATTAATGGTCTCAACTTTGCTTGCATTATGTTCCTTCTCTCTTGGGGTGGAAAATTTCTCCAACCTTCCTCCTTGTCCCGGAAGCAGGATAACGGATGCTTTAGTGGATTCTTCAGGTATTTTATGGGCTTCAACCCAGGGTGAGGGATTATTCTACTTGGAGCTGGATAAAAAGGTCTGGAAAAAGGCAGGAACAGCGGCAGATTTTCCAGATACTGAAAATTTCTATGCCCTGGCTGAAGATGCCCAGGGAAGAATATGGGTGGGAACAGACCGTTGGGGAGTGTGTATTTGGAATGGCAAACAATGGAAAACATACACCCGTAAGACGACATTGCCGGGTGGCCGTGTTTTTGACATTAGCGTCTCTTCTGCAACAGGGGATGTTGCCGTAGCAACCTCGGGAGGCATTGCTATTTATTCACCTTTGACGGATTCATGGAAGGATGTCACGCGGGCCGATGGCTTGCCTGAAGATCAAGTTTCAGCACTAGCCTTTGATAGGTCGGGAGATTTGTGGGTAGGCTTCTTAACGGCAGGAATGGCCCGGATGACTCTTAAGGATGAATACAAGACCTGTGAGTTTTTTCAGTCAAAATGGCATTCGGATGATGCACGCAAGCTTTCGCAACCTCCAGTTCTTTTCGGTGCAGGGCTGCCGTCAAATTTGTGCAATACCATGGCTGCCAATGGTAATTCCGTATTTGTGGGCACAACGTCAGGACTGGGAATAAAACGCGGTGACAAAGAGATTTTTATCCGGGGAATGGATGCCGTGGAAAAACTGAAAGCGAAGGGAATTATGAAATCTTCCCAAGGTAAATTGAGGCCTCTTCCCGAAGATTATGTGACGAGCCTTTATCCCGTAAAGGAAGGAGTGTGGATAGGCTTCCGCAATCAAGTTCCCATCTTGCTTAATCCGGCAAATATGCAATATGAAAGTTCTGTGAACACTAAATTGGCAGAGAAAAAAAAGGGAGGCACAGTCAGTTGTTTTGTTGATCTTCCTGATGGGACTGTTTTAGCTGGAGTTTTTGGAGAAGGGTTTCGGGTCGTTGGAAAAACAACAGCCAGTAAAAAGAAAAGACGTCGTCTTGGAGATGAAATCAAACATCCAAAAATTTTTTCCATTCCAGATGATCAGGCATGGCATAATTCTTTGAACCAGTTTCAATCTCTGCCGCTTGGCGAAAGGCCTTATGGTATTTGTTTTGCCTGTGATGATTGGGAAACACAGGGCGACTGGTGCAACAGATACGGACGCCATTTTTCCTTAAGACGTTCGGCAAAAAAGTCATGGGGAAATATCATGCATCGTTTTGATCAACGAAAGGATTCCCGAGGCTATTTGTATGACGCCAGAGTAACTCTCGGGCCGAGGAAGAAAATCAAAGATGCCTGGATATCGGGGAAATTCTATGAAGAAAATGCAGCGTCCCGAATTTGTCTGTACAACATCAACGATGCGACCCGTCCCTGTTCCGAATGGAGTGATCAGGGTTATATGCACGGTACCTTTTTTGATGGTCCAGACTTATGGGTTCGTGTACGCGTTCCTGCTGGTAAAAATGAAATTTCCCTCTACTTCAACCAACCCTTATCCAATGACATTTCACGCTATGATCGGGATTACCTGATCGAAGCTCGTTTTGTCGAATCTCGTTTGCCTCAGGAGGTTCTGATTCAAAGGAATGGGAAAAAATTGGAAAATATTGTAAACCTTGAACTAACCCGTATCATGTCGCTTCCTGTTATGGTCCGTACGAGATGCCGGGATTTCGGGAATAATGGAGTATATAAAAATTTTTATACGGACCGGGCCGGATTCTATTTTTTAAGAATTTCCAGAAATGGCTCTAAAGAGGCGACTCTTGGTGGTGTTTTTCTGAATGCATGTCTGGAAAGCGGCTATCAGAATGCCAGGATGCCTTCCCCTCCGGAACTTACTTCCATAAAAAATGCTGATGTTCCGGTAAATCTACTGAAAGCTTGGAGCAACTGTTTTGTGAAACGGGCCGATTCTCCATTTCATCTTCGCATTTCCCAAAAATTACTGCTTTATACGTTTAGGAAACTATGGAATGAGGCTTCAGTTCCCGGTCCATTGAAAGAAAACTGGAAGTGGCATCTAAAGATCTGGGATGAAGGCGATATCAAGAAATTTGAACAAAAGATGCTTGAGACATGGTCAACGGAGCAAATGAAGGATTCTTATTATCGCTCCAGCTATAAATTCCCCAACAGTCCCAATGTCATTGATTTTACTCCCCAGGAAATCAGAATGATGGATAGATGGAAAGTTGATTGGAAACAATTTATCATTGGAACAAAGCAATACAGTGAATCAAATGTAAATAAAATGAGATTACGGCTGAATGAATATTTTAATCGATAAAAGACATATGAGTATATTGCGGTATTATTATATTGTTCTAATTGCCTGTTCTCTGATTCTGCAAGCGAGTTGGGCGAGCGGGGAGCCGGGAGGTAAAATCAAGGTGGATCCTCAGTCACTTCCCATATGTACTATAGAAGAAGCAGAAGGAGAGGATCCAGAAGATGAGAACAGCAATAAATATGCCATTTTTGAACCAGAGAAAATCAAGGAGTATAAAGCTAAGGGGCAATTCACTGTTGTTGTCGTGGAGCCGCCGCAGCCGCATGCAGGATACGAATTGGACGAAGAGAAAAAGTACGAATGGACCGTTACGGAAAAGTTGGAAGTCAAAAATGGAGATCAGGACACTTGTACTGTCCATTCGTCTAACAAGGAACAGTGGGGAAAAGTGATCACGGTAAAATGCAAGATGAGTTTTTATGAGACTAAAAACGGACAGAAAAAACATTTGACTGATCTTGAAGCCGCACACAAATTATTAACTCCAAGCCTCCTAATCCATCAAATAAGTTTCAATCACGTACAGGGTAAGCATGACAAGGATGCTATGGATTTATTAAAAACTTATAAAGGGAAAATCATAGATGTCCCGGAAGCAACTTTTGATAAGAATGGCAAAGCAACGAAATCGGAACCTTTTCTCTATATTGGCGGTAAAAAACCTGATCTAAAAATTAAAGCGGAAGTAAAACCTGGAATCATAAAGCAAGCGAAGATAAAGACAAAGGATGAGGGAAAAGTTCCGAAAAATTTCCTCCCAGAACTGGATGAACAGGAATTTGATAACAACACAGAATTTGAAATTTCTTTCAAAGATAATATTGATTCCAAATTGAATAAAGGAAATCAACAATGGACTTGGAGATTAACAGAGATTCAAGGAACTGCTCTTACTAACGAGACAATTGTTTTTGAAACAACAGTTAGGAATGGGTATGTTTTGTTCAAGGAACCACTCAAGTCACCATGGGATATGAATGACAACAAGAAGAAACCTTGGATTAAGGCTTTGGATGTAGCAATAGAAGATTCAGGTAACATAGGCTTCGATCAAAACTCCTCCATACTAATAATAGGGAATATTACTAAATACACTTTTAATCAAATGGGGTGGGAATATGATGTAGTAAATGGAGCTCCAAAATATTTTGAAGCAACACCAATTTCAATAAGCATTAATCTGGATTCCTATCTTGAACAAAGTAATGGTAAAATAGTTAATTGTTATGATCAAGCCTTTTCTCTATCATCTCTTATCCGGCTTCTGGGAATCGATGCAAAATGTAATTATCAAGAACAATTTGGAAGAATACATACTGTTGATTTAGTAGGTAAAGGTTTATGTAATAATCCATTTTATGAAAACCCAAAATATAATAATTATTTATCTTTAAGGCAACCTATTGTTTCGAATAAAGATCCTCTTTACGATATTAGATCTGGATTTTTTAATCATATGTACGTTAAATCTAATATTAATATTAGTTTAGGTTTTAATGTTATTATTAATGTTGAGTGTATTTGTGATTCTTGTGCTGGTCCTGTGATTGGAGAAAATCCTGATTCTTATCGAAATAATACAATACAATCTTTATATCGTGATAATAATGGTATAATCATTCCAACTAAAATTATGTCAATTATCCCAGAATTAAAATGAAAAACATATTATTGAAACTATTTGTGCTATCATATACTCCTGTTTTGTCTTTTGCGCTGGAACCGATGATAGTAGTCCCAGAAGCAAAGGCATCAACAAGAGATGCTATTCAGAATATAAGGTTGCAAGGATTACAGAGGTTAGAAAATACTGGATTTCATTTTGGGAGTAAAGAATTTTTGAAAAAGGCTCCAGACCTCAAAAAAATCCTCCATGGATTAAAAGTAGGGAAAGGTATTTTTTTCGTTACATCCGACAGCTGGAATTCTGTTCTCTATTGTAACCAGAACAGCCGTATCGATGGATCAATGGATGTTTGGTACTCCACCAGCATTTTCGGCATACGGACTGATATGATTATTTTTGAAGGGGCTTCATTCAATTATTGGTCCATGCCTTCCATTTATAAGGAAATAGTGTTAAGCGACGATTGCTGGGTTATGACCAAAGGTGATGATATTCTTTGTTTTACCTTTAAAAACGCTGGATTGGCGTTCAAGGGATTTACCGATCCGGCTACTTTTGTTACCCCCGAAACGGTAAAGACGAGATATGCCTCTACGCGTGAAATGCTGCCTGTACTTAAAGCATTGTCTCTCGTTCTGGATGGGAAAGCGCCGGCTGTTTATGATTTTGATTTAGCCCAAGAAAAATTAATGGAATTCAACCGATCTATCAAACAGCGGGACCGTAGGGCCAGGGAAGTATCCAAACTCCGTTGGCAAAAAGAAGAGAAGCAGCGGGAAGAACGAAAAAAACTTGCTCCCGACTATGGCATTCCCGGAAAGTTTCCTTTTAGCGTTCGTGGGGAATCTGATTTATCGGAAGGTTTAAAGTGGAAAAACTTTGATACATATTTCTCATCTCTTTCGCTTTCTCCCGACAAGAAGGTTATTTTGCCCAATCCCGATCAGGGTGCTATCAATCAGGCATGGTTGAAGACTGTTTGGAAGAAGGGAGACGTGGATGTGGTGGATGAACAGGAAAACGGCGTGGTTGCGCGCCTTCATACGGAAGGGAAAGACGATGACAAGAGCGATATTTGGCTTTTTGTCGGCTATTGCCAGTCTCAGTCTGCGGCCATGAACGAGCTGTATTCACGGCGTTTTCAGAAAACCCCGGACAGGCCTGAACAATGGTCTTGGGATGACGAAATAGCAACGGTGGTCGTCAATCCGTTCAAACTGGGAGATTACAGTTTGGGAAGGCAGGGGGTATTGGGCGATTTTGGCGGAATTATTCCGTCGAGCAACGAGTCGTCCCTCTTTTTCGTGAACGGTAATACGGTAGTAGCCCTTGTTTCCATGGATCCGTCTTGTTCTGTTCTTTCCCTAGCAGAGCAAATTGATAAGAGGCTTGAAGCAGTCAGGAAAAACAAATAAATGTTGAACCGTATATGGAACCTGAATAATGTTATCTTGAGAAGAAATCCTGTAGGCGCAGTATTCCGGAGTTTTTTTAATTCATAAAACCAGATATGGGAGGTCTTCGCCTTTTTGTGCCCGGTCTATTTTTCAACGTGTTTTTTTGTTGCTTTTGGGAGGCATTCCCGTGTTGAGGGAGATCCTTTTTGTTCATATCATGGAGAAGGCCGGATTTTTAACTTGAGATTCGGAAACTGGCACGCAGAGTGATGAAATGAAGCAGAGCCAACAGAAGACAGCCTCTTTTTCCTGGCTGGCGGGGTTGAGGTGGTCATTTGCCGGGTATGTGGTAGGGACACTTTTTGCGGCGGGGGCAGGGGCGCTGGATTTTCCCATGCTGGCGCGGGGAATGCTCCTGGCGGCGGCGGTTTGTTTTGTCGTGTCTCTTGTTTGTGCGGGGGCGTGTATCCGGAGCAGCAAAGCGGCCCGCTGGTACTTACTTCTTGTACTCGTGATGATTATGATCGCGCTGCTGTTCGGGCGTGAAAATATTAATTAGTCATTTGTATATGTTTTGATTGACCGAGTGTGCACTGATATATAATTTCCGATCATGTTCCTTCGATTATTATCAAGTTTCTCTCTCATGGCCGGCATGACTCTGGTCGCCCAGGCGAACGCCCAGCCTTATCCGGATTCCGATTCCTCAGACGGTTATGATACCGGCTATTATGCGGAAGCTTATTCCGGAGGCTACAATAGCTCTCCGGCTCCCACGGGGGAGAACGCCTCCAAGCCCGTTTTTCCCACGCAGTCCTATTTTGAGCTGCTTGGCCCCATGGATTCCAGAAACGGACATGGGAGCGTGAACATACAGAATTGGATGACGGACCTGAATTTGTGCCGGATGTCCAGCGGTTCCTGGGGCTTTTCCTCCACGGCCGCCCTTCGTTTGAGCTGGTTCAATGGAGAAGGCGCGCGCGAGATGGATGTGGATGAGCTGTACACGATTTGGCTGAATGTGACCGCGTCTTACAAGCTCAGGGGGAAGACGAGCCTGGTTTTCGGCGTAACGCCGCAGATTTCCACGGATTTCGATACCTGGACGACCCATAATTTGTTTTTCGGCGGCCATGCCCTTCTCGCAGGTCCCTTGAATGACCGGTTCAGCTATGGTATCGGCGTCGGCTGTTATCCGCAGCTGGGAGATTTTCCCCTCCTTCCCCTTATCCAGTTTGAGTGGAAGGCAACGAACAATTGGACCCTTCAACTGGAAGGAGCCCGGCTTTCCTATACCAGCAAGGTGAGCGAGGGGCTGACGTGGGGGCCTTTCGTTTCCGTGGTGTCCGGCACCTGGACGATTCACCATGACCGCCGCGTCCGCCAGTTCGAGTGGATTTCCGGCGTCGCCGGCGTGGGAGCCGACGTAGGCCTGGGACACTGGGGCAGCGTTCGTCCCAGACTGGTGGCGGACGTCGGTTTTTCCTTTGGGAACTCCGGCACCATCAAGACCAGCAACGGGAGCCATGAGCTGGAGAAGTACCATTACGATCCCGGTTTCTACCTGCGCGCGGGATTGCAGTTTGAGTTTTGATCGGCCAACAGGATTAGCGAATACATAACAAAGGCCCCCGGAGCATTCAGCGCTCCGGGGGCCTTTCTGCAAATGGGGCGTTTGGAGCCGGAATTATTCCCGGCAGCGGTCAGGCTTCTTCAATGGAGGGCCTGCCCACGGAATGGTACTCAAATCCAACGGCCCGGATGTTGGCCGGAGAGAGGATGTTCCTTCCGTCAAAGATGATGCGGTTGCGCATGACGTCCGCCAGCTTTTGCAGGTCCGCATTCGCGTATTCGCTCCATTCCGTGGCGATGATCAGCACTTCCGCATCCCGGGCGCATTCGTACATGTCTTCCTCCAGCGTGACGCCCATGGGTTCCAGGATGGGGGCGGCGGTGTGCATGGCCTTGGGGTCCGTGGCAGTGACGATGGCTCCTTCCCTGCGGAGTTTTTCGCACAGCTTGAGGGCGATGGATTCCCGGATGTCGTCCGTGTTCTGCTTGAAGGCCAGGCCCCAGACGGCTATTTTTTTATCCTTGAGCACCCAGAGGCGGTCCCTGATCTGGTCTAGGAAGTGGGTGTGCTGGGTGTCATTGATATGTTCCACTTCCTCCAGCAGGGTGAAGGGGATACCCAGCGTTCGGCTGATGTTGATGAAGGCTTTGACGTCCTTCGGGAAGCAGGAGCCCCCGTAGCCCAGTCCCGCGTTGAGGAAGTGGCGGGAGATGCGCTTGTCCATGCCGATGCCTTCCGCCACCAGTTCCACGTCCGCTCCCGTTTTTTCGCAGACCTTGGCGACGGCGTTGATGTAGGAAATTTTCAGGGCCAGGAAGGAGTTGGCGGCGTGCTTGATGAGCTCCGCAGAGTTGACGTCTGTTTCCAGAATGGGCGCGTGGATGGGCTGGTAGACGCGCTTGATGACGTCCATGGCGCGTTCCGAGTTGGCGCCGATGACGATGCGGTCGGGATGCAGCAGGTCGTCCACTGCGCATCCCTCCCTCAGGAATTCAGGGTTGGAAACGATGTCGAATTGCACGTCCGTTCCTGCATAGCGCTTGATGGTCTGGCGGACTTTTTCACCGGTTTTGACGGGTACGGTGGATTTGTCCACAATGACCTTGTAACCCATTTCCGGTTGGAGCACCTGGGCGATTTCCCGGGCCACTTTTTCAATGTAGGTGAGGTCCACGGAGCCGTCCGTATTGGGCGGCGTGGGCACGGCAATGAAGATGACTTCGCTTTCCGCAATGGAATCAGCAATGGAGGGGGAAAATTCCAGGCGTCCCACGGCCACGTTTTTTTTCACGAGTTCTTCCAGCTTGGGCTCGTAAATGGGAATGGACCCGGATTGGAGGGTGCGTATTTTTTCCGCGTTATTGTCCACACAGATGACGTGGTGGCCCATTTCCGCAAAACAGGTGCCCGTGGTAAGCCCCACGTAGCCACTGCCGATGATTGTTAAATTCATGGTGTTAGTGCAAATATATGGTAAAAACTTGGCTTCATTAAAGGATAAGGGCGGCGGGACCAATGTTCAAGCATAATGGAGGAGGGGATTTTTTCTGTCAAAATAAAAAGTTCCTGATTGAGCGCGGTTCTTCCCTGTGCTATAACCGGGACCAGACAGAAAAGATCTGTTTATTTTAATTTGAACGTTATGAAAACACCTATCACCGTTACCGTTACAGGAGCCGCCGGCCAAATTGCCTATTCCCTGCTGTTCCGTATTGCTTCCGGCAGCATGCTGGGACCGGACCAGCCGATCAACCTGCGCCTGCTGGAAATTCCCCCGGCCATGAATGCTCTGGAAGGGGTGGTAATGGAATTGCGTGATGCCGCGTTTCCTCTGGTCAATGAAATCGTTCCCACCTCTGATCCGGATGAAGCCTTCGCCGGCGCCAACTGGTGCCTTCTGGTAGGCTCCGTGCCCCGCAAGGCCGGTATGGAACGCAAGGACCTGCTGGACATCAACGGCAAGGTGTTCATCGGCCAAGGCCAGGCCATCGCCCGCAGCGCCGCCAAGGACGTGCGTGTGCTGGTTGTAGGCAACCCCTGCAATACGAATGCCCTGATCGCCATGCACAATGCGAGCGGCGTTCCCGCCGACCGTTTCTTCGCCATGACCCGCCTGGATGAAAACCGCGCCAAGAGCCAGCTTGCTGAAAAGGCCGGCGTCCATGTGACGGAAGTGACCAACATGACCATCTGGGGCAACCATTCCTCCACCCAGTACCCGGACTTCACGAACGCCAAGATCGGCGGCAAGCCCGTGACGGAAGTCATCAAGGATACGGAATGGCTCAAGGGTGATTTCATCACCACCGTGCAGCAGCGCGGCGCCGCCATCATCAAGGCCCGCGGCGCTTCTTCCGCCGCCTCCGCCGCCTCCGCTGCCGTGGATACCGTCCGCAGCCTGGCTACCCAGACGCCGGAAGGCGACTGGTATTCCGTGGCCGTGTGCTCCGATGGCTCCTACGGCATTGAAAAGGGCCTCATCTGCTCCTTCCCGATCCGCACCACCAAGGACGGCGGCTGGGAAATCGTGCAGGGCCTGCCGATCAACGCGTTCTCCCAGGAAAAGATTGACGCCACCGTCAATGAACTGAAGGAAGAACGTGACGCCGTTTCCTCTCTGTTGAAGCATTAAAGTTGATTTGCTCTTGCGCCGGGCTTCCCGTTTTCGGGGAGCCCGGTTTTTTTGTGCCTTGAAAGCTCCGTAAGCCTCATTTTCTGCGGGACAGAAGTTTTCCCCCGTGTTAAAAAGAAAGATGGATGCAGCATCCGCTTATTTATGGACCAAGACCGCATATTATACCGGGGTGAGGCCTTTACACTGACCGGAAATTCCGTGCGCCAGGATGCCGCGCATTGGGCGGAGGTGCAGCCGGACGGCCAGGTGAAGACCATGAAGAACGGCCGTTATTCCGAATGGCGCGTTCTGCCGGAGGCCGGAAACGCCCCGCATTACCGGGGAAGCTTTGAAGTGCTCAATAAGGCCTACAGCCTGGCGCTTAACGAGGCCGGCTCCCTGCTCAATGAAGAAGGGACGTTCCGGACGGGAGCCAACTGGCCCAGCGTGTGGACCCGGGATATTTCCTACGCCACTCATCTGGGGCTGGGGTTGTGGAATGTCCATGCCTGCATGAAGAGCCTGAATGCCCGGGTGCGGAACGGGGAGGTGGAGCAGGATACCGGCACGGGCGGTTCCTGGCCCATTTCCTCCGACCGCGTGGTGTGGGGAATGGCCGCCTGGGAGGTTTACTGCCTGACGGGGGACGCCGGCTGGCTGGCCCGTTCCTGCCGCGTGCTGGAAAAGACGTGCATGCGGGATGAACAGGTGCTTGCGGCCACCGGCGGCCTGGTGAAAGGGGAGTCATCTTTCCTGGACTGGCGGGAACAGAGTTACCCGGCGTGGATGACTTCCGCGGACATCGGGGATTCATGCAGCCTTTCCACCATGGTTCTGCATGCGGAGGCCCGCAAGGTTCTGGCACGGATGTTCCGGGAACTGGGGCTGGAGGAGAAGGCGCGGGAATGGGAGGAAAAAAGCGCCTCCCTGTCCGCCGTCATCGAGCGGTTTTTCCGGATTCCGGAGCATGCCCTGTACGGGCAGTACCTGTATGGCCGGGGCTACCCCGTGCTGTCGGAAAAGGTGGATTCCCTGGGCAATCTACTTTGCGTGCTTCTGGGGCAGGCTCACGGTCCGCATGCCGCCGGAATGGTAGCCGTCCTCCCCCATTGCGTGTACGGCATTCCCTGTTTCCATCCCCAGATGCCGGACGGCGTGCCGCCTTACCACAACCGTGCCATGTGGCCGTTCCTGGAGGGCTATTACGCGCAGGCCGCCGCCGCGGTGGAGAATGAGTCCGCCCTGGCCCTGGCGTTCGCCTGCATGGTGCGCGCCGCCCTGCTGTGTGGGACGAACAAGGAGAACGTGCTTCTGGAAACGGGCCTGGATGAAGGGCTGCTGCTCAGTTCGGACAGCCAGCTCTGGAGCATTGCCGGGATGCTGGGCAGTTTTTACAAGGGGTTGTTCGGCATCCGCCTTCAGCCGGATTCCATGGAGTTCCGCCCCTGTGTTCCGGAGTCTTTTGAAGGAGTTCATGAACTGGCCGGGCTGGAATACCGCGGCATGACGGTGGATGTGCGCTTGCGCGGCCACGGGCGCCGGATAGCGCGGTGCCTGGTCAACGGGCAGGAGGCTCCCCCCGTGCTTTCTCCGGGCATGAAGGGCCGCGTGTTCGTGGAACTGGAGATGGTTGCCGCAGAAGAAGGGGCGGGGCAGGTGAATCTGGCCCACATGGGCGGCAGCCTGGAGGCTCCGGAGTGGAAGGCGGCCCGCCATGGAATCGCCTGGGAGGCCGTGGCCGGAGCGGATTATTACCGTGTTTACCGGAACGGCATTCCCGTGTCCCAGACGGAGTATTGCCATTACATGCCTGCCCCCAGCCGGGGGGACGTGTCTTTCCAGGTGATGGCGGTCGCTCTGGACGGCAGGGAGTCTTATCTGAATGAACCCAATGACTATCCTTCCGCGGATGCCCGCATGGAGACGCGCCCCTGCGGGCTGAGCGGGGATGAAGTCTGGTTTTCCCGCGTTACGGAGTCTCCGGACGCCCTGTGCTATAATGTCAACATAGACAAGCCCGGCGTGTACCGGGTGGACGCCTTTTTCGCGAACGGCACTTTTGACGTTTCAGACGGGAACACCTGCGCCCTGCGCAGCCTGTACCTGGACGGGCGGCGCGCGGGCACGCTGGCTTTTCCCCATACGTCACGCTCCGGCAACTGGGAGCATTTCATTTATTCCACGGCGGTGGAGGTGGTGATGACGCCCGGTCCCTGCCGCGTGGAAGTGGTGTACGACTCTTTTTCCGAGAATATGAACCGTCTGGTGAATGATATGGTGATAAAACACCTCCGGTTTACCCGTATATCCTGACATCGGTTCATGGATTTTATGTCGAAACGCTTTTTTGTCTTATTGCTGGCCCTGGGCGCCGGGGCGTGGAACGCCCCCGCCATGGGGAAGGATGCGGAATCAGCCTCCCGGTCTCCGGCTCCCGCGGCCCGGGAAGGGGCGGAGTTCACCCGCCTGCCCGTGAGCTGGACGGTGAATCCCGGGGATGCCGCCAACGCGCGCGCCGCATGGAAGGCCCTGAGCGCCTATCACCAGGGGAAGCCCAAGTCTTCCAGAAAGCTGCACGTGGTTTACGTAACGTTCAAGGACAGGCCGGCCCTTGAAGGATACCGGGAACGGTATGACCATATCCTGAAGAATATCCAGGCTTATTATGCGGACCAGATGCAGGCCAACGGGTTCCCTCCGCTTACGTTCCAATTGGACCTGGACGAACGGGGGAAGCTGGTCATTTACGATGCCTATGTGGACAGGCCCATGAGCGAGATGAACGTGCAGAGCTCCGGCCCCGTCTCCCGGGAGGCGGCCAAGAAGGTGCTGGCGTCCAAGGGGATTGACATTGAAAAGGAACACGTGCTGATCGTGTGCCAGCTGCCGGACGGCGTAGGGCCTTATTACGGCGGCGGCTTCAGCCACCAGGGAACGGGCTGGACCTGCGACCAGGAGGGGTTGGATCCCGCCAGCTTCCTGGATACGGAGATGATGCAGGGTGGCCGCTTCAAAGTGACCAAGGGGAAGAACGCCACCATTTACATAGGCGGCACGGCTCATGAGCTGGGGCATTCCTTCGGCCTTCCGCACACGGGCAACGGATGGGACTACCCTAACGCGGGGGATTCCCTGATGGGCCACGGCAATTCCTCGTACGGCAATGAACTGCGCAACGAGGGGAAGGGGGCTTTCCTGGCGCCTACGGACGCCCTGAAACTGGCCAGCGTTCCCCTGTTCAACGGCGTGGAGACGGAGCTTCCCGCGGATGCCTCCTACGGGCGCATGATCGGGAAGTACGTTCCGGGCTCCTTTGAGCGGCTGGAGGCCATTCCCGTCAAGGACGGCCTGCGGCTGAAAGGCCGGGTGCGCCTGACGCGGCCCGCTTATGGAATCGTAGTCCACCTGGACCCTCCCGGCGGTTCGGATTATGATTCCAATGCCGTGGGAGCTTCCCTGAATGGAAAGGGAGAGTTTGACCTCACCATCTGCCGGCCCGGCTACAGGGGCGGCTTTATAGAAATGCGGGTGGCCGTGCTGAACTGCGACAGCACCCGCAGCATGATTACGCTGCCCGTGTGGATGGACGCCCAGGGGGCCAAGACTCCTTCGCTGGCCCAGACCGTTTACTTCGGCGATGTTCAGAACCTGTGGATACGCGGCCGCGCGGAGGAAGCCCGGAAGGCCCTCGCGGAGGTGGAGCGCAAGCATGGCTCCCGTCCGGAGGTGAAGGAATGGCTCCCCATCTGGAAGCGCGCCCTGGAGCGCCAGGACCCCTCCCTGGAGGCTACCCCTGCACAGATTCCTGCGGAAACCGCCAGCGTCAGCCTGAATGACTGCAAGCCCTCCGTGGCTCAGGTGGGGTGGGCCGTTCCGTTGTGGGACGTCCTCTTTCCGTCTGACCTGGGGCCCGTGCCTTTCTTCAGGACGATCGGGAAGCCGGAACGCTTCATCCTGGCGCATGCCCCGGCCGTCTTTTCCTATGACCTGGACGGACGCTGGAAGGAGTTCCGCGCGGATGTGGGGCTGCCCTTCGGTTCCCGCGGCAGCGTCAAATTCGGCGTGTACCTGGACGGGAAAAAGCTTGTGGAAACCCCCGTGCTCAAGGACGGCTCCTCCGTTCCGGTGAAGGCGGCGGTGGAGGGCGGCAGGAAGCTGGAAATCCGCGTGGATGACGCCGGAGACGGCAATGCCGCCGATTGGGGCATCATTGCCAACGGCATTCTGACCCGGTAAATTTCCGCTCCACTGGCGGAGAAATGTGACATTAGGCTTGTCTTTTGTCCTTTCTCATAGTGTTCTGTGGACTAGCCATGATTGGGATGAATGCAAAGCTATGGGGTGCCGCGGCGCTGATTGCCGGCGCTCCCCTGTTTGCAGAGACGCCCGCGGGACAGCCGCCGTCCTCCCCGTCCTCCGGTTCCGGGCAGGAAGAACCCCAGGGGGAAATGGCGGGGAACCTGCTTTCCGGCACGCTCATGCCGCAGATTCCCTCCAATATCTCCATCACCAATGACGGGCCCATCAGGGTGGAGAAAGCCAGGAAGATCATTTTTGAAGGCCCGCGCGTGCACATGGTCACGGATACCGGGGTGGAGGTGTTTGCGGATTATGCGCAGGCGGATATGGACCGGAGCAGGGTTTTTCTGAAAGGGAACCTGTCCATTTACCAGAGCGACAGCAAGACGCGCACCAACAGCCTGATACGCGCCAGCAGCGCGGAGTTCGACTGGGAGAACGAAGTGCTCCTCACGGACGCCATCCGGGCGAAGATGGAAGGGCTGATCCTGCGCAGCGGGAAGTTTGAATCCCGGAAGGACGCCGCCGGCAAGACCTATCTGGAAGCCCGTAACGCCTCCGTTACGGCGGAGGACGTCAGCGAACCCCTCACCTGGATTTCAGCGGACAGGATACGCGTGTATCCGGAAGACAGGTTCTCCTTCAAGAACCTGACCCTGCATTACGGGGGCGTTCCCTTCTTTTACTTTCCCTATCTCAGCCATTCCCTGAATCCGGAGGTGGGCTATCTTCCCCTTCCCGGCATGCGGTCCATCTGGGGGCCTTACCTCCTGAATGAATACGGGTTCCTGCTGGGGGAAAAATGGTCGGACAACGGCATGCCTTCCGCCGACTATCTGGGCACCCTCCATGTGGATTACCGCACCAGGCGCGGCTTCGCCTACGGGCTGGACATCCGTGACGTGCTGCTGGAAAAGGACTGTCCGGACATGACGGGCCTGTCCTTTTACAAAACCCATGACAAGGGGGTGAAGATTAACGCCGGGGATGATGAATACCGCGAGCACTTGGACCCGGACCGGTGGCGGCTGGCGCTCCAGCAGATGTGGTCCCACCGGGTAAACGCCCGCACGGACTGGCGGCTGAAGGCCAACGTCAACATGCTGAGCGACGAGTACATGCTCCGCGACTTTTATCCGGAAATCTATCAGCGCAATTCTTCTCCGGATAATACGGTGCTTCTCTCCCGCACGGACGACACGAATGATTTTTCACTGCTGCAGCGTTTCGTTCCCAACAACTTCTACATGGCGGACCAGCGGACGGAGTTCAGCTATGAACGCATCAAGTCCCCCATTTTCCGTTCTCCCGTCATGTATGAAAGCCGCACCAGCTTCGCCTTCCTGAAGCAGTACGTCCCCCCTTTCATGCGGACGGAAATCCGGGATATGCTGGACGAGATGGAGCCCGGAACCACTTCCTATGATTACTGGGCCCGCATGCTGATGACGGACAGCTACAGCCGGTTCCATTCCTTCCATGAAATTTCCGCCTCCAAGAAAATCATGGGGTTCCTGAACCTGACGCCCAAACTGGGCGGGGGCTACACCGGGTATTACGGCGTGGAGGACTACAAGCCGCTCAACCAGGGGATTTTTTATGCCGGAACGGATGCGGACTTCAAATTTTCCCGCCGTTATTCCTCCGTGTACAGTGATTCCCTGGGCCTGAACGGCATGAACCACATCGTGCAGCCCCATTTTACGCTGGCGTACGTGAAGACCAACCGCCTGAGCGAGCTTTATCCCCAGATTGACGGAGACACCCCCACCACCAATCCGCCGTCCCTGAGCCTGGGCAGGTATACGGAGATTGACTCCCTCCCCACGGGGCTGGTATTCCGGTACGGCCTGCGCAACATGCTGATGACCAGCCGGGACGCCAATTCCCACCGCTGGTTTTCCTGGGATGTGTTCATGGATGCGTACCTGTATGACCCGATCAACCAGCGGGACTTCTCCAACCTCTTCTCCTTCATGCGCTGGAACCCCGTTCCGTGGATGGAATACCGGTCGGAAATGCAGGCCCCCATCCTGGGGAAGGACAAGATTTCCGGCTGCCATGAGTACAACAACTCACTGCGCTTCATGCCGTGGCGCTCCACGGAATTCGTGGTGGGGCACCGTTACCTGAACCAGCACTCCCTGCTGGAGGACAGCAGCCAGCTTGACCTGCGCGTTTTGCAGCGTTTTTCGGAAGCCTGGGCATTCAGCGGCAAGTGGCGCTTCTCCCTGCTGGACGGAAAGCTGGACATTCAGGAATACAACGTGTACCACAACATGGGTTCCTGGTATTTGGGCGTGGGAGCGTTCGTGCGCAAGAACGGGAATAAAAACGAATTCGGCCTGGGCATCAGCTTCACCATTCAGCAGACCGGGGACTACATGCCGGTCAAGTTCCTCTAATGTCCGGGGAAGGGCGCGGTTCTCTTGTAATGGGTGCGCCGGAAGCGTTTCTCCTTGTTACGGCATCCGTGTTTTTAGGGATGGAAGCTGCCCGGGCTGTGTGACGTTTTTCCGGGGAGGGGGGCTTTTTCTCCGGGGTTGCGTGATTTTACAGGGGCCGGGAAACCGGGATTCCCTGGTTGGAGCGGAATGCGAGACAGGCCGTCCTCAAGGTGAGTGAAGCTGGAAGATGAACGAATCAGCTTTTGTTCATGGACCCCCCCGGACACGGTCCAAGGCCGCATTTTTACAATTCGTCCGTCCACGTTCATCTTCTTTTCAGGGAGGGCTGGGGCTTCCGGCGTACCGGGTAGGAAAAGTTTTTCCGCAAGAACCCGCTGCCGCGCTTGTGCCGGAACCTTGGCTTGCATTCCGGGGAGGAAACGGGGAAGATGCCATGACATGGGGCAAACCGCGGCGCATGCCATGGCGGCAACGCCGCCCGGCGCGCCGGCTACGCGGAAAGCTCCCGCATCAATCATTTTATACGAATATGAACGCTCAGGAATTGATCAAGACGCTGGAATGGCGCTATGCCACCAAGATATTCAACCCGGACCGCCAAATTCCGGCAGAGGATTGGGAGGCCCTTCTGGAATCCCTGCATTTGAGTCCTTCCTCCCTCGGTCTCCAGATGTGGAAATTCCTCGACGTGCAGGATCCGTCCGTGCGCTCACGGCTCCGGGAGGTTTCCTGGGGACAGCCCCAGGTTACGGACGCCTCCCATCTGGTAGTCTTCTGCGCCCGCAGGGACTTCAAGCCGGAGGACGTGCAGCGCTATCTGGAACGCATCGTGGAAGTGCGCGGCGTCACCATGGAATCCCTGGAGCAATACCGCGCGCGCATTTTTGAACTGGTGGATTCCAAGTCTCCGGAAGTCCTGAAGGCATGGCTGGAACGCCAGGTGTACATCGCCCTCGGGTTCATGATGAGCTGCGCCGCTGACCTCCGGGTGGATACCTGCGCTCTGGAAGGAATGGACCCTGCGGCCTATGACCGCATTCTGAACCTGGAAGGCTCCCCGTACTATGCGCTTTGCGCCCTGGCCCTGGGCTACCGGGATGAAGAGGCGGACAAATACGCCCGTCTGGCGAAAGTGCGCTTTGACCGGGATGACGTCATTCCGGTCGTCTGACGGAATTTTCTTTAATCCCCCGCTTCAAGCAGTTGCCGCATGTCTTCCGGCAGCGGGGCTTCCGCGGTGAAAACTTCTTCATCAAACGGGAACTCCAGCCGGCAGGCATGCAGCGCATGGCGCGGCAGGATCAGCCGTTCTTCCAGCTCCCGGCTCCAGCCGTGCTGGATGTATTCCAGATAGCAGGCTTCGGAGGGGCCGTAAATCTTGTCTCCCAGAATAGGGTGGCCGAGGTGCGTCAGATGCACGCGTATCTGGTGCATGCGTCCGGTTTCCGGAATGCACCGGACCAGGGCCAGCGGGCCGCGGGGCGTGTTCCACGTCCGTTCCGTCCGGAAAACGGTGGCGCATGCCTTCCCGGCGGGGTGAACGGCCTGCTTGACCCAGATGGGGCTTTCCGCGACGTCCCCCTGTCTCAGGATGGGGGCGGCGCAGGTTGTTTCCGTCCACTCCGGCCGGCCTTGCACGATTGCCAGGTATTCCTTGTGCATCCGGCGCCGCTGCATGGCCCTCCCCAGCTCGCGCGCCGCCGCCTTGTTCTTGGCGATCAGCGTCAGGCCGCTGGTTTCCCGATCCAGCCTGTTGACCAGGGAAAGGGCGGCTCCGTTGGCTATTTCATAGCTCAGCAGGGCTTCCACGCCCTCCAGCAGGTTGGGCTCCTTCTTCCCGTTGGACGGGTGGACGATGAGGGGCGCGCCCTTGTCCACCACAATCCAGTCCCCGGACTCCGCCGCCACCTCAAAGTGCGGAAAGCAGGCAATAGGAGCGTCGGAAATGGGAATCCACATGGCGAACAGGAGGATTACAGCGCATCCGGACGGATGGGCATCCATTCCCCCGGCTCCAGGTTCAGGCTGTCCAGATGCAGGGAGCCGATGGAAATGCGGCACAGGGAGGCCACGGGAGCGCCCACGGCGGCCAGCATGCGGCGCACCTGGTGGTACTTCCCCTCCGTCAGCGTCAGCCGGGCGCGGCGCGGTTCCAGGATTTCCAGCACGGCGGGGGCGCAGGGGCGGTCCTCCCCGTTCAGCGTGAAAGTTCCGGAGGCGAACAGTTCCACGGCCTCCGCCGGAATGTCCTCTTCCGTGACGGCTTCGTAAACCTTGGCGACGTGATGCCTGGGGGACGTCATGCGGTGGATGAATTTCCCGTCGTCCGTAATGAGGAGCAGGCCGGATGTTTCCTTGTCCAGCCGTCCTACGGAAGAAACCGCGGGGTTCCTGTGCCGCCACTGGAAGGGCAGCAGGTCGTAAATCACGTCTCCCTCCCCGTCGTCATGGCTGCACGTATATCCCGCGGGCTTGTAAAGGGCGGCGTACAGGCCGTCCGGGAACTCCACCGGCTCCCCGTTCAGGAGGATGCCTTCCGCCTGCACCTTGTCCGTGGGGGCGGAGCAGGGTTCCCCCTTGAACGTGATGGAGTGGCGTTTGATCCAGCCCGGCGCTTCCCGCCTGGAACAGTACCCGTAGCGGGATAAAAGAGCATCCAGTCTCATACGGCGTATTTTTTCCTAACGGGAACAAAAAACAAGGTTGAAGTATGCCTCCCCGGCTGATAGCATTAAACTATTACATGCGGAGCCTCCCCGTTTGGAGCGCTGCCGTTGTTCACCATTTACGCTTATATAGTTCCATGATTGAAACGATTACAGAAGAACAGTTGACCCCCCAGCAGGCCGAATTTTGGGTGCGCGCCCGCCAGGCGGTGGACATGAACAATTATCCCTATGCCGTCAGCCTGCTCAAGGCCCTGGTGAAGCAGCTTCCCGGCTTTCTGGAAGGCCGCAGGGCGCTGCGCGCCTGTGAAATCAAGCTGAACCCGGAAGCCAAGAAAGGCGGCCTGTTCAGCGGCATGAAAATCAGCACCAGCAAGCTCACCTCCTCCAAGAAGGATGCGGCCACCCAGCTTTCCGCGCTGGAAGACGAACTGGAAAATGATCCTTACAGCATTCCGGTCAACGAGGCCCTGTACACGGCCGCCATGGACGTGGGCTTCCCGGACCTGGCCGCCTTTGCGCTGGAAACCGTCCGCCAGGGCCATCCCGGCAACAAGAAGATGCTCCACATGCTGGCCTCCCATTACGTTTCACGGGACATGCCCGCCCAGGCTGCTGAGGTGTACCATGACCTCGTGAAGCTGGACCCCACGGACAGCGTGGCCGTGAAGAGTGAAAAAGACTGCATGGCCCGCGCCACGATGCAGCAGCAGAAGTGGGAGGAAGCCAAGAGCTTCCGGGACGTGATGAAGAACTCCGCGGAAACGAACTCCCTGGACAAGAGCGACAAGAAGGGCCTCACCCGTGCGGAGCTGGAAGAACGCCTTGGGCTCCTTTCCGCCCGTTATGCCCAGAACCAGCAGGACCTGGCCGCCGTGCGCGACATCGCCGGCGTCTATGAACAGATGGAGGACTGGGCGAATGCCTATTCCTTCTACAACTACGCGTTCAGCCTCAGCAACAATGATATTTCCCTGGAAAACAAGGCCTCTGAAATGAATGAGCGCTACCGCAAGGCCCAGGTGGAGGAAATCCGCCGCCGCGCCGCCGCGGAGCCGGACAACAAGGAACTTCAGGAACAGCTCGCCCAGTTCAGCAAGGAAGCGGCGGAACAGCAGGTGGCCGTGTGCCGCCAGCGCGTGGAAAACAACCCCACGGACCCGCAGACGCGCTTTGAACTGGGGCAGGCCCTCTTCGACTGCGGCAACTACACGGAAGCCATTCCGGAGCTCCAGCGCGCCCGCAACAACCCCCATATCCGCATCCGCGCCATGCTGTTGCTCGGCAAGTGCTATGACGCCAAGAACATGCATGATATGGCCCTGCGCCAGTTGGAGGAAGCCAACAAGGAACTGATTGAAATGAATGACACCAAGAAGGAAATCCTTTACATGATCGGCCTGCTTTATGAAAAGCTGGGCAAGAAGGAGGAATCCCTGGCGGCGTTCCAGCAGATTTACGACGCCGAATACGGCTACCGCGACGTAGCCAAGCGCGTGGAATCCTCCTACAGCAATTAAGGTTCCGATCCATTCCGCGCCCGCGACGGGGCGCCATTCTCAAAGCCTTTGCCGTCTCCGGCAAAGGCTTTGTTGCTGGATGGACGACCTTCCTGCGGATGGGCTGCGCCGGGCCGGAAGCGGCCGCGGCGGCCTCCTTTCCGGTATGGCCGCTGTGAGGCTCTTTTCCCGGGATGCTTCCGTCAAACGTATTACTTCATCTGCCAGATTCCGCAAAGGCAACGGTAGCGGGGAGGAGAGGAGTACACGCGCTCCTGTAATTTTCCTTGCCCGCCTCTGCAAGAACTGGAAAAATGGCCGGATGGAGAAGCTGATGCAGGCATTGCTTATTATTGACGTTCAAAATGATTATTTTCCTGGCGGCCGGTTTGAACTGGCGGGCGCCGTTGAAGCGCTTGAACGGACCAGGGCCGTACTGGACCGGTTCCGGGAAAAGGGGCTTCCCGTTATCTTTGTCCAGCACATCAACACCCGTCCGGACGCTTCGTTTTTCCTCCCGGATACCGTCGGCGCGGAAATCCATCCGGACATTGCTCCCGCGGGGGATGAGCCGATTGTCGTGAAACATGCTCCAAACAGCTTTTTCCGGACGAATCTTCTGGAGCTCTTGCAAGCCAGGGAAGTGAATGAACTGGTTGTCTGCGGAATGATGACCCATATGTGCATTGATACCACCGTGCGCGCGGCGAAGGATTACGGCATTCCCGTCACGCTCCTGTATGACGCCTGCGCTGCCAGGGATTTGAAGATCATGGAGCATTCCATCCCGGCCCAGACAGTACAGGATGCGTATATGGCAGGCTTGAATGGAATGTTTGCGGAAATCAAGCTGGCGGAGCAACTGGAACTTTAGGGTCCCTAGCCGCAGAATGTGCCTCCGGAAAGCAGGGCAAAATGCCTGTAGGGAGGGGCGCCCCCTGTTCCCCCTCTGTGCGGCCCGGCCCGTTTTTTTGGGCAAAACACGCGGTTTGCGGGAAATCCTGTAAAATATATCCACAGTTAATCAACATGAACCTGGATAACGGAAATGGAACAATGCCGGGCGTTGCCCGCATCGGGCTAATCGAGCATGCCTCGCAGGGACGCCGGGGGAGGGATTTCCGGTGGCGGCGGCACGCATACCGGAAAAACGCTTGCGGCGCAGCGGGCGCTTGAAAAATATTCCTATCCCTATTTATCCATTGACCATTTAAAGATGGGGTTGATACGCAGCGGAATATGTCCCCTTGCACCTGAAAGCCCAGATGAAGAGCTCACCCCCTTCCTTTGGAGCGTTATCAGGGAAATTGTAAAAACCGCCATGGAAAATGGGCAGAATCTGGTGGTGGAAGGGTGCTACATCCCCTTTGACTGGAAGAAGGATTTTACACCGGCCTGCCGGGAGCAGATCCGGTATGTTTGCCTGATTTTTTCAGAGGATTATATTCAAAGGCATTACCATGACATCATGGACCATGCAAACGCGATTGAGCAGCGCATGGATGAGGCGTCCTGCACACGGGAGAGCCTGCTGCGTGAAAACAGGGACAACCTTGAGAAATGCAGGCAGCATGGGTGTGACTATCTGTTGATTGAGGAGTCCTACAACATGGCTGGAAGGCGGCTCTGCGGAAACGGAATGCTGCGCTGCCACCGTTCCCATGCGGCGGCAGAGGGAGTGAATTCCTGACGTTTTCATTTTACCCTTGATCCTTGAAAGGGAAATGCTAGCGTGAATTACTGTAACAACTGCCCTGATGAAAATCTTTTTCGCAATTCCCGTTTTTTGCCTGTTTGCGGGCGTTTCCGCACCGGGTGACGAGGCGCCGGAGGAAAAGGCGGTTTCCGTCATTCTTCTGTCGGCTACAAGTAAAATCCCTTGGGAGCCCGGAATAAAAAAACCGGAAAGAACGTTCCAGGTCGTGCTGGGTTTTTCCAATCCCGGTCCCGGCAAAATCATAGGGAGCAGAAAGGAGGGCATCCGCCTGGAGATACGTGATTCCATCGGTGGCGGGAACGTTCCTTCCGATTATGTTGATTTCCTGCATGCCCGCGATCCCGAATTCAGGATGGAAACGGAAGATTGGGTTCCCGCTCCGGACGCCCGCTGGGTGAGTGTAAAGGGGAATATGCTGCTGGTGACAGCGGAGAAGGAGGTGACGTCCGAGGGCTGTCTTTTTTCCATGGACAAGGAAAAGGAAGAACGCCATGTTGTTCTGAAAGGCGGGAGCCTGATGGATGACGGCCGGCAGGGAGACGCGCAGGCTACTTTGAAAATAACAAGGTCGCTCAATAAGGATTCCGGAAAAATAAACCTGAACGTGGAGCTGGTTTCGTCACGCATGCTGGGTATTTGCGGAGTGACGCTCATGAAACCGGACGGTACTCCCGTGATGGGAAAAAATTGGAGCTGGGGCTATTCTTCCGGTTCCGGCGGTTCCCTCTCCTGGGAATGGGATTACAGGCTGGAACCGGAAGAAAAGGGGGAGATACAGGTCTTGGTGAATTACATGACTGAGCTGAAACGGATTGACGTGCCTGTCGACCTGAAATTCGGTCTGTCCGGAATGGTCCGGGAAACTTCACGGCAGCGGAAACCATGAAGGCGATACATTGTTTATGGTGCGGCATCGTCTTCTGCCTGCCGGGCTGGCAGCCGTGCCGGGGAGCGGAAGAGGGGAAAATGGAGGAAAAAGTGGGAATCGTCTTTAGGGAAGCGGGGTTGAAGCGGGACACGGGGAATGACGGCGGGGAAGGGGTACTGCAATGGAAGTGCAGCGCCGTTCTTTTTATCCGCGAACCCTGGGGGTTTGGAGAGAGTAGCGTGGTGGAAAACCAGTCTTTGGGAAGGTGGGCAGCGGATGGCAGGGAGCTGGCCCCTGTGGAATTTCAAACGGCATGGCTGAATGAAAATAGTAGAAAAGGAGTGAGTTTCACGGTAATTGAAGGCACTGCGGCCAATCTGCCCCCTGCCGGCTGTGCCTGGATCCGGCTGAAGGGATGCCTGAGGGTCCCGGTGGCGCGCACGCTGGAAAGCCCTGTTTACGAACTGCCTTTAAGGCAGGGCGCCGCCGCCTTCATTCCGCTTCCTGGCATTGAGGAAGAGAACGGCGGGAATGTGAACGATGTGGTGGAACCGTGCGAGCTGCCGGTGGGGAACCTGTATGTGAAAAAATGCGAGCGGGTGACGGAGGATGGAAAAAAACAGCTCATGCTCAGCATTTGTCTGGACGCGAATAACGCGTTCCGTCCGGAAAAATTCCAGCTTCTTGACGAGAATGGGAAAGTGCTGGAGTACCAGTCCCTTGACAATTCGGAGATTGATGATGAGTCAACAACCTGGACGGCCGATTTTACGTTTTCCCCTCCGGAAAAAATGAATGCAGACAAATGCAGGGTCCGGCTGGTTTATAAAACTGCCCTGAAGTATGTTTCCGTTCCTGTAGATGCCAGGTTCGGCATAGGCGGGGAAATACGGGAGGAGGCGGAAAAGCGGGGAGGAAAGAAAGCAGGCTAGCGTTTTGCCGGAACCGGCGCTTCTTCCTTGGCGGCGGTCTCTTTTCGTCTTGTGCCGTTCTGCGAACGTGTTATGCTGAAAAAGTACCCTTACCCCCCCTGCCTATGCTTCACTACTGCCTGCCCTGGCTGGCCGCGTTCTGCTGCGCGGCTGTTTCTGGCCCCGCTGCCGGAAAGGAAAGCCCTGAAGAACCTGCCGTAACCGTTTCCCTGGATGGTTGGAGAACGAACCTCCAGGAGGCCGGGCCGTTTTCAAAAGCCAGCCGGTCGTTTTCCATGGATTTGAAGGTCAGGGAAACGTCTTCTTCATGGAAGGTGGCTTATGGCGGGGAGTCCGGTTCCGAGCTGGCCCTGACGGATTCCGAAGGAAGTTCTCCTGCCAAAACGAATTGCCATTACAGTGATTCCCGTTCCTACCAGCAGAGCAACATAGCCGGAACAATTTTTTTAAGTACGCCGGCCTGGCTGCCTTCGGAAAAAGCCAGGTGGGTGGAAGTCAAAGGGGAGGTTCCCTTGGTGATATATAGCAGCCCCGCCGTTTCAGAGAGCGTGACGCTCAAGATGACGGTCAAGGATTTCTCCGTTCCGCTGGTGCTCAAGAACGCCGGACTGGACGGCGGGGACGTGAAGGTCAAACTGAAAGGCCATTATGATGAGGGCGGAGACGACACGAAAGGGTATATGCTGAGGGTGGAAGTCCATTCTTCCACTCCGCTTGGCTTTCTGGATTTTGAACTGCATTCCCCGGATGGCGCTCCGCTGGTGACGGAAAATTACGGTTCCAGCTCCGGACGCTCCCTGAAGAGGTATGACTGGGGCCGGTACTTCCGGATGCAGGGGAAGAAGCAGGAGGAACTGAAGGTGGCCGTTCAATATGCGGAGGGATTAAGGAAAATCATGGTGCCCGTCCGTATCCGGTGCGGCCTGTCCGGCGCCGTGGAACAACAGGATACCCCGAACAAGGAGAACTAGGATGAACAGGCAGAGCATTATTGTTGCCCGGTTTTTGCTGTGCGCCGCTGCGGCTTTGGGAGCGGCGGCGTGGGGCGGCGGCAAGCCGGAGGAAAAAAATCCGGTGAAGGTCGTTTTTGTTTCCGTCGGCATGGAAAAAAACAGCATGTGGATTAACGGAGCGCCCCAGGAATCCCCTCTGCAGCTGAAGTTCGGAGTAAATTTCAGCGTCAAGTCCCCCTTGGGCTTTGGATCGCGATACAATGACGGTATCCAGTATCTGGAGGCGACCGATTCCACCGGCAGGAAGCTGGCTCCGGCAGAGTTTAGGATGGGCAGCATGTACCCGCGGAGTGAAGGCGGAATAGTACAGGCAACCGTCAATGGAGTTGCCGGAGAACTGCCTTCTCCGGACGCTTCCTGGGTACGGCTGAAAGGGGTGTTCCGCGTTCCCGTCTCCCGTTCCGTGGAGAGCCCTGTTTACGAACTTCCCCTGGCAGAAGAGGCGGAAGAGCATGTGCCGCTGCCGGGAGCCAATGACCGGGAGGAAGCGGGCGGCGGAGACATCGTCCTGTCTGAAAGCGTGCCTACAGGCAGGCTTTTCCTGAAAGAGTGCAGTACGTTTGAAAGGAACGGAAAAAAGATGAGGAAAATGATTCTGGGGCTGGGGGTGGAAAGCTCCTTCGACCTGGACCGTTTTGAAATTCTCAATGAGAAGGACGAAGTTCTGGAAACCGAATCCCGGGGCGGGGGGAGCAGAATGAACTCCTCCTACCGTGAATGGACAAGGCGCCTGCAGTTTGAAGAGCCGGAGAATATGCAAAAACTCAGGTTCCGGATGATTTACAAGGTTCCTGTGGAGCCGGTCTCCGTCCCCGTGGACGTCAAGCTGGGCATGAGGGGGGAGATCAGGGAGAAGAAGAAGTAAGGCGGTCTTCGCTGCTTCCTGCTTCGGCGGCAGGAGGGCGCGGGGCAGGTCTCCTGCGGAGAATTTTCCGGGACTGGCCGCGTCAGAGCACCTTGGAGAAGAATTCCTTCAGCCTGGGGTTGGCGGGGTGGTCGATCACCTGGGCGGGAGGCCCTTCTTCCACAATTTTTCCCTTGTCCATGAACAGGACGCGGGAGGCCACCTCCCGCGCAAACCCTATTTCATGGGTGACCACCACCATGGTCAGCCCACCCTGTGCCAGGTCCTTCATCAGGGAGAGCACTTCCCCCACCATTTCCGGATCCAGGGCGGATGTGGGTTCGTCAAACAGGATCACGTCCGGATTCATGACCAGGGCGCGCACGATGGCGATGCGCTGCTTCTGTCCCCCGGAAAGCTGGAGGGGATAGGAGTTCCTCTTGTCGTACAGCCCGATGCGCCAGAGCAGGGTTTCCGCCTGGGCCACGGCCTCCTTCCTGGTGGAGCGTCCCGTTTTGACCGGGGCGATCGTGATGTTTTCCAGGATGGTCAGGTGCGGGAAAAGGTTGAAGTGCTGGAAGACCATGCCTACGTGCCGGCGGAACTGGTTGACGTCCGTGCGGGGGGAGGTGACCAGCTCCCCCTTGAAGAGGATTTCCCCGGAGGTGGGTTCCTCCAGCAGGTTCAGGCAGCGCAGGAAGGTGCTTTTCCCGGAGCCGGACGGCCCTACGATGAAGACCACTTCCCCCCGGTCAATCTGCGTGGTGACGTCATTGACCGCAGGCACGGAGTTGAATTCCTTCACCAGGCGGCTGATCTGGAACATGGGGGTGTTTCCGGGCTGTTCATTCATTGTTTTTCAGTCTCCTTTCCAGTTTGCCGAGCAGCCAGCTGAACAGCATGACCACGGAGAGGTAAATCAGGGCTACGGCCGTCAGGGGCATGAAGGCGGTGTAAGTCTGGCTCCGGATGATGTCGCCGCCCTTGGTCAGGTCCTGAAGGGCAATGTAGCCGGAGACGCTGGTCTCCTTCAGCAGCACGATGAATTCGTTCCCCAGCGCGGGCAGCACGTTTTTAAAGGCCTGGGGCAGGATGATGAAAATCATGGTCTGGGCGTATCCCAGGCCCAGGCTGCGGCCGGCTTCAAACTGCCCCTTGTCAATGGCCATGATGCCGCCGCGGATGATTTCCGCCACGTAGGCGCCGGAGTTGAAGCCGAAGGCCACCACGGCCACCAGCACCTTGCTGACGTCCACGGTACCGAAGATCACAAAGTAGATAATGAGCAGTTGCACGACCACGGGCGTGCCGCGGATCACCGTCAGGTACAGTTTGCAGAGGGCGTTCAGGAAGCGGAAATTGCCCGTCTTGTCATGCGTGGCGCGGATGACGGCTACCACAAAGCCCATCAGGATGCCCAGCAGGACGGAGAAAAAGGAGACCTCCACCGTGACCAGGAAGCCGTTGGCCAGGTATTTCCAGCGGCCTTCCTGCATGAAGTTGACGTCAAAGGAGTCCTTCAGGTCCAGCCACATGTTTTCCAGCCAGTTCCCCCCGGCGGCGTGTTTTCCGGCTCCCGCGGCGGACTTGACCTGCATGGCCGCGTACGCGGTCCTTATTTCCTCCAGCCTGCCGGAGGCTTTCAGGTCCGCAATGGCGCTGTTGATGTCCTGGAGAAGTTCCGGATTTCCCTTGCGGACGGCAATGGCATAGGATTCTGAAGTGAGGGGTTCCGGCAGGATTTCCAGCCGGTCATTGCCTGCCACGTACATTCTGGCCGGGTCCTGGTCAATTACGGCCGCATCCACCTTGCCCGCCGCCACGGCGGCTACGGCCAGCGCCCCGTTGGGGAAGCGTTCCGGCTGCTGGATGTTCCGGGTGACGTAGATGTCTCCCGTGGCTCCGTGCTGCACGCCGATTCTCCTGCCGCGGATGTCTTCCCGGCCCCGGATGGGGGAGCCTTTGGGGACGATGATGACCTGCGCGGCTTCCACGTAGGGGATGGAAAAGTCCACTTTTCCCCTGCGTTCCGGAGTGACCGTGATGCCGGAGGCGGCCACGTCCGCCTTTCCGGAGACCACCGCCGTAATCACGGAGTCAAAGCTCATGTCTTCAATGACCAGCTCCCTGCCGGTGCGCCGGGCCACCTCCCGCATGATTTCCGGGTCAATGCCCATGATGGCGTTCCCCTCCCGGAATTCGTAGGGCGGGAAGGTCGCTTCCGTCACCATCAGGATTCTGCCGTTTTCCGCCGCTCCCGCGCCGCAGCATAAGAGGAGCCAGCCCGTCAGCAGGACTCCGAGGTTTTTCAGGAAGGAAATGGAGGGCATGGAAGGTAGGAAAAAAACGGTGGAGGCTGAACCGCTGGGATATATGATTTACCCGCCCGGAACGCAATAAAAAACTGTTTCTTCCCGGCTCCGGCTTTTTCCGGCCCTGCGGCGGCTGTGCCGGGGAGCGTGGGGACGTTCCCACGGTGCGGGAATGGATTCAGCGGACCAGCCGCAGAAGGATCCGGCGCAGCCTGTAGGCGATTTTTTTCAGGAAGGTATGGCGGCTGAGTTCCGCGTAGGCCGCCGCGGCGTCATTCCGGCGCATGGCGGAAAGGAAGGCGTCGTCACGGGCGGGATAGGCTTCCAGCGCGTGGCGCCAGATGGAGCTGGCGTTCAATTTTTCAAGCGCCTGCGGCATGCCGTCCGCCTTCAGTTTTCCGGAGACGGCCAGGGTTGCCAGAAAGCTGCGCACGTTGTTCAGGAAGGCCCCCAGTTCGCTTTTTTTCCAGTCTTCCCGGTCCGTCAGGGTCAGCTTGAGGGAATGAAGGCGGAGCATGTCGTCAAACAGGGAGAGGGACAGGTTCCCGGTCACCCCTCCGAATTTATAGATATACACCTCCTTTGCCAGCACGGCGATTCGTTCCGCCCTGGGGAATACCTGAAGGTTGAACAGCTGGTCTTCCGCGTACCTGAGCCCGCTGGGGGAGGGACGGCTGGACAAAAGGAATTCCCTTCTGTAAAGCTTGATGCACATTTTCCCGTAGGTGTAGAACAGGCCGTGCCTGTCCATGCCGAAGAAGCCGGAATGGTAGGAGGACAGGAATTCCTCCCTTTCCACCACCCGGCTGTGCGGGATATGCCCGTCCTTCCTGCGGAAGAGGCCGAAGCGGTCCAGATGGCGGACGTAGTCTCCGATGACGACGTCCGCCCGTTCCCGGACGGCCATTTGAGCCATGGCTTCCACGCTGTCCGGAAAAATGGCGTCGTCCCCGTCCACGAACATCACATACTCTCCCGCGGCCATGTCCATGCCGGCGTAGCGCGCGGCGTCCACCCCCGCGTTCTCCCGGGTGATGACCCGGATGTTCTGATGCCGCGCCGCATAGGCGTTCAGAATGTGCGCCGTGCGGTCCGTGGAACCGTCATTGACCAGGATGATTTCCAGCGGTGACCAGGTCTGGCGCAGCAGGCTGTCCAGGCAGGAGGAAACGCACGTTTCCAGGTTGTACACGGGAACGATGATGCTGACGAGGGGAGCCTCCGGAATGGTTTGAACAGGGTGGTGCATGGGCGCGGTCGTAAAGGCTCCGCCGCCATGAACAGGATGCCTGCCGGAACGGAAGCAGGGGACATGGCCCGGACCGGAGGAAACGATAGGGCATCCGGGCGCGTCAAACAATGCCGAAAAGCTGTTTTCTACATTATCGTATAGTTAGAGTCATTTGCTATTTTCTTCATATTCAATCTATAATGATAAAGGGAAAGAAAAATCGTTTTTTGAGGGCCAAATATTAAACCGGATTACCAGTCCGCTGTCAATCGAAGATTCTGACAATATAAACTTTAAGGAGTTTCTGGATTTTTATCCCAACGGAAAAGCCGTTTTTCCTCCCCTGCCTAAGAGGCTGAATTTGCCAGCTTTTCCGGGCCTGTATTTTCAAACGGACTGGTAATCCGCTAATGTCCGGCCGCGCCCGTTTTTGCCTTGGCATGTGTTTCGATTTTATTCCCATTTCCTCATACACTGCATTGTTTAACTGGACCATTCTTTTTTTAATCCTTGGTGCGGTTTATCAGGCGGGAACGGGAGGAATCTTTTCCGCTTCCACCGCCAGGCTGGACAGTCTGGCCGGCTTTTTATTCGTCGTCGCCCTGATCATGTACATGGGCGCGCGTCCCGTCAGCGCAGAGTTTGGGGATACCATCAATTACGCCGCGGAATTCCAGACGCTTCAGCAGGGGGAGGCGGGCAACTGGAAAGCCCAGTTGACGGGCATGAAGGGAGAATGGCTGTTTGCCGTCATTCTGCATGCGTGGGCGCAGCACGGCAATGTGCACGATTATTTCCTGACCTGTTCCGCGGTATACGTGGGAGCGCTGGCCCTGGCCAGCTACAGGATTTTCGGAGCCCGGTGGTTCATTCCCTTCCTGATTACGTGCGCCATGTTCACCTTCTGGGTGTACGGGGTCAACGGCGTCCGCAACGGCATGGCCGCCTCCGTGATGATTCTGGGCCTCACCTTCCGCAGCAACCTTAAAATGCTGCTCCTTTGCACCGTGCTCGCCGTCAGCCTGCACAAGTCCATGATGCTGCTGGCCGCCGCGGGAGCCTGCGCCTGGTTTATCACGGATACGCGGTATTACGTGGCGGCGTGGGTAGGGAGCATCCTGGCCGTCATTCTGGCCGGTCCCGCCATTGGGGAGATGATCGCCTCCTCCGGCTTTTTCGATGATCCGCGCCTGACCCTTTACATCAACCAGGCGGATGAATTGAAGGCTTCCTCCGCGTTGTTCAGCAGCGTGGGTTTCCGCTGGGATTTCCTGATTTACAGCGCGCTCCCCATTGTGACGGGCTGTTACTTCCTGTTCCGGGAGGAATACCGGGACGTGATGTATACGTGGCTGCTGAACATCTACATTGCGGCCAATGCGTTCTGGATTCTCTGCATGTACGCGGCGTTCAGCAACAGGTTCGCCCAGCTTTCCTGGTTCCTGATGGGCTTTGTCTTCATCTATCCCTTTTTCAAGCAGAGGTTCTGGGCGGACCAGGAAAAGAAACTGGCCTGCTTTATCCCGGTGGTTTACGCCTTCACCTTTTACATGAATATTTACAACGCATGAAAAGGAAGCTTATCCGGGTTGCGGCGTCCCCTATCTCGCTGGACCTGCTGCTCAAGGGCCAGTTGAATTACCTGAACGGGTTTTTTGACGTTCTTGCCGTGGCTTCCCCCGGAGCGGCGCATGCGCGCATCCGCCGCCGCGAAGGCGTGGAAACCGTGGAGCTGGAGATGGAACGGGCCATTTCCCTGTGGAAGGATTTGAAAAGCCTGTGGCGCCTGTTCCTGCTGTTCCGCAGGGAACGCCCGTGGGGAGTGCATTCCGTGACCCCCAAGGCCGGACTGCTGAGCATGGCGGCGGCGGCTTTTGCCCGCGTTCCGGTCCGCGTCCATACCTTCACCGGCCTGATTTTTCCCTACCGGAAGGGGGCCTTCAAGTTCCTGCTCAAGCAGATGGACCGCCTGACCTGCCTGTTTGCCACCCACGTTATTCCGGAGGGGGAGGGCGTCCGGCAGCTCTTGATGGCGGAGAAGGTGACGGGCAAGCCCCTGGAAATCCTGGCCCACGGGAACGTCAACGGCGTTGATCCTGATTATTTCCGCCGTTCCGGCTGCCGGGAGGAAGTGAGGAAGCGTCTGGAACTGCCGGAAGATGCCGTGCTGTTTGTTTTTGTGGGGCGCATTACGGAAGACAAGGGCATCCGTGAGCTGCTTGCCGCGTTTTCCGCCCTGCGCGCAGAGACCGGGCGTCCTCCCGTTTTTCTGGCTCTGGTGGGATGGACGGAGGATTACGCCGGAGACAAGCTGGACGTGCCCGGCGTATTCCGCCCCGGTTTTCAGGAGGATATCCGGCCCTGGCTGGAAGCCGCGGACGCGTTCGTGCTGCCCAGCTACCGGGAGGGATTTCCCAATTCGCTGCTGCAGGCGGGTGCCATGGAACTGCCCTCCATTGCCACGGATATATGCGGGTGCAATGAGATTGTGAAAGACGGCGTGAACGGCCTGCTGGTTCCGGCACGGGATGAAGAGGCTCTCCGGCAGGCCATGGCGGCCATGCGGGACGACCCGGAACGGCGCGGGAGGATGGGCGCGGAAGCGGCGGAACAGGTGAAAAGCCGCTTCAGCTGCCGGATGGTGTGGGAAGCATTGCTCCATTTTTACGGGAGGGCGTCGGCATGATTTACGGTAATTGCGTCAAGAGGGTGCTGGATTTTTCCGCCGCCCTGATTGTGCTGGCGGTGCTGCTGGTTCCGTTCCTGGCGCTGGCGGCGCTTCTGGCCGCCGCCAACCGCGGCACGCCGTTTTTCCGCCAGACGCGGCCCGGCCGCCACGGCAAGTTGTTCCGCATCGTCAAATTCAAGACGATGACGGATGAAAAGGATGCCCGGGGAGAACTGCTGCCGGACGAACGGCGGCTGACGCGCGCGGGGAGGCTGGTGCGCTCCCTGTCCCTGGATGAACTGCCCCAGCTGTTCAATGTGCTGGCGGGGCAGATGAGCTTTATCGGTCCGCGCCCGCTGCTGCCGGAATACCTGCCCCTGTACAGTGCGGAGCAGGCGCGCCGCCATGACGTGAGGCCCGGCATTACGGGCTGGGCCCAGGTCAACGGGCGCAACTCCATCGGCTGGGACCGCAAATTTGAACTGGACGTCTGGTATGTGGACCATCTGAGCTTGTTGCTGGATGCGCGCATCATTCTGTTAACGCTGGCGAAGGTGGTCCAGCGCCAGGGCATCAGCGCTGAGGGAAGCGCCACCATGGAAAAATTCACGGGTTCCGGAAAATGAAGAAGAATATAGCAATCATCGGCGCCGGGGGATTCGGCAGGGAAACGGCCTGCTGCCTCCGCGCAATCAACGGGGAGTCCCCCTCCTGGAATTTGATAGGTTTCTTTGATGACGGGGTGGCCGCCGGAACGGAAAACGAGTACGGCCGCGTGCTGGGCACGGTGGAAGACCTGAATGCCTGGAAGGAGCCTCTTTCCGTCGTGATCGCGATTGCTTCGCCACGGGCTTTGGAACGCATTTCCGGCCTGTTGGATAATCCCCTGCTGGATTTTCCCAATATCATCGCCCCTGATGTGAAGTTTTATGACCGCGGCCGGGTGGCCATGGGGAAGGGGAATGTCATCAGCTTCGGCCACATCTTCAGCTGCCATGTGGACATGGGAGATTTCAACCTGTTCAGCTGCGGTTCCCTGATCGGCCATGACGTGACGCTGGGAAACTGGAACGTCGTGGCCAACGGCTGCAAGGTGTCCGGAGGCGTGACGCTGGGTAATGCCAATTTCCTGGGGGCCGCGTCCGTGGTGCTCCCGTGCCGCACGGTGAAGGAAAACGTCGTCCTGGGCGCCAATTCCACCCTGGTCCGGGATGCGCTGGTGGGAGGCACTTATGCGGGCTGTCCCGCCGTGCTGAAAAAGAAGCCGTCCCCTGCGCCGGAGAAGAAATCCACCGTCTGGCTCTCCCTCGCCTGCACGGGGGAGGCGGAGGAAAGGTTCGTGCATGAAGCCTTTGAATCAAAGTGGGTGACGACGGTGGGGCCGAACGTGGACGCTTTTGAACGGGAACTGGAGGAATACCTGGGGGAAACGCATGTGGTGGCCCTGGCGTCCGGCACTTCCGCCCTTCATCTGGGGCTGGTGATGCTGGGAGTGGGGCCGGGGGATGAAGTCCTCTGCCAGTCCATGACCTTTGCCGCTTCCGCCAATCCCATCATTTACCAGGGGGCTTCCCCGGTGTTTGTGGACAGTGAGGAAAAGACGTGGAACATGTCTCCGGAGATGCTGGAGGAAGCCATCCGGGACCGCATCAGGCAGACGGGCCGCACCCCCAAAGCCATCATTCCGGTGGACCTCTACGGCATGCCCGCCAGCATGGGGGAGATCATGGAGATTGCCGGGAAATACGGCATTCCCGTGCTGGAAGACGCCGCGGAAGCGCTGGGTTCCGAATACCGGGGGCGGAAGTGCGGGGTGTTCGGCACGTACGGGGCCTTTTCCTTTAACGGAAACAAGATCATCACCACCTCCGGCGGGGGCGCCCTGTGCTGTCCGGATGAGGAATCCCGGAACAGGGTCAAGTTTTACGCCACCCAGGCCAGGGACCAGGCGCCGCATTATGAACACACGCGCATAGGCTACAATTACCGCCTCAGCAACGTGTGCGCGGGCATAGGCCGCGGGCAGATGCTTTCCCTCCCCTCCTTCCTGGAAAAAAGGCGCGGCATCCATGAAGAATACCGCCGCCGGCTTTCCGGCGTGCCGGGGCTGTCCCTGCTGGAAAATCCGGATTCCCGCTACCATTCCAACCACTGGCTGACCTGCGTTCAGGTCAATCCGGAGGAGGCCCGGTTTGACCGGGAAACGCTGCGGCTGGCGCTCCAGAAGGCCGGGGTGGAAAGCCGCCCTCTCTGGAAGCCCATGCATTTGCAGCCCGTGTTCCGCTCCTGCCCGTTTTATGGCTCCGGCGTATCGGACCGCCTGTTTGAACAGGGCCTGTGCCTGCCTTCGGGCGCTTCCCTGGCCGGGGAGGACGTGGACCGCATCATTGACGTCTTGTTGAATCTTTAATGTTCGCTCTTATGACCGAGACTCATAGCCAGATTTCAAAATTCCTCTATTACGCCCGGCATTATCTGCTGAATGCCAGCGGGAAATTCATCTTCCTGCTGGATTTGGGGCTTTCCTCCCTGGTCACGCTGCTGGCCTGCTATTACGGGGAATGGATTTACAAGGGTGACTGGGTGGACAAGCACATGGGGGTAGCCCTTCTCTTCGATCTCGCTGTCACGGGCACCATGCTCTGGCGGTCCGGCGTTTACAAGACCCTGGTCCGGTTCACGACCATGAAGGACTTGCAGAAGCTGATGGCGGCCATCCTGCTGGCCAGCATGCTGCTGTGCCTCTTTAACATTCTTCTCTGGCCCGCGTATTACAAGGGGCATGTCGTTTGCGCCATTTTCAATTTCGTCATCACCTTCCTGGTCCTGATCGGGTGCCGCATGGCGTGCATCGGCGGGAGAAGATGGCTGGAACACCTCAATTCCAGCGAATCCGTTTCCTCTCTCACGACGACCGGACGCAAGAGGATTGCGCTGGTGGGCAAGCTGGACGCCTGCCTCCTGAAAGCCTCCCTTATCAGAAGCCTGAAAAGTGAGGAATATGAAGTGGTGGGCATCCTGACTTCCGCTCCGGAGGCGGACGGCAAGGAAATCAAGGAGATTCCGATACGGTTGATCAAGGAGGCCGCGGAGGTGGAGACGGCCTTGAATGTGTTCCAGGCGTCGGGAGTCATTTTTGTGGGGAAGGACGATTTGCTGGGAGATAAGAAGCTGGCGGACGTCTGCCTGGAAAAGGGGATTGAACTGATGATTTCCCACGACCTGTTCCAGTCGTTTCACGAATATTCCGGCGTGGCCGTGGATGAAGTGCAGATTGAAGACCTGATGGAGCGGGAGGAAATCAGCATCGACATGGAAAAAATCTCCGGCGGCATCAAGGGCAGGGTGGTGATGGTGACGGGCGCGGCCGGTTCCATAGGAAGCGAACTGGTCAGGCAGCTGTGCCGGTTTTCCCCGCGCCGGATCGTTCTGCTGGACCACGCGGAAACGCCGCTGTGGCTGGTGCGCCAGGAGGTGGAAAAATCATATCCCCACGTTCCCGTTGCCACTTCCATCACCAATGTCTGCCACCGCCGCCAGCTGGAGGAAAGCATGAAGCTGTACCGGCCGGATGTGATTTTCCATGCGGCCGCCTACAAGCATGTTCCGCTGATGGAGGAGAACCCGTGCACGGCCGTGGTCAATAACGTGAAGGGGGCCATGCATCTGGCCTCCCTGGCCGTCAAGTACGGGGTGCAGCGTTTCGTCATGGTCTCCACGGACAAGGCGGTGAACCCCACCAGCGTCATGGGCGCTACCAAGCGGCTGGCTGAAATGTACGTGCAGAGCCTGGGGGAAGCCCTGCTGAAAAAGAGCGGAAAAGGAGCCACCGTATTCATTACCACGAGGTTCGGCAATGTGCTGGGAAGCGCGGGCTCCGTTATTCCCCTGTTCAAGGAGCAGATCAGGAAGGGAGGGCCCGTTACGGTCACCCATCCTGAAATGATCCGCTATTTCATGACCATCCCGGAAGCCTGCCGCCTGATTCTGCAAGCGAACGCCATGGGGCAGGGCGGGGAGATTTTCGTCTTCGACATGGGGGAACAGGTCAGAATCGTGGAGCTGGCTAAAAAAATGATTCGCCTGGCAGGGCTCTCTCCGCTGAAGGATATCCGCATCGTCTTCACCGGACTGCGCCCCGGCGAAAAACTTTATGAAGAACTTCTGGCGGACTATGAACATACGCTGGAAACCTCCCACCAGCGCATCCGCATTTTCCAGACCCGGAAATATGACATGTCCGAGCTGAAGGAAGCCTTTGAAGAGCTGGTGCGGCATGCGGAAGCCCACCATCTGGAGGATACCATCCGCGCCATGAAGCAATTGATACCCGAATACAAGAGCAACAACTCTCCCTACGCTAAGTACGACTACCTGGACTTGAAGAAACCCCTTACCATCTAACCTCTGCTTAATCATCCAATGAAATACCTACATCTGTTCCGCCATCCCTCCCTGTGGAGCCGCCTGCTGGTGGCCGCCGCCCTGGCGTGCGCGCTTCCCGCCTGCGTCAAGCCTGAAGAAGTCAATTACGTCCAGAACCTGGTGCTGGACCAGAAAGCGTCCATCGGGAAGGAATATAAGATAGTCATCAAAAAGGATGACCGCCTGTTCATTTCCGTCAGCAGCAAGAACCCCACGCTCGCGCAGATGTTCAACAAGGACAGCGGCAGCGTTTCCAGCCCCAGGGATGACGAGCGCGGGTACTTCGTGAACACGGACGGCGACATCGTGTTCCCCGTTCTGGGGAGAATCAAGGCCGTGGGCAAAACCTGCACCCAGCTGGCGAACGACATTGAAAGTGAAATCATCAGGGAAGGGTACATCAAGGACCCCGCCGTCAGCGTGCGCCTGATGAACTTCAAATTCTCCGTGCTCGGGGAAGTGTCCAAGCCGGGCAATTATGAAATCAAGGGGGAACGCCTGACGCTGCTGGAAGCGCTGAGCAAGGCCGGAGACCTGAACATGGACGGCAACCGTGACATTTACGTTATCCGGGAATCACAGGGAGAGCGCATTGCGTCCAAGGTGGACCTGCGGAACAGCGACCTGTTCCATTCCCCTTACTACTACATCCAGCAGAATGACGTCATTTACGTCACTCCGTCGGACAGGAAGGTGAACACGCGTAGCGAACAGCTCCAGATTTATCCCTACCTGATTTCCGGCACTTCCATTGCCATGGTCATTCTGGCCTTTTGCATTTAATCCCATGAAAGACCTCTCCCCCAAGAAGGAATCCCTGGATGCCGGCGGCGCCGCGCCGGTATCCCTGCTTCCCAGCCCCAGGGCCATCATGGGCCGGATTGTCCGGAAATGGTACTGGTGCGTGCTTTCCCTTTGCATTTGCCTGCCCCTGGCCTATCTGTACGCGGCGCGGCAGCCCCAGGTGTACGGAAAAGCCACCACCATCCTCATCAAGGATGATTACCCCAGGGAATCCGTGGCCGCCACGGTGCTGGCCTCCACCAACGGAATAGTCAACACGGGCGCCACCAATCTGGACAATGAAATTTTCCTGCTTTCCTCCCATTCCCTGCTGAAAACGGTAGTCCGGAATTTGAAGCTGGACGTCACCTACTGGAAGAAGAACGGGTTCCGGAAGGTGGAAATTTATCAGGACTCCCCTATTGCGGTGCAGTTCACGCAGGAGAGAAAAACGGCTGACGCCCGGTTCCTGGTGATTCCCGTTTCCGGAACGGAATTCCGCCTGGAAAAGGATGAGAAGGATCATCACGGGCATGAGACGGGCGTCTTCGGCAAGGAAATCCGGTTTGACTCCCAGGCCTTCATCGTGGAGAAAACTCCCAAGTTTGACGAAAGCAGCCTGAACGTTCCCGTGATTGTCAGGAGAACTTCCGTGAAGAATGCGGCGATGGGGCTGGGAAGCGGCCTGACCGTCAGAAAGGCGAGCGGAAAGAATGATTTGATCAACATTTCCATGCGCTGCAATAATCCGGTGAAGGCGGAGGATATTCTGTACAGCATCGTCCATTTTTACAATGAGGCGTCCCTGGAGGAAAAGAACAAGCGCGGCACGAAGACGAACGAGTTCATCGGAGATCGCCTGGACGTCATCAGTGAGGAAATGAAGAAAAATGACCTCGCCATTGAAGATCTGAAAAAGGAGACGGACGTTCTGACGGACCTGTCCACGGCCCTCACGGAGGAATATGAGAACAGCCTCAATGACAAGAAGGATTTGAGAGAGCTGGAGCTTGAAATCAAGTCCATAGAATACCTGAAAGATTACCTGGAGCAGGAGGCCGAGCATGACGCCAGGCTGGTCCCCATCAATTCAAAGATAGCGGACATGGGCATCCGGGACCAGATCAGCGTTTTTAATGACACCCTGCTGAAAAGGACGAGCCTGAAGGTGAATGCCGGGGACAATAATCCGATTATCCGCGAATTGGAGGCCAATTTGAACTCCCTGAAGGATGCGTTGAAGCGTTCCGTGAATAACTACTATACGTCCCTGCTGGTCAAGAAGAAGAACGTGCAGGACCAGCATGAGCAGACGCGGGAGCATATCAGGAATGTTTCCAGCAGGGAAAGGGCCGTCAACCACATTGAACGCGAGCAGCGCGTCCGGGAATCCCTGTACGTTCTCCTGCTGAACAAGAGGGAGGAAAATTCCCTGGCCCTGGCCGCCACGGAAGACAACGCGCGGATGGTGGACGGCGTGCGGGGCGGCAACGGTCCGCTGGAGCCGAACGTTCCCAAGATTCTGATGGTGGGATTTCTGGCCGGGATGGCCATTCCCGTGTTCCTGTGCGTGGTCGCGGCCATGCTGGATTCCAGCGTGAAGCGCCGGAAGGAAATAGAAACCCTGACCTCCATTCCCGTGTACGGGGAACTGCCGCGCAAGCCGCGGAAGCTGAAGAACCAGGAAATCGTGGTGAATCTGGAAGAACCTTCCGAGCTGTCCGAATGCTTCCCCCTGCTGGCGGAACGCATGGTGGCCCTTTCCGACGGGAACGGGGGGAACCCCCTCAGCGTCCTGATTACGTCCACCTGTTCCGGGGAGGGGAAAACCTATCTTTCCGTGAACCTGGCCCTTTCCCTGGCCGTGGCCGGAAAGAAGGTGCTGCTGATGGATATGGATTTAAGAAAAGGGGCGCTCAGCGCCCTGCTGGGCGGAGCCGGAAAGCCGGGCCTGGGAGACCTGGAGCAGGCCGGGGAAGGCGGCTGGCGTTCCCTGGTGGAACAATCCCCCGTTTCCGACCACCTGGATTACCTGTTTGCGGGAACCGTGCCGGACCATCCCTCCCGGCTTTTGCTGCATGACCGCATCAGGAAGCTGATGGAGGAAGTGAAGGAGCAGTATGATTTCATCTTCATGGACTGCGTTCCCTACTCCTCCCTGGCGGATGCGCGCATCGTCGCCCGGCTGGCCGACGTCACGCTGTACGTCATGCGGGCCGGCTGCGTGAAGAAGCGTGATTTGGCCGGATTGCAGAAGATCTGGAAAAACGGAGAGCTGAAGCGCATGGGCATCGTCCTGTGCGACGTGGAGCCCCATGGCCGCTCTTCCCGCGGGTATGCCGTGTACAGAAGCCTGGACACCTCCTCCCCGTGCGCGGGAAAATAATTCGTTTCAGAAGCCCGTCTTATGCCGCGTTCCCGTCTGAAAGTCCTGTTCCTGGTGGAATCCCTGTCCGGGGGAGGGGCGGAGAAAGTTCTCTCCGGGCTGGTGCGCGGCCTGGACCGGGAGCGTTTTGACGTGACGGTGTGCACGGTGGTGGACTGCGGTCCGTACCGGGAGGAAGTAGGAAAATACGCGCATTACCGCACCATCGTGGGCGGCCGGGGCTGGCTCTACCGGCTCAAGTACGCTCTGGTGTACCGTTTTCTGCCTGCGGGCTGGATTTACAAGTGGTGCATTGCCGGGGATTACGATGTGGAGGCGGCTTTTACGGAAGGGTTTCCCACGCGCCTTCTTGCAGCCGCTCCGGAAGGGAAGGCCCGGAGGCTGGCGTGGGTCCATGTGGACCTGGAGGCCCGGCCCTGGACGCAGGGGCCGGTGTTCCGGTCGCTGGAGGAGGAAAGGAAGGCTTACGCCCGTTTTCAAACCGTGGCGCATGTGTCGCAAACCGTCAGGGAAGCGTTTGAACGGCGCTTTGGAGCGCATGCCGGGTCCGTCGTCCTGCACAATCCGGTGGATCAGGATGCCGTGCGTTCCGGAGCCTCCGCTGCGGAGGAAGTGCCGGAAAAAAAGTGTTTCCGCTTTGTTTCCGTGGGGCGTCTGGAAGAACAGAAGGGCTTTGACCGGCTGATTGCCGCGCTGGCCCGCTTGAAGGAGCGCGGTTGGCAGGCGGAACTGGTGATTCTGGGGGAAGGGAGCCGGAGGCGGGAGCTGGAAGGCCAGGCCGCCGCTCTGGGAGTGGCGGACTCCGTGCTGATGCCCGGCTTCCGGGAGAATCCCTACCCGTGGATGGCCACTGCCGATGTATTCGTATGCAGCTCCCGCAGCGAGGGAATGAGCACCGTGGTCACGGAGGCGCTGGCGCTGGGCCTGCCTGTTCTGGCCGTGGAGTGTTCCGGCGTGCGGGAACAGCTTGGCATGGGAAAGTTCGGGCGCATTGTGGAAAATCATGATGAGGCGCTGGCCGGCGGCATGGAGGATTTCCTTTCCGGCAGGGAATCCTGTGAAGATTGGAGGGAAAGGGCGGCCCGGGGCGGCGATGCGGTTGCTTATGAAAGCGCCGTGCGGAAGGTGGAGCATTTGCTGGAGGAAATGAAATGAAGAAGGTGGCGTTTTTTGTCAACAGCCTGTCCGGCGGCGGTGCGGAAAAAATTCTGCAAACCCTGCTGAACCGCTGGAACGGAAATCGGTGGCAGGTGGTCGTTTATTCCATCAGGAAGGAGGACATCCCGTCCGGCTACCCCCGGAATGTGTCCGTCCGTTTTCTGTTTGACGCCCTCCGGGAGGAGGACGGCCCCTGGGCGCGCCTGCTCGTCAAAATCCGGAACGGTCTGAAATTGCTGGTTTACAGGCATTTCCCTCCTTCCGTTTTCTACCGCTTGTTCATTCGCGGAACCTATGACGTGGAGGCCGCCTTCATTGAAGGCTACGCCACGCGGATAGCCGCCGGCTCCCCCCATGCCGGAAGCCGGAAACTGGCCTGGGTCCACATTGACCTGGCCGCCAACCACTGGACGCTGCCGGCCTACCGGAACGCGGAAGAGGAAAAGGCCGTTTACCGCCGTTTTGACACGGTGGCCTGCGTCTCCCGGAATGTCCGGGACTCCCTGCTGGCCCTGGCCGGTCCGTTGCAGGATGCGCGGGTGGTTTACAACCCCGTGGACGTTCCGCGCGTCCGGGAAAAGGCGGGGAAATCCGTTCCGGAACGTCCGGAAGGGGCCGTCCTGTTCTGCGCTTCCGGCCGTCTCGTGCGCCAGAAGGGATTTGACCGGCTGGTGACGGCGTGCCGCTATCTGGCTCAGGAGGGCTTCTCCTTCCATCTCTGGATTCTGGGGGAGGGGCCTGAAAGGAAGACGCTGGAACGCATGATTGCGGAGGGGAACTTGCAGGGCAGGATATCCCTGCTGGGGCAACTGGAAAATCCGTATCCCTACGTGAAGGCGGCGGACTGGCTGGTCTGTTCCTCCCGCAGCGAGGGGTATTCCACCGTGATTTCCGAGAGCCTGATTCTCGGCACGCCCGTGGCGGCCACGTTGTGTTCCGGAGTCCGGGAGCAGCTTGGGGACGGGGAATTCGGGTTGATTGCGGAAAACCACCTGCTGGGGCTTTACCGCGCCCTGGAAGATATTCTGACGGGAAAGGCGGACCGCCGGGACTATTGCGGGCGGGCGCTCCGCGGGGGGAGCCGGTTTGACCTGGATGGGCAGATGAATGCCGTGAAAGAACTTTTTGAAGAAACGCGCTGAACCGCCATGCCCTCCGTATCCGTCATTATTCCCGTGTTCAACGCCGCGCGTTTCCTTGAAAAATGCGTGGGGTCCGTGCTGGACCAGACCTTCACGGATTTTGACGTCTGCCTGGTGGATGACGGCTCCACGGACGGGAGCGGCCCGCTGTGCGACAGGCTGGCTTCCGGGGACGAGCGCGTCCGGGTCATCCATCTGGACAGGAACATGGGGGTTTCCGCCGCCAGGAACCGCGGCATGAAGGAAACGGACGGCCGCTGGCTGTGTTTCATTGACGGGGATGACTGGGTGACCCCCTCCTACCTTCAGGAACTGGTCTCCGCCGTGGAGGACGGCGCCTGCGACCTGGTGGTGGAAGGGCTGTGCTCCGTCCGCGCCGGGAAAAAGGATGAAGTGACGGTGCCGCAGCCCATGGAACTGGACGCCAGGCCCGGAGAGGAGGAAGCCTGGGTACGGCTGTTCCGCTCCTTCCTGCTTTTTGGCCCGGTGGTGAAATTGTACCGCCGCACTCTGCTGTCCCGGCATTCCATACGCTTTCCGGAGGACGTTTCCTATGGAGAGGACCTGATGTTCAACATGGCGTACCTGAAATACATCAGGCGTTTGAGAACGGTGGACAAGGCCGGATACTTCTACCGCCGGGCGGAGGAAGGCACCCTGTCCACGCGTTTTGTCCCGGAAAAATTCATCTGGATTGTCAGGCAGTTCCGCCTGGAGCGGAAGTACTTCCATACCAGGGGGCTGGAAGGGGCGTCAATCGAGGAATACCTGGCCTTCCGCTGGTGGGGGCTGGTGTACAACGCCCTGTTTGAAATCTACCGTTTCAGGGACCGGTACGGCCTGGCGGAGCGCATGAAAGCGGTGAGGACCATTGTGGGAACGCCGGAAAACAACCTGCTGCGCGCTTATCCCGGGGTGTTCCACTGTCCCGGGTGGATGAGCATGTGTTTATTCAACCGCTGGCCCTTCTGCCTGTTCCTGCTGATGGAAGGGGCGCGTGCCGGAAAAAATAAATCGAATGGGCATGCATAAGATTCTTTTATATCCCCATGGAGGCAGCGGCAATCACGGCTGCGAGGCGATTGTCAGGTCCACGATGCTGCTGCTCCGTCCCGGACAGGGTGTTCTATTCTCCTCCGCGTGCGGGGAAGACAGGCGTTATGGGCTGGAACAAGTGGTGAGGGTGCTGCCGGAACAGCGGCCCATCCGGAGGTGCTCCTCCGGGTATGCGGGCGCGTGGCTGCGGCGGCGCGTGCTGGGCGTCCGTGACGCCTTTGACCGGCTCGCGTTCGGCGGCATCGTGAAGGAGGGTGCGGACCTGGCCCTGTGCAGCGGCGGGGACAATTACTGCTACGGGGAGCCCGTGCATATTTATTTGCAGAACGACCTGCTGCGCCGCGCCGGCGTGCCCACCGTCCTGTGGGGGTGTTCCCTGGAACGGAAGGATATGAAGGGGCGGATGCTGGAGGACCTCCGGGCCTTTGACCTGATTGTGGCGAGGGAAACCCTGACCTGCGACGCCCTGTTGGAATGCGGGTGCCTCCGCACGGTGCTGTACCCGGACCCGGCGTTTGCCCTTCCGGTGAAGGAGGGGCCTTTGCCGGAGGGCTGGAAGGAAGGGAACATGGTCGGCATCAACGTCAGCCCCCTGATTATCGGCCATGAGGGAAGGGCCGGGTCCGTGATGGAAAACTATGTGCGGCTGGTGGAATACCTGCTGGAAGCTACGGATATGAATGTGGCCCTCATTCCCCATGTGGTGTGGCCCGGCAACGATGACCGGAAGCCGCTGGGCGCGTTGCGGGAGCGTTTCCGGCACACGGGGCGCGTCGTTATGGTTGGGGACGCCCCCTGTGAGGAATTGAAGGGCTGCATTTCCCGGTGCCGTTTCCTGGTGGCCGCCCGTACCCACGCCTCCATTGCCGCCTATTCCACGGGCGTTCCCACGCTGGTGGCAGGATATTCCGTGAAGGCCAGGGGGATTGCCCGCGATTTGTTTGGGACGGAAGACGGCCACGTGCTGCCCGTGCAGGCGATGGATGACCCTGGCGAGTTGAGGAAGGCGTTTGTCCGGATGATGGAAAGGGAGGACGGACTGAAGGCCGCCTATGCGGAAAAAATCCCCGCGTACCGGGAACGCCTGGCGCGTTTGCCGGAAGAACTTTCAACCCTGTTGAAGCGGTCATGATTGCGTACGTTTCCATCTTGTCCGTCCTGCTCCTGCTGGTTCTGGCCGTGGTTTGCGTGGATGCCTGGCGATTCCTGGGGACTCTGGCGGGGCGTTTCCATATCGGGCGCTGGCAGGACCGGCGCGCGTGGCAGGAGGCCCTGGCCCGGACGGCCGCGGCATGGACGCGGCGCATGCCGGCCGTTCCCAAAAGGGACCAGGGCAGGCGCATCCTGTGGGAGATGGCGCGGGGAACCTACGCGGACGCCGCCATTCAGGGGTGGCAGGCGGCTGGGTTGTTCCTGGGTCTGCACGCCTATGCCGCGGACAGGAAGGATGAGGCATTGAAGGAAAAGCTGCGCCGCAGTCTGGAGGAACATGAACTGGTTAGGAATTGCCTGGCCGTTCCGGAGCCGGAACGGTGGGAGGCGGACCGGCTGCTGCTGGATTATGCCGTGCTGGAGGCCGGATGCCGCGGGGCGGACCAGGTGGCGGAGGCTTCCGCCGCATTGCTGGAATCCCTGCGGACGGGGGCGGGAACGCTGGCCTACAGGCGCAGGCAGCCCGGCGTGCGTTACGTGGATGCGATCGGGCTGGCCTGCCCGCTGGCGGCCGCCTGCGCGGCACGTACGGGAAAAGGGGAATACTGGAACCTGGCGGTGAAGCAGGTGGAGGAATATGACATGGCCCTGCTGCCGGGTTCTTCCTTCCCCGCCCATGGCTTTGAAATGGAGCGCGGCTACCCGCTGGGGCTGTATGACTGGTCCCGGGGCCTGGGCTGGTACGCGCTGGGATTGTGTGAGCTTTACCGCCTGATGGCTCGGCACGGGAGGCCGGAGGCGGCTGGAATGGCCCGGCGCATTCTGGCGCTGGCGGAGGAACTGCTGCCCCTGCAAAAGAAAAACGGCGGCTTCGGCTGGATGGTTGCCAGGCCGGAATCCGTGTTTGAATCTTCCGGAACGGCCCTGCTGGGCCTTCTGCTGCTGGCCGCCTACCGCATTTCCGGAGAGGAGCGTTTTCTGAAAGCCGCCTTCCGTGCGGAAAAGGCGCTGATGGGGGTGACGCGCCGCAACGGCGTGCTGGACATGTGCCAGGGGGATACCAAGGGCATCGGCATGTATTCCGACGTGTGGAGCCTGATGCCGTTCGCCCAGGGAATGGCCCTGCGGCTGAGCGTGGAACTCAACGGGGAGGAGGGTAAGGCGTGAGAACGCTGAACTCCGGCAAGAACTTTCTGGTGACCATCAGCCTGATGGTCACGATGACCCTGCTGGGCTTTGTGACGCGCAAGCTGTTCGTCAATGAAATAGGGGTGGAGTACCTGGGCCTCAACGGCCTGCTGACCAACATCCTGGCCGCTGTCACGCTGCTGGAGTCCGGCTTTGGAACCAGCGTGGTTTTTCACCTCTACAAGCCGCTGGCGGAGAACGACCGGCCGCGGATTCTGGCCCTGCTGCAATTTTACCGGAAGGTGTACCGCATCATTGCCGCCGCCGTGTTCATCCTGTGCCTGTGCCTGTACCCCTTCCTGGGCTGCTTCATCAAGGACGAGGGGCATCTGGACTACCTGACGCTGGTGTATTTCATCTTTGTCTTCAACTCCATCCTTCCGTACCTGACGGCATACAAGAACTCCCTCATCAATGCGGACCAGAAGAACTACAGGCTGGGGACCATCAACTTCGTCTACCAGGTGGGGCTGAACCTGTCCAAGCTGGCCATCCTGTACTATACGGCCAACTACGTGCTGTACCTGGTGGTGGAATCCCTGTTCCTGGCGGGGTTCAACGTGGCGATGGTGCGCAAGGTGGATGCCCTGTACCCCTACGTCAGGAGCAGGGTCTCCCATGCCCTGGACGCCGTGACGAAAAGCCAGATCGTCGTCAACGTCAAGGCCCTGTTCCTGCACAGCGTGGGCGGCTACTTCATGCATTCCACCAGCAACATCGTCATTTCCAGCTTCGTGGGGCTGGCGGCGGTGGGCTTCTATTCCAACTACATGCTGGTGGTGGGAACCATCTCCACCTTCATCATGCAGGTGATCAACAGCATGGCGGAAAGCGTGGGGAACCTGATCGCCAGTGAGGACAGAGGGCATGTGTACGAGATTTTCAAGAGGGTTTTCCTGATTAACTTCCTGATTTCAGGGGTGTCCTCCATCGTTCTGCTGAACACGCTGAATCCCTTCATCGTCTGGTGGCTGGGGCCTGAATACATGCTCTCCGGGGCCTGCTCGTTCGTCATCATCCTGAACTTCTTCGTGGTGGGCATGAGGCGTTCCGCCATGGTGTTCAAGACCAAGGCGGGCATCTTCCACCAGGACCGGTACTCCCCGCTTCTCCAGGGCGTGATCAACGTCGCGCTTTCCGTCACGCTGGTGCAGTGGTGGGGGATTACGGGCGTGCTGCTGGCCGCGACGCTCAGCCTTCTTTCCATCGGCGTCTGGCAATTCCCCCGGCTGGTGTACAGGCATGTATTCCACCAGCCCCTGAGGCGGTACTTCATCACATACGGATGGTACCTGCTGCTGGCGGCGGCGGGATATGCGCTGACGTATCCCCTCTGCGCCCGTTCCTATTTTTCCTCCCCCCTGGCGAACCTGTTCATGTGGGGCATTATTTCCGTAGTCATTCCGCTGGGCCTGGACGTACTCGTGCTGTTCAGGACGTCCCCCTTCCGCGGGCTGATGGGCCACATGCGCACGCTGGCATGCAGATGAAACGTATATTCATAGCCATTCAATACATGGAGCTGGGGGGCGCGGAACGCGCTCTTCTGGGGCTGCTGGATGCGCTGGACGCCTCCCGTTTCCAGGTGGACCTGTTCGTTTACCGCCATTCCGGAGAGCTGATGCCGCTGATTCCGGATAAAGTGAACCTTCTGCCGGAACTTCCCTCCTACCGTGCGCTGTCCCGTCCGGTAAAGGACATCCTGAAGGAAGGGAGGCTGGGCATTGCCGCCGCGCGCCTGTGGGCCAAGCGGCGTTCCGCCCGTTTTGGAAAACGGCTGGAAGGCCGTGAAAACTACGCCGTCTTTGACGATGCCGCCGCCGCCGTCTCCCCGTTTCTTCCTTCCCTGAAAAAGCTGGGCGTGTATGACTTGGCCATCAGCTTCCTGACGCCCCACCGCATCGTCCGGGACAAGGTGCTGGCCCGCAGGAAAATAGCCTGGATTCATACGGACTACTCCTCCATCGGAATCAATGTGGAGCGTGAATTGCCGGTGTGGCGCAGCTATGACCGCATCATCTCCATTTCCCCCCAGGCCGGGAGGGGCTTCCTGTCCCGCTTTCCGGAACTGGAGGATAAGCTGGTGGAGATGCAGAACATCGTTTCCCCGGAAGCGGTGAGGGAACAGGCCGCTCTGGAAGACGTTTCCGCCGTGATGGAGGGGGCCCCGTCCCTGTGCACCGTGGGAAGGTTCTCCCATGCCAAGGGAATGGACCGCGCCGTCAGGCTGGCCGCGCGCCTGGTGGCAATGGGGATGGAAAAACTGCGCTGGTACCTCATCGGCTACGGGGATGAAGTGTCCCTGCGCCGTGAAATTGCCGCCTGCGGCATGCGGGAACACGTGGTCATTCTGGGAAAAAAGGCCAACCCCTACCCGTACATGGCCGCCTGCGGGCTGTATGTGCAGCCGTCCCGGTATGAGGGAAAGGCCGTGGCGGTGAGGGAGGCGCAGATATTGGGACGGCCCGTAGCCATTACAAACTTTCCGACCTCCGCCGGGCATCTGGAAGACGGCGTGGACGGAATCATCATCCCGAATGACGAGGAAGGCGCCGCGCTGGCCCTGTTCCGGCTGCTGAAGGATGACGCGCGCCTGGAAAGCCTGTCTGCGGAATGCCGGAGGCGTGACTACGGCAACCGTAATGAAATTCTGAAACTGGAGGCATTGATCTGACATGGGAAGACGGCTTTTATACATCACCAACGGCATCGCCGGAGCGGGAGGGCTGGAACGGGTGCTCTCCGTCCGGACGCGCCTGCTGGCGGAACGGTACGGGGATGAAATCCATATCCTGACGCTGAATGAAGAAGGAAAGGAGCCTTTTTATGACTTCTGGCCCGGCATTCACGTCCATGACGTGCGCATGCAGGGAAATCCCGCCGCGAGGCTGAAGGCCTGGGCAAGCGGCGTTCGGAAGGCGGTGCGCGCCGTCAAGCCTGCTGTCGTTTCCGTTTGCGACGACGGCTTCAAGGGGTTCTGGATTCCCTTCCTGCTGACGGGCTGCGGCTGCCCCGTGGTCTATGAACGCCACGTTTCCCGGCTGATTCAGGCGGACGGCCTGAAATCTTCCGCTCTCATGAAACTGGAATTCGCCCTGATGCGGTTCCTGGGAAAACGCTTCTCCCGTTTTGTGGTGCTGACGCCCGGCAACCGGGAGGAATGGCCCATGGCGAATGTGGAGGTGATTCCCAATCCCCTGCCGTTTTATCCGGAGGCACCCTCTTCCGGAAAAGAAAAAAGGGTGATTGCCGTCGGCAAGGTTTCCCCCCAGAAAAACTATGGAGCGCTTCTGGCCGCCTGGAAAAAGGCGCACGGTAAATTTCCGGAATGGAAGCTGGAGCTGTTCGGAGCGGAGCGGGATGGTGGAAAGCTGAGGGAGGAAATACGCCGGGAAGGGCTGGAAGAAAGTTTTCTGCTGCATCCGCCCACCCGGAGGATCATGCGGGAATATCTGCGGTCTTCTATCTGCGCCATGTCTTCCCGGTATGAAGGCTTCGGCATGATGCTGGCTGAGGCCATGGCGTGCGGCGTGCCGTGCGTGGCCTTTGACTGCCCCTGCGGCCCCGGCGACATCATCCGCCATGGGGAGGACGGCCTTCTGGCGCGGCCGGGAAAGGTGGCGGAACTGGCTTCCGCCCTGGAACTTCTGATGGGGAATGAAAAACTGCGCGCCTCCATGGCCGCGAAAGCGCGGGAAAATGTGAAGCGGTACGCGGCTGAAACGGTGGCGGCCCAATGGGACGGCCTGTTCCGCCGCATCCTTCAGGAAAGGAAAGGAGGCAAGCCGTGATTTCCGTCATCGTTCCCGTCTATAACGCGGAGGCTTATCTCTCCCGCTGCCTGGAAAGCATTCTGAACCAGACGTACCGGGATATTCAGGTCATCTGCGTGAATGACGGTTCCACGGACTCCAGTGGGGACATGCTGGAAGAACTGCGCCGCCTGGATGGCCGGGTGCAGGTGGCTTGCCGGGAAAACTCCGGCTTGTCCGCCTCCCGGAATGCCGGGCTGGAGCTGGCGGAAGGGGGATACGTGATGTTTGTGGACGCGGACGACTGGCTGGACGAACACGCGTGCGCGCACGCGATGGAAGCCATGCTGGGAAGGGACGCGGACATCGTGTTCTGGAGTTATGCCAGGGAATATGGAACGGCGTCCGCCCCGGTGCTGTTCTGGCGGGAGGAGCGGGTGTTTGAAGGGGAATCCATGGAATGGCTGAGGAACCGGCTCCTGGGGCCGTCCGGGGCTGAACTGGGGCGTCCGGAACGGCTGGACTCCTACGGTACGGCCTGGGGCAAGCTCTACAGGCGTTCCCTGTTCCGGGAAGGGGAAGCCTCCTTCGTGGACACGGCCCTGATCGGCTCCGCGGAAGACGTGCTCTGCAATCTTTCCCTGTTCCGGTCGGCCCGCAGGGCGGTGTACATTCCCACCACCTTCTACCATTACCGGAAGACGGCGCCGGGAGCCCTGACCAAGCGGTACAAGCCGGAGCTGGTGGACCAGTGGGAGGAACTCTTCCGCCGGATGGAGCGGCAGGTGCGGGAAAGCGGAGCTTATCCGGAAGCGGAGCAGGCCCTGCAGAACCGCATGGCGCTCTCCGTCATTTTCCTGGGCTTGAACGTCTGCGACGCTCCGGCCTCCTCCTTCCGGAAATGCCGTATTCTCCATGAACTGCTGAAACGGGACTGGTGCCGGACGGCGGTCAGGGAGCTGCCTCTGGCGCCTCTCCCCCCGCATTGGAAAGCGTTTTTCCTGACCGTGAAACTGGGATGCGTGCCCGGTTTGTACCTGTTCCTTCTGACCATTAAAAGAATTCTGGCAAAATGACCCCTCAACGAGTGCTCATGGTATTCACCATCATGAACCGCGGCGGAGCGGAAACGATGGTGATGAACTATTACCGCCGCATGGACCGCGGCAAGCTCCAGTTTGACTTTCTGGTGCACCGGGATACGCCCGGCATTTATGAAGAGGAAATCCGGAGGCTGGGAGGGCGGATTTACAGGCTGCCTCCCATCACCCTGCGCGGTCTGGCGGCGTATCAGGAAAAAATAGCGGCTTTTTTTGACGGACATCCGGAATACAGGATGGTTCACGGCCATTGTTCCGAGCTGGGCTACTGGGTATATCGTGAGGCGGCGGCGCGGAACATTCCGTTCATTGCGGCGCATGCCCACAGCTCTCCGGTAGGAATTGATAAAAACTCCCTGTTCCGCTTCGTGCTCAAGCACCTGATGCGTCCCTGCCTGACCCACCGCTTCACGTGCAACGAACTGTGCGGGCGCTGGCTTTTCGGCCGCAGGGGCGCGCGTGACGCCATCGTCGTCCGGAACGCCATTGACGCGGGGCGGTTCACCTATTCCCCGGAGGTCCGGGAGCGGGTGCGGAAGGAAATGGGCTGGGAAGGCAGGCTGGTAGTGGGCCACATCGGCAATTTTTCCTGGCCCAAAAACCACGAATTCCTGCTGCGCGTCTTTTGCGCCCTGCTGGCGGTAAGGCCGGACGCCCTGCTGGCGCTGGTGGGAAGCGGCGGGGAAAGAGAGGGCAGGATCCGGCAGGAGGCGGAGCGGCCTGAATGGGACGGCAGCATCCGCCTGCTGGGCGGCAGGGATGACGTTGCCGCCCTGGTGCAGGGGATGGATGTCTTTGTCTTCCCCTCCCGGTTTGAAGGCTTCGGCATTGCGATGCTGGAAGCGCAGGCGGCGGGGCTGCCCGTGGTGGCGTCCGACCGGGTGCCGGGGGATGGAGCGGTGGTCCCGGGCCATGTGAATTTTATGTCCCTGAAAAAATCCCCCGCCGCCTGGGCGCGGAAAATAGCGGAACTGGCGGACGGCTGGCAACGGACGGATGCGTCCGCCTTCATCCGTGAAGCGGGGCTGGACATCGTCCGCAATGCGGAAAAGCTTCAGGAACTCTATCTGTCACAGGGAGGTGAAGCATGAAACCCCTGCTCACCGTCTTCACGCCCTCCTTCAACAGGGCGGACTGCCTGCGCCACTGCTATGAAAGCCTGCGGCGGCAGACCTGCCGTGATTTTATCTGGCTGGTGGTGGACGACGGCTCCACCGACGGCACGAAGGAACTGGTGAAGGAATGGATGCGGGAAGGCGCGCTGGACATACGCTGCCACCATCAGGAAAACGGAGGCATGCATGCCGCCCACAATGCCGCGTATGAATTGATGGACACGGAACTGAATGTCTGCCTGGATTCCGACGACCTGATGCCGGAAGACGCCGTGGCCTCCATTCTGGAATTCTGGGAACGTCACGGAAGTGACCGTGTGGCCGGACTGGCAGGGCTGGATGCGGACGTGAAGACGGGCGAACTCATCGGCACGGCCTTTGCAGGGGATGTGCAGGAAACCACATTGACCGGGTTTTATGCGGCGGGAGGCCGCGGAGACAAGAAGCTGGTGTACCGCACCGCGCTGATGAAGCAATTGCCGCCGTATCCCGTCTTTCCCGGTGAAAAATACGTGGGGCTGGGCTACAAGTACATGCTGGCGGACCGCGTCGCCCCGCTGCTTACGATGAACAAGGTGCTTTGCCTGGTGGAATACCGGGAGGACGGCTCCTCCAGGAACATGTTCCGCCAATACGTGCTCAACCCGCGGGGATTCGCCTTTCTGCGGAAGGAGGGAATGAAATACCAGCCCTCCCGGCGTCGGCGGTTCATGGAGGCGGTTCATTACGTCTCCGCCTCCCTGCTGGCCCGCAATCCGGTTTTTTTGCGGGAATCACCGCGGCCGTTGCTGACTCTGGCGGCCCTGCCGTTTGGAGTGGTCCTGACGGGCCTCATTCTGGCCAAAAACGGAAGAAAGGAATAACGGAGATGAAAATAGCCTATGTACTGGATGATCTGGACGCGGCGGGCGGCATTCAGGCCGTGACGCGCGCCAAGGCTGCCGCCCTGGCTGCCATCCCCGGCAATGAAATAATGCTGGTGACGGCCAATGATTCCCGGCGGACCGCTTCCTCCCTCCCTCCGGGCGTGAAGGTGGTTCACCTGGGTGTGAACTACTATGAGGACGACTGGAAGGGATTCCTGTATGTGCTGAAGGGCATTCTGGTCCGGCGCAGGAGGCATGCGAAAGCTCTGCGGAAGGCGCTGGATGAACTCCGTCCGGATATAGTCGTCTCCGTAGGGCAGTCGGAAAAATTCATGATACCGCGCCTGTCGCGCGGCAAGCCGTGGAAAACCGTGCGCGAATTCCACTACTCCGGAACGTACCGGAAGGACTATGCGCGGCTTCAGGGGGGAATCCGTGCGCGCGTGGTGGCTGCTCTTTCCGACTTCTATGAATTCGGCCTCCGCAGGGGAACCTATGACGCTACCGTCGTTCTCACCCGGCAGGACCGGGAAGAAAACTGGAAGGGCAGGCGGGGAGTGCATGTCATTCCCAATCCGTGCGTATGGCGCCCGGAGCGGGTTGCCTCCCTGGACCGTCCGACGGCTGTGGCCGTTGGGCGGCTGGTTCCGGTGAAGGGATTCGGCCTGCTGGTACGCGCGTGGGAAAAAGTGGCCGCCGTTCATCCGGACTGGAAACTGGAAATTTGGGGGGACGGTCCGGAGCGCGGTTCTCTTGAACGCCTGGTCCGGGGAAAAGGGCTGGAAAAAAACGTGCTGCTGCGCGGAGCTACAGGGGAGGTGCAGGAAAAACTGCTTCAATCCTCCATGCTGGTATTCCCCTCTCTCTTTGAAGGCTTCGGCATGGTGCTGGTGGAAGCCATGGCGTGCGGCGTGCCGTGCGTGGCTTTTGAATGCCCGTGCGGTCCGCGGGACGTCATTTCCCCGGAAGAAGACGGCCTGCTGGTTCCCCCCGGGGATACGGACGCCCTAGCCCGAGCCATCATCCGGCTGATGGAACAGTCGGAGCTAAGGAGCCGCATGGGGGAAGCCGCCCGGAACAAGGCGGCCCGTTATGCGATGGATGCCGTCTGCGCCGCGTGGATGGACCTCTTCCGTCAATTAAACTCTTCTTCATCACGCTAACCTTTATTTTCATAAAAACATGCCGCTCGTTTCCATCATCATTCCCTGCTACAACGTAGCCCCCTTCATGAAAAAATGCCTGGATACCGTCTGCGCCCAGACGCTCCGGGACATTCAAATCATCTGCATCAACGACGGCTCCGGGGATGGAACCCTGGACATCCTGAGGGAATATGAAGCCGCGGATGAACGGTTCGTCGTCATCGACCAGCCGAATGCGGGCGTGGCGGCGGCGCGGAACGCCGGGCTGGATGCGGCTTCCGGGGAATACATCGGCTTTGTGGACCCGGACGACTACATTTCCCCCGTCATGTTCCAGCGCCTGTATCTGGCGGCGGAGGAATACCGGGCGGACGTGGCGTGCATGGGGGCGACGATTGCGGGGGACATGCCCCTCTCCGTCCGCTGGAGCATGCTCAACGGCCTGCAATGCCCGGAATGGCATTGCGGTAACTATGACTTCACGACGATGGGTCCGTTCAGCGAACTGTGCTGGGACAAGCTGTACCGGGCGGAATTCCTGAAAAAAACGGGTCTGCGCTTCAGGGCGGGGATGCGGCAGGGGAGCGACGCCCTCTTCAACAACCTGCTCCAGCCCTATGTGAAAAGAATCGTGAAAATACCGGACTGCCTGTACATCTACCGTCCTACCCGCCCGGACTCCCTGGTGAACGTGTACAAGGCCCCGGACAAAAAGGGTTCTGGCTTTTATCCGGCTCTGGAACGCATCGACCTGATTGCGGCGGCCTACCGGGAACAGGGCGTGCTGGAAAGAGCCGGGATTACGGTGCTGAACTGGCTGAACGGCAGTATTCAGCTCTTTTCCTCCAACCTGTTGAACCAGACGGCGGCAGAAAAAAAGGAGGCCCTGGACGCCGTCCGGGCGCTGCTGGACAAGTATGAATGGTGTGAGTTCGTCAAATCCCCGGAATCCCCCTTCCGCCTGCTGAGACACATTGCCAAGGGGAACGATCTCCGCGTGCGGTGCGCCCTCTTCGGCATCTACCGGGTTCTGCATTCCCGCATGGGGAACAGGCTGGTGGACCTCTGCACGCGCATCATCAACCTGCGCGGAAGCGCCCGGTAGGGTGGAGCGTTGACGGAACGCCTTACTTCCCGGGGGAAAGGGCCGGGTCCGGCTGCGGACGGAGCAGGCAGTCGTAAAACGGGGTGTAAAGCAGATTGTTGGGAATCAGGTAAATATACCCTTCCCGGGAATCATAGACCATGTTGAACCGTTTCAGCAGGTTGTTGCCCATGACGCCGTCCATTTCCGCGATGCTCTGAATACCGCTGGTGACGGTGGAGAAGGCGCCGGGGATGAGCGGAAGCTTGCAGCCGCCCAGTTGGATGCTGTCGAACATGACGTTTTCCAGAACCCCGGTATGGGAATCCGAACTGGAAATGCGGGAAAGGGAAAACGGCTTTTGGCTGCCCAGCAAATGATGTTTTTTGACGAAAGGCGTATTGAGGTCCAGAACGCGGTCGGAGCCGGTATCCACGGATAAACGGAGCTGGTGGGTTTTTCCGTTGACCGTCACTTGTGCGAGGACAACCGGAACGCCCATCACGTACTCAATCTTCAGGCGGATGGCATTCGCCGGCGGCGTATAGGAACCGTGCGGATACAGGTAAATCTTCCGGTCCGTGTAGTTTACTTCCGTTACCTGCCGTTGGATGAACCAGAGGCCCAGCACGCCGTCCCACTGGTCCGGTGAGTAGGGAATGGCAATAAAGGGAACGTGCTCCATGGCTTGTTCCCCGATGGCGAATTGGTTCTCCGTGCTTCCGCGGACTTCATCGGACCCTGTGGCGCCGTGGTTGACGACGGTCTCGTTGAATTCCATCGGAACGCCTTTCAGGGAATTGGTGCTGATGACCATGGATGTGGCTCCGGTATCAAAAAGGAAGCGCAGGGGACGGCTGCCATTGACGCTCCCCTTCACGTAAATACGGCTGGCAGTGCCCAGCTCAAAGGGAATGCTGTCAATAGGAACATTGGCCGCCTGTGCAGGGAAAAAAGGGACCAGTAAAATAGACAGAAACGACAGGATTTTTTTCATACGCATTATCTTTTATACCAGTGAGGTGGGGTTTTTCATGAGAACAGATGTCCGGACATTTTACGATGTCAGCCTATCTTTTGTTCAGCAACAGGTGGTTTATAGCAGGAGACTACCGGAGCCAACAGTGTAAAAAATGTTTTTCATCAAATATTAAGAATATTCTTTTTTCAGAAGAAGGATGGATGCAAATGTGATTCGTTTCGTTACATGATGGTGAAATACAGCTTCTGAGTAAAGAAAGGCTCTATTCGTCCCTTAAATGGAAAGAAAAACCGCCGAAAGCAGGATACTCGCGGCGGTTGGAGATGGTTGCTGCCACTGGTTTTGACGCTGAAGCGTTCAAATATTCCTTTGGGTAAAAGATAAAACAGGCGTGAGATTCAACCAACTGTAATGTTTTTATTAATAGATATAGTCTAGTACTTGATAATGGGTATCAAAGCCATATTGACAGGGCGGTTTTCGTCGGCCGTCGGAACAGAGTCGGAGGCGTCAAAAATTAGAGTGCTGGTAAATCTGTCCGTATATTGTGTATGTCCTCCGTATGTTTGATTTTTACCTGTCATTTTTGAAAACACGCCAGTTCCCCCTGATGGGCCAATTGAAATATTTGTTTGCAGTTTCCCTGTAATATTGCGGATAGCATCCCCTTGCACGCTACCTACAGTTCTCTCTGTAGAAGTGGAACGGATGAACAGCCCGCTGTCTTTTGTCAAGTCGGGAAGGGCGAAGGTAGTTATGCCATCGCCGCCATAGGTGGTGCTGATTGCCGCGTACAATTCCGGATACTGACTGATTTGGAGAGTCGTGCCATTGCATTCCAGCCAGCCGTTCGGGGCTGTGCTGCCGCAGAACCACATGAAGCAGCCAGGAGGCACGCTGGAACCTTGCGGACCTTCGGGACCTGCATCCCCTTTATCTCCCTTGTCCCCTTTGGGGCCCTGTGGACCGGCAGGGCCCTGGATGCCGGGTTCACCCTTGGGGCCTTGGGGGCCTTCCGGTCCCGGGGCTCCCGGATCGCCCTTGTCTCCTTTAGGTCCTTGACCGCCTGAGTTCCATTTTTCCTTTTCCTGTGCCGTGACGTGAATGCTTGCGTTTCCTGCATGAGCGGAAAATTCATTCTGCGTGGTCATCAGGATTCCGTTAATCGTGATAATCTCATTCATGATTGTTGTCTAATTGGTTCGGGATAACCCCGGCTGGTGAACATCCTGTTTTTCCTTGGATACATATCTCCTGATTACTCGGGAACCTGTTTCAGGACAGACACCTTGCGAAAGGAATTTGCATGTATTTCAAAAAGAAGTCATCCCGCATGCAACGTCAGGCGGAAACGCCAAATGGGCAGAATACAACGATTCCACGTGCTTTTCTCCTTTTCCTAATTTTTCCGCATTGACGCGGGCTCATGGATAGAAAGACCCACATCCCCATGATGTTGAGAGGCAGGCGGACGGCAATTATTTCAATATGCCGGAAAATGAAAAACCGCCGTAAGCTTTTCAACTTACAGCGGTTAAAAGTGGTCGGGTTGACAGGATTCGAACCTGCGACCCCCTGCACCCCATGCAGATATTGTCATTAAAGCAAACTAAAGTGTTTTCATATATCGTTGTATCATCAGCAAAATAGAAAATAGGTATTGAACCGTTTTAGGAGGTTTTAATCATCATGACGTGTGGCTGGCGTGTGGCTTTCAGTTTTCGCACGAATCGAGCGGAGGACAATTTCACTAGGCGGCTATCTCCTCGCTTGCCGTGCTGGGTCAGAATCCATGGCATGGAAAGAATCTCCTGTTCATAAGAGAGCAAGTTCCCAATGTCCCCCGCCAGAAAATGCAGATGCCAGGCATCGCATCGTTCCGGTTCAAATCGGCAACGGACATCGACAATCTGCCGGAAGGAGGCGGAGGAGTCCACCCGGCGCGCCATCAGGACAAGTTGCGGCGTAAAGACGCATACGTCCTGATGGTGTCCGTCTTCCTCCATCTCCTCCTTCCTCCTGCCCGCGGCAAGGTAGTAGGCAACGGCATCTGATAGAGCATTTTTCCTCATATCAAAGAGCAAGCGAACTGGTAGGCGCGTTCACTGCGGCTCAACCATCCCTTTCCGAAGACGGAGAACTGCTTGCAGGAGCGATAAAATGCCTTACGCTTTTCTTGCAGGCCAGCCAAAAACACTGCTTCATCTGTGCCGTCCAACTGGTCCTGTAGTTCTTGCTGGGTCTTGGGACCAATAATGCCGTCCACCGTGAGCCCGGCGCCGTGGATGTTCAACGCGCGCTGAAGTATCTTCCCGGTGTTCTTGCTACCGGAATTGAAATAATGGTCCCGCAGGATGAATTCCGTAGCCGGGTGGGCATCGGAGCCAATCCAGGCGCGGACCGCGGCGGTATTGTCCAGGACGTACTGAAGGCAGCCCTCCCAGGCTTCTTCCTGTTTTCCGGCGTCAAGCAAGGCTTTGAGGCGGTTGAATACGGCGGGTTCAATGCCGTCGCAAATGCCGCAAATTTCCCACTTGCCGCCCTTGTCAGCGGCAGGGAGTCGGGAAACGCGCAGGGAGGACGGCCCGGTTACGCGGCTGTCTTCAAAGCGGAGGATGGCCGCAGCCATGTTTCTTTCAGTGTTGTTCATAGTTATAACTTGTTTTTAATAGAACTAGTTAGAACTGTATCCAAAATGGAAACAGTTCATTTCCTAGCGTGTTGTTCAAGGTTGGAGAGGCGCATGTTGATCTCCGTGAGGGCCTTCGTCTGTGCGTCCATATAGGCGCGCATGTCGTGGTACAGGAAGCCACAGGCAATAAAGCCCACGAACATGACCAGTTCAGGCTTGTACTCCCTCAAGAGGTTCAAATATCCGCGGGCTTTAGTGCACATAATAGGATTGTTATTAGAGTTTTAAGCCGTCCGCCGTGGGTTCCACGACCGCATTTTCAGGATTGTAGGATTCCGGATAAGGATTAGGGGTGCCCATTTCCTTGAGCATCATCCCCAACCACATGACGGCCTCCTGTGCCTTCGTGATTACCAAGGCAGATTCCCGTGTTTTCGGTAGAGCTCTGACAGTCTGAATAAACGCATCACCCTGGACGCGTGCAGACTTGATTTCTCGAATGCGATATTCCGTTTCAGTCATGTTCATGGTCTTATTTCTTGGTAGCTTGAACGACGGGCGGCGTATCCGTGGCGGGCTGGGCCTGGCTGTAGGACAGGTGGCCCGGCTCAATGACGAGGCAGGAGCCATCCTTGCAGACCTCCGTGCGGCCTGGGGTCACGTCTACGGAGTGCCCACAGCCTCCCAGTAAAGCGGACGCCGCATAGGCCGCCCCCGCCAGGACCACCCACAAAAGGCGTTCCCACCATTTCAGGCCGGGTTTAGTTTTGCTTTTTTCGTAGGCATTCTTCATGCCCTGCTTCCCCGCCTCAAAGGGGGCCTTTTTTTTCGTATTAGTCATATGCGTATGTTATTGGTTATGTTAGATAGTCGTAGAAGGGAGCAAACGCCTGTTGTGTGGTATGCTACATGTGGTAATCAGGGATGCGTGCCAGTCGTCGCAGGATTGCATATAATCTGTAGAGTCATAATGCTTCCTGTCTGATTTTAAGAGCCTTTCCTCGCTGGCCAACCACACCGTAAATGAGCCATGTCCACCGCGGTGCTCCTGTTTCGTTGGCATCAATATTCAGGGTTAATTTGTTCATGCCGGAAGTAGGCGCAGGCGTTGAGACCCACTCGTCTAAAGCGGCTCCATCTACTTGCATCTTTGCCGGATAGTTCAGAGACCATTCGATGCTCTCTCCTTCCGGGGCGGCGGTGTACTCGTCTCCGTCGCAGCCCAATGTGACATCGGCCTGCTCCGCAGGTTGCCTGTAGGCGGTGAGTTCGTGAAGAACGGGAATGGCGAGACCGTGGGGCTGCAGGTTGTTAATCGTACAATACTTTAAAACATCATTGCTCTTGCTCTTCATGTAAAAGCCGCCACCCTGTTCCTCCGGGAATTCTTTCACCGGGTAGGCCTGCACTGGAGCAAAGAAACTATTATTGATAAAAAAGGATAAATAATTCTGATTGGGAGATTTGTCTCCCGCCACCAAAAATCTTATATAAGAAGCACTATTTATACTGGAACAAGGCAAAATGGCAGCGTATAAGAGTGATTCGTCACGCTGATCCATCACATACACAAAACGTCTGCACCGACCTGCAGAAAGATCCGATTCGGACAAATTGTAATTGTTAAAGTAGGCGAGTGCAGAATGTTTCCAATGCCATCCGCGACTCCCGCCCGCAGTAACAGACCATGTGTGCGCACCGGGCTTAACGTGGGGAATATCCTCCATTCGCATTCCTAAAAATGACAAAAAGCGCCCGCCGTACGTATGGATCGAATATAAGCCCAATTCCGAGCATATTGAGAAATTCCCCGGATCGACCGTTTCCTTTTCGCCGGCCACCCCATCATATCTCGGAACCTCAACGAGGCGATTGTATTCAGAGTACGTCGTTTCTACTGGCAGTTTCCCGGGAATTACACGAGTATCGGCAAAACCATCCCAGGCATAAATAGCAGCCTGGGAAGCGGCTCGCATCTGGAGCCGTGTTGGAATGGAACTGTCACCGTACTCTGCGAGCTTGGTCGTTACCCCATTAAGAATAACAGGGCCACTGAACGTCTCAGTACCTGCGTGCGTATTATCACCCGTGAAGGCATTGGATGCTCCCGGAATAGCCGTAGCCTCATTCCAAGCAGTGCGTTCTTCTTCCGTAATATGGACGGTCGTGTTTTCGGTATGCTCGTCGAGTCCATCTTGCGTAGCTGTCACCACACCCTTCGTATTCCGCGCATTCCATTTCTCCTTTTCTTCCTGGCTGACATGAACCGTCGTGTTGGTTTCATGAGCCGTGAACGTGCCCGTGTCCACCTTGCCGGAGAGGGCGGAAGCATCCGCCTTGGCATTCCAGGCAGCGCGTTCCTCCTCTGTGAGATGGATTGTCTTATCTTCTGCATGGCCGGCAAAGTCACTCTGCGCCGCTACCAGAACTCCGTTTACTGTAGTAATTTTATTCATGATTATTCTTTGTTGTTTATCGTGAAGTGATTGAACAACGCCACTGCCGCCCCGTCCACGATCGTGAACTCCGAATAGTCCTGACTGGTGAAAAGCCTGCGTCCTCCCTGGGCATTGACCGCTTCCACGGTCAAAACGACCGCATCCTTGGATTTTGGGGATACCTCCCCTTCCTCCGGGAGTGGGCTGACGGTGACTTGTTCCAGTCGCGCCCAGACTTGAAGCGCTTTCCATTCGTCGGATAAAACGGCAATGCGTGTTACCACTTCATTGAAAGTTTCTGCCTGTTCCTGGGAAATATCATCCTGTGTGAAGCGTCGAGACTGGATGAAGCCATTCTTGTTTGGGAATACGGCCGTCAGGATAAGTTTTCTCCAGTTGCCGGGTTCGGGGAACTGAAATTGTAATTGTGCGTTATTCATAATTCCGTTGGTTGCTCGGGTTCCGTGTACGGCTCCTCTGTCTCGCTGGTGATCCAACTGCGCTGGTAGGGTTCCAGCCCGCAGCGGATATAAGTATTATTGCCTATACCGTTGAGGATCGTCGGAGACTCCATCTGGATAATTCCGCCATAGAGACCCGCCTGTACATCCAAGTATAAGGTTGGCGCGTAGGATGTGTGGTAGGTATCCCACCCCCTGATGTCCGCCAGCTTGATAACCGTGTCAATTGCCGCCCCTCCTATTATCAGCCACACACTGGCGGCCAGGGCGTCGGTGTAAGATAGCTCGGACTGGGATATCACCAATCGATAGGCCGCGGACGCCAAGCCTGTATTGCTGTTGTAATTAATAGCGGACTCCGTCGTACGTACGATATACTGACGAGGATTGCCGATGCCAATTAGCTCACGCACGCGGGCCTTGTAGCCGTCATTGTAATATATTGTCACGTCAACCAGGCGGGAAATATCAGGAGAGGAACCGGCCACGGGCCTGAATCGGTAATCATCCCGCCCTGCATCAGGATACTCTGTCCACTCTCCCCCACTGCCTATGATCATAGACACTTTGGTCCAATATCCAACACCTGCCCCGCTGACGCGGATTGGAAGAGAATACCCCAAATTTTTGCTGTAATTGGAGCCACCAACCACACCCGTCGTGCGCATCGTCAGGGATGTGTGCTGATTGACCCCCAGCCGTGCCTCACAGTAACAGCCGGGCACCACATGGTTGATCGTCACACCGTTGGTAGCCGTGCATGAGGACGTGAGCCAATAGGTGCGCGCCTGGTGCATCATTACCGTGTGGACCATCCCCAGGGCATAAGCCCGGCTGACGGCTGCGGTATCCGTCTGCGCCCCGGCAGCCAGCGGGATATTGATGCCGCCGTTAGCGTTGATTGTGCCCGCAAAAGTACCAGAATCCGCCGTCAGATTCTTCAACACCGCATCTTCTCCCGGCTGGATGCCGCTCCGGGCAGACGATCCCGGAGCGGCAGCTTTAAAAGTCTGAGTCACCAGTGCATTTTCATCAGATACCTCCACCGCATCCGTGGGAGCCACAAAAACATACTGTCCAGCCGAATCAGCTTTTAGAATGGTAATAGGGGAAGAATCGTCCTTGCATACTGCTTTCACAGTACAAGCCGCGGTACAGGTAAGGGCGTAGGATGCGCCCGGTATGGTATTCACTTTCATTATAATTTCCTTCTAACGTCCCGTCAGCATGTGACGGTCATATACATCGTTGGCATGCTTGTGATTCGGATGATCTGGATTGATGTAAGCCTCATGTAATGGATGGGTGGGATCGGATTCAATGCGTCGGCATTCCCCGGCTCCCCCTTGCATGTCGATGGACATATTCAATCCAGCCGCTTTTGCCTCCCGCCGCATTTGAGAAATCGTATCCATCAGCTTAATGACGCCTGGATGGCTGCCGATGGCAGGGTCGGACAGGAAGCTATCATCAATGCCAGCGGACGCGCACAGAGACTGCGCCGTTTTAGCGGCACCCTCAAAGCGTGCTTGGTAATCGACTCCCCATTCCCGTTGTAATGCCTGAATCATCTGCTGGCTGCGTGCAGTTTGTTCAGCGGCGGCCAAATCCTGGTAGTGTGCAGCATATCCTTCAGCAAGACGCGCTGCGGCTCCCGGAGCAATCCCTAATTCATGCCCGGCCTGCTGCAACCATGATGCCGTGGGTGTTGGAAGTTGGAATCCATCGGAAAACGTCAGCTTGTAATCAGCCAGTTGTTCCGGGATGCCCATAGCCTTTCGGTAGGCAGACTGATCGGCGCCATCATCCAAATAATGGCTGAAATCAACTTCCGTTGTGGCAGGGACCGTCTTATCTTCCTGCTGGGTGGGATTCCCAGGTGCAGCAGTAGTGTCGCCAAGCGTCACGGACGACGGGGGAGGATTACCACTTCCACTATCTCCTCCATCAGCAGGGGCTTCATCACGCATAAATCGATTATGATATAATCTATTGATATACATATTTTAATATTCGTTTTCTTGTTTGATCTGTTTCCCAAGCGCTACTTCGCGCCGCAGGAAAAGAAAGACTTCGCGGTAGGCATCCCGCCTCATGGCGTCCAGGGGGTCATACTTTCCAGATTGTCCCTGGAAAACGGGAAGGTCTGTTTCAAAATGATGTTCCAGCCATTCTAAAAGTAGTTGGCCTGATACCGTATCAAAATCATGGAGCAGCCGGCGCCGTATCATCCGGCGTTCCAGCCAACGGACCAAGGGAGCCAAGAAAAAAGATGGCCTCAAAGCATCTACTGGTTTCCTGCCCTTGTCAAACAGGCGGTACACACAACGGCGTACCTTGTCGCGTTCATCTTTAATACTCTGGTCAGTATGCTTCATTTTCTACTTCCCTTTCTTGTTAAGCAGCGACAAGGCAGTGGCTCCATCTTTGGCCGCGGCGGCGCCTCCTTGCATGGCTGCCAGTTCTTCTTGAGCTTTCAAATCTTCCTGTTTGGCCTTATCAATCGCCTTGAGTTCCTGGTCAGTGGTGATGTGTTCCTCTTTCATTCCGGAGGTGCGCAAATAGTCCTTGAACAAATCTCGAACCTTTACAATATCAAGTAATTCAGGCCATGCTGCGGATGCGTCAGTCAAAGGCTGCAAGGCCATCATGGAGGATTCCGTTTGAATTTGTTCCAGGGCGATTGCCAATTTACCCGTGAACCTCACCGTAGGCAGAGCCATCATCAACTCCTTGGTGATGGCATTCTCTTTCATCAAGGATGGCGGCGGCGGTGGAAACTTATCTGCACGGGCAAGCACGCCAAAAATGCGCTTGAAGAAATAGGACAGGTCCGAAGTATATAAAGTGAAGGTGGGGGAGAACATAGTCAGCTTTTCTCCTTCCCTGGCTCTCACTTCCGTGGCCGTCATTTCTCGGTCTATCTGCGAAATAACCTGGAGCATATCGCAGTAAAAAGCCTCCTGAATCTCGCGCTTCTTAATCTCTATTCTGTCTTGCCCTACATCATAACGGCCTCCGCTGGCCCATTCCCGGGGGAAATTCTTATCTGCCGCCTCCCGGCTGATTGTGGTGCGGCCCCCAGCTCGGAAATCAACCTCTCCCACCTGATTAGCCAATTCCAAGATGCGGGGAAAGGCTGCAATATCCGCCAGGGTGTCCATGTTCTCATTAAGCCTAATTAGGCTCTTCATGGCAGGAATAACGGCTTTACCAGGTGCCAACCCATAAGGGCCATTTCCCCATTTCAGGAACCTGGGAACGAAATATGGGAATTCATGATACCCATCTTCTTGAAGGAGCGTTTCGGACTCTTCGCAGATATAGATGGACTCAAAAGGGCGCTGCTTCCCGTCATATTCCGCCAGTCGTAAATCATAAACTTTCCGGGGCTGGACGAGATGGACAATCGTAAAATCCGGATCGTACTTTTTGCCAGCGTCCTCATAAGCTGCCTGTATCTTTTCACAGGCAATCTTCCCGTTGCGACCAAACTTTTCCATGGCTTGGACGGCAGAAAACTTGAACCATCTTGCCAGGGTATTGATACGCTTATCCTTGTCTTCCGCTACGCCGAACGTGCCGCAAGGCACTTGAGTGAACGTGAGACCTCCATTTTCCCAATCCGGGCAGTACATACAGCCAGTACCCAAGGAGCAGTCATCCAAATCGGCTTCATGAATCTCCGTGTAAAAATTGGAGTTGGCAATGGATTCCTGAACGATCCTTGTCACGTCGCCACACCAGGCTTTGACGTCATCTTCGGAATCTACTGCGTCGTGTTGAAAAGCAAACCAGGGACGGCGGGATGGCGTAATATACTCCATGAACCCGGCAGCCAAACGCATGCAGCACTTGGAGCCTTCCGGGCAATGGCTGTATTCATCCGCATCCGCATCCGCATTGCGCCGTGGAATCAGCAAATCCCTCAATATATCCCAGTCGCCGGACCATTTGTCTCTCTGGGCACGTAGAGATGCACATGTCCGCAACCAGCCTTTGACTCTGGTATCATCCATTTCCCAACGTAGTTTTTAGGGGTTGTGCCTGTTGCTGTCCGGCGCCCGCACCAAGGCTGGGAAGTCTGTCTATCGTAGAATTCAGAGTCTTCTTTCTGCGGCGCTTACTGTCCAAATTGGCGTCCGCCTGCTTCTCATTGGCATCTACAGTAACGGTAGGTATCTCCGGGGCAGGGGCAGGAGTTGACGGTTTCATGAATCCCATGCCTCAACCATGGCACACCGGCATCAAAATAAATACCGCTCTAAATCAAGTAATTACCTTTTTGGTACTCCCAATGCTTGTTTTCTCTTGAATTTATAAGGGTTGTGCGTATTGCCATAAATGGGGACAAGCCCTCTGGCGTGGGCTTCCACGTAAATTCGGAAGGCATCCGCGGAGTCGGAACAGACATCATGCAGTGGTTTGGGGCGCATTACGCCATTGCGGCCAGGTGGCTGCACCTGGTAATTGGATAGAGCATCAATACCGGATATATACTCCACATCCTTGACCACAATCACATCTCCGCACCGTGCATGGAAAATGCAGTTCGGCAGAAATTCTCGTACCAAGTCCACACCTTGCCAGACATCCTGAACACGAGGGACAACCACCACACGAAACCCGGCAGACCGAATACGATCTTCATAGCTCAACCCATCGCTGCGCTCCCGGTTCACGGCATCGTGAGGGAGAAACACAGTATCAATCTTCCCATATTCGGTTTCCCATTGTCGTAATTTCTCCACAAAATGAGCCACAACTTCGCCGGACGCCCGGTAATGCTCTACGACCCGATGTTCGGTCCTTAACTCATTGAATAGCCACACAACGGTAGAGTCTGCCATGCCAATATCAAACGCCACATTCAGGGGCGCCATGCGGTCTACTTCAAATCGGCAATTCAGTTTCCGATCCATCCGCATGCGGGTGATGATGCTCCCGTAAATCGCACCTTCCACTTGTACGTCAAACGCTTCGTCGGGGGTACTAGGATACTCCTGCGTCATCTTTGCGCCCATGGTACGCTCCATGGACACATACCAGGCTTTCTGCTCGTCGGTCAGATGGATGTCTTGGGTCTCCAAAAGCGCAAAGTATTTGGTCATGCGGTCATCCAGACGCAGTTTCACTCCCTCGATTCTGTAATCCGGATGTTGATGCCACGGGAAGAAGAAAAATTTGAAATCTAAAGGCGTCAGTTCATTGCCTATGTTTTCAATAGATCGCTTCGTCAGTTCGTAATTCAGGCCATACCGCCCCCCTTCATGAGTTGTTTCCCGTATGACGATGCATCCGGATGCTACTGTGTTAATCGCCCCGGTCACGATTTCAGAGGCATCCTTAGGTCTGGTATTGGCAACGTGGGCCAGCTCGGAGACGTGGAGCATCTGAAGCGTGCCTCCACGCATGGACAAGGCAACGCGGATACGGCTACCGTTGCCGAAAACAGCCGATTCCTCTTTGAAGCGTGCCCGGCACCGCCTCTTGATGGCTGCTCCGATTGCCGCCAGAGCCTCGTCTTCCTCCGTGGCGCCGTCCTCTGGTACATAATCGAGCATTTCATAAGCCAGTCGGATTTTTCTCAACTTCTCCTGGGCGTCCGGAAGTGCCTTATCAATGATGCCCGCCTTGAATCGGGGGCGGAACAGGCAGTAATCCAGCATCAGCATGGCTACATAGGTGCTCAGGCCAAGCTGACGGCTCTTCAAAATATCGTCCCGGTACCAGAACTCCTTCCAGAAAGCAAGCTGGGCCCAATTCATCCGGAAACGCACAAGTTCCCCGGTCTTTGTCTCAATCCAGTATAAGTGATTCAGACGCCAGAACTCGTCTGCCAGCATCTCCTCAAGCCTTTTCTCCGCGTTGTCCATCCTGAACCTTGATAGGTTTGTCGTTAAGCTTTGATAGAATAGCATCTACACCAAGAACGGTGTGTTCCACCTTGTCCGGTTCGTAGGCCCCGTCCATCTTGTTGAGCTCGGCAATGGCGCCCAGCTTGGAGGGCATCTTGATTTTTGTTGAGCAACCGTTGGGTCCACTGGTTTCCGTGAGTTCCTGGCACAAATCGGATTGGTCATCTACCTCACGAAGCGGCGTCCTCACCACGCGGGAAAGCCATTCCATCCGCTGCTGTTTGGTCAGGACAAGCGGGCTTTCCGCTTTTTCATTCAATCCGGCAAGGTACTCCTGAACCTTGGGGTTTTTTAGGAGCTTGGATGACTCCGTGGCACAGGTTGATTCCTTTAATGTCTTTCCCTTGCCGTAGGAATCCATGTAAGCCTTGGTGCCATTCTTACACTCAAAATAACACCGGGCAAACTCCTTCTGCTTTTCTGTTAATTCTTTCATCATGAGAATATATCAATAAACAGTTCACGCCCTTTTGGAGTCAGCCGATAAATGCGGCCGGGGCGCCCAACTCCTGCGGTCTTCGTACCGACGACTTCTACCTCACCGGTACTGATCAATGCACGTAACGCGGCTTGTGCATGAGATTCGGATATGCCTGTTGCAAGTAGCATGTCGGAAAGGGATGCCACACCATCCAGAGACCCTATCGTCCACAATACTCTCAACTGTCCCATACGCATGCCGTGACGGCTGATACCGGAGAACACACTCTGCATGTAATCTTTTTTCTTCATGCCTCACCTCCCAATCCCATTTCTTTTCTCAATTCTCGGATTTCCGCGGCTGCCGTATCGGTGTCCACGACGGGGCCTTCCGGCTGCTGCTGGGCTTGTTCGGGCTTCGGCTTCTTGCGAGCGGCTGCCGGCTTCCAGCGTGTTTCCTTGGCCCACCTATCGGCATACGTCAAAACGTCGCCGAAGCACTCCCAGAACTTGCGCCTGCTGTCTGGCCGCCAAAAAGCCTTGTTGCTCCGGTCATGCGTCAGCCCTGAAGCGTAGTAGGCCCGCAGCATCTCCATGTCCCGCGGAGTAACCCGGCCCTGTGCGGAACGGTACGCCTCAAGCGCGGCAGCCTGTTCAATGGCGGTTGGCAATGTCCGAGCCCAGGACGGGTTGATTTCAAGGGTTGCAGCCATGAACCGTGCAGCACCTGGAGCAGCCCCCGGGTCCGCGTGATTGTCGGCGTAGCGCATTCCCCGGACATCGTTCAGCCGTTCTCGGCCCGGGAAAGGGGCGGCAGGCAGTACAGGAGCAGCGGGCGGCTCGCTACAAATCACCGTGGTATTTCCCTCTGCATTGTTTTCTTGTTTATCCGTCTTCGCATCCGAATACGCATACGCATCCGCATAAGTACACAACTGTTCACAACTGTTTTCACCTGTTTGCAGTTGCAAACAATCGTCATCAGGTGTTACCAACTGGTATTTACTCTTGCCGACCTGAATGGCCTTGTAACCGTCTGGCAGCGGGTACTTTGGAGCAGACCGGAGCGATTGTCCGAAATCCCGCACCATCAAAAATGATTTGCCATTCCTGGCAAAAAGCAGAATGAGCCCCGCCGTCTCGCACGCGGCAAGACAGCGTTGAACATTGCACTCACTCATTTTCTCAAGTTGGAGAGGGTATAGAGCGGAACGCAGAACGGAAGGTCTGGCATCGGACAAGCCGTAATCGTCCACCAAGGATAGCAAGCGGCGATAGAACACCTCCCCTTCCCATGACAGAGAAGCGATGCGTTCGGAAGTCAGAATACCGTCTCTGATCAATCGTGTTGGCATTTTTTTATTGATAAATTCTTGTTATTTTGATAATTATTCATCATTATGAATAGTTATTACATTGTTATAGTGAACGAAACTCCAACTGACATTACCTACAAAACTTTTTTAGATATTGATGATTTCGAAAATATTGGAAAGCTGTATAAAATTTTCCCTCATATTGCTAATAAGTACTCAAGTGAAAAAAAGGGGGATTATAATGTTACCTGGCATGAAGTTAAAAATATAACTACAAATATTGAAGTACAAGAATGTCCTCGCTTAATGACTACTGTAGATTTTTTGAAAGAAAATCATATCAAATACAAATATGTAAAAATGGATGACAACATGCTCAGAACCATTGATTCAGGAAAAACTATTTTAAGATCAGAATGGGAGGCCTTTTGCCATATTTCTGACCAAATAAATAACAATGTTAAGTAAGTTGATTTTTTAAGAAGTTTCACATTGGGTCGCACGGCATAGGGTTTCCGTGCAAGATCACGGGGGGGCATGCCGATGGCAGAGATGGACACGGCAGCGGGCAAGGCAGTTGTCCGCGTCCGGCTTGTTGCCCTTGTAGTACCAGATCACCCGGTAATGCGTGGGGACCATCCTGCGGCCATTCAGGGCTTCGTAGGTTTGGCCCCAGGCTATGTTCCGGGCGCGGCGCTTGGCTGCCGTCTTCTTGTAGCCGGCCACAATGGCCCCCCTCTGCGTGAGAGGGGCCTTGGCGTTGGGCGAGAGTTCCCGCGGCGTGTGGGGCAAGGTAATGGTCAGAGTGTTCATCATGCCGCACCTCCTTCCACTTCCTTCACGGAGCCCTTCGTCGTTTTCTCTTCTCCATACGGAGCCAGTTCCTGCCGCAGCCAGTCACGACTGCTCTTCGTGGTCGCCTTCGGATACGCTGCTTTACGGGCCGCATGCACCAGCTTATCCAGTTCCGTGATCCCCACCTTGCAGCAGTCCGTGAAAGCTTCCGCCGTCACCACTTCCGGGAACTCGGCATTCAGTGCGGAAAACGCGCCGGAGGGGTCCGTTACCGTGAAGCTGGTGCGACCGGGGCCCATTTTAAAACCGGGAATCAGGCCGGCGGCCACATCCTGTTCAAACCGGTATTCCACCGCGGCGGCCCATTTCTTTGCCGTCTTCGCCAGGCGGTAAGCCTGAACCTTCTCCTCCGCGGAAAACAGCTCCCACTTGTCCCGGTCCGTAGTGATCAGGGAAGCCTGTTCCACCATGGCCGTAGCCTCATGGCACACCGCCTTGGCCCGGCAATACCGGCAAGCTTCCTCGCTGCAATAGCGCGGCGCATCCGGGTCTATAGCCGCCTTGGCGACGGCAAGAGAGCGCTGTTCTGCTTGGTCAATCGCCTCGGCATCGTAAAACGCAACGGATGCCGGACCAGCCACGCGCGGCTGGATGATGGCCGCATAAATACCCTGATGAATGGCATTGTCATGATGCTCCTTTTGGGCCACCAAAGGGACAAGGGCCTCAAGCTGGCGGTTGGCCTCGGCGGAATCCACCTCCACGCGGCCAAACTTCCAGTCTGCTACCATCATGAAGCTGGAATCGGGGCAATTCACCTCAAATAAGGCGTCCCACTGTCCGGAATAGTACGCAGTCCCGAACAGGTTGCGGTAAAACACTCTTTCTTCCGTGGAGATCAGATGAAATACGGCGCCGGGGTTGTCTCTCTCGATCATCTCTTTCACCCCGTCCAGCAGACGCAGGGCGCGTTCGCAAAGCTCCACCTGTTCCGCTGTCAGCTGGGTTCCTTCCCAGGGCTCACCGGTCAGCAGTTGCTCCATGTAGGCATGCAGCAAGGTTCCTTCGGAGGCCGCCGAGGAACTTTCATCCGGGCACGTCTGTTCCAAAGTAAAGGAGCCGGGACACAAGGCCAGCCGTCCAAATGTGGAGGCGGAGGGCAGCCCCTGGCGTGGGTCGTAAGTCGATAACATATCCATGTGTGTATCTCCTTTCTATTGCGCTTGAATCTTAGCCAGGACTGCCTGCATCTCTCCCAGGTTCCCTAGGCAATCTTCCAGTTTTGTTGGAGAAAGCCTCTTCCAGCTATCCACTTTGCCGCCGGATACCTCCTTAAACACGGCATTCAATTCTTCTTCCGTGCAGGAAAGGGCTTCCATCAACCGGATATGGGGCGGGGGAACTTCCATGTCACCTTGGCCGGGAACCTCTGCATTCTCAACTGCCGCAGGAGTGTCAGGAATCTTTTCAGCATCGACAACATTCCCCTTGGGAGCCTCCTTGGATTTGAACAGCGGCGGCTTAATATCCGGCTGGCTTTTGTCCACCATATCCTCCGCTTCGCCTTCCACGCTCAAGCCAAACAGCGCTTCCGGGCAGTTCGTCCGGGCGAAAAACGCCGCGGCACGGTACTGGTACATTTGCTCGGGCATCGTCTGCCACTTGTTCCCCCACTTTTCAGCCTTCACCATTTCCGGAGTAATCCAGGTTCCGTAAACCTGCTGCCCTGTTTTCAACTGAGCACACATCCTCACACCTGCCTGAAAATCTTGCCCATTGCGGAACTCGAACCAAGTCAGCTCAAACTTCGGGCATATATTCACTAGAGCGATAGCAAACTGTCCAGACCACGACGGACGCCCCTGAACCACGTAAAGGTTCTGCATAATCATCAAGGGATCCATTCGCAGCCGCAAGGCGGTATTCAGGGCAATGAAGCAGGAACCGGGGTTATTCTGGTAGGTGGTTGGCACCATGCTGGAGGTGGCAAGCATTTCGGCGGCCTGCATCGCCATCTGGAACTGTTCACCGTTGGCAAACGCGCCCAGGACGGACAGTTGCTGTCCTTGCTCTTGTAGCGTCAGGTATTCTGTGTTAGAGGTATTCATGTTATTGATTCTGTTGTATTGGTTTTGATAACACGGCCGGGGACCAGTTGGCGCTGGCCCCGGCCAACTCATTCTTATCGGTCGATCTCTCCAGTAAACATCGACTTCGTACACAGGCACACATGCCCGCGGTGAATTCGGTTCTCCGGAAGATCCTTTGCCAGCTTGTCGGCAATATCCTTAATCGCATTGCGTTCCGGGATGTCCGCGCGAATAAGCTGGTACACAAAATACAGTTTCCCATCAGCCAGACGCACACGCAGACGCACCTTGATTTGATACGTGGTGTCTCCTTCGGCTCCCTGGATAACCGGAATCGCAATCGTGAACTCCGTGGGAACATTCAGCTCGCCGCTCTTGGAATCCACTGTTTCGTTGTAGGTCAGCTTCGTTTCGCCATCGGATGCCCGGTAAGCGGATTTGAACTCAACCTTGCGGTGCATGTCGAACTTGCTCGCCAGCGTCAGCATTTCAGACGGGGAGGGCTCCATCACGTCCTTGCTGTTTTCCTCCAGAAATTCCACAAAGTCCTTCTGGCTCATGCCCTGTCCGTCGTATTTGGTCCAGTTCTCCCATTCCACCGTCTTTTTGAGTTCCATGGTGGCATGATGATCCCCCCATCCGAAGCCTTCCGGGTAGGCATGGTAATTAAACACGGCATTCACCTCTCTTTCGCTCACGTAAATCACGCTTTTAACGCCGTTTTCGGCATCTTCCGCCTTCACGTGATCTACCAGCGTTTCCAGGTCCAGTAATTCCACACTCCCAGCTTTACGCGGAGGCGTGTTGCCCAGGCAATCCAGATGATGCAGGGTATATCCATCCGGCACGATGGCGGCACGGCCATTCGCTACTTCCTGCACGCGGACGGCTGCCAGAGTTTCTTCGTTTAAATTATCCATATGATTTAATTCTATGATGTTTATTGTTAGTAATTGCGGGTTTGTTGGAGGGCTTAGGCGCGCTTGGATACCTTGGCGGGCATCCCGGCATCAGCATCGGCGGCAGCGGCAGCCGGGAATGTCACCTTCACAGGGGCATCCAGGTCCAGTTTGCCCTGGGCGGGATCGTCCGTATGCAGGGCGCCGGAGGGATCGGCAAACATGATGCGCGGGGCAATCGTCGGGTCCGGGATGGATGCCGTGACCTTGGGGTCAATCACCACCTGATTCACGCCGCCCTTACGCTTGCAGGACAGTTTGAGGGTCAGGGTGCCGTTGTTGCCGGTTTCCAGGACGGCGGCCACAAGAGCCTTCATCTTGTTGTCCAGGGCAGTAAGAAGCGCCCCTTCGTTGATTTCGGAGAGTCCGTCAAAAAAGACATCTCCGGGCATTTGTCGTGTAGTTTCTTTACTCATAATGTTAATTATTTACAGTTAATTATTGAAGCAGGCCAGAGCTCGATTGAAGCCGACCACGGCACTTAATTAGCCAATGTTGACAACATGGACAGAAACGGATGGATTAGCTTCATCCTTCTTCTCTTTTGCCAACTTGAGAAGGTCTTCCAACACTAAGCCAATTTTCGCATGGGCCGACATGGCAGCAATAGAACACATCATATAACTCGCGGGCTTCGGCAACTCGTTAAGAGCATTTTCCATATCATTCGCTACTTCACGTAATTTTTCGACCAAGTCGGCGAAAGATTTATCCATCTTGTCCTCGTTTGGGGATTGTTCGTCAGTAGGGCAGCAGCAGGCTTCGTCCGGCGTGCAGGTCTGCGTATTCTTTTCTTCGGTGGTATTATCCATTGTATTTGTTTTCTATTGGTTATTGCTCCTCATACCGTGAGGGTGGGACGGTTTTGCGAAGCCGTCAAAAGCTTTCGGGCAGTCGGGAGTAAACCCGGAATGCGGACTCTTCCCCGCCTGGAGCTCGTCGTTGTCCATTTCCACGGCCAGCCAGAACAGGCCGACGCCGACGAGGCCAAAGGCTCCACCTGCCAGCGCGCGGAAAAGAGTCTTCATGCCGCAACCCCCTTTTTCTTCCTGCGGGGAGGCAGGACATTCATATTCACCCCATTCACTTGAGGCTTGGCCGCCACATTATCCTGTTGGTGAATATACCGCCACACGGACAGGGCAGGGAACTCATACGGGCATCCGGCGCTTCCGGTTCCAGGCAGTGCTTCGATGCTGCCTTCTTGAATCAGAGCAAGAATGCGGTCTCTCCCCCACCCGGTCATGAACCGCACGTCATCCAAAGTGACAACTACCTTGCCGCGGAATGCAGCAATCGCCTGCGCCTCGTCGGAGTCAGGTAATCCCGCGGCAGCAGCTTCCGGAGATGCAGGTACCGGGGCAGATGCCAGCTCTCTCAACACTCCGGCAATGGCTTCCAGGGTGTCCGCCAGAGTAGACATCGTTTTTCTGCTTGGATTCATATCGGGA